>NPIG01000027.1_pt3 | contig 52659 bp, 41 predicted proteins | sample 8637441 | NCBI WGS metagenome assembly NPIG01 (sample SAMN07420675, study PRJNA396082) | bioreactor metagenome | isolation source: sample BR6 brine-fed electro-methanogenic bioreactor BR | place: Japan: Kochi | collected 2016-06-14
CGGAAAAAAAAGGGATTGAGGGATATGGATCAGCTCTTAGCTGTTAGCTCTTAGCTCTTGGCTGTCAGCCATCGGCTTTCGGTTGCTGGAGGCTGAATGCTGAGTGCTGAATGGTGGTGGCTGGAGACTGGATGGTGGATCCTGCCGGGCAGGCATCAGGCGAGGGGCCGACTGCGCCCGGAGGGCGGACGACCGTAGCCAGGTGTTTCAACACCTGGATGAATCGCCCCCACCCAAACCCCAACGGCCCGGAGGGCCAACGATCGGCCAAACACCTTCCGCATCCGCACCCCCGGCGCATGCCGGTCGGCCCGGTGCACAGCCAGATCCGCGCGGTCGCCGATTGATCGAGCTGAGCCAGCGAGGGGAGGCTGACCATGCCTTGCCCTCCATCTCGACCGCCCAACCATCCACTGCGGCAGCGGGCAGCGCATCCCGCTCCAGCACGGCGAGCAATTCGCGCAGCGTGCGAGGATCGAAGCTGGCCGGGATGAGCACACGGTGCCCATCTCGCAGACGCAGCTCCAGCGGGCGGACCGGCGAAGCCGCCTCCAGCGGTCCACCGCGCCGTGCATCGGGCAGTGCATCCGCCGGGATTTCGGTCATCGCCTCGGCCGGGGCATCGGATGTCGCCTCGGCCGCGTCCCCGGCCGCGATCTTCACTTCCACAAAGCGGTCGGCGGCTCCTTGGCGGGCGTCCCGGGCGTCGCGCAAACGCCGCCGCCAAGCATAGAATGTAGCCGGCGACACCCGCGCCCGCCGGCAAAACCGGGCCACCGATAATCCGCTGGCCCGCTGCTCGCGAACCAGCCGGCCCCACTCCCGTGCATCACGACGTTGCCTCTTCATGACCGCCATCTTCGCCCCTCGCCACCGCGGCGCGAAGACGGGGTTTATTCAGCGGACACAACCGTACGCGGGTCGGAGGGCGGGCAGCGCACGCCGCCCCGCGTGCGAGCAAAGTGGGACGGGGTCCCGATTCGGAAATCAGCGAGGTGAGCGTAGAGCGGGGGTAGCCGGTACGGCGTAGGGGCTGAATGCTGCATGACGGGGATTGGATGTTGAATTGGGGAGCCGCAGGGGGATCTGGAGCGGGTATGTAGGGCTTGCGGGCGTTCACGGGACGCGGCGGCGTGGCGCGGGGGCGGCGGGCGGCGGATTGACGCAAGATTGCTGCCGTGCTAATTCCACGGGACGGGCGCGGCTGAACCGGCAACCGTCGCGGGGGCTCCGGGCGGTGGAATGCACGCCGGCGCAATGGAAAGGTTGCGGGAAATGGGCATACGGTTTCAATGCTTCCGTCGTTACTGTGCCAGGAGGTGAACAAGCAGAACGGTCGTCTTGTCAGCCCAGACATTTGAGGACTTTTCTGAAGAGCAAGGGAGCCCGCATCATGCGCCGGGCGATCCGCAACGGGTAAGGGCCACGCCAATTGCATTTGCCCATCGTCAGCAAGTTATCCCTTTACCTCGGGGCCGAGAAGCCGTATATCTCCTCCTTTGCCACGCTATCCTTCGTCTTCTACGGATAACAAAAGTGCGTACGATTGACTTATTCTGTGGGGCGGGCGGTGGCAGTTGGGGAGCAAGGTTAGCCGGCGCGGAAATCGTCGCCGCCTGCGACCTGTCCCCAATTGCCGCTCGAGTTTACCGAAAGAACTTTCCAGATGTCCGTTTTTATGAAGACCGCCTTGAGAACATCCGCCCACAGGTGGTTGCCGCGGAAGCCGGGCCAATTGACCTCCTTTTGGCTTCGCCAGAATGCACGAACCACAGCCCAGCGAAGGGAGCAGCGCCTCGATGCGAAAAGAGCCGCGAAACGGCCTTCCAAGTCACTCGTTTTGCCGAGATACTAGCCCCACGCTGGATTGTCGTCGAGAACGTTGTCAGCATGCGGCGTTGGAAGCGGTATGCCGAGTTCGTCCAAGGTCTGGAGGCGCTCGGATATGACGTTCACGAGCACGTTCTCAACGCAGCGGATTTTGGAGTTCCCCAGGCACGTCGCCGCCTATTTCTCCTCTGCGACCGCCAGGGACGACTCCCAAACCGGATTGCAAAAGGTTCTCCAGGGAAAGCGGCATGTACATTAGTGGATACGGATGCTACGTACACGTACACCCCGCTCCTAAGTCCCAGACGAGCACCAGCAACCGTAGCGCGCGCTGAACGCGCCATACGCGAGCTCGGGGCTCAAGAGGCATTCATCCTGGTCTACTACGGCTCCGATCAGGCTGGTGGCTGGCAAGCCTTAAGTCGACCACTGCGCACCGTAACAACTCTTGACCGATTCGCTTTGGTGCGACCATCAGAATCTGGGCACCGTATGCGGATGCTGCAACCTGCTGAGTTGCAAACTGCCATGGGGATGCCGAAGTGCTTCAAGATTGACGAAGGTACCAGAAGAGATCGAATACGTCTGATCGGCAATGCCGTCTGTCCGCCGGTGATGCGCACGGTTGTTCGCCATCTCGTGAAGTCATAGATAAATCATCGCGTGTCCGGACGAGCAGGGAGGTCGCAAATGCATGGTACTGCCAGGATTCGGCCGAAGGCTCGCCTGATCCGATTGATCGGGGAGGAACTAATCAGCGATGAGCCCGTCGCGCTGGTGGAGCTCGTGAAGAACGCATACGATGCGGATGCCTCGAAAGTCGAGGTTGTTTTTGAGGGGTCTGATCCTGAAACGCCGTGCCGAATTCTTGTATCTGACGACGGCATGGGCATGGACCTCGACACGGTCCTCTCTTCCTGGCTCGAGCCGGCAACTTCAATCAAACGAGATCGCACAACCACACCAAAAGGACGAATCGTTCAAGGAGCGAAAGGGATAGGACGGTTCGCCAGTGCACGACTAGCGGAGTCCCTGCTTCTGGAGAGCAAGTTCGCCGGAATCGAGGATGCCGTGTACGTCCTGCTGGACTGGGGCTCCTTCGACGACCATAGCTACCTCGATGAAATCCTTGTTGACTACGAAACGAGAAGGAGCCCCGCCGATGAGCATTGGACCCGCCTTACCCTCGAAACACTTCGCAAACGTTGGACAGAATCAGACTACGAAGAGCTTCATGCGAGGTTGTCACGTCTAGTTTCACCGCACACGGCGGCGGACTTCGCCATACATCTCCACATACCGGGCTATCCACATTTCTCCGGTACTGTTCAACCACCGGAGTTGATACTGCAACCGCGTTACCGTCTCGAGGGGAACCTCGAAGAGACAGGCCACTTCACGGGAACCCTTCGCATTAACGGCAATGTACATTGTCAGTTCGATCACCGGAAGCTCGGAGCCCGAAAGGCCCTGCCGTCCTGCGGACCCTTCAGTGTCGATATTCGCGCTTGGGATCGCGACCAGGAGGGCCTCGATCCATTGGTCGATCGACTACAAATGGGCATTCAGGAGATACGACGCACATTGAACTTCTTCTGCGGCGTCAGCATATACCGCGATGGCTTTCGCGTCTATCCATACGGCCAAAAGGGAAACGACTGGCTCAACCTGGATATTCGAAGCCGCCAGAACCCTGGGATGTGCCTGGCAAACAACCAAGTCGTTTGCGCCCTTTCCATCACGCGAGATGGCAACCCCAGGCTAGAGGACAGAAGCACGAGAGAGGGAATGGTGCTAAATGATGAGCACGCCGCACTCGAAGCATGGTTCAAAGAGGTTCTTTCCCTGCTCGAGCATGAGAGGTACGTTTTTCGTCCACGTCGCAAGACGCCGACTAGCGACGAACCGCTGTTTGAGGCGTTTGATGTCTCGCATGCCGTCCAAAAGGCAAGGAAAGAGCTTGGCAAAGACCATCCAATCGCACACTTGATTGTCGAAACCGAAAAGCAGATCAAGGGGGGCGTCGAGCAGGTGCAGGAGGTCTTCTCGCGGCTGCTAATGTCCGCGGGGCTTGGCCACATGGTGGATATCGTAATTCATGAAATCGGTGCACCTCTTGGCAAAATCAACCGACAATTGGTTGTGTTGGAAAAACGCATGCGCGCGATCCTCGATGAGCGCGATGCAGTGTTCGAAATGATTGCATCAATAAAGGGCTGGCTCGAGCAGCTACACAGTCTGCGACAGCGCCTTGAACCCCAAACGCCTGCTAAACGCGGGCGAGCTACAACCTTCGACGTTGGAACCGAGGTGAACGACAACCTGGAGCTCTATGAGGCGCTAATACGCAAGCAGAAGATACAAACTAAGGTGTTTCTCCCTCGCGATCCAATTACGGCGAAGATGTCTCGTGGGGCACTGGGGCAGGTCCTGGCGAATCTCTTGGACAACAGCATTTACTGGATCATTCGTCACAAGGGCCCTGGAGCGGGAGGCCAGATTCACGTTCGGCTGAAACGACTTTCAGGAGGATTCGCGATCCGCGTTAGCGATGACGGCCCGGGCATCGAGGAGCAAGATCAATCGCGCATCTTTGAACCGTATTTTACGCGCAAGCCGAACGGCATCGGGCTTGGACTGTACATCGCTCGCCTAGTAATGGAGCCGTATGGGAAATTAGTTTGCCGCGGCTCTGCACAACATCTTCCTGGCGCCTGCTTCGAGGCCAGATTCGAACGGAGGGTCGGTCTATGAGTTCTCAAGCACCACGATTACACATCCTGCTTGTAGAGGATGACCCGGAGAATCTCGAGCTCCTGGTAAACACTCTGCCGGAGACGATAGGAGATTACGCGGTCGATTGGGAGCCATGCCCTGACTTTGGACGGGCGCGCGAGCTGATATTGTCTCGACGTTACGACTGTATTGTTACGGACATTTACCGCGATAGGCCCAACAAGAAAAAGGGCATTGACACAGACGACAACAAAGCGTCGAATCTAATTGAAGCCGCACGGGCCCACCGATTCTGCCCGATCGTCGCTTTTTCGGACGGCTCGAAACCCCCTGCCTTCCCTGAAAGCGACTTCGTCTTATTTGCCGACAAGAGTGCGGCGAACGACGATATTCTCGCGAAACTTAGGGCTCTGCTCGATACTGGTATTCCAGGAATCGCGCGCAGGCTCCACGATGAACTTGATGGAATCACAGGACGTTACCTTTGGGGTTTCCTTGAAAGCACCTGGCAGGACTTAGGAAGAACAGGATGTCATGAACGCCGGGTTCTTGAACGGCTAATTCGCAGGCGAGCGGCGATACAACTAGGTCGCTTGGATTCAGAGACAAACCAATCAATCGAGGTCAGCGAGGTCGAGGGTGTCGAGTACTACATATATCCACCTATTTCGCCATCATTGCGCCTAGGCACCGTCCTAAGAAGCAAGAACGATCAGGGTTTCTCCGTCGTTGTCACACCACATTGCCACTTACAGCCTCAGCCTGGCGATCAAGCCCCAAGGGCGGAGTTCGTGCTTACGGTCCCAGCGGTTAATGCGGCGGGGCTGCTCGGCCAGAAACCACTATCGGGAAATAGTCCACAGAAGAAGCTTGTCGACCTCAGGCGGCGCATTGGATCTCCCGCGATGATCGGCAAACCCAGCGGTCGCTACTGGTTTTTGCCCGGGTTCCTGGATATCCCGGATTCCCTATGTGATTTTTGCCAAATGAAGAGTATACCCTTTCCGGAAATCGAGAAGCATTTCGATCGGATTGCCGTATTGGATTCTCCATTTGCTGAGGCACTCCAATCCTGCTTCTCAAGTTTTTATTCAGCAGTGGGTCTGCCAGCAATTGGTCAAGCCTTCCTGGCAGCACTTCGAGATCGCTGTTTTCCTTCGCCGGGGCCCAATGAACAGAAAGCCAACAACTGACGTACTGACAACCGAGCAACGCAGCTACTGCATGTCGCGAATTAAGAACCGGGATACGAGGCCTGAATTGGCACTACGCCGCATCCTGCACAGGCTTGGCTTTCGATATCGCCTTCATGATCGTCGGCTTCCAGGTAGCCCAGATTTAGTTTTTTCCGGACGAGGCAAGGTGATTTTCGTGCACGGCTGCTTCTGGCATAGGCACAATTGTCGCTTTGGGCGTGTAATACCTCGAACGCGCCGGGAGTTCTGGAGATCCAAGCTAGAGGGCAATAAGTCGCGCGATGCCCGAAATCGAAAGGCCCTTCGGAAACTCGGATGGAATATTCTTATCATCTGGGAATGCCAGCTCGCCCGCCCGACGTGGATAATAGATCGCGCGGTCCGGTTCCTTGATAGCTAGAAGATTTTCCGCGTAACACAATTATGCAGGACGAAATCGGCAAGTTCGCAGGCTGAGAAAAGGGGATGAGTCCGATTATCGACGCTTCGTTCGGGGCCACGGGGATTGCGGCGTTTAGCGCGCCCCTTGCGGGGCTTGGAATCGGAGAATCGGATCGGATTGGCATTTCCCTAGGGCTGGCGCCCTGGGCTGTGATAGCACGCCCCTTAGTGGCTACCAGAAGCTGGCTGAAAGCGGATAGCTGTCACGGTGAGCTGTTAGCCGATAGCTGATAGCTGTTAGCTGTTAGCCGATAGCTTGAAGCTGATGGCTGAAAGCTGTTAGCTGTGAGCTGACAGCTAGAAGCGGATAGTCGACAACAATTCGTCCCTCAGCTACCTCGAGGTCGCCGCTCCCACCCCGCCCCATCCCCCCTTCGCCTCAATCCCCAAATCCCTTGATCCCTGATTTTTCGCCGTTTTTGACCCCGCCAGACGCCCTGGATAGATCACCCCGCGCGTTATAGAGGGTGGATGCGGAGCCATACGCCCTCCGCATGCCGACATCCTGAACCGCCAACGCCCGGCACGGCGCCATGGCCAACCCGCCACGCTGCATTCAAGGCCAGCGCGGCGGCCGAGACCGAGCAGTCTGCCAGGGAGCTTCGTGAGCCCACGCTCACCTGCTCTCCTCTCTCCTGTCTCCTGTCTCCTGTCTCCTCTCTCCTCTCTAACCCGCCATGCCCAAGCTCGACGGAATCGAGCGCCGCCATGCAATCGCACCACAGCACTTTGACGCCAGGGTGCCATGGCTAAGCACGGCGCAAACGGGCCAGATTCCCCGCAAGGGCTGAACGCCGTGCGCCGCCATGCGGCCACACCACGATGTCCCGGAGCCGTGACGATCAGGCAGTTCTGCCGCCGGCCGCAATTGGCAATTCACCAAGCGCCCGCTGCGATAGCACTTACCCCATCGCCCCGGGCCACGGAGAACGTCCATGACCACACCGCCCCAAGAACGAACCCAAACGAACCCAAAACAAACCCAAATCCGAAATGTCTGTTTTCCCAACGGACGCCATCAAGAACCGCGATTTCACCCCCAACCCCGCGCAGAGAAAAATGAAAAAACGAACCCAAATCTCGATGCCACTTCAACCCCAATCACGCGTCCGGTGGCCGCCAGCAGGCGCATGGAAAATCCCGGAACGGGCCTTGCTCGGCACGACCGGCCATTCATGTGCAGGCCCGACCCGCACCGCGGGAGTCACAGGTCCATGTGGTTCGTGAGATGGCGTGCGGCAAAACGGGTGAGCGTTGACCAGGTGAAATCGCCGCCGGAGACCGGGAGAGACGTTGCTGGTCTGGCAAGTCTCTCGCGCTCTGCATGGCGGCCATGGCACCCAATGTTGCGTCGAGCTTGGCCATCGCACCCTGGGCTCTGCATGGCGGCGCACGGCGTTCAGCCCGTTCGGCAATTCCAGTCCGCATGCGCCGTGCTTGGCCATGGCACCCGGCGTGGCAGGCTGGCTGCGTCTCCCATGGCGGCGCACGGCGTTCAGCCCATTCGGCAATTCCAGCCCGTATGCGCCGTGCTTGGCCATGGCACCCGGCGTGGCAGGCTGGCTGCGTCTCCCATGGCGGCGCACGGCGTTCAGCCCGTTCGGCAAATCCAGCCCGCATGCGCCGTGCTTGGCCATGGCACCCGACTCTGGCAAGCTTGGCCATGATACGCTGGTTGCAGAGGCGGCCAGGGGTAAAAGGTTCGGCGGCGGCGCCCTGTTTTGCGTGGGCGCCGCCGCCGGGAAAGATGCGACTTGGAAAATGAGGACCGAGATCGTTGATGCACGATTCGTCGGGTTCTGCGACCTGGTCCCCAGGTGCGTCGGGTTGACGAGCCGGGCCGTCCCGGCTTCAGGTTCAGGCCCCCTACGCTACGGGCGTCGGGTTCAGAGCCCGGACCCTGCGGCGTCGAGTCAAGAGCCCCGTGCCCTGTCGAGCCGTGCCCTGTCGAGTTAAGGTCCCGTGCCCAACCGGCAACGGGACCGCGACAGGCCCACAGGGGCCTTGCTACGCGCGGCGGCGCAGGAGCGTCAGTCCGCCCAGGGCGAGCAGCGCGAGCGATGCCGGCTCCGGAACGACGGTCAAAAGACCCGTGCTCTCCTGGAACTGGTAGTACAGTTCGGTCGCCCCGATCGCCTGCCGCCAGGTGCCACCCTCATCCGCCAGATCGGTGAAGCCGGCGACGGTGAAGGTTTCGCCGTAGTAGGTGGATTCCTGCACGGTGTCGATGATCGTCCAACTGTCGCCGAAGGCAGCGCCGGCGCCGGAGAGATCGAAGATGAAATCACCGTCAAAGGTGATGTGCTTCTGGCTGCCGCCGCCGTTGGAGACCTGATTGTTGACCCCGGGGGCGCCGATCACGAAGTTGAGATTGGCGTCGTCGACCAGTCCGAGACGGCCGTTGTTGATGATGTCGCCCGCGAAGGTGTTGGCCGACGAGTGGATCCAGGCCTTGCACTCAATGGGACCACCGGTGTCGGGGATGGTGATCTGATGGGCGCCGCTGATGTCCGAGTAGATGTTGATCGGTCCCTGCTTGGGGTGGATGTAGGAGTCGGCGACCACGCTGATGGCGCCGTAGAGATTGAAGACGTCGCCGGATCCGTTGATGTGGTTGATCGAACCGCCGTCGAGAATCAGGTTGTCGACGGTGATGGCGCCGGTATTCCCCGTGCCCTTGTAGGACAGACCTTTGATGAGGTAGTCGCCCCCGGACCCGATCGCCTGGACCCTGAGGCTGTCGCCGGCGAAGGTGTGGGCGCCGCCATCGGCGGGCGTGCGGACGCGATCCTCGTCATCGATGACGTAGTCGTTGCCGGCCTGGGGGGCCATGCCGTCGCTCCAGACGCCGGCGGAGATGAAGGAGCTGGCGCCGAATCCGTCGCCGCCCGTCGTGGTAACGATGGCGGCGTGGGTTTGAGCCGCTCCGACGAGGAGCATGGCCAACGTCACGGCCAATGCAGTTTTCCAAGTTGTTCTGATCATTCTTGCCCTCCTGTTGTGAGAGAAACGAGCGTGTAGTGAGAGAGTTCCGTAGCGTGCGGGCCCACGTTACTGGGGACCACACGCACGGGTTCAGTAAATCATGCGCGGCGGCGACGCGCCAGGCACAGACAACCCAGGCCCAACAGGGCGAGGGCGGCCGGCTCGGGGATCGCGACGCTGTTGTAATGGATGTTGTCCAGGTTCGCGTTGTTGTCTTCATGGAAGTTGGACAAGGTCATAAAAGTGACCAGGTCGTTGCCGGCGGCGCCGTTGCGGAAGCTGAAGTCGTCGGCGATCAGCGTGCCCAGGGTGTCGGGATCGCCGGTCGTGCCGTAGTACACGTCGTAGGTGTCGGCCGCGTTGTCGACCACGACCCAGATGTCGTACCAGGTGTTGGCGCTGAGGCCGGTCACAAGGGACGTTTCGAAGGCACCGCCGTTGCGGGCGCCGAGCCGGATGCCGGCGCTCGACTCGAAAGTCAGGGCCACCTGCACTTCGAAATCGCCAAAGTTGGCGAGGGCTCCGGTCGCCTGGTCGGACAGGCCAAAGGAGACGTCGGGAGATGCATCCTCGGTGCGGACCTGGAAGTAGTACGTGGCAGCAGTGCCCTCGGCGATGGAGGTGACGGTGCGGTTGGCGCCGCGCAGGCCCTGGTTCCAGCCGTGGGCGAGGTACTTGTTGCCGCCGGCGCCTTCCTCTTCGATGGCCACCAATCCGGTGCCGCCGCCGACATTGGATTGCCACGGACCGCCGTTGTCGACGAAGGCGGTGGAGCCTCCGCTGTAACTGCCGACGGTGTAGGTCTCGAAGTCGTCGATGAGGGTATAGGCGGCGTTGGCGGCGGATGCACAGCAGACCGCTGCGGCGAAGGCCACCGCGACGATGAGGGTTTTTCTACGAGTCAATCCGATTGTCCAGCCTGATTCGATCATTCTTTTCCTCCTATCACGAGAGAACCTGGAGAGAATGCCACCGTTTCGCAGTGCGTACGCTTGGAGATGGGCACCGGGACAGCGACGCAAGATCGAGGAAGAGATGAGTCGCGAGCACAGCGCCCACTGGTCTACAGCTCTGAGTGTACCCGCCGCCCGGGGGCGTTTGGAACCTTTTTTTAAGGTTTCGTTCAAAAAGTCGTCCAAATGTGGATAGTTTTAAAACACTGTTGAAAAATGGGCCCGGCAATGCCTGAAAATCGACGCGGAGCGGGTGTCGCCAACTGGGGGCGAGGGCGTGGACGGCGGGTTCGCTACAGCCGTGCGCCGCAGTATTTGCAGTGCCGGGCGTCGGCGTCGTGCCCCCCGGCCGAGCATTGCGGGCAGGCCTGGGTGCTGACCGGGGATTGCGATGCGCGGGAGAGCTCGACGGTGACGATGCCGGTGGGGACGGCGATGATCGAGTAGCCGAGGATCATGATGACGCTGGCGAGCAACTGGCCGGGGATGGTGGCGGGGGCGATGTCGCCGTAGCCGACCGTGGTCAGGGTGACGATGGCCCAGTACATGCTGCGGGGGATGCTGTCGAAGCCGTGGGGCTCGCCCTCGATGAGGTACATCAGCGTGCCGAGGATGAGCACCAGGGTGACCACGGTGCCGAGAAAGACGGCGATCTTGCGGCTGCTGGCCCGCAGGGCCCGGGCGAGAATGCGGGCCTCGTCGACGAAATGCACGAGCTTGAGCACGCGGAAGACGCGGAGCAGGCGCAGGGCCCGAATGACCAGGAGGGTCTGGGCGCCGGGGAGCAGGACGCTGAGGTAGGTGGGGACGATGGCGAGAAGGTCGACGATGCCGAAGAAGCTGCGGGCGTAGCGGGCCGGGCGGCCCACGCAGACCAACCGGAGGATGTACTCAACGGTGAAGAGGATGGTGAAGATCCACTCGGCCAGGCGGAGGGTGGTGGCGAAGCGGGCGCGGATGGGGGCGACGCTCTCGAGGACGACGGCCAGGACGCTGAGGACGATGCACCAAAGCAGGACGACGTCGAACCGCCGGCCGGCGGGTGTATCGGCCTCGAAGATCACCTCGTGGAGGTGGGCCCGCCAGGGCTGGAGGGGCTGATTGGTGCGATTGGTCATGCGGGATAGTGTAGCCGGCTGCCGGGGGCTGTCACGGGATGGTCGGTCGGGACAGGATCGGCACGCAGAACGGGAGAGTTTTACCTTCAACCATCCTCTGCGAAATCCGTGGACGACAGGAAGAATTCGAAGATTTCACAGATTGCAGAGTGCGCTACATGGGTTACGAATTACGAATTACGAATTACGAATCACCAATTACCAATTACGGGCCGGTTCTCACCCACGGGCCTGGGGGTCATGGTTGTTCTGGCCGCTGTCGAATTTCCGTTTGCGGGGGCAATCCGGCCGAGGCCGTCCCGCTCGATCCCTTTTCGCTGTCGGGGTTTCGGACGGTTCACGCGTTCGTTATCCGGGTGTCAGCTTGCCGGCCGTATCATGCGTGGTCCGAGACGGGATCGTTCATTTAGCGGAGCACGACCGGGAGGACGACCATGGCGCAACAGCACGGGCTGGGAATGGGCGGCCGGGGGGTGAGCCGGCCTATGGCGGAAATGCAATTGCAGCACGGTGGTCCGAGCGGCCCTGGCGCTGGCGACGATGGGGGCGATGGCGGCCATGGGGGCGATGGCGGCGATGGCGGCGAGCACGAACAGGGTAGTCACGGTCGCGGGGATGACGGCCACGATCACGGGGATGACGGCGATCACGGGGGCATGCATCACGGCCCGCCGTACAGCGACGCCCGTTTCGCCATGCTCCGCAGCCATCATCAGCAGACGCTGTGGATCTACTGGTTGCTGGTATTGCTGGGCTTCTGGATGGTGCTGGCGCCCTTCACCTTCGGGCACCTGAACGCCGGCCAGTGGACCCAGCCGGCCGGCGGGCGCGGGGTGTGGTTCAGCGCGCAGACTCACGACGCCCTCCGCGCCCACCTGATGACCTGGTCGGACGTGGTCAGCGGTCTTGTGCTCATCGTCTTCGGCTGGCGCAGCCTGACGCCCAACCGGCCGGTGAGCCTGTGGACGTGTTGTTTCGTGGGGGTGTGGCTCAACCTGGCCCCGCTGGTGTTCTGGGCGCCGACGGCGGCGGGCTATCTCAATGACACGTTCGTCGGCGCACTGGTCATCGCCCTCACGATCCTCATCCCCGGCATGCCCAACATGATTCTCTATATGAAAATGGGGCCGCCGACGCCGCCCGGCTGGACCTACAACCCGTCGAGCTGGCCGCAACGCTGGATCATGATCGTCACCGGGCTGGCGGGCTGGTTCGTGTCGCGGCACCTGGCGATGTTTCAGCTCGGCTACATCGACCGGATGTGGGAGCCGTTCTTCGGCGACGGCAGCCGCAAGGTGCTCAACTCGGACCTGTCGCACGCCTGGCCGATCTCCGATGGCGGTTTGGGGGCGTTCTCGTATACGTTCGAGTTTCTCATGGGCTGGATGGGCAGCCCGGCCCGGTGGCGCACCATGCCCTGGATGGTGACCTTCTTTGGGATACTGGTCATTCCGCTCGGGCTGACGCACATCATCCTCGTGATCTCACAACCGGTGGTGGTCGGGCACTGGTGCACCCTGTGCCTGCTGGCAGCGGCGATCATGCTGCCGATGATTCCGCTGGAGGTGGACGAGGTGGTGGCCATGGGCCAGCACCTGCGGCAGAGCCGCCGCGCCGGGGACTCGCTGTGGAGCGCCTTCTGGAAAGGGGGGAGCGTCACGGAGGGCACGCCCGATGAGCGCACCACGCCCCTGATGGCTTTTCCGCAGAAGCCATGGTCAGTTTTCAAGGCGTCGATCTGGGGGATGAGCTTTCCCTGGACGCTGGTGGCTGCCGGCGTGGTGGGGGTGTGGCTCATGTTCACCCCCGCGGTGTTCGGCACCGGCAAGCCGGTGGCGGACATCGAGCACCTGGGCGGGGCACTGATCCTCACCGTGTCCGTGATCAGCATGGGGGAGGTGGTCCGGGCCGGGAGATATCTCAATTGCCTGCTCGGGGCGCTGCTGGCGATCTCCCCCTGGCTGCTGGACGGCGGGGTGCCGGCTGCACAGATCAACGACGTGGTCGCCGGCGTCGTCGTCATCGCCCTGAGCCTGCCGCGCGGCACGGTGCGGGAGCGGTACGGCGCGTGGAACCGGCTGGTGCGCTGATTAGGCCAGGTGACTGTGGCCGTCCCGGGGTGAAAAAGGGGATGGGAAAAGGGGGGATGGGTTTGATTTACGCCTCGGTTGGCGTTTTTGGGCCGGCCGGGGGCCGTTGGGGGCGGTTCGCCGGGAAATATCCATCCTGGCGAATGGGAAGCGGCGTCGCATTTTCGCTTCGTTTTCGCCACTCCAATGGGTTTGGCCGGCCTGCCTGGCTACCGCCGACACAGGGGCCAACGCCCTGACTTCAGGGGATTGGGGCCCCTCCCCTTCTGTTGGTCCTTCTTTGTGGATCATGCTAGCTTTTTCATGGCATTGGTCCTACCTCTTTTGTCAATTAGCCGCTATGGCGGATAGTTGGAAGGTTATATGACTTCCTCCCTACGGGCCGTCCGGCCGCGTGAAGGGGCGGTTAGCATAATTCCAGAATTTGGTATTTTGTAATTGTGCTCCAGTTCCGATGCGTGGTATTATTCAAGGCGGCCAGAGGGGGGACGTCTGATAGCGCATGTCGGCGGCCTTAGCTTCGAGGGTCGCTGGTGTATACGGCCAAATTGATAAAGGAGGATGACCATGTTTGCGCGAACCTGTCGCCTCGGCGCCGTTCTGGTGATAATTGGTTTTGCCTGTCCCACGGTGATCGCCGCCGACATGGACGCTGACGGCGTTCCGGACGAGATGGATGTGTGCTGGAACACTGCACCTGGATCGATTGTGAATGCGGTGGGACGACCGCTGGGCGACGTTGACGAGGATTGCGACGTGGACCTGGCCGACTTCGCCATCTTCGCGCACAACCTGACCGGGCCCGCGGGCTGCATCCCCGAGGTCTGCGATGGCGCGGACAACGACTGCGACGGCCTCATTGATGAAACCTTTGATCTGCTCACCGACCTGAACAACTGCGGCAGTTGCGGGTTGGTCTGTCCCTCGGGCCCCCACGCCACGGCCTCCTGTGCCGCGGGAACGTGCGGCTTTGCGTGTGCGCCTGGCTACGAGAATTGCGATGGCGACCCACAGAACGGCTGCGAAGCGCACCTTGTCGACGACGTGATGAACTGTGGTGCGTGTGGCAACGTCTGCCCGACGTATCCCAATGGGGATGCCGCATGCCGAAACTCCACCTGTGAGTTCTCGTGTAACTGGATAGAGGGGTGGGACGATTGCAACGACGATCTGTCCGACGGGTGCGAGGCCAATCTCTCCAGTACTGACCATTGCGGCGAATGCGGCTATGTCTGTAACTGCGAGCATGCTACGCCGGTGTGCGAAGAGGGGCCGATGGGACTGAGGTGTCGCTGCGGCGATTGTGACTACGGCTGGATGAACTGCGGCTACCCGGAGGAAGGGTGCTGGTGGCATGTCGCCAGCGATCCCAATAACTGTGGCTTCTGCGGCACTCCCTGTGCCCCGGGTCAGACGTGCGACATGGGGGCCTGTTGTGACCCCGGCTTCAAAAACTGTGATGGCTTCATGCTGACGGATTGCGAGGTGAACATACTCACCGACCCGAACAACTGCGGCGCCTGTGGATCCCCCTGTGACCCGGGACAGACGTGCGTGAACGGGTCGTGCGTTGATCCGTAGACAACCGCGGGAGATAGACGGGCACCAGAAACGACAATCAGGGCGGGCACAATGACGGGGGCAGCGGCTATTCCGGCAAGACGGAGTAGCCGCTGCCTCCGCGCGTTTCGCGGGATACACCTGGCCTCACGGGGCGTGCTCAGCCGTTGGTTGATGGGCCGTGATCGTTTCTTCGAGAGCCGGCGAGTGTTCGGCCGGCAGCTCGAGATAGTGCGGGGAAGGACCAGCACTGCCGGGCATTGCCATTATCACCACACACGGGGCCGTGGCTCTGTCTTGGGTCCAGCCCGGCTTCGTCCTGCACTGACCGGGCGTTAGGCTTCGGGCAGGCCCGCGCAGTCGGCTTCGTCGGTGCCTGGGGTGCAGATGGACGAGACGGAGCCCGGGCGTCCGTCGTCGCACTCGCCATCGTTGGTGAAGTTGCAGATTGTCGGGTCGACGTCGGCACAATCGACAGCGTCGGTGCCGGGATCACAGGCGTTGCTGTCGGCGCCCGGCCGTCCGTCGTCACATTCGCCGTCGTTGGTGTAGGGGCAGAGGGCGGCCTGATTGCAGCCCCCGGCCAGCAGAAGCACCAACACGATAAGCACCAGCCGTGGCATGGCAGGCCTCCAATTTCAAACGTGGAATGGTGGAACATCTCCGGCTGGCGGTCATGTTGATCGCCCCGCGCGACGGCGTCAAGCACCTTTCCGGTTTGGCTCGCGCGGGTGTTTCACGAGATGCGGTGGCGGGACGGGAAACGGCATCCGGGGTCTGTCGATGGGGTCAATCCCTGCCATGCTGACCAACGGTGCAGCTCTGCTGCAATCGGGCGCGTCGAGTTGAGGAGGTCGCTTGCATGGGTTGTTTTGCCGCCTGGCGGGGCCGGTAGTCGGTTGCGGCGGGCTTGGCGCATGCATAGAGATTTGTGCGTATTGGGAATTGAATTATGCCGGATTAGTCGGTCGGGGCGGGAGTGGATTCGGTGCGTTGTTCGGGGCAGGTGCCCGAGCGTGCGTTCGGCGGGCACGGCCCGCCCTACAGATGACACGGCAAGCCCTACCAGTGGCACAGACCGTCCTACAGACGAAGGATGGGCAGCTTCGGCGGGGGCGGGCCCGTGGCGTGGCCTGTTTGCGGCTAATACCAGCCGATGACCTTCAGCGGGGCTTCGGGCGCGACCTTGCATTGGACCAGCACGCCCTCTGTGTCATGGTGGGTCAGAAACAGCGCCCCCACGCCCGCGTAACGGGTGAACAGCGCGTCGAAGAGGTCCTCTTCACCCGGCCAGGGGTAGGCGTAGAAGACGTCGAAATCCTCGGGGTCCAGGCCCATCTCAGCGTACGCGGAATGTTGCGCGAAGTGCCACCAGGGGTTGCGGGCCGTACCCATGATGTCGTCGTCACCGGCCCCCACGAATGAGCCGTGCGTGAAGTGCGCGTCGCAGCCGAACTCCGCCGCCAACTCCTCGGCCTCGGTCACCAGGTCGCGCTGGGCTTCGATCCCGTAGGCCTCAAAGCCGAGCATCGACGCCAGCATGGTGATGACGCCGAAACCGCTGCCCCACTCGCAGAAGAGATTTCCGCGGGCGAGATCCTCCGTCGCGATCCGCTCCAGGGCGACATGCACGCTCGCGTAGTCGCTGGCGACGAAACCGCGCCCGTGCCCACGCTGGCGTTCGATGTGCGCGCGGGTTCGGCGACGGGCTTCGGCCAGCAGCCGCTCCACCCGGGTCGGCGCATTCGGATGACATGATGGATCGTACATGCGGCCTTGCTCCAAACCCGGGGGATTCCTCTGAGGCGAAAACGATATTGTAGCGGCAACCGCCCCGGCCGCCACGGCGCCCGTCAAAAGAACAGCACCCATCGCGACGGTCCGCCACGGCGCCAGGCATGAGGGAAGCGTTCACCACCCCGGACGGCCATGGCTTCGGGCGAGCGGAAAGCGCCAGTCGTACGCCAAACGCCGATACCCAAGATAGAAGCGCTCATCGTGCCGGTCGCCGGGCGCGGTGAGGAAAGGCACTCACGGCCTTGCCTGCCCTGCCGCTCGCCATGAGGAACGCGTAAACCGCCCGGGCGTCAGGCCGACCGCGGCAAGGGGAAGCTGAGCCCCGGCCGCCCCACCCTTGACACCTCCGGCGACTTGTCATCAGCTATCGGCATGACGACCAAGCCCCCGAAACAACCGGCAGCCATCACGCCCGAGACCCCCATCGGCTGGATCGGGACCGGCGTGATGGGGGCGGCCATGTGCGGCCATCTTCAGTCGGCCGGCTACCCGGTGGTGGTGCACACCCGGACGAAGTCGAAGGCGGAAGCGCTGCTGGCGGCCGGAGCCACCTGGGCCGACCGCCCCCAAGCGGTGGCGCAGCAGTGCGACGTGGTGTGCACGATGGTCGGATTTCCGCCGGACGTGCGCGCGGTCTACTTCGACGACGACGGGCTGCTCGGTGACGTGCGCCCCGGCGCCATCCTCGTCGATTTCACCACGACGGAGCCGCAGTTGGCGACGGAAATCGCCGAGCACGCCGCCCGCCGCGGCGCGTATGCCGTCGACGCGCCCGTCTCCGGCGGCGACGTCGGCGCCAAGAAGGCGACGCTGTCGATCATGATCGGTGGCGACCCGGTCGCCGTGCAGGCGATCGACCCGCTCCTGAACCTGGTGGGAAAAACGCTGGTGCATCAGGGCCCGCCCGGGGCCGGTCAGCACACGAAGATGTGCAACCAGATTGTCATCGCCTCGACCATGGTGGGCATGTGCGAGAGCCTGCTCTACGGCCGCCGGGCGGGGCTCGAGCTGGAGACCATGCTCGCGTCGATCTGCGGCGGAGCGGCCGGCTGCTGGTCGCTGGACAACTACGCCCCCCGCATCCTGCGCGAGGACTTCGAGCCCGGCTTTTTCGTCGAGCACTTCATCAAGGACATGGGCATCGCGCTTCAGGCGGCGGAGCGTATGAATCTGGCGTTGCCCGGGCTGGCCCTGGCTCACCAGCTCTACGTTGCGCTGAAGGCCCAGGGGCACGGCCGTAAGGGCACGCAGGCGTTGATACTGGCGTTGGAGCAGCTCTCCGCCGGCACGGACCCAACAGGGGCATAGGGCACCCGGAAGGCGACAGAGCCATGGGGGGTTCGCGAACGCGCCGGATTCCGGTTGGCGCAGGGGTTCGGCCGCGCTATGCTGGCGTCCGGTGGTGAACGGCGGGCAGGAGGCGTCGCCGGTTCACTGCGGCTCGTGCTGTTTTCGCCGGGGAATGCAAGGATGCTCTACGCCGCGCTCACCTTCTGGCTGCTCTATATCGTGCTGACCGCCACGGGCGTGCTGCGTCTGTGGAGCGACCTCGTTCGTCCGAAGATCATCAACATCGTGCTGCTGCCGGGAACGCTGGTGGCCCAGATGGGTTACCTGCTGGGGCTGCTGGTGACGGGCTCGAATACGAGCAACGTCTCGTTGCTGGGGAGCGGGTCGTCGGCCGATCCGGAGCAGCCGGCCGCTCCGGCGACGCGGGTGCCGGTGCTGGGCCCGGTGATCGTGGGGCTGCTGCCGATTCTGGCATGCGGCGCGGGCATCGTGCTGGCGGTGCGCTGGATGGGGGTGATGTCGGTGCGGCACGTGTTCGCGGGGGACGCGGCCCAGAACCTGCCGACGAGCCTGAGCGCGTTCTGGAACCTGCTGCACAACCTGGTGAGCCTGATGGAATCCACGCTCGACGGCCTGTTGCACTGCAACCTGGCCGACTGGCGTATGCTTGTTTTTCTATACCTGCTGGTGTGTCTGACGGTGCGCATGGCGCCAGCACGCGGGAACATGCGCGGGGCGCTGGGGGCCATTGTGGTGCTGGGCGGGCTGGCGGCGTTGGCCGGCGTGCTGCTGCAACGCCCGGCGGTCTGGATCATCGACGGGTGGCCCATCCTCAGCGTATCGGCGGCGGTGCTGTCGCTGCTGCTTTTGCTGAGCCTGGTGGTTCGCGGAGCGGCCGCACTCGTGCGCGTGATTCGCCAGCGGTAGCGTCCGGGATTGACGTCCGCCCCCCTCGGAGTCTGAACCATGCCCGTCGAAACGCACACGATCGAGGTTCGCACCGGCGGCAACGCCGAGGTGATCGACCTGTCGAGCCACCTGGAGACGTGCCTGCGCGACGCGGGCATCCGCAACGGCGCCGCCACCATCTTCGTGATCGGCTCGACGGCCGGCATCACCACCACCGAGTCGGAGCCGGGGCTGGTGACGCACGACCTCGCGGCATTTTTCGAGAAGATCGCCCCGAGCGGCGCTTATTACAAGCACGAGGAAACCTGGCACGACGACAACGGCCATTCCCACGTTCGCGCGTCGCTGCTGGGACCGAGCCTGACCGTTCCCCTCGTGGATGGCCAACTCACGCTCGGCACCTGGCAGCAGGTTATCCTGATCGACTTCGATACCCGCCCGCGCGACCGGCGCATTATCGTGCAACTCATCGGCGAGTAATCCCGAGTGGCCGTGAGTGGCTACCACGCAGACCGGGCGGGACTGAGCGAGCGTCCGCGCCGGCCGAATGCCCCGGAGCGCCGTTGGCCTACTTTTTCGCGATTTTCGCCCAGGTGTCCTTCAGCGTCACCGTGCGGTTAAACACAGGCCGATCATCCGTGCCGTCCGGATCCAGGCAGAAGTAGCCCTGCCGCTCGAACTGGACGCGGCGGATGCCGTCCGACCACTGGGCCGCCTCGGCCGCCACGCGCCACGCGGGCTCGATCTTGGCGGTCTTGACCGTGGTGAGCGACTCCGGATTGAGGAACTCGCGCCAGTCCTGCCCCTCGGCCGTCTTGCCCGGCGTTTCCACGGTGAACAGACGGTCATAGATACGCACCTCGGCGTCGACGGCCTGGTCGGCGGAGACCCAGTGCAGGGTGCCCTTGACCTTGCGGCCGTCGGGTGCGTCGCCCCCGCGGGTCGCCGGGTCGTAGGTGCAGCGCAGCTCCACGATGTTGCCGGCGGCGTCCTTGATCGCCTCCTGGCAGGTGATGAAATAGGCGTAGCGCAGCCGCACTTCGCGTCCCGGGCCGAGACGGAAGAACTTGCGGGGCGGGTCCTCCATGAAGTCGCTCCGCTCGATGTACAGCTCGCGGGCGAAAGGCGTCTTGCGGGTGCCGGCCGACGGGTCCTCCGGATTGTTGATCGCCTCGAGCTCGTCCACCTGGCCTTCGGGGAAATTGGTGATAACCACCTTGAGCGGATCCAGCACGCCCATAACCCGGGGGGCCCGGCGGTTGAGGTCGGTGCGGACGGCGTTTTCCAGTTTGGCCACGTCGATCATGCTGTTGAACTTGGCCACGCCGATGTCGGCGCAGAATGCGCGGATGGCCTCGGGCGTGATACCCCGCCGGCGCATGCCGGAGATGGTCGGCATCCGCGGATCGTCCCAACCGCGCACGCGCTTCTCCTTGACCAGCTCGAGCAGCTTGCGCTTGCTCATCACCGTGTAGGAGAGCTCCAGCCGGGCGAACTCGATCTGCTGCGGATGGTGAATGCCCAGTTGTTCGAGGAACCAGTCGTACAGCGGCCGATGGTTCTCGAACTCCAGCGTGCAGATGGAGTGGGTCACGCCTTCGATGGAGTCCTCCAGGCCGTGGGCCCAGTCATACATGGGATACACGCACCAGGCGCTGCCGGCGCGGTGATGCGCCGCGTGAAGGATGCGGTACATGACCGGGTCGCGCAGGTTGAAGTTCGGGCTGGCCATGTCGATCTTCGCGCGGAGTGTGCGCGAGCCGTCGGGGAACTCCCCTTTGCGCATGCGCTCGAACAGATCGAGGTTCTCGTCGACGGTGCGGTCGCGGTAGGGACTGTTTTTGCCCGGGCTGGTCAACGTGCCGCGGTGCTGCCGGGTTTCTTCCGCGGTCAGATCGCAGACGTAGGCCTTGCCCTGCTTGATGAGGTCGACGGCCCAGTCATGCATCTGGGTGAAATAGTCGGAGGCGTAGAGCACGCGGTCGGTGCAGTCGAAACCCAGCCACTGGATGTCGGTGATGATCGACCGGACGTACTCCTCCTCCTCCTTGACGGGATTGGTGTCGTCGAAGCGGAGGTTGCATCGGCCTGTGTACTGCTCGGCCAGACCGAAGTTGAGGCAGATGCTCTTGGCGTGGCCGATGTGCAGATAGCCGTTGGGCTCGGGCGGGAAGCGGGTCTGGACGCGGTCCCACTTGCCGGTCCGCAGGTCGTCTTCGATGATCTGCTGGATGAAGTTGAGCCGGCGGGGCGCCGCCTCGCCTTCGGCGGAATGACCGCCATCCCGGGGACCACCGCTGCTCTCATTCGGGTTCTTTGCTGTCGCCATCGTGCACTCACCTCGTCTCGTTCACCGCCGGCATGCACGGTCACGTCATCGGCGCGCCGCGGTGTAATCCGCCCATCATATCGACGGCCGCGCCGACCTCAAAGGAGGGAAACCGGCTCGTCGGCGCAGCGGCTTTCGGATGCGGCGCCCCCGCGGCGCCCCCGCCAGGGACCGCCCCAGCGCGAAGTTCATTCTTGACGCCCGCCATGGGCGCAACTAAACCTTGACATACCGGGCCGGCCGGTCGGCGCTCAACCACGATGCTCACACCGGCCGCAACCAGCTTCATCGAGGACATTCGTACAATAGGAGAGGCGATGATGATCCGAGCTGCACACCTGCCGTCTATCGTTGCGTTGGCCGCAGCCGCTGCGCTGCTTACCGGCTGCTCGCAGGCCAAGGAGGCGACCGGCACCTACGAGGCCTACTTCTCCGCGAACCCTGAGCAGGTCGTCGCCGCGGCCCGGGACACTTTGGAGGATCTCAAGTTCCGGAGCATCACCGCCACTGCCACGGCGGTGGACGGCGAGTTGATCGCCTACACCGGCCAGGACAAGAAGGTCCATATCAAGGTGGATGGCGAAGGCGCGACGGTCAGCAAATTGTCCGTCCGCGTGGGGACGCTGGGCGACGAGCGGATCAGCAACACGATCATCGAAAACACCAAGGCGCGGCTGGATTAACCTCCCGTCGGGCAGATAGCTGACCATCCCGACTGGTCCGCCGTGCGCCGCGCAACGATGCCGGGATCGCGAAGCGGCGCCGGGATGCGCCTTCTGCGGGCGGTTCAGCTCGTCCCTGTTTCCGAATGCGACCCTGGGCCGGCCTCGGCGACGCTGCCCGACGTTGAGCCACGGTCTCGGCGGACCTTTTTCGCGGCCCAGCCGACCGGGCCGGTGAGGGCGTACAGGCAGGTGATGGTGGCCAACGTCGGCGCGGGGAAGCGCATGGCCAGTCCCGCAAGCACCACGAGCACCACCGCGTAGCCGAAGGGCTTGCGCCCCCGCAGGTAGCGGTTGCCGACGTGGGCATACTGGACGCGGCTGACCATGAGCAACCCGCCCAGGATGGCGATCACCGGCAGGGCATACACCAGCGTCGTGCCCTTCACCTCGGCGACGTGCTCATAGAGAATCACCAGGGACGCAATGACGGCCGCAGCGCCCGGGCTGGGCAGGCCGTCGAACGTGCCGTGCTTGAGATCGCCTTCCGCGTGCTCGACGTTGTACCGGGCCAGCCGCAAGGCGCAGCAGGCCGCGAAGATCGCCCCCGCCATCCACGCCCCCCGCGAGGACACGATGAACTTCGCTGCCCGGCCTGGGCGGCGCAGGGGCAACGGCTCGGCCGCAGGGTTTCCGGGGCTGATTTCGGCGCTCCCGTCGGCCGGAACGACGCCGGCGTCTGCCCCGGATTGCATGGCGGCGGGCGCTGCGGCGGGGTTTCCGGCCATCGTTACCGCCAGCATGGGCTGCGCCTGGAGCGTCACCAGTGCGATCATGAGCATCGCGGGAGCGACGCCGAAGGTCACCATGTCGGCCAGGGAGTCCAACTGCCCGCCGAAGTTGCTCGTGCCGCTGGTCATCCGGGCGACCCGGCCGTCCATCATGTCGAAGAACATGCCCAGGAAGATGAGAAATCCACCCACCGAAATGAAGGTGGGCAGGAATTCCTCGAGGCGCTGACTGTTGAGGGTGGCCTTGAGGGAGGGATCGAGGTTCGCCGTGTGCATGGCCCGCATGCAGAAGTAGATGGCCGCGAAGCCGCAGAGCATGTTGGCCAGGGTGAGCATGCTGGGGAAAATCGGAACCGTGCGCAGTCGTCGCACGCGTCCCTTACGCCGTTTCGGCGGCTGATTGTGTACGACGACCTTCATGGCTTTGCTCGCTTGTTTCCTGGTTTTCAGGCACAACCTGGCGGAGGATCAAGCTGCTTCCGGCCTTTACTTTGTCGCCCAGCCGAACCGTGACTTCCGCCCCCTGGGCCGGAACGATTAACTCCGTCCGCGACCCGAATTTGATCATTCCGAAGCGCTCCCCGCGCTCCAGGCGCGTTCCCTCGCGGGCGTGGCAGATGATGCGCCGAGCGATGAGCCCGGACACCTGGCGAACGACGACCGGTCCGGCGTGTGGCGAATCCGGAGCAATCACCAGCGTGTTCGCCTCGTTCTCTGCTCCGCTGTCGGGATGGCGGGCGTCGAGAAACTTGCCCGGCTTGTATGTCACCGCACGGACGAGGCCCGCGCAAGGCGCCCGGTTCGCGTGCACGTTGAAGATGCTCAGGAAGATCCCCACGCGCACCGCCGGGCCGCCCACCAGGGCGTCGTGATCCAGCTTGGTGATCTCCGTAACCGTGCCGTCCGCGGGGGCGCACATCTCGCCCGCGCTGAAGTCGCCGCTGCGCCGGGGATCCCGGAAAAACGAGATGACCCAGCACCACACGACAATGGGGACGGCGATGAGCGCCGGATGCAGCCACCACAGCCCCCATCCGACCGCACCCAGCACCACCGTGCCGAGCACCATCTCCCGGATCCCTTCCCTGGCCAACGGCATACCTGTGCCTGCTCCTGTGAAGGCGAGTCTTGGATTCCGGCCGCCGCCCGGGTCCCACCCGGGTGGCCGGCTGCGGGGCCGCTCACGTCGACGGCGCCGCCCTTTATGAATGTATCACCGCCCGGGCCCCCTGTCAGCCGATCCCCCTCGCCGTACAGGGCGATCATCGATCCGCAGGTCCGAAAAGGGGGATTTCGCGCATGAAATTACGGTTGCGGTGCTTGCCGGAACGGCTTGCCCGCCGACCTGAACGAATCGTAGCCTCCCTAACGAGGAGGAGAAAGAAGATGACCACTGCGCTTGAGCAGGCGCCCATCAGCGTGCTGCGTGAGGTGATCAGCCGTTTCTTTGATGAGGCCCAACGGCGCTGCGAGCAGCAGCCGGCCGCCCAGCGCCGCACGGAGCGCCGCTTCCACCGGTCGTGGCCGCTGGCGATCCGGCTTCACCGTGGAGGGGTGGAACGGGAGATCGGGGTTGCCCTGCACAACGCCTCGCAGCACGGCATCGCGTTCCTCTCGCCGCTGCCGTTCGAGACGGATGCGGTCGTGCGCATACGGCTTTTTTGGCACGATGAGGAATGCCCGCTGGTGCCGGCCGTCGTGCGGCACTGCACTTTCGGGGGGCGCGGCTACCTCGTCGGCTGCGAGTTCGTTCTGTGGGACAACGAACCCGAAGAGTTGATGGAGTGACGCCTGGTCGGCCGGCGTCGCTCCTGACGGGCAGGCGTAGCTCCTGACGGGCAGGCATAGCTTTTGATCGGCAAACCGTTGGGGGCCGTTACTCCGCGAGGCGCTTGATGTCCGCGCCGACCGCCGTCAGCTTCTGCTCGATGCGCTCGTAGCCGCGATCGATGTGATAGACGCGGTGGACGGTGGTCCTGCCCTTGGCGATCAGGCCGGCCAGGATCAACGCGGCCGACGCCCGCAGGTCGGACGCCATCACCGGGGCGCCGATCAGCTTTTTCACGCCCTGCACGATGACCGTGGGCCCCTCCTTGCGCAGGTGCGCCCCCATGCGGTTGAGCTCCGCAACGTGCAGGAACCGATCGGGGAAGATCTTTTCCGTCACGATGCTGTTGCCGTCGGCGAGCGACAGCAGCACCATCGTCTGGGCTTGCAGGTCGGTGGGAAAACCTGGATAAGGCTGGGTGGTGATTTCGATCGGCTCGAGCCGCCGGGCCGAGGAGACGGTCATGCCCTTGTCCGCCTTTTCCACGTTGACGCCCACGCGGCGGAGGGCGTCCACCACGGCCACCAGGTGCTCGACGCGCCCGCCGGCCAGGGTGGTCTCGCCGTTGGTGACGGCCGTCGCGACCGCGAAGGTGCCGGCCTCAATGCGGTCGGCGATGACGTGATGCTCGGCGCCGTGCAGGGAGGCCACGCCGTCGATGACGATTCGCGGCGTGCCCTGCCCCTCGATCCGGGCCCCGCACTTGTTGAGGAATTCGGCCAGGTCCACGATTTCCGGCTCGCAGGCGGCGGACTCGATCACCGTCCGCCCCTCGGCCAGCGTGGCGGCCATCAGCACGTTGGCCGTACCCGTGACCGTGCTGCCGAAGGGCCCGCCGAGGAAGATTTCGGAGCCGCGCAGCTTTTTGGCCCGCAGGAGCAGGTCGCCGTTGATCAGGTCGCCGTCGGCCCCGAGGGCTTCGAGCCCGCGGGTGTGCAGCGACACCGGGCGATCACCGATGGCGCAGCCGCCGGGCATGGCCACCTGCGCCCGCCGCCGCTTGGCCAGCAAGGGGCCGAGCACGCAGACGCTCGCCCGCATCTTGCTCACCAGTTCGTACTCGGCGTGGCAGTTCATCTCGTCCTCGACCCGCAGATGCAGGGCGCCGGACTCCAGCCGTTCGGTGACCACGCCCAGCCGGTTCAGCAGCACGCACATCTGGCGCACGTCCTGCAAATCGGGGACGTTGTGCAGGATCGTCTCCCCTTCACAGAGGATGCTCGCCGCCAATATCGGCAATGCCGCATTCTTGGAGCCGCTGATGGGGATGGTGCCCCGTAACCGATTACCGCCCTGAATGACCAGAGAATCCACGGCCGATCACCTCGCTTGCACGTTGATTGAGATTGCACACCGCTGCGGGCCCCCGCGCCGGGAACCGCGACGCGCCCGATCATACCCGAAACCGCCCCGATGCTGAACACCTGAGCAGCCCCGCCGCCGGGCGCGGAATCCGCCGCGGCAGAGCCGTTTTTTGAGCCGGCTGCTGCCGCGGTCAACACCGGCTCGGCAACACCGGCCGTCCCCGCACAATGCCGGGGGGCAGCCTCACGCGCGGTCGAAGCGCAGCACCCGCTCATGCGGGCCGGTGGTGTCCTTCCAGGTGGCCACGTGGGTCCAGCCCGGCGTTTCGGCGAAGATCTCCCGCACGGCGGCCGCTTGGGTTTCACCCACCTCGAGGAACAGGGCGCCGCCGGCACGCAGAACGCCCGGCCCGGCATCCGCCAGGCTACGATAGAAGCTCAGCCCGTCGGCCTCGTCGGTCAGCGCCGCCCGCGGCTCGTGGTCGCGAACGTTGGCGTCCAGCCCGGCCATCTCGTCCGCCGCGATGTACGGCGGGTTGCACACCAGCACGTCGAACCCACCCGTGGGCACGGCGTCGGGCGGCAGATCGAGCCGATCGGCCTCCAGCAGGCGGATCCGGTCGGCCACGCCGTGCCGCTCGGCGTTGGTCGCCGCGACCACCAGGGCGGCCGGGACCACGTCCGTGGCGACCGCTTCGGCCGTGGGCAGGTTCTTTAGCAGTGCGATGGTGATGCAGCCGCTGCCGGTGCCGACGTCGAGGATGCGGACGGTCTCGCCCACGCGCTCGCGGGCCAGCTCGATGACCCGCTGGACAAGGATCTCCGTCTCCGGCCGGGGGATCAGAACCGCCGGCTCCACGGCGAAACTCAGGCTGTAGAACTCCTTGTGCCCGACGAGGTAGGAGATCGGGGTGTGGCGGGCGGCCTGCTTGACCAGTTCGCGGAAGCTGGCCAGCGGGTCGGCCGCGGGCACCTGGTCGAACCGGGTGTAGAGCTCGATGCGTTTGCAGCCCAGGGCGTGGGCCAGGAGGATTTCGGCCGCCAGCCGGGGCTCGTCCAGACCGTGGGACTCGAAATGCTGGCGGGTCCAGTCGAGGAGACGATTGATCGTCCAGGGTTGCTGTGCAGATGCGCCGTTGGGCTGCGTCATGCCGCCAGCGTATGCGGAGGCGGTGCGGTTCGCAACGGCCGGAGGGCGACGCGGGGCGGGGGCGGGTGGGAAAGTGAGAAAGTGCGAAAGTGAGAAAGTGACGAAGTGACGAAGTGACGAAGTGACGAAGTGATAAAGTGACGAAGTGAGAAAGGGGGAAAGTGGGAAAGGCGGCGTTTGCAGCGTGCTCGCCGAGCTCGCCGCCGGCGCGATGGCGACTCGGCGCCGGGGGGATGCGTCGATCAGGGGCGGTATTGTTGGGGATCGAGGCAGGCCGCGTATGACGCGCGGTCAAACGCGACTGCTCGTTTGTTGACTGGCTCGGGTGGCATCAGCCTCCCCGCGCGAAAAATAACCCCGCCCGGGCCTTGCGGCAAGTCGGGCGGGGAGCAAGTACGATCATTGTCCGACCATTTGCAGATCGCCGGTACGTTTCGTCTCTATAGATTATGCATCTGCATCGGCCTCCGCAACCATGAATTCAAATCGAGCCTCGTTCGCCCCAAAAGAAATCGCTGGGCGGAACAACGCCTGCGAGGGCTGCTGGCGTGGCGGGTACGTTCTGCGGGTCAGTAGAACAGGTATGGGATGGTCTGGTCGATGTTCTTGAGGTCGCCGCGCAGCTCCTTCTCCAGGATCTGGCCGGTTTCCCGCAGGCGTTGGGGCCAGAGATCGCGCTCGCGCTGGGCGGCCTCGTCGACGTAGCGGAGCGTGTTGTCGAGGTTGCGTTCATGGAACTCGCCCAGATCGCGGGCGATGGCCACCGTGCCCGCGATGTTTTCGTCGCCCCTGGCTTCGCGAGCCTGAAAGTCGGTGAGGATGCGGCGGATGTTTTCGTTGCGCGCGGCCTGTCGCTTTTCGAAGCGGGGATCGGGCTTGGCGCACCCGGACAGTCCGACGACGCCCGCCAGGATCAGCGCCGCGGCCAGGCCGTTCCGATGGACCGCGGTGCGCAGCCTGCCCCACCGCTTCTGCCGGTCGCAGAGCCGTCTTGCCGCCTGTTGCTCGACAACCATCATGCCAACCTCACGATCCTGCGCTCACGATCCAGCCCTCACGATCCAGCCGTTTCAATCGTGCTTTGTCGCTGGTTGCCCCCGCCATGGCCGGGGTTATGGTGAACCCCGCGGCCGCGGTAGCCCCCCTCTCGGCCGCGGCGATCAGGGCCCGCCGCCCGGCGCAGACCCTGCCGGACGCCCCGGTGGCCGCCGCGCGGACCATGCTACCGTCTGATGTTACCGCTGCCCAGCCAAAAGGTTGCGTGCGTTGCGCGGCCGGCGGCGAACGGTTGCAAAGGGCCCGAAAAATGGTATCTTGATGCATTCCGGCGACCCAGGCTGCGCCCCGGAATTGCGTGGTGTCCGCGGTCTCTCGCCGTCGATGGTGAATGTAGCTCAGTCGGTTAGAGCACTAGGTTGTGGTCCTAGGGGTCGCGGGTTCGAATCCCGTCATTCACCCGTTTTGTAACACACGTCGCAGCGATTCCCTGTCGGCACTGAAGCTATGGCCTGCCCCCGGGTCCGCCCCCTGAAGCGGAGCCGAAATCATCATCCTGTTCAACTACGTGGTGCCCGATTCCTCGGTGGTCGTCCGGCTGCGCGGCCGCGGCGGCTTTACGCGGTGTCGGGTCTGCGCGGAGGCCAACCGCGAATACCGCATGACGTGTTTCCCGGTGTTCACGTTCATGGACGAGTGCACCGAGCTCGCCGGCGCGGTGAAGGTGAAGGATCAGTGAGCGGTCTACCGCAAGTGGTGCCGGGCGTTCGGACTGTCGAAGCTCAAGCCGCTGCACTCGTTCGTCAAGGATGTGGTGGCGTTTTTGCCGCAGATCCAGTACCAGCGGCTGCGGAACGGCCTGGCCGGGGAGATCACGCTCCACGGGCTGCAAGTGCGCGTCGCGCTGAACATCGGCGAGGAATCGGCACCCACGCAAGCACCGGCGAGCATGTACAGTGGCGGCTGGTGACGCTTGAAGTTCTTCTCACGTGTCAGTCATTCAGTCCTACCTGAACAGTTCCATCAAGCTCAGAAACGCCGATAACAGTATCGAGATGGCCGACAAGAATAGCGCCGCCCTTGCCATCGAGTTTGCTTTAGACGCCTCCTTGAGAGCCCTGCTTTCGGCAGTCGCAATCTCGAGTCTAGAGCACAGCCTATTCCAGTAGTGTGGATTCGTCTCCTTCCAGTCCAGCATTTTCTTGATCATAGTTTCCGCATCTGGTAGCTCAGACGGCTGCGTCTTACCCTCAAAACGGATGCGATAGAGACGCTCAAGCCGCTCTGGCTCATCCTGCTTAAGGGCATTGAGTTTCTTTTCAACGTCAGCATAGTCAATCACTTCGACTCTCCGCAACGCAGGTGCAGTTGAGTGCTCGCAACCTTCACCGTGCCCTCTGAGATAACCCAATCCACAATCAGGCGGCCTCCGCCTGCAAGGCGCTATGCAACATGATATTCAGCCTTGATGAACGCACAATGGGCTTCGGTGCAGTGGTGGAGAACACTCTGCTAGCGGGCAGACTGATCCCAACGGCCCAACAAACGTGCGAAACGCCTTAAAGTTGAGATCCGGCACCCGCGCATCCGCAATGGCCTGACCGGCGAGATCATGCTCCACGGGCTACAAGTATGGGCAGATTTACGGCTGGGGGACAATTGGCCAGTTCCGGAGCCACCGGCGACATGTTCGACAGGGCTTGGTAATACCCTAACATGCCACATAGAATAATGTCCTTCTCACCACTGATTGGGGCGTCAAACCAGGCGTCTTTATTATCGTTCCGAACTAACCTCAATGCCCTCGTCCCGAAGAAAGGCATCAGTTTCGCTGCGAATCCACTCCTCGCAGTTCGGATCGTCAAATCGAATCCGGGACATAAGCCTCTCGCGGAGTTGACGGATGCGGTCGACAAATTGGTAGTCTTGCAGCCGGTTGGTAGCAAGCTCTACGACTCTATCCACTATTCGGGCAGTCAATTCCTGAGGTCGCTCACGAGCGGATGCCAGTGCATGAGAGAGTGCACACAGCTTCTGATCCGAGAGTGGCCGACATACGCAAGTAAAATCAACTGCGTCATGAGGAGTCACAATCCAACCGCAGTTAGCAATCTCTCTTGCGGTGTCAATCAACGCCGCATCCCAAGTAAGACATGCGATACCCTCGGATCGCTCCTCGACGAGTTTCCGGATGTGCGAGAGTACGCGGACGTCATCCTCAATGAGAATGTCCACTTTACGACGACCTTGGCGATCAAGAACAAAGGCAAAGATCTTCTCAACGTCGTTTCTATAGTGCGTCTTACCGGGCGGAATGAACTCATATTCGATCGAATATCGCCGGAGGGTTGGCGAAAGCTCGCTGGATAGGCGCCTTATCCACTCTCGGTAGTCTGACGCGCGGTTGTTAATCGATGGCGCAATGTGCGCGAGGAAATCCTCAAGGGATGGAGGAACTGGCCCCCCGGCAGCGCGGAGCCGGGTGAAGTGCGCAACGAACCCATTGTGCGAATACTGGAGCGTTGGATCGGCATCGACGACAAGCTTGTAGTCAAGTGCGCGGACAAGATGGGCAGCAGTTTCCTCAACGTAGCACGATGGAACCTTAACAGTAGCGCCGAGACTCGTAAACGCTTCCACGCTTTCCACGGCACATTGTGAGAACCTCCCATCGGTTGCACCGAACAGACGTGCACATACGAAAGGTATAATAACGGAGGCATCGAGAAATACTGTCGCCTCGTGCCACTGTTTGACACCAAGAGCCTTTGGTGCGCCAACGGAGGTTGTGCCTTCCAGAGCAACATACAGCGTCGCCCGTGTGAGTTTCTTCATCAGGGAAACTTCAGAGGCCGAATGCACTAGCCAATTGGTGAGATCATCAAGCGATTCTCTGCTGATCTGTCGCGACAGGAGGAACTCGCGCAGAGCAAGGAGCGGATCTCCGAGTTGGCGAAACAAGCCCACAGACGCGACCGAACCTGCCGATTGACGCGCGACCTGAAGTTGTCGTTGTATGAATGATCGGGCAAGCAGTACAGCGAGCGAACGAGCATCAGTAAGAGACCACTTAGCGCCAGTGAGATCGTTAATGACCTGCTGCTGCGCACGCGCAAGCATTTCCAGTTCAGCAGAGTAGAGACGGTCCGCAGTACTGAGGGTGCTGGCGGAGTCGGGACTAAGGTGAAACCGCAAAGTCGTATTGTCGTAGACAATATGCCCTCGTGTTTGAAGAGAGTCGACGCGGCCTTCCAAATGAGCACGACGACCTTTCGGGGCGCCTAGGAGGTCAAGTGCGGCATCGACTAATTCCTCCTTTTGAAGTGCCCCTGTGCTGCTGTAAAGAGTAAAAAGAAGCGTGTCGTCATAGACACTCTCACGGAGTTCCTTCGTGTCAGGGCTGAGTGCAACGTAGGCGTGAAGAAGGCGCTCATGCTGGTCAAGCGGTGAGGTAACCCCCGATGGTAGCGGCGCACCAATACTGTCAAAGAAGTCAGACAACAGATCATTCTCGATTAGCAGACCAGCAATTTCGCGCGCGCCAAGACACGTAGTTGGAAGTCCCACCTCCGCTGTAATTGTCTGTTCGAGATTACGGAGGTCCTTTGATTGTCTAGGCTGATTTGTCAGAAAGAAGTACTGCGTAGCGCTGAGATCACGCCGAGCGGAATGGGCATCGGCAATGGCCTTTTCCATCCAGTCGCGATTCTGAACAGTGACTTGGTATGCAACAGCTGTGGATCCGCCAGATCGGGTAAAGGCTCGGCGATCGGAGCCACCGTCACCTGGAGAGTCGACCTTTATAACGATGAGATCAAATGCCCTCGTAAGTAGTAGGGTGACAGTCGCATCGAAGTCGGATCGACCGAGGTGGCGCACGAAGTTCTGGATGGTGTCGAGGTCAAGCATGTCGGCGGTTCCGCTGGCCGTGCTAAGGCGGCTGAGCGATGGCGTCAATATCGGTTTGGAGCATCCCATCGGAAAACGTCTCGTAACGTTGGCGGACGTTTTCCCGGCGAGTTGCCCTTGAACTGGCTTATTTTGTACAGGCTGACACCGAACGGGGCAAGTTGAATCCCAAAGTTGTGGCGATACCGGCATCCGACTCGGCGCAGGTGTAAGCGAGCGTACATTCGCAGTGGACCTACTGGTCGGACAGGAAACTGTGAGCTCGACAGCGGCAATGGCTGGGAGCCAGTTCTGCTGTCTCCGGCCTCGCCCGGGCCACAAACTCGATGTCCAGCCCCAGGGCGTCGAGTACGTTCATCAGGTTGTCGAACCGGATCCGCATCGGCTCGAAACCCGCGTGGGGGCCGCTCGAGAGCATCCGGTGGACCGTGTCGATCTTCACGCGGGCCATTTGGGCCAGCTTCCAGTAGCTCCAGCCGCGGGCGCGCCGCGCGGCGTCGTGCTGGGCCGCCAAGTCAATAATATCCGACTCCGGACCCGGCACAACGAGCAGTTGGCGCTCCTGGGGCAGTGACACGAAGTGGGGGCGGCTGTCTTCGTCGAATCGCGGTTGCATGACGACCTCCATGGTGAAAAACGCGGGCTGCGGCCCCCGATGGCCTGGTCGGTGGCGGCTTCGGCGTGGATGGGCAGACCGTTGCGATCCGCAGACTGCTGGACGTCGGTCTCGCACTCGGTGCCGGATCAACCTCTCTTCGGCTACGTCTTCGATTACCAGGCGCCCCCCTCGGCTCCGGCAGGCCAGCTTCGCCTTATGGGACGGTTTCGGTCCGATGCGCACGGCTGCTCGACAATCACGCGAACAGCCAAACCTTCGCCAAGTTAACAGTTAACATGACAGGCGAAGGGCCGGTCTGCTAGGATGGGTTGATGGGCCGCGGGGTATGCCTGGGGGCGTGCCTGCGGCGATGGTCCGCTGGTCCTGTTTGGGTGCTGTTCATGCCTTTGTCCTTTCGAATGCCCCGTCGATTGCCCTATCGTTTGCCCTGTCGTTTGCCATGTCGTCTGCCCTCTCGAATGCTCTGTCGATTTGCTCCGCTCTGTTTGCTGGTATTCGGCGTCGCGGTGCGGGCCCAGTCGGCACCGTACTATGGCTCGCCGCTGGCCGTTCCTGGCACCATTCAGGCCCAGTGGTTTGACCACGGGGGCGAGGGGGTGGCCTACCACGACTGCGACGCGGCCAACCAGGGCGGGGCCTTCCGCACGGATGAGGGCGTGGACCTGGCCTCCAGCAACGAGGGCAACTACTACGTCGGCTGGTTGTGCGACGACGAGTGGATCGCCTATACGCTCGACGCGGGCGACACCGCCGCCTACATCGTCGAGGTACGCGTGGCCTCCGAGAGCACCGGCGGGACCTTCCGGCTCGACTTCTTCGACCTCGGGGGGGCCCTGCTCGCCCGAACGCCGGCCGTATCCGTGCCGGTCACCGGCGGCTGGGAGAGCTGGTACACCGTGACGACCACGGTGGAGCTGCCGGCCGGGCCGCTGCGGATGCACTTCGTCAACCTCTCGGCCAGTGACGAGTACAACGTCACCTGGTTCCGTTTCCGGCGCTACGATCCGCTCGACGTCGACCGCGACGGGTTCGTGGACCTGGGCGACTGGGACCTGCTCACGCGGTGTCTGGCCGGCCCGGCGGCGATCCTCTCGCCGACCAACTGCCCCATCCGCGATCTGGCCTACCTCGGCGTGAACGACGACGGCGTCGCCGACCTGCGCGACTGCGCCCTGATGCAGCGGGCCGACGAGGCCACCGCCCTGCTCGAGCCGGACCGGTGGGCGCTCATCTGGTCCGACGAGTTCGACACCCCCGGGGCGCCGGACCCGGCGAAGTGGCGGTACGAGGTCGGCTACAAGATCCGCAACGACGAGGAACAGTACTACACCCCGGGCGACAACGCGTTCTTGGAAAACGGCAACCTGGTCATCGAGGCCCGGCGCGAGGCCTATCCCCTGCCCTGGGGCGGCCAGGCCGCATACACGGCCGCCAGCATGTCGCCGACCACCAGTTGGCTCTACGGCCGGATCGAGGTTCGCGCCCAGGTGCCCACCGGCCGGGGCATGTGGCCGGCGATCTGGATGCTGGGCGACAACATCCACCAGGTGGGCTGGCCAGCATGCGGCGAGATCGACATCATGGAAAACGTGGGCTACGACCCCCATGTCGTCCACGGCAGCGTGCACACCACCACGTTCAACCACACGATCGGCACGCAGCAGACCTCGACGCTGGGGCTGCCCGCGCCGTGGTCGAATTTCCACATCTACGCCATCGAGTGGTATCCGGACCGCATCGATTTCTTCATTGACCGCGTCAAGTACCTGACCTTCGCCAACGCGGGCACGGGAGACGCGGCCTGGCCTTTCCACCGGCCGGAGCACCTCAAGCTGAACATCGCGGTGGGCGGCGCCTGGGGCGGCGTGCAGGGTATCGACGACAGCATCTTTCCCCAGCGGTTCTACGTCGATTACGTGCGGGTGTATCAGCAAGCGGCGCAGTGAGGCGGTGGGGATTGCGCCTTTACGCTCTGCCCCGGCCGTGATACACCGGCTCCGTGGACCGGCATCATGACAACCCAATCCCGCTCGATCTGACGGCCATCCGCCGGCGATTGCTCGCTTGGTACGGGCGGACCGCGCGCGACCTGCCCTGGCGGCGTCGCGGGGATGATCCCTACGCCCAGTGGCTCGCGGAGATGATGCTCCAGCAGACGCAGACGGCCACGGTGATCCCCTTCTACGCGGCATTCATGGCCCGGTTTCCGACGGTGCAGGCATTGGCGGCCGCCGACCGCAGCGAAATCCTGTCGATGTGGGCGGGACTGGGGTACTACCGCCGGGCCCATCTGCTGCATGACGCCGCACGCATGGTCGCCGGCGAGCTGGACGGGCGGTTTCCGGATACGGTGGAAGGGCTCTTGCGGCTGCCGGGCGTGGGGCGCTACACGGCCGGGGCGATCGCGTCAATCGCGTTCGACCGACGGGCGCCGATCCTGGACGGGAACGTCAAACGCGTGCTCGCCCGGTTGCTTGCGCTGGAAGCCGCGCCGGACGAGCCGGCCACGGTGAGCCGAATGTGGGAGGTCGCGGAGGCCGTTCTGCCCCGCCGCCGCTGCGGGGCCTTCAACCAGGCGCTGATGGACCTCGGGGCGACGGTGTGCACGCCCAAGAAGCCGCGGTGCGACGTTTGTCCGCTGTCGGGGCAGTGCGGCGCGTTCGCGACCGACCGGGTTCACGAGATACCACCGCCCAAGCGTCGGGCCCGCGTGACGCGCATCGAGGTCACCGCCCTGGCGGTCGTCAGTCGCGAGCACGTGCTGCACTGCGCCCGCCCGGCCGGCGGCTTGTGGGGCGGCATGTGGGCGCTGCCGGCCGGCGAGCGGAACGGGACGCCGCTGACCGCTTTCGCGGAGGCCCAGTTGCCGCGCTCGATTGCCGGCCGAATTCAAACGCTCGAGCCCCTCGGGCAGGTGGAGCATCAACTTACCCATCGCCGGGTGGTGTTCGACGTGTACCGCGCGGAGGTGGATCGCACGCGGCTTCCGCGCGGCTACCTGTGGCGCCCGCTCGCGGACGGGCAGGCTCTGCCGACGGCATTTCGCAAGATTCTGCGCCTCGTGCAAGGGGAAGATCAAAAGTGAGAAGGTGCGAAAGTGCGAAAGTGCGAAAGTGCGAAAGTGAGAAGGTGAAAAGGTGCGAAAGTGAAAAGGTGAGAAAGTGAAAAGGTGAGAAAGTGAGAAAGTACGTGCCATGGCCAAGCTCGACGGAGTCGAGCGCCGCCATGTTTGGAAACCCAAACGCCCCACCGGCCGAAGGCGGGCACGGCCCGCCCTACCAGCCCACACCAACCCCACGCCGGGCGGCACGGCCAGGCTCGAAAAGGGCGGCATGGCGAAGCCCGAAGAGCGTGCCATGGCCAAGCTCGGCAAGGGTACCATGGCTAAGCCCGAAGAGGGTGCCATGGCCAAGCTCGACGGAGTCGAGCGCCGCCATGCGATCCGCAAGTGGGCTGAGGGCGGGAAATCCTGTGCGTCCTGCCGGGCCTGCCGTACACGCACGCGACCGAGGTCGGCTTGTCCCGCGGCGACGCAGCCGTCACAATGCGGACCAGCCAACCGAGAATGGAGGAGATTGTGAAATGCCCATGACCCGTTCACTGGATCGCATCGCATCCCCGGGCCGTCTCTGCGCTGCCGTCGCCATGGCCCTCGGCGCGTTCCTATATGCGGCGACGCCCGCCGTTGCCGATGCCCCCGCCCGCTCGCACGACATCGTCGCCGACGACTACTTCACCATCGACGCGATGGCCGACCTGGCGGTGTCGCCCGATGGCGCCCACACCGCCTTCGTGCTGCTCCGCTGGGACGAGCCCAGCGACGGCCGTAACGCCGATCTCTGGGTGGTCAACCACGGCGAACGCGTCCCGCGGCGGCTCACCTTCGACCAAGCCGCGGACACCCACCCGGCGTGGAGCCCCGACGGACGATGGATCTACTTCACCAGCGCCCGCAGCCTCGGCGACGAAGACACCCCGCCGTTCGACGGCTCCACCCAGGTGTGGCGCATCGGCATCGACGGCCAGGGACTCGCCCCCGTCACCCGCGTAGCCGACGGCATCGCCCAGTTCCAGCTCTCCGACGACGGCGCGTCGCTCTACTACGTCGTCAAGCACGAGCAGGTCGGCGACGACTGGAAGGCGCTGCGCGCAAAGTTCGACAAGCTCACCTACGGGCACGGCGTGGTCAACTTCAGCCAGTTGTGGAAACTCAACCTGCAATCCTGGCGGGCCGAGAAGCTGGTCGATGACAAGCGCGTGATCGGCGCCTTCACCGTCACCCCCGACGAGCGCCGCATCGCCATGATCACCACGCCCACCGAGCAGCTCATTACCAACGAAGGCCGCAGCCGCGTCGACATCTACGATGTTGCATCGAAGGCCATCACCGCGCTTGCGGACCGCCAATGGCGCGAGCAGGCCCCCAGCCCCTACGGGTGGCTCGAAAGCCCCGCGTGGTCGCACGACGGCCGAGCCCTCGCCTTTGCAGTCAGCTTCGACGGCTACCCCTCCGAGGTCTTCGTGGCCACCTTCGGCGACGACCGCATGTCCATCCGCAAGCTCGAGCGCGAAAACGAGATCTCCGTGGAGCCCGGCGCCGGGCTGGCCTGGCGCGGCGCCTCCCACGACCTGCTGCTCAAGGCCGAGGACCACGCCCGTGCCCGCGTCTACCTCGTTCGCGACGCCGCCGGCGACGACCAGGGCGAAACCGTCGTCCTCACGCCCGGCGACGTCTGTGTCGATCGTTTCGGCTGCACGCGCGACGGGCGCACGGCCGCGGTGATCATGAGCGGACTTACGCACCCGCCCGACCTGTTCACCATCGCGGCCGACAAACCCGCCAGCGACTACGCCCGCATCACCAAGGTGAATCCCCAGGTCGATACCTGGAAGCTGCCCAGCCTCCAGATCGTGAAGTGGACCAGCCCCGACGGCACGCCGGTCGAAGGCATTCTCGAACTGCCGCCGGATCACACCCCCGGCAAGCCGCTGCCCATGATCGTCGAGTTGCACGGCGGGCCCACGGCCGCTTCGCTGTACCGGCTGCGCTTCTGGATCTATGGCCGGGTGCTCATGCCCGCCCAGGGCTACGCCCTGCTGACCCCGAACTACCGCGGCTCCACCGGCTACGGCGACCGGTTCATGACCGAGCTCATCGGGCACAAGAACAATCGCGACGTGGCCGACATCCTCACCGGCGTGGACGCCATGGTCGAACGCGGCATCGCCGATCCCGACCGGCTGGGCGTCATGGGCTGGAGCAACGGCGGCTATCTCACCAACTGCCTGATCACCACGACGACCCGGTTCAAGGCCGCGAGCAGCGGCGCCGGCGTGATCGACGCGGCCATGCAATGGGCCACGGAAGATACCCCCGGCCACGTGATCAACTTCCAGCAGGGCTTCCCCTGGGACGCCACCGCGCGGATGATCAAGGCTTCGCCGCTGTACGCGGCCGACCGCATCCGCACGCCCACCATCATTCACGTGGGCGAAAACGACTCGCGCTGTCCGCCGGGCCACAGCAAGGCCCTGTTCCGCGCCCTGCACGAGTACCTGCACATTCCGACGGAGCTGATCGTATATCCCGGCGAGGGGCATGGCCTGACGAAGTACAGCCACCGCAAGGCCAAGATGGCGTGGGACCTGGCCTGGTTTCGCAAACACCTGCTGGGCGAAGAGAAGGCCGCGACGCAACCGGAGGACGGTGCGTAGAGGCACATCACGGTGTTGGGGTGGGGACGAAGTCGGGCTTACTCTTCGTCTTTGGGCGCCGCTTCGTCGCGTTCGGATTCGCCGCGGATGAACGGGGCGGCCTCCTCGAAGCCTTTGAGCAGGTCGTTCGTGGGCAGGATGGTGTTCGGCAATACGGTCACCGAGCCGGTAAGCGGGTTGACCGCGACGATCTCGGTCACGTTCTCGACCTTCCGCGACTCGATCACGATGGGGCCCTTGATTTCGCGTTGGATTACGGTGGCCCGCGGACCAATGCTCAGGGTCACGCCGGGGTAGATGATTTTGGTCACCCGCAGCTTGCACTCTGCGCCACCGCCCAACAGTTCTTCGCGGCGCTTGGACTCGGCCTTGATCTGCATCTCGGCCTCATCCGCCTTGAACAGCAGTTCCGTCGCCTGCTCTTTCTGGGCCGGGGCGAGCCGCTTGATGTTGGCCATCAAGGGCTGCACTTTCTCGCGGACCTTGCGGACAACGTCGAGGCGCGCCTGTATCCCCCGATCGATCGCCTCCGCTTCGCGAATGTGAATGGGGTGCGTGCCGATCGCCATGCGCGTGTGCACGTTCGCATCGCTGCCGATGGTGGCGATCTCGCCGCCTTGCCGGGCATAGACATTCCCCCCGATGACCGACCCGCGCTCGCTCATCAGACGCCCCGCGGCGAATACCCGGCAGTTCATCAGCTCGCGGGTGATCAGCACGTCACCGCCCGCGCGAATGTCCGCCTCGTCGCAGAACCGGGCGCCCACGTTGCCCTGGGCCACGACCCGCCCCTCGTTGCGCGAGACGATGCCGCCGCGAACGGCCACGTCCTCCCCCGCTTCCACCATCGCCGCTTCCACCGCTCCCCCGATGGAAATGCACTTAACCGACTTGACGGCGAAACGGTCGCGCACCGTCCCCGAGACATTCACGTCGATGGAGGAGTCCACCTTGCCGACGCTGAAATCCACGTCGCCCTTGATGTCGAGCACTTCGTCGATGTACAGCCGCCCCGCCTTCGACACCACCCGACCGGCCACGTTCGTGATGATCTGTTCCGGCTCATTCGGATCGCGCCGCACCGAGTTGTCGAGTTCGATCGATACCGGCTGGTGCGCGGGTCGGATCGTCTCGCCGTAGACGTCCATCCCGTTGCGCGGCTCGCGCAGGGGAACAATGCGCCCGATCCGCGTGTTCTCTGAGACGGTGATGATCGAGTTGAAGGTGTAGTAGTCCACGGCCGCGTCGCTCTCCGGGTCCACCTGCCCCCGGCCGAACGCCTCGTCCCAAATGAACTCTTCATCTCGGCCTTCGACGCACGCTTGGCCTTTGGCTACAACGCAGGGCTCGTCGTCCGGCGCGTCGTCGGCCGCACGCTCGCAGTACGCCGCCACCCGCGCGGCGACGGTCTCGTTGACCACGACTCCCGCCTGCTGCAAAGCTTCCGTGATCGCAACCGGGTCCGGCAGCGATGAACGGTCCCGGTGCCGTACCGAGGCCGTCAAGCGGTCGTCCGACACGACTACTTCAACCGTTTGGTTTGTCTTGATGGTCGGTTCGGACATGGTGGCGTCTCGCGGTCCAACAGGTGGACACGTCAAAGGATGGTGCCCAACCCACGGAGCATGATTACCCGAAGCCGTCCCTCCATCCTGTGCATCGGGACGGAGCACTCACCAAGTTGACTTAATCGCCGAAAGTGGCCCGCCCGTCGTCCAGTCCGACAGCGGCACTTTAGATTCCGGAGCGATCTTCCCACGCGAGGCCCCCGTAGTTACCCCACCTATGGGCACGGTTGTCCCTGTTGTGCATAGGTTCCTGCCGCCCCCTCTGTGAACTTGGGTGAAGATACCTAGTTGCGCAACATCTTGTGGGACGCGGGACCCTCTCCTTCACGATCCTGCGCAATTTCGGAGCGCTTGTCGGCCTGTGAGTTTTGCTGAGGCCGATACCCTATGGCAACGTCCGAGAATATGGGCTACCGTAAATGCATCGAGTGTGGGGGCATTCGCGTTCGCTCCGTGGATGTCGACGGCTTCACCCCCATCCTAAGCCCAAACAAAGGCAAACCCCAGGGGCATGGATCGCCCAGGCGGGTCCGAACGAAAGCGGCGGCTGCCAGGCCCCCTCAAGCTTGAGGTCTGGCCTGCCGGTGGCCGGTCCCCAGATGGGGACCGTTCAATCGGGCGCCGGGCATCTGGGGCGCCGGCAATCGCCGCGTTGCGGCGGGCTGGCGATCCGGCCGCACACTCGAGCTGAAAGAGCACGGCGACCCACGTTCGCGATCAACGCTCAGCGCGGACGTTTCGTCCGGGGACAACCCCGATCGCCGAATGGCAAACTTGACCGACGATCCCGGGCGGACGCGTGGATCGGTCTCGGCGGGCTGTGGAGACCCGCCGATCGGCTGCTGGCAGGACACGTACGGCGTAGGTGTGTTCCAGTATGAACGATGCTGTGAACGGTTCCTCGCTCTTGGCCGAGTGCCGTACGATGCCGAATGAAGATCGCCCGCGCCGCCCGGACGTCGGTTCTGTTTCACAAGCCCGGTGGTCTGCCCTTGTGCAGGACCGCGCCAACCAAGCTGAGGTGTTCCACATGATCGACCCGCACGACCACCATATCACCCAGTGGGCCGCACGCCGGGGCTCGCCCTGGTACTACACCCAGGAGCGCGGCCTGCCCTCGCCCTGCTTGAAGGTGCAATGCGGCTACGTCACGGCGTACTTTCACCAAGGGCGTCTGGTGCGGCTCTGGGCCCAGGCCGACAGCGCCGGTCTGAACGAGCTGTTCATGGAGTTGACCCAGATCTTCCGCTTGAAGACCGGTCCGGATCCACTGGCTCTGCGGATGTCCGGCTGATCGGCGAGTACGCCCATCGGGAATCGAGTTGGTCTCGACCCTGCGTGCCGGCCTGTGCTGTCACGCCCCCCCTCCGAGGACGCTCACAACCTGGCCTTCCCCCTCTGCGGCACCCTCTGACCGCGCCAATGTACTCGGGGTGCCGCAGTTTCTTATACCGACTGAACTGCTTTCCCCTGACCCTGAAGCCCCGCGCCCGTTAGGACAGTCTCCGCACGTCGCGGAGGCTGCTCCGCCCTGGTGGCAGTCCGGACGCGTGGTAGCCGCGCCTCCACCACCCATAAAAAGCGGCCCGGCTTGCCAGCCGGGCCGCGTTGATACAATCCAACTTGTGCGCCCTTCCTCTCCAACAAGCGAAGGAATACGCTTCCGCTCCCGCGTTAGCTGCGGCGCCGAGCCAGGGCCAGTGCGCCAAAAGCGAGCAGCGCCAAGGTCGCGGGCTCGGGGATCGCGCTGTCGTCCGGGAACAGCGAGTACGACGTCTCGACCCAGCCGCTCAACTCGGATTCCCAATCGAAGCTACTCAGGTCCTGACCGAACGCCACGGTGAGACTATCGATGCTGCTGAAGCCCCCGCCGTCGGGCCAATCACCGGAGCCGGGCAGATTCTTCGTGGTTGCCGTCCAGCGGCCCACGCCGTCAATCGTGCTTTGGAACTGCCCTGGAGTGACATCAAACAACATCCCCGTGATCGGGCCGCTGATCTCGTAGGGCGTCCCATCGTAGTCGAACGTCAGCGACAGCGTCCCGCCCGTGAACTGCGCAACCGGACCGGGGAGGATCTGGTTGAAATACGTTTGCAGGCTGATGGTCGCGTTGTCAATGGTCCCCGCCAGCACCCCGCCGTCATTCAGGGTCAGCGCATTGTTGTCGACCGCGTTCACCTGAAACAGACCCGTATTCGGATCAAAGGTCGTGTCGCCAACACCGTCGACCAGTTGGTGCTGTATTGAGGTGTAAATACCGAACGCCGGTGCGCAACCGAGCGCCAGTACGGCCAGTGTGACTGCCACTTTTCCCTTCATCGGATTCCCTCGCATAAAACGCTGTAATTTGCCCTTTGGTCCTCGGCGCCCGCGCCACATCCGCAGTCACCGCCTCCTTCTGCCTTATCGCTTCTTTCACCGCTTTCGATCGCCTTGTGCAACGGCAATCGAGGAAAGATCGTCGCCGCTCGCGCTACCGGCCGCGAGACATCCGGCTATTCGCCCTACCGCCTACGCAAGACCGCCAGCCCGGCAAAGCCAAGCAGCAGCGCCGCAGTGGCGGGCTCGGGAATCGCCACCATCTGGAACTGAAACGAGGACGTCATGAAAATGTGATTCTGGAAATCGACCAAGTCGGTGGTTACCGCCTGCTCAACCCCAGCCAGTGTGAACACCAACTCATACTGCGGGGCAAACGAAAGATCAGCCAACTCCGGTACGGAGCCGTCGCCGAGCAATCCGCCGGTCGGCGTGAGGATCGGCGCGACTGATGTATCGAGGTTGTTCTCGGCGCCGCTGGGCTCAAACGCCCCAAAACCCGAGAGCGTCCCCGAAATCAGCACCCCATCAGCGACCTGGCTCCCGCCGACAAACACCTTGCCGCTCAGCGAGAACGTTCCTCCCGGCCCGAATTGTCCCTCCGCAAGACCACCGGCGCTGTTGTCAGCGACCAGCGGACTGCCGGACCAGGCCAAGGTGCCCAGCGGCGGCTGCGACGATGGGGCAAACGATACGAACGACGGGGTTGCACCCGGGGCCAGCGCGGTGCCGTTGGACAACGGCGCGTTGACCGTCCATTCCCCCATCGCGCCGGCATCCGCGTCGAATACCGGAGTCTGCCCGGCGTTGGCGCTGATCCACGTGATCGGAGCGCCGCTCACGACTGGCGCCGATGCCAGCGCGATCAGCCCACAGGCTGCCAAAGCCCATCCACTCCATGCTCTTGTCATGCCTCTGCTCCTCCTGCTTCCTTGCGACGCTGTCGTTCGGTGATTCAACCCGTAATCCACCAACCAGCGAGACAACGTCTTGCTTGAATCCAAATCCATCCCCACCGGACCGAAACCGATTCGTCGATCGTATCCCAGCCCGTCCGAAACCGGGTATGCGGAAAATGCCAACCGCCATACCCAACGAAAAAAGAGAGCTCGGGCGCTTATCGCCCTGCTCTCTCTCGTCCGTTCACCTCAACACGGCTTTTCGTGCCGAGATGACCCGCAGCCTTCGGGGCTCCCATCCCCGACGCCGCTCACTTCACGTCCTCTACGCTAGCGTCTACCCCCCGGCCAAGTCAATGCAAATCTTTCAGAGGCTCTGGATTATCGGCCTCAAGTGCCTCCGTAGTTGCCCTCAGACGTTCTTCCAAATCCTTGCACCACAAACAGTTATCGGCGCCCGCAAGAATCAGGGCTCGGCATAAATCGTGCCGTAATGGGCCGCCACCGCGCTCAGATCGGCGCCGTCTATCGCCCCGTCCTGGGTCACGTCCGCCTGCACCCGGTAGACCGGGTCGCCCACCACGCTGTCGTACGCCGCCAGCACCGCCACTACGTCCGCCCAGTCCACCACGCCGTTGTCGTTCACGTCGCCCACCCGCGGCGTCAGGTCCACAACCTCGCCCGGCCCGATACGCAAGCGCATCAGCGGGTCGCCCAGCGCCACTTCCGACCAGCTCAGGTACGGCAGCGCCGAGTAGATTGCCTCCACCAGCGAAAGATCGCCGACCCCGTCCCCATCCGCATCCCGCAGCAGGTTCGGGTACAGGAATTCCCCCTGGATCGTCGCCCCCACTTCCGGTTCGAACGCATGGCCGATGGCGCTGGTTCCGCCCATCGAAATAAAGTCCACGATCTTGCCCTGGTTGCTGGGCACGTCGCAGAACATCGTCACGGCATTGAAGCTCTCCAACGACGAGAACACGGCGCCGGGCACGCAGGAGAACAGCGGCTCACCATCGCACACCAGGTAGTTCGGGGGCCGGCCGTCACCACCGTTTCGGCCGTAGGTTTGCAGTCCGATGATCCCGGTGTCACTCGGAAGGTGCCCTTCGGCAAGGATCGCGGCCGTGTCGTCCCACAGCACCGTGCCGCCCAGCCCGTCGACGATGGCGCCATACTCGGTCGTCGCCTCGTCCGCAGGCAGCCCCGTCAGGAAGTCAAACGCGCGGAAATAGTGATTCCCCGAATTGTGCGTCCCACTATACGACTCCGCCCCGGGCGGCGTGGGCGCCGACTCGTAGGCGAGCATTTCAAACTGCGGCGGAAAGTTGTAAATCCAGCTTGACGCAAAGACGGAGGGCGCCGGCGGCTGCGGCGAATGGTCCAGCGCCAGGTACGAGCTGGCCGGACAATAGCCGGCAAAGCGGGCATGCGCCGGATTGCTCGCCCGCGCGGCCCGCTGGAGCATCTGCCAGACCGAGAAGATCGGGTACTCGCCCGTCGCGCGCGGACCGTCCAATCGCATCACCAGGTAGATGTCCGCCGGCGACATGCGCCGCTCGCACGCCGAGTAGCCGTTCCAGTCAAACTCCCCTTCGATCTTGGGGCTGCGCGTCACCCGCCACATGTACGTCCAGCGAAACATCTCCCGGCGGACAAGCAGGTCGCGGTCATAAGCCCATCGCTTGATCGAGCTGCTGTAGCCCTGGTACGGGTTGACAATCCGATTCTCGATCGGCATCCGCCAGCCATCGTCACCGGCGGGATCGATCAAAAACAGACACGTGAGCTCGCTCTCCACCGAGGCCGCGTTCACGCGATGGCGGTTCGAAACCGTCAACTGCCCGTTCGAACCTCCCGGCGTGATCACCGCCGCCAGAGTCGGATCGGTATCCTCGATGCGATACGGCATGCCCGCCGTGGTCAACAATACATACGTCACATTGACCAGGTCGTTGGCCAACAGGTGCCCGCGGGTGGGCTCCGCGATCAGCGTTTCAAACTGCTCCCGCGTGATGATCTCGTCAGCGGCCGTCGCCGACGGGGACGCCGAATCCGGCAGGCCCGCAAGGTAAACGAACTGCTCGTCGATCATCTGTGGGTGCACCGTGCGGTACATCCGGGCCGTCTCGACGCTCGCCGGACTGTCGGCGTTGACGAGCACCACGACGTTCCACCAGTCCAGGGGGATCTGGCTGTCGTCGCGGCCCGGTGGCCACGGCGGCAGACGATTGAGCAGGCGCTGCGATACCTGTTGGTAACGCGCCGGGCGCGCCGCCACCTTTTGCCCAGCATGCGCGCACGGCAACGTCAGCGCACTGCACGCATACACGAGCAGCCCGACGAGCACCACGCCACGCACTGGGCCCAGCCGTTTCTGCCGATTCACCCTTCCATTCATCTCGACCCGGAAGATGGTCGAGACGCCTCCGTCGCCGATTGAGCAATCGGCGTTCAATACTCCGCGACGCGCGAGGAGCACGCCACTGCTGCGGTTTTGTCTGGCATGGAAGCACCCAAGAGGCTGCGCACGTTGCACCGCCGGCGCCCACGCAAGACAAGCTGCTTCGCCGCGCTCCGTACCCCATGAACCCTGTTACCGCCGCCGATCCGGACAGCCACTCCCCAACCCGCACGCCATCCGGTGGGGTATGAGCGTTTCGTAATGCCCTAAGTATAATCCCCCGCGCAGGCTGTTGTGAAGAGCCTTCTTGGATTGCAAATGCGGGTTAGCTTGGCGGAAGGGCGCCAAAGCGGCGCTCGCGGCCCGCATAGTCGCGAATCGCGGCATGGAGGCAGTCGGCGTCGAACGCCGGCCAATAGGCCTCGCAGACGTGCAACTCCGCATAACTGATCTGCCAGAGCAAAAAGTTGCTGATGCGCCGCTCGCCGGCCGTCCGGATCAGCAGATCCGGATCGGGCAACCCCGCGGTGTACAGGGCGTCGGCGATCCGCTGCTCCGTGATCTCCTCCAGAGAAACGTCCCCAGCGGCTACGTCTGCGGCGATTTGCCGCACGGCGTCGATCAACTCCGTTCGGGCGCCATAGTTCAGCGCCAGGCAGAGCTTCATCCCCGTATTGGCCGCCGAGGCCGCAATGGTCCGATCCATCTCGCACAGCACGTCCTCGGGCAAGCCGTCACGCCGCCCGAGGTGAACCAGCCGGATGTTGTTGTCGACAATCTCTCCCCGCTCGGCCACCAGGTAACGCCCGTACAGGCCCATGAGAAAGTCCACTTCCTCCCGCGGGCGGTTCCAGTTTTCGTGGCTGAAGCTGTAGAGGGTGAGCACCTCGACCCCCAGCCGGGCGCACTGGGTGACGATCTCCCGCACCGAGCGGGCGCCTTGCTCGTGGCCGCGAATCCGCGGAAGCCCCCGCTCGCGCGCCCACCGGCCGTTGCCATCCATGATGATGGCGATGTGCCGCGGCATCCGCTCCGGCGCGACGCCGAGCACTTCCTGGGGATCCAAGATCGTTTGAGCCATCATCCCATCCAAGCTGCCCATACGGCAGCGCTATGACATTTCGCCGGCAGTCCGCCGGGCGAGCCAAGCCTGTTGGGGTTCTACGTCGGCCCGCCCCAGGTGATCGCGCCGTGCTGGGGAGACCGCCGCAAAATCGTATCCTCCCGCCCGGGCCCCACGCTGACGATCGTCACCGGCGCTCCCACGACCGCCTCCAGACGCGCCACATAACCGCGTGCGTTCTCCGGCAGATCCGCGAACCGCCGCACCGCCTGCAAATCGCCCTTCCACCCCGGCAGGATCTCGTACACCGGCTCGAGCCGCTCAACCGCCGCAGCGTCGGCCGGCAGTGAACGCACCGTTCGCTCGCCCAGCCGGTAGGCGGTGCACATGCCCACCTGCTTGAACCCGCTCAAGGTGTCCAGGTGTGCGACCGCGATCTCCGTGACCCCGCCCGCCCGTACACTCGAGCGAATCGCACACGCGTCGAGCCAGCCGCACCGCCTCGGCCGTCCGGTCGTCGTGCCGTACTCGTTGCCGGCCTCTCGGATCTGATCGCCGGTGGCGTCCTTCAGTTCGGTTGGAAAAGGTCCATCGCCGACTCGCGTGGTGTACGCCTTGGTCACCCCGACCACCCGGCGAACGAGTGACACCGGCACGCCGGCGCCGGCCGCGATGCCCTGCGGGCCCGTATTGCTACTGGTGACAAATGGATACGTCCCGTGATCGATGTCGAGGAGCATGCCGTTGGCGCCCTCGAAGAAGAGCCTGCGCCCGGCGTCGGCCGCATCCAGCAGCCACTCGGAAGCGTCGGCGATCATCGGGGCCAGCCGGTCCGCCGCCCGCACGAGATCCGTCCAGATGGTCTCAAAATCGAGCCCGCCGTCGTCGCCGTAGAGTGCGTGAAACGCCTGGCGCTTGGCGGCGACGGTCTGCTCCAGGCGGGCGCGGTGGCGCGGCAGATCCAGCAGGTCGACCATGCGGACCGCCGGTCCGCGAAGCATCTTGTCCGCATAACACGGACCGATCCCGCGGGCGGTGGTGCCGATTCGACCGGCGCCGCCCTCGCGCAGGCGGTCTTCCACCTGGTGATACGGCATGACCACGTGGGCGCGATCGCTGAGGATCAACCGATCGCCGACGCTGACGCCACGAGCCTCGATGGCGTCGAGCTCCTCGATCAGCTTGAGCGGATCGACGACCACGCCGGGCCCCACCACGCCGGTGACGCCATCGCGCAGCACGCCGACGGGCAGCAGGTGCAGGGCGAACTTCTCGTCGCCGATGCAGACCGTGTGCCCGGCGTTGGCGCCGCCGTTAAAACGCACGACGACATCAAAATCGGCGCAGAGCAGATCGACGATCTTGCCCTTGCCCTCGTCGCCCCAGGCCAGGCCAACGACGCATGCATGTTCGGTGGAAGCGGCGGTCATCATCCAGCGGGCCACCCATTGGCAACATAAAAAACGGGTCCAACGCTGGACCCGCCGCGGCTTTCTTCGAGCCGAGGGCCTGCATAGCAATGGGTTGCGCAGGTGTCAAGTCGCAGGGGGAGCATCGCTCTGCTCTTGGGGCCATAGGTTCTCGGGCATGAGGATCGGGCGTCCGTCGCGGCCCACGCAGGCGAGGGTTGAGTGGGCTTCGGTGCACAGCGTCCCGTTAACGTACAGGTCGTAGGCGTGGTCCACGCGGGTGCGGGTGGTGCGCTCGACGCGGGTGCGGACGGTCACGAGATCGTCGTATCGGATGGGCGCCTTGTAGCGAATATCGAGCTTGGCCACTACGAAGAACACGCCGGCCTCCTCCAGTTCGCGATAGCTCGGCCCGGCGACACGGAGCAATTCGGTACGGGCGAGTTCGAGATACTCAAGATACTTGGCGTGGTGCAGCAGTCCCATGGGGTCGCATTCGGCGTAGCGGACGCGGAGCTGCACGGCGCCCTGCCGGCCATTGTTTTTCTCATTATCGGTCATGGCCGCCCTCCCCCGGCCCGCGGGCGGGCGTCGCTTCGGCCGTTAAAATCGCCATCTGCCCCATCACGCCACGGCGGACTCGGTGATCTTGTCCGCCTCCTCGAACTTCACGCTCACCCGCGTCGACACGCCCGGCTCCTGCATGGTCACCCCGTACATCTGGTCCGCGATGCTCATCGTCCGCTTGCTGTGGCTGATGACGATGAACTGCGACCGGTCGAGGAACTCGCGGATGATGTCGTTGAAGCGCTCGTTGTTGGCCTCGTCCAGGGCCGCATCGACCTCGTCGAGAATGGCAAACGGGCTCGGGCGACTGCGGAAGATGCTCATCAGCAGCGCGATGGCGGTCATGCTTTTCTCCCCGCCGCTCATCAGCGTGATGCTCTGCAACTCCTTGCCCGGCGGCCGGGCGAGAATCTCGATCCCCGTCTCCAGCGGATCCTCTGGGTTTTCCAGAATGATGTCGGCCTTGCCCCCGCCGAAGAGCTTGCGGAACAGGTCGCGGAAGTTCTCGCGGATGGTCACGAACGCCTCGTTGAAGCGCTTCTCGCACTCGGTGTTGAGCTGCTGGATGAGCGTGTCGAGTTGCTTGCGCGAATCGTCCAGGTCGTCGCGCTGCGAGGTCAAGAAGGCGTCGCGCTCCTCCAGCTCCTCCTGCTCGGCGATCGCGTCGAGGTTGATGTTGCCCAGTCGCTGAATCTTCTGCTTGAGCTCGGCGATCTCGGCCTCCACCGCCTCCCAGTCCTGCTCGGAGTGCTCGTATTCCGCGTAGAGGGCGGCCAGTTCGAGGTTGAGCTCTTCGCGCACGCGGGCGACCAGGTCGTCGCGGTGGATCTGCGCACCCTGCAACGCCATCTGCCGCTCGTGCAATCGCTCTTCGGTCGCGCTGAGCTGCGTGCGCATCTCGCGGGTGGCGGCCGCCAGCGCTTCAATCTCGGTGCGGAGCGCGTCGCGCCGGCGGCGCAGCTCGGCGCCTTCGGCTTCGACCTGCTCGAGTTCGCCGCGCAGTTCTTCCAACCGCGCTTCACTGGCGGCGATGGCGTTGCGCGAATCCTCGATGCGGGCGGCACAGTCGGCGATCTCCTGCTCGGCCGCCTCCACCCCCTCCTCGGCCGCTCGGATCGCGCGGCGCAGGGCGTTGATCGTCTCCGCCGCGGCGGCGCGCTTCTCCATTAACTGACCGGCCGCCACGCGGGCGACGGTAAGCTGCTCCGACACTTCGTTGCGCTGGCTGATGACGCCGGTAAGCTTCTGCTGCAAGCGCTCAACGTGGGCTTCGCGCTCACGGCTGGCCTCTTCCAGACGGGCAAGCGAATCCTGGCTCTCGGAGGAGCGCGACGCCGCCTCCGTGAGTTCGTGCTCGATGGCGGCCACCTCGTTGGCGATGAGCGGCTGCTCCGCGGTGAGCCGCCGAATGGCCTCGCCGACGTTCTCCAGAGCGGCCTTGTTCTCCACCCGCGCGGTGTGCAGTTCGTAAATCGAGGTGCGCAGCTCCTGCTGCACCTGTTCGAGGTGCAGGTTCTGGGCCGAGCGGCGGTTCAACTCGTCGGCCAGGCGGTTGATTTCGGCGTTGACGCCGCTGAGCCGGCGATCGATCGCCCGCAACTCCGTCATCCGCGAGATCAAACCGGCGGTCGAATGCGGCGGACCGACGCGCACCTGCCCGTCGGCCTCCACCACTTCGCCGTCGAGCGTGACGAATCGGTGCCCCTCGTCATCCTCGTTGGCCATCGCCAAGGCGTTGGCCAGGGTGTCCACCACGATGGTCTTGCCCAGCAGGCAGCGGGCGAGCCCCTCCAACTCCGCGGGGTAGCGGACGAACGACTGGGCGCAGGCCACAAAGCCGGGCTGGTCGGAGAAGTCGCGGGCCATCTCGCTTTGCACGATGCGGTCGAGGCAGATGATCGTGGTTCGCTCGGGCAGGTCGGCCAGAAGGCGGCGATCGCCGAGGAACGCCCGGGCCTCGCGCACCACCAGGTGCTGGTCGTTTTCGCCGATGGCGGCCTCGATGATTTTCGCCCGGGGGACGTCGGTCTCGAAAGCCTCCGCCACGAGACCGAACACGGCGTCCATGGCCCCATCGCCTTCCGCCAGGATTTTGCGGTCGAGGATCTGGCGGGCCCCCGCGCCGACGCCGTCCATCCGCTTCTGGAGATCCTGAAGGACCTGCCTTTGGCTGGTTAGGGCGCTGCGGGTTTCCTTCTGGGTGGCGAGCTCCTCGCTGAGGGCGGCGCGCTCGCCGTCGAGGATGCGGGCGGCCTCCTTTTTCTCGTCGAGCCGCGCGGTCTCGGTCGTGATCAGTTCCTCCACCTCGGCCAGCTTGGATTGGAGGGAGTTGCGGCGCGTGACCACTTCCTGCAACTCGACGGAGATGGCCGCGTCGCGCTCGGACAGCCGCCCCTTCTGATCGGAGAGCGTCTCGCTGTGGCGGGCGAGGCTGGTGATTTCGTTGTGCAGTTGCGAGGTCCGGCGGACAAGGTCGAAGACCCCGGCCTTCTCGTCTTCGAGCACGCCCTGGGTCTGGGCGATTTCGCGGTTGAGTTCCTGCTCGCGCCGGCTGAGGGCGTCGATCTGCTGGTTCTGGGCGTGGGTCTGCTCCTGGAGCACGTGGACCTGCTCCTGGACGGTGTCGAGCTCGCCCTGCTGGACGGAAAAGCGTTCGCGCTCCTGGACGAGCCGCTGCTCGGCCCGGCGGTGGGCGGCCTGCTGCTCGTCGATGCGCCGGCGGGAGGCCTCCACGCGCTCCTCGTTGGCCGACACCTCGGAGCGGACCATCACCATGCGGTTGTCGCAGGCGGCGATGTCTTCGGCCAGGCGGTCGGCGGTGTTCTGGAGTTCGGTCGCCCGGGCCTCGTTCTGGTCGATGCCGGTGCGCAGGTTGGCGGCCTGGGTACCGGCCTGCTCGACCTCGCCTTCGATGGTGACGATGCTCTGGGACAGCCGGTGATACTCGGCCATGGAGTAGCTGGCGCGGAGTTCGCGGAGGCGGTTGTCGTATTCCTGGAAGTTGCGGGCCTTGCCGGCCTGGAGCTTGACGCTGCGGAGGCGCTTTTCCACCTCCTCGATGATGTCGGCCACGCGGAGCAGGTTCTGGTGGGTGCGGTCGAGCTTGCGCTCGGCTTCTTTCTTGCGGGCGCGGTATTTGCTGATACCGGCCGCCTCTTCAAAAATCGCCCGGCGTTCGGTGGGCGAGGAGTGCAGCAGGCTTTCGACCTTGCCCTGCTCGATGACGGCGTAGGCGTTGGCGCCGACGCCGGTGTCGAGGAACAGCTCGCGGATGTCCTTCAGTCGGCTGGGCTCGTTGCAGACCAGGTATTCGCTTTCGCCGGAGCGGAAGAGCTTGCGGGTGATGGTGACCTCGTCCCGGTCGAGCGGCAGGGTGCGATCTTCGTTGCCGAAGACCAAGTCGACCTGGGCCATGCCGGCCGCTTTCCGGGCCGAGGAGCCGTTGAAGATCATATCCAGCATTTGTCGGCCGCGGAGGGACTTGGCGGACTGCTCGCCGAGGACCCACTTGAAGGAGTCGACGACGTTGCTCTTGCCGCAGCCGTTGGGGCCGACAATGCAGGTGACGCCGGGTGCGAACTCGAACTCCACCTTCTCGGCGAAGCTCTTGAACCCGGACATGGCGACGCGTTTAAGGATCACTGGGCGGTACCCTCCTGCACCAATAACGGCCCCTGCGGGGTCAAGAACGCGGTTTTGGGGGACCAGACTGAGCCGCAATCGTCACCGCTGGGGGCCGGACATCCGTGTCAAAATCGCGGGGGTCCAAGCGTACCGCGCCGCCCCGCCCGCCACAAGCGGAAACCTGCGTTCTTGCAAGCGCCGGGGGCGATTTCCGGGGCCGGGCGTCCGGGGATTCGGGCGGCCCGGTGGATCGAGCCTGCCCGTGGATCGAGCCTGCCGGTGGATCGAGCCTGCGCCGGGGATCAAGCCTGCGCCGGGGATCGAGCCCGCGTCGTGGATCAGGCCCGCGTCGGCCATCCCCGCCGTAGGGCGGGCCGTGCGCGCCGCGGCCATTCCCCGCTTGTAGGGCGGGCCATGCCCGCCGACGGGACGCGACAAGCGCTTCCGGCCGGTGGCCCGCGCGGGTCGGTCTGGTGCGGCTGGGCCGGTTGGGTAATTCAATGTACGCTTCAAAATGGCTTCGATTTTTCATTTTTCTTGCGCGCGGTTGAGGGCGAAAACCGCGTTGGAGGCAGCGCCAGTTGGGAAAATGGCGTTG
>NPIG01000260.1_pt1 | contig 52600 bp, 37 predicted proteins | sample 8637441 | NCBI WGS metagenome assembly NPIG01 (sample SAMN07420675, study PRJNA396082) | bioreactor metagenome | isolation source: sample BR6 brine-fed electro-methanogenic bioreactor BR | place: Japan: Kochi | collected 2016-06-14
GGCCGGGATCAGATGAATACCTACGCTCCGGTACCCCTCACGGGGTGGCTCGCTGCCATTACCGCCCCACGGGAGCAGTTCCTCGCCCCCGTGGCGGCGCTTCGGAACGTGATTCTCCTGGCTTCGCTCGTCATAACGCTGCTGATCATCCTGATCTCCTTCTTCTTCGCCCGGAGCATCGCCAAACCCATTGGGGCGGTGACGGAAATTCTGGCCCAGCGGGGTAATTTGGATCTGCGTTTCGACCCCTCCAAAGCCTGGCTTATGGATGTGAAGCTTAGGGAAGTCTCTCAAATGGTGCAGGGCCTCGCCAAAATGGAGACCGCCCTGAAGGATACCATTCGCTCCATTGCAGGGGTGGCGGAGACCCTCGGCAAGGATGCGGAGGACTTCTCCGCCGTGGCGGAGGAGACCAACGCCAGCGTGGAAGAAGCCCGCAGCGGTGCGGAGACTGTGGGCAGCTCCATGGATACCATCGCCGCCATCGGAGAAGAACTCAACGCCAGCGTCGAAGAGGTAGCCTCCGGAGCCAGCACCGTAGCGACGAGGAGCAGCGAGGTGGCGGAGGAAGTAGAGGCTGCTCGCTCTGCGGGAGAAGCCGGCATGAATGCAGCAGGCCAAACCGTGAAGGACATGAAAGACCAGATCCTCCGGGTGGAAGAATCCGCCAAGGCCACGGAAGAACTCGGAGAAAAGGCCGCCCAGATTCAGAAGATCGTGGTAACCATCACCGGAATTGCCGACCAGACCAACCTTCTCGCCTTGAACGCCGCCATTGAGGCAGCAAGGGCGGGAGAAGCGGGACGGGGCTTTGCCGTGGTAGCCGAAGAAGTGCGCAAACTTGCGGAAGAATCCAACAACGCCGCACGAAACATTGCGGACCTTGCCAGCTCCATCGCCGCAGACCTCGCCTCCGTGAAGGAGGGAGCAGCGAGGAGCCGCAAGGGAGCCCAGAACGTGGATAACAACGTCCGGGATGTCTCGGAGAAGATTGCTCTCATCATGGAGGCCCTTGAAAAGATCGCCAGCTCCGCCCAGGACCTCGCCGCAGTAGGCCAGGAACAGGCCGCCTCCAGCGAAGAGATTGCCGCAGCGGTGCAGGACATGGCCCAGAAGGTCAATGACTCCACCGGGGTGGCAGACTCGCTCCGGGGGCAGATGGGTGAGGTGGCTGGAGCAGCGGAACGGGTAGCTCTGGGAGGCGAAGAGATGGCCAAGATTAGCGAAGACCTCCAGAAGCGCATCGGGGCCTTTCTGCTGGATGAGGAGTCTCCCCAGGGGGCTCCCAAGGCTCTCGGAACCTCCAAACGTTCCTGAAGAGAGATGAAGAGGTCGAAGAGATCTTTGTAGCATGGAGATAAGATAGTTTTCTCAAAAACCCCTGGCTTCGGGGCAGCTTCAGAGCCCTTCGCCGGGGGGTTTTGACTTTTTACTATTTTCGACTTAAGCTCTTTTTGAGAGGGGGGATGTGCCGTGCTTGCGCTTCTTCGGACGGCTGTTACGAGGGGGGTGGGGTTTTTTATTCTGACCTGTCTTCTTGGAGGAGTTCCTCTTCCCGCTCTGGGAGGGGCTCCGGTGCTGGATATGGCGAGCACTCCCGGGGGGGATTATTGCTACATTGTCACCCATGAACCCGGAGGGCTCTACCGCCTCTCTTCTTCAGCATTCAAGAATCTCGGGGGAACCCTCTCGGAGGATTTGCTCTACGCTCTTTCCCTCACTCCTCAGGGGGATCTTTTTCTTGCTACCTTTCAGGAGGTGCTCTTTTCCCGGAGTGGGAAAGAAACCTCCTGGCGCTCTCTTCGGGGGGGTGGGGATCTTAAAAACTTCTACGCCACCCGGCAGGGAACCTTTGTAGCCCTCTCCTGGAAGAAGGGGCTTCTCTGGGCCTCCCGGGAGAATCCGGAATTTCGGGAGCCCTCGGGGGAGATGGGGGAGGCTCTGGTGCTTCAAGTGCTGGAGAGTCCTTCGGGAACTCTCTGGGCCGCCACCTTCGGAGAGGGGGTTCTTCTCTCCCGGGACGGGGGCCGAAGCTGGAAGCCCTATAACGAAGGATTGCAAAATCACTTCGTTCTCTCCCTGACCTGGGATGTTTCAAGAGAGGTGCTCTATGCGGGAACCTACCAGGGGGGAGTCTTCCGGCGATCTCTCCACACCCCCTGGGAGTCCTTCTCCCGGGGATTGCCCGAGAGAGCGGTGGTACAGGCCCTGGGGCTGGATGATCGGGGATATCTTTGGGGAGGAACCTATGGGAAGGGGGCTTTTCTCGCCTCCTTCGGGGAAGCATGGCGCCCCTTTTCGAAGGAGCCCGAGGATGCCGCCCTTTCCATTAATGCTCTGGAGCCCTTTGCGGGGGGAATGCTGGGGGGAACCCAGGAACGGGGGCTTCTCTTCGCCTCTCCCGGAGCTTCCTCCTGGTCTTCTCTAGAGATTGCGGATCCCCTCACGGGGTTTGGAGAGATTTCTGATGGAACCCTTCTGGCCCTCTCCCGCTCGGGAGTTCTCTACGAAGCTTCTCGAAAAGAGGGGCCTTGGAAGGAGCGAGGGCGTATCCAAGGTTCCCGGGGCTGCCAGGAGCTTCTGGTGCTCTCGGACAGGATCCTTCTAGGGGGCACATCCCGGGGAAGCTGGCTTTCACAAGATGGAGGCCGGAGCTGGGTCTTCCGAAGCTTTCCCGTCCCGGATTCTTCTGGGGAAGAGGTGGAGATGGAGTTCGGCCCCCCTTCGGGAGAGTGGGGAGGGCTGGTGGGGATGGTGAGGTTGAGTTCCTCCGTGATGGCTGCCACGAGTTACAAGGGGCTTTTCCGGTCTTCCGGGGGATGGGGTTGGAAAACCGAGGAGGAGGCTCGGGAGGAGATCGAAGGGCGGTATTTCTATGCTCTGGCTTCGGACGGAGGAAGCCGTATCGCCCTGGGAACCGACCGGGGACTCTCCTTCTCCCGGGACTCGGGAAAGAGCTGGATCAACATTTATGTTGCCTACGGTCTCTCTTCGGTGGTTTTCGATGATGCAGGAACTCTCTGGGGGGTCTCTCGAAATGGCATCTGGCGTTTCGTTCCTCCCGAGATGGAGCCTTCCCTGGTGAAGGTGGAGGGGTATACCTGGTCTCCCTTCGCCTATTTTACCGAGCTTTTTCCCGGAGAGGAGGGAATACTTTTAGGCCTTCTTCAGGAAAATCTTGTGCGGCTCCTTCCGGAGGGAAAGAGCACCTTCTCTCTGGAGAAAAGCTCCTTGAGAAATACGGTGCCTCGCTCCTATCTGCGGCTTTCCCAAGGGGGGATGCTCCTGGGAACCGAGCGGGGGTTCTATTTCTCCGAGGAAGGGGGGGAAACCTGGCAGGAGAGGCATGTTCCCCGAAACCTTTTCAACCTTTCTGAAGGGAGGTGAGACGTATGAGAGAACTCTACCGTCGTGCGGGAGCCCTGCTCTTTTTCCTCCTTGCCCTGGGAGCCTTTCTTTCTCTGCGAGAGATGATTCTCCGGGTGACTCCCGTGGATATGGGGGAGGAGTATCGTCGAGCCTACGCTCCCGTTCAGGGATGGGGGGCCACTGCGGCGAGCCGGGCCTTTCTTCGGGATACCAGGGCTTTTATCCCTCTTCCCGTCTTTATCGATAGAGAGACCGAGGGGCGGAAGGAAGAAGTTTTCGGCCCCTCCTGGGAGGGGCTTTTTGGGGCACTTTTCGAAGAATCTTCCCAAGAAGGGCTTCTTTCCCGAAAGGGGGAGAATGATTATGATCGGGAGAACCTTTACTTTATCCCCTCCGAGGAACCCTTTCCTCAAGTGTATAAAAATATGAAGGACCAGGGCCAGGATTTTCGGTATCTCTGCCTGTACTCTTCCCGGGGCCCGCAATGGTGTGCCCTTGCTCTTGTGAAACCTCATGAGGCTCTCTCTCGCGGGGTTTCTTCCTCCCTGCTTCGTCCCTACAGGTGGTTTTCTCCCCTCTTTCTTCTTCTCTCTCTGGGAATATATTTCCTGGGGAGAAGGCGAAACCTTTCTGAAGATACTCTGAGCTATGCCCCCTGGGGGAGCGTCTATCTGCCGGATATTCTCGGATTTCTCCTCTCCGGGCTCTTTTTCGGAGCTCCCTTTCTTATGGTTCCCGAAATCTTTCATACCAGTCATCTCCTGAGCTTTGCCCAGGGAAGCCTTTATTTCACCCTCTTCTGGTGGTTTCTGGCGGCCCTTTCCGCGGCTCTTCTCTGGGTGTCCGCCAAGTATGCCGCCTTTTGGCTTCGCCCTCTTTCAGAAAGGCTGGAAGTACACACCCTACGGAGGGAGTGGAATCTTTCCTACAAAGATATCCTGAGGGTGGAGTTCAAGGATTACCGTCCCTCCAAGGGATTGCGTCTTCTGATGAGACTAGGATCTCTTCTGGAGCCCCGTCTTTTTGCCCAGAGTCTTCTCCTGGAGAGCCGCCGGGATTGGGGGATGCGGCTGGCATTGAAAAACGGAGAGAGCCTCTCCTTTCTCTGCTCCGGCCTTTCGGGGGTAACCCGTTTGTTCGAGGCTTTAGAAAAGGCGGGGGTGCCTCTTTCGGAGGAGCTCCGGCATGTGGTGGAGGGGATAAAGTAGAGGATTTTTCCGCCGGAAAGGCTGGGGATTCTCCGAAATTTTTCGAAGCTCTCCGAAGGGTACGAATTTTTGACAAGGTGGTGACGTAATATGCGTATACTGCGACGTTCTTTGTATCTTCTGATGTTGGCTCTGGGGCTCCTTCTGCTCTCCTTTTTTGCCTTCCTTCCCGGGGGGTCCGGCAGAGCTTTCGGAGAAGAATCTGATCTGCTGCAACCTCTTCAGGAGCGCATCGCCCTGCTGGAAAGGGCTCTGGAGTACCGCCTCACCGGGGAGGCCGAGGAGGGGCGGGGAAATCTCCCCGGTGCTCTTGGAGCCTACCGGCAAAGCTATGCTCTCTACGAAGATCCTTTTCTGAGAGAAAAAATCCGTGCCCTGGAAGAAACCTTGGGACCCCTCATGGGAAGAACCCCTCCGGATCTGGAACCTCTGCGGCAGCGTATTGCCTATCTGGAAGGGCTTCTCATCGGTGCACCTCCTCCGGAGGATCCGGTGGATCTGGTGACTCTTCCGGAGCTCCCCCAGGAGGATCTCCTTTGGGAAGAGGATTCCGACTGGAGAAACTATCCGGATCTCCCGGAGGAGAAAGCCGCCATCGAAGAGAGTCTCGAAGAATTTCGAAGCGCCCTGAAGGAGAAGGATATACCCCGGGCGGTGAGCCACATCGATGCGGGATGCCGGGAAGAGTACGCCGCTCTCTTTGCCCATAATCCCGAGGCTATGCCCTCCTTTGCAGAGATTCTCGAAAAGGCGGAGATGAGCTTTCTGGCTGCGGCGGATCGTGTGGATCCCGGCACCAGCACAAGCCTCCGCACCTCGGAATACGCCGTGGAGCTTGATGGTTTCACCTTCTACCTTCGATGGATCAAGGTGGAGGGGCAATGGGTACTCTTCGATTTCTAAAGGGGGGAAGAAGAATGTTTTTTTCAAAGACTTTACGACAGCTCTGTGCGTTCCTTTTGTCTCTTGCCATCTTTCTGGTTCCCTCTCTTGCCCAGGCCTGGAGCCAGACTCCTCATAGCCAGATCAACGCCGAGGCCCTTCGGCTCTTTCTGAGGCAGGCCAAGGGAAAGGAGAAGTTCCGCCTGGGGCCTCTGGCTCCCGGAGCCTTTCAGGAGCCCCTCCGAGGGGTGGGGGTGGCAAGCTCCTCCCTGAAGGTGGGGGATTTCGTCTCCCGGGAGGCGAATCTCTCCATGCAGCGCTGGATCATCATGGGGGGTGATTGGGCAGATGAGCCCCACCTCTTCTCATCGGTGCGTCACTTCTACGATCCCCTGCATGCCCAGGAGGGCTACGTGGCCTATCTCACGGACCAGAGCTGGGCCCACGGGCTTTACGACAGCCCCCAGATTGATGCCCGATCCTGGGGACTGCATCATCCGGAGAATCCCTTCAGCTTCTTGGTGGCTCTCTCCTCCTACAAGGCGGCTCTGGAGGTTCAGGAGGATGCTCCTCTGCCTCCGCAGATCAGCATGCCCCACTTCAAAACGAATCTGAACCTCACCGCAAAAGATCATGAGGATCAGCGGCATCTCTACCTTTCTCGGGCCTACCGGGCTCTGGGGGAATCCATGCACATGCTGGGGGATATGACCCAGCCCGCTCACGTGCGCAACGACTCCCACCCCATGGACGAGCCCATTGAGATCTCCATCTTTCCGGAGCATGTACGGGCCGCCGCTGCAGCTCCCTTTATCGACTCCCACATTCGCCCCTATCTGGAAAGCGCCGGAGGAACCCTTCAGGAACCCTTGGAGCTCTTTCATCAGGTGGCAAGCTTTATTAACAAAACATTCTACGCCATGGATACCATTTACGACGGCCCCTCGGGAGCGCTGCCGAACAACCGGCAGAAGCCCTACCCCGCTCCCCAGTTCAAGGATCTGGAGGAGGTAAAGACCACGGTTCAGGGTTTTCTCATGCCCCGGAGTGTGAGCAAGTTCTACGGCCTTTTCGATGCGATCAAACGAGTGCCCATGGCCCAGGAGCGGCTGAGCTTTCACTGGTTCGATCCGGAGCAGAGCTTTCTCGGGGGTTTTGATCCCCTCAAGGAAAAGGTTGCCCGAGGTGTGGCGGGGAGGCTCGGTAGGCTTGGGCGGTATCATGTCCCCCACGCCTTTGCGCCTTTTCAGGGGGTGGTGCTCCTTCCTCTGGCCATTTATGCCTGTGCGGATTTGCTGGAGCTCTTTTTCCCCACCCTGGAGCTGAAGGCGGAGTTTGAAGAGAGTGAGCTCCTGCCGGAAAGGGAACCCGAAACAGATTCCCCGGAAAATGCGGAGGAAGTGCCCATCACGGTGATAGAGATCGAATCCTCCATGGAACATCTTCGGGAAAAAGATCCCGCCTGGAAGACCGCGGATCTCACCATCCACTACTCCGGCCCCGCAGAGCTGGTGGTGCTGGAGAAGGAGAAGAAGGAGGGAAGGGAGAGGGAGAAGGAGATATACACCCGAAAGCTCCTCTTCCGTAAGGGGGCCCTGGAGCAGATCGAGACTCTGAAGGGGGCCTTTGAGGAGGCTCCTCTGCGGCTCTACGCTGCCCCTTCGGGAGCCACCCTCACGGAGGAGCAGGCTTTCTACGAGCTGAAGCATAACCAGACCGCCCTGATCCGCATCGAGGGAGGGAGCCGTATCTTCAAGAGCCCCTCCTGGACTCTGGAGCAGGAGGCGGAGGTTTCCATACTTCCCCCCCGGATCGTCATTCTGGAGCTTATGGAGGGACGGGCAGATCAGGATGAGATGGAGTTCCAGGCGGTGGCAACCCCCAAGGGGCTCTACCTTTTCGAATGGGATTTCGACGACGGGAGCGAGCTTCTGAAGGATCGGCCGCAACCGGGAAAACCCTCCAAAGTAACCCATCTCTATCAGGGTTTGAAGCCCGGACAGGAATATGCTCCCCGGGTGAAGCTTTTCGACCATGAGGAGAACTTCCTCACCGAGGATGCCATCTCCATCAGCGTTATTCAGGGGGCGGAGCGGCATTTCTTTGAAAACCGCACCTTCTGGATGACGGGCTCCCCCTTCGCCAACGATCCCTCGGTGACCTTCCCCGAGGTGCCCCTCAAGCTTGGGCTGGCTGTGACGGGGCTTTCAGGAGACATCCTTCCCAAGACTCCCGAGGCAAAGAGGCTGGAAAAGATGACCGGAGCCGTGGAAAATGCCCAGGAGGCCATGAAAGAGCAGATGCTCCAGGAGATGGCCAAGATGGGGGTAACCCTTACGGAATCGCAGCTTCAGGAGGCTTTGGGGCAGGCCCTGGGATTGAGCGGCCTGGGTAAACCCGGAGAGGATCCCCGAACTGTGCCGGGACGAAAGGTGCTGGTTTCGGGATATGCGGTACCGGGGGAGCCTCTTACCCTCACTCTCTCGGTGGCTCTCGGCAGGATTCCTCCCGTAAGGGTCTCCATGCCCGAGACACCGCCCCTGGAGGGGCGGGTAAAAGTGATCAGGTGGTTTTTCACCACGGGCTTTCTCACCAGCTCCGAGCAGCGGGGGAGCTCCGGCAGGGCTTCCCTCTCCTGGATTCCCGGAAAAGATGCCAAGGTTCCGGAATCCTTCTCGGTGGATTTGATGATGCACTACTCGCTGGATTTCTACAAGCGAGGCACCCAGGAGCCCTGGCTCGACAGCGGGGTCCCCGTGCGCTACGACAATCTTTCGGTGAGCTTTCCCGTGGGGATCTGTTTCGTCCCTCTCTGGCAGGAGAAGAAACCCTAAAGGCTTTCTTCAAGCGCGGTTTTGTTGTGCCCGGAAGGCTCCGTTTCCGATTTTTCCGGAATGAAGCGTCATCAAGAAAAGGAGGTTTTTTTCGTGAAAACCGGACATTCTTTTACCGTTTCTAGAAGGAAGGGTTTTTTCTGGAATTGCGCAATCTGCGTGCTGTTTCTCGGACTTTTCCTCGGTCTCGTTCCCTCCGGGGCAGAGGCCTCTTCCGATACGGTACCTCGGTGGATGGCTCCCTACTGGCTGGAAGTTCCCACCTCTTGGAAGCCCCTGGTGGATCGCCGGGAGGGGGTGATGTTCTTCACCGGAGCCCCCCCGGATATGGCGGGCACCCCGGAGGGGGAGAATCTTGCCATACTCGCTCTCATGGTGATGCGCCAGGCCCCTCCCAAGGGAGGAGGCTACGAAGATCTTCTGGAGTTTTTCGAACAAGAGGCCCGGAAAGGAGATGCCCGTAACTTCACCTCCTCCCGGGAGGAGATTACCCTGGGATCCTCTCCGGCGGTGCTCTACACCTTTTCGGGAGAGGTTGATTTTGAGGGAACCTTCAAAAAGGTGGGGGGCACCATGGTGGTGACCAAGGAACCCGACCAGGAGGGAAGGTTCACCCTGGTGATGGGTGCGGGAAACGCCCTGGGGCTGGAGGAGCATAAGGATCAGGTTCGAAGCATCCTCGCCTCCGCCAGGGAGGGAGAGCCCCCCCTGAAGCTGGAGCGCACTTTTCCCTACGGGGCTACCTCCGAGGTTTTTCGCTACACCTTCGGTCTCGCCTGGTCCTCCCAGGGAGTGCTTGCTCTGGGAGATTCCAGAAACTGCAGGATTCGTCTTTTCGATGAAGAGGGCACCCTTCTGGAGGAGTGGGGAGAAAAGGGGAAGGGTGAGGAGGGCTCCCTCTCCTATCCCCAGGATTTTGCCTTTGCCCCGGAGGGCTCCCTCTGGGTGGCAGAGGAGGGGTACAGTGTGCAGGCCAGGCTGCAGCGGTTTTCCCAAAAGGGGAAATTTTTGCAGAAGATCGATCTGAGCCCCAAGATTATAGGGGAAAAGGGAATCTACAAGCCCTCCTTCGTGAGAGTAACGGATTCAGGAAAGATTGTGGTCTCCGGCATCACGGAGATTCGGGATGGCAAGGATAGAATTCTCGTCTTCGCTCCTTCCGGAGAGCTCCTCGCCGCCTGGGAGCCCGGAGAGATTGGAGGATTAGCTGCTCTGCCGGGGGATCGGCTGCTGCTCTTCCAGAAAAATCCCGAGAGTGATCGAAACGGTCTTTTCTGTGTCTATGATCTGGAGGGGAAGAAGCTCGCCCAATGGAGCTTCTACGGTGCTGGATTTGCCCCCATCCCAGGGGATGAGGAGATCTATTTTCGTCCCAAGGGGCTGGCTACGGATCAGGCGGGGAATGTCTACGTCTACGACGATTCCGAGGATGCCCTCTGGATCTACGATACCCAGGGGCGTTTTCTTCAGGCTCTTCCGGTGCGGGAGCACTTCGGCATCTTTATGGGAATGACTGCCTCTCCCGGAGGGGACGTGGTGGTGCAGGACCGCCCCAGCAGTTACGCTCCGGGGGAGCCCTCCCTGCATGTTATGAAAAATACATTCACCTCTTCTCTTGCCAAGCCTTCGGAACCCGAAAAAGAGCCCGAACCGGATTCCAAACCGGAACCCGAGTCGGATTCCGAAGATCTTGCAGAAAAAGAAAGCCTGCGGGAGGAGCTGGCCCGGCTGAAAAAGGCCCTGGCTCTCCGTGAACAGGCTCTGGCCCTGGAAAAAACGGGGGATCTCCCGGGAGCTGCGGCGCTCTACCGGGAAAGCCTTCCCCTGCACCCGGATAGTGGTGTGGAGGCCTATGCGGGGGAGCTGGAAAAGTTGCTCCAGGAGAGTGCCATCCCCGTAAAGATTCCGAAAGAAACCGCCGAAGAAAAGGAAAAAGCTCCTGCCCCTCAGGAAATACCCATAATTCCCGAGGATCCCCAGGTCTCGCTGGAAAGCCTCCTTCCAGAACCTTCTGCAGCTCCCGAGCCTCCGGAACCTCCAAAGTTGCCGGAGCTGCTGGAAGAAAGCCTTCTCCCCCCATCCCCCTATGAGGAGGCGGAGAAGCTCGAAGCGGAAGGCCGGCGCTATGAAGCACTTCTCAAGTATCAGGAGGCCCTTCGAAAGGAGCCGGATCCTGTGGCGGAAACCCACGCTCGGGAGCTGGAGCGTGCTCTCCGCAGAGAGGCCCGGCAGATGGTGGCTCAAGCGGTGGAGGTGCAGAACCGGGGAGAGTATCCCAAGGCTTTGGAGCTCTACCGAAAAAGCCTCACCATCTTTCCTCTGGAGCAGGTGAAAGACTACGCAGATCGCCTGGAAATGCTGCTGCATCAGGGAGGCCAATCCCAGGAGGCTCGGGCTAAGGCGGAAGCCCTCTGGCGGGAGGGGGCGGCGCTGGAGAAGAACTGGCGTTACCGTGAGGCTCTGGTAAAATATAAGGAGGGGCTCGCCCTCTCCCCAGATCCGAAAGTGGAGGAGCATGTGAAAAAGCTCGAAGCCTTTCTGGCGGGGCGTTCCGACTAGAGATTGTTATTGAGAGGAGCAGTATAGGATGGATTTCATGGAAAAAGCTCGGCAGAAGGCGCTGGAAAAGGATGCGGCGGATTCTCTCGCCCGGTTTCGGGATCGTTTTTATCACATCCCCGGCAAGATCTACATGGATGGCAACTCCCTGGGGATGGCGGGAAAGGATGCGGAGGGGGCGCTTCTGGAGACTTTGGAGGAGTGGAAGCGCCTGGGAATCGACGGATGGCTGGAGGGTACCCCCCCCTGGTTCCATATGGGAGAGACCCTGGGGGCCATCATGGCACCTCTGGTGGGAGCAGAAGCTCAAGAGGTGGTGATGACCGGAGGAACCACCATCAACCTTCATGCTCTGGTAAGCACCTTCTACAACCCCCGGGAGGGACGCCCCAAGATCGTGGCGGACGAGCTGAACTTCCCCTCGGATATCTACGCCCTTTCGAGCCTTATCCGGCTCCACGGAAGAGATCCTCAAGAAGATCTCCTTCTGGTGAAAAGCCGGGACGGGCGTACTCTGGATGAGGAGGATATCATGGCCTCCTTCCGGGAGGATGTGGGGGTGGTGCTTCTTCCGGGGGTGCTCTACCGGAGCGGCCAGCTTCTGGATATTCCCCGGCTCGTCCGGGCAGCCCATGAGAAGGGGATTATTATAGGGTTCGACTGCGCCCACTCCGCGGGATCCGTTCCCCATCATCTGAGTGAAGACGGGGTGGACTTTGCCTTCTGGTGCTCCTACAAGCATCTCAACGGCGGCCCCGGAAGCCCGGGGTTTCTCTATCTCAACAAAAAGCATTTTCCCCGTTCCCCCGGCCTGGCGGGGTGGTTCGGCTACGTGAAGGAAAAGCAGTTCCAGATGAACCTTCAGTTCGAACATAGCCGCTCCGCCGGAGGATGGCAGATCGGCACTCCCTCGGTCTTCTCCGGGGCGGCTCTCAAGGGGGCTCTCAAGGTCTTTACCGAGGCGGGGATAGAGCCGGTGCGGGAGAAATCCCTGGGGCTTACGGACTACCTTATGGAGCTGGTGGAGGGGGAACTTGCCCCTCTGGGATATGCGGTGGGCACCCCTCGGGAGCATTCCCGCCGGGGGGGACATGTGGCGGTGGAGCATGAAGAGGCCTGGCGTATCTGCTCGGCTCTTAAGAAGCGGGGCATCGTGCCGGACTTCCGCCCTCCCCGGGTGATCCGCATCGCTCCGGTGGCGCTCTACAACAGTTATGAAGAGGTCTGGGAGGTCGCCAAGGCCCTGAAGGAGATCGTGATCTCTCGAGAGTACGAGAAATTCTCCAAAACCCCCGCGGCGGTTTCCTGAGAGCTTTTGTGCTTTTTGAGACAAAGCTCTGAAGTAGCCCTGAAGTAGCCCTGAAGTAGCCCTGAAGTAATTCTGAAAGAGCACAAGAGAGTTGATGCGTTTTGATCGCTTTGTTTTAGAAAGTCCTCGATAATCCCTGAGAAGAGATATAATGACACCTCGGGCTCCCCTGATTTTTCCAGGAGCCCGAGGTGTTGTTGTGGTCTTTCAACGTTTTTCTTTGCCATGAAGAACCTTTATGGTGCAATCATGGTGTTCAAGACCATACCAGACAGAGTCCCAGGAGCGTGATACACTTCACTTTGAACAGTCTGGGACGTGAATGCAATGGTCCGGGGGGTGACAGGAGAAGAAAAGGTGCGGCACATGGTGTAAGGATATGGATGAGGCGTATGGGGATTTCGGTATCCTCGAAACCTGTATAATCCGTATGATTTTTCAAGGAGGCGTGTGTATGGCACGGAAAGAAGTTATTTACGGACTCAATGATAAACCCCCCTTCCCAATTATGGTTCTTGCGGGGGCCCAGCACGTACTGACGCTTTTTGGGGCCACCACTCTGGTGCCCCTTATTTTTGGTCCCGCCATGGGCATGAGCGGCCCCCAGATTGCGGCGTTCATCTCTTGCGTTTACTTTGCCATGGGTGTGGCTACCCTGATCCAGATCCATCCTAAGATCGGTTCGGGGCTTCCCATCGTGCAGGGGTCGAGCTTTAGCTTCATTCCTCCCATCATGACCATCATCGGGGCCTATGAGGCCATGGGCCCCGAAGTGATCATGCAGTATGTGGGAGGGGGTCTTATTGTGGGAGGGCTTCTGCTCTCCTTCATTGGCTACAGCCGTATGGTGGGGGTTATCCGCAAGGTGATCACCCCGGTGGTGATCGGCCCGGTGATCATGGCCATCGGCTTCTCCCTGGCTCCCGTGGCGATTCAGGGCAATGCGGCGAACTACTGGCCCATCTCTCTTCTGGTGGTGGTGCTTATCATGGTCTTCAGCCTGGTGAGCAAGAACAAGTACGCTAACATCTTCGCCATTCTCAGCTCGGTGCTCATCGCCTACGGCATCTGCCTGGGGCTCTCCAAGATGGGAATCTTCGCAGCGGGGCACCCCGCCCATGTGGATCTCGCTAGCGTTGTCGAATCTCCCTGGCTTCGCTTTAACGTGATCATGCCCTGGGGGGCTCCCAAGTTCAGCTTCCTCGCCTTCGGGGCTCTTCTGGCGGGATTTTTCGCCGTCATGATCGAATCCATCGGGGATTACCACTCCTGCTCCTATGCGGCGGGGCTTGAGGATCCCTCTCCGGAGGTGATCAGCCGGGGTATCGGTGCGGAAGGGCTTAACTGTGCTCTGGCGGGGCTCTTCGGTGCCGTGGGGACCACCTCCTACACCGAGAATATCGGCCTCATCGGCCTTACCCGGGTGGCGAGCCGCTGGGTGGTGGGAACCGGAGCCATTCTTCTCATCATCATGAGCTTTGTGGCCAAGATTGGTTCTCTGGTGGCCACCATGCCCAGCCCTGTTATCGGGGGAGCTTACATCGCCCTCTTCGGCATCATCGGAGCTCTGGGAATTCAGATCCTCATGCGGGCGGATATGGGCTCCCAGCGGAACGTGGTTATCGTGGGATTTGCCTTTCTCATGGCTCTGGGGCTCCCCGGCTGGGTGGAGCAGAACCAAAATCTCTTTATGGATCCCGGCTACGGTGAGATCCTCAGCACCCTGGGGGGGATGGTCTGGGCCATTCTCAAGACTCCCATGGCGGTGGCGGGAATCTGTGCGGCCCTCTGCGACAGTCTCATCCCCGGCACCGACGAAGAGCGGGGTATCAAGCGGGCCTAGGATTGTAACACCACTCTCTCGGTTACACACGCAAAGAGGGCTCCCGGGAGGAGCCCTCTTTGCTGTGTGTGGTGTGGGTTGTGCAGGTGGTTTAGGAGAGGTTTTTCAGTACCATGGCGACACCCTGACCGCCGCCGATGCAGGCGCTTACAATGCCGAATTCTTTTTTCTGATGCTTCAGTGCGTGAATCAGGGTAGCAAGGATCTTTGTTCCTGTGGCTCCTATGGGATGTCCCAGGGCGATGGCGCCTCCCCAGGGGTTGAGTTTTTCCATGGGGAAGTTCATCTCCCGATGGCAGGCGAGAATCTGAGCCGCAAAGGCTTCGTTGATTTCGATAATATCCATATCTTCCAGAGCCATTCCCGCCTTTTCAAGGGCCTTGGGCATGGCCACCGTGGGGCCGAGCCCCATGTGGACCGCATCAAGAGCTCCCGGAGCGTAGCCCAGGATCTCCGCCAGGGGGGTATAGCCCTGTGCGGCGGCCCAGTCGCTATCGGCGATGATGCAGGCGCTTCCCGCATCGCAGAGGGCGGAGCTGGAGGCAGCGGTGATTGTGCCGTCCTCCTTGAAGAGCACCGGAAGCTTCCCAAGGGTTTCCATGGTGGTGTCGCTCCGGGGTATCTCGTCGGTGTCGAAGAGGATGGTTCCCTTCTTTCGATCCTTCAGCGTTACCGGAACGATCTCTTGAGCGAAGAGTCCTTCTTCAATGGCCACCAGAGCCTTTTTGTGGCTGTTCAGGGAGAATGCGTCCTGCTCCTCCCGGCTGATGGAGTATTCCTCCACCAGGACCTCCGCAGTCGCTCCCATGAGCATATCCGTCAGAGGGCAGTGAAAGCCGTCCTTATGGAGGGTATCGAGAACCTTTTTTTCTCCCATCCGGTATCCCCAGCGGGGATCGGGGAGAATGTACGGCGCATTCGAGGCACTCTCCATACCCCCTGCAGCTACCGCTACCATGTCGCCGAGCCGGATCTTATCCGCCCCGAGCATGGCCGCCTTGAGGCTGGATCCGCAACGCTTGTTTACCGTAAAGGCGGGAATGGAATCAGGCAGCCCCGCCCGATGCAGGGCGATGCGGGCAGGATTGGCTCCTACTCCCGCCTGCCAGCCGTTCCCCATAATAACTTCCCCGATATCCTCGGGAGAGATCCCCGAGCGTTTTACCGCCTCCGCGAGAGCCATGGCGCCGAGCTCCGGGGCGGTTATGTTCTTGAGAGAGCCTCCGAATTTTCCCCCGGGGGTTCTGCATGCGCTTACAATAACCGGTTTGCCCATGATAGGTTTATCCTTTCTCGCTTCTTTAGGCAATGCCCTTCATGGGGGCAAGATTCGAAGAGATATCATATTCCATAGGGGTGTTTGCCTTCAGCTCCTCCGGGGTCACCTCGGGGGCAATTTCACAGAGCACCATTCTGCCGCCGATCTTTCGCAGAAGACAGAACTCTGTGACGATGACGCTCACCACTCCCTTTCCGGTGAGCGGCAGGGTGCATTTTTTGATCAGTTTCGGCCGTCCCTTCTTGTCGCAGTGTGTAGTGGCGACATAGACCGCTTTGGATCCCGTGACGAGATCCATGGCCCCCCCCATGCCGGGAACCATCTTGCCCGGGATCATCCAGTTGGCGAGATTTCCCTCTCCATCCACCTCCAGGGCACCGAGCACCGTGGCATCCAGGTGCCCACCCCGGATAAGGCCGAAGCTCGTATCGCTCGCCACAAGGCAGGATCCCGGAAGGAGGGAGACGCAGCGCCCCCCCGCGCCGATGAGGCGGAGGTCATCCACCTCGGGTTTGGGGCCCGCCCCGACGATGCCGTTTTCGGTCTGCATCAGGACATGTACGTCCTCGGGAATGTAGTCGGAGACCAGGGTGGGGATGCCGATGCCGAGGTTGACCAACGCACCGTCCTCGAAATCCAGGGCGATCCGTTTGGCTATTCTATGGCGGACAAGCTCTGCATCAAGTACGGGAAGCATAGTATCCGTCTCCTTTCAGAACGAGTATATCCACCAGGATCCCCGGAGTAACCACGTCGTTGGGGTCGATCTCTCCCTGGGGGAGAATGGCGTCCACTTCGGCGATAACAAGATTTGCAGCTGTGGCCATGGCGGGGTTGAAGTTTCTTCCCGTGCCGTAGTAGGTAAGGTTTCCCCATCGATCCGCCTTATATCCCCGGATGATGGCCACATCCGCCTTCAGAGGAAGTTCCAGTATGAACTTTCTCCCCTCCACTTCCAGAACCTGCTTTCCCTCTTCGTGGATGGTTCCCACCCCCGTGGGAGTAAGGAACCCTCCAAGACCGAAACCGCCGCAGCGAATGCGTTCCACGAAGGAGCCCTGAGGAACGAGCTCAAGCTCCATCTTCCCCTGGTTATAGAGATTCTGGGTGGCCCGGTTCAATCCCACATGGGATGCGGTCACCTTGCGGCAGAGCCCGTTCACCACGAGCTTGCCGTGCCCGATCCCCTCGGGATGCTGGTCGTTGGCGTAGAGCGTGTCGTTTGCGATGAGATGGAGCTCCTTGGTTCCCTGAGCCACGAGAGCATCAATGAGGGTGTAGGGGACCCCCGCATAGTTGAAGCCTCCCACCATAAGAGAGGAGCCGGGCTTGATGTGCGTCACCGCCTCCTCGGCGGACATCACCGGCTTAATGAGCTTATGTGCCATGGTTCGGATGACACCTCCTTAAGATTGTGAGCCGTCGGAAGAAGGAATTCCCGAGGGTTTTAACGCGGCTTTTCTCTTCTGCAGAAGGAAAACCCCTATCAGAATGGCCAGGGCAAGAAGATCCGTATAGATGTTCGGAACGATCAGCAGGAAGGGGACTATGAGAAGAAAGACTCTCTCGAAGAGGGAGAGCTTGGAGAAGTAGTACCCCTGAACAGCCGCTGCCAGGCCGATGATGGCCATGAGGGCGGTGCCGAAGGCGAAGACGATCTGAAGGATATTCCCCTGGAAGAGAAGATGGCTGTTGTAGATGAACATGTAGGGCACAAGAAAGCCCGCCATGGCAGTGAGAAGGGCGGTGAAGCCCGTCTTGATGGCGTTGCTCCCGGCAATTCCTGCGGCGGCGTAGGTGGCCAATGCCACCGGAGGGGTCACATCCGCCAGAACCCCGAAGTAGAGGCAGAAAAGGTGCGCCGACATGAGGGGTACTCCCATCTGGAGCAGGGCGGGAGCCGCCAGGGTGGAGGTGATGATGTACTGCGCCGTGGTGGGAACCCCCATGCCGAGGATGATGGAGCCGATCATGGTGAGTATCAGAGCCAGAGGAAGAACTCCCCCGGAAAGGCTGATGACGAAGGAGGAGAAGGCCAGGCCGATGCCGGTGATGCCGATGATGCCGATGACCAGCCCCGAGCAGGCGCAGGCCGCAGCCACCTCAATAGCCCCGATGCCGCCGTTGATGAGTGCGTCGAGAGTACGTTTGGGGGTCATGCGGTATTGGGCTTTCCCGAACCAGGAGACCACCACCATGAGCACGATAGACCAGAAGACCGCCTTCACCGCGGAGTATCCCAGGGCCAGAAAGACCACCAGGGTAATGATGGGAAGGAGAAGATGCCACCCCTCCTTGAGAACTCTGCCCACCCGGGGGGCGGTCTCTGTGGTGAGACTCTTGATGCCGAGTTTGCCCGCCCGGAAGTGCACCATGGCGATGATGGAGATGAAGTAGAGTGTGGCGGGAATCGCTGCGGCCACAACGATGTTCCAGTAAGAGATGCCGAGGAACTGGGCCATGATGAACGCCGCTGCTCCCATAACGGGAGGCATGACCTGTCCTCCCGTGGAGGAGGCTGCCACCACGGCTCCGGAAAAGGCCGGGCTGAATCCCGCCTTTTTCATCAGGGGTATGGTAAAGGCTCCGGTGGTTACCGCATTTGCCACGGAGCTTCCCGAGACCGTTCCCATAAGACCGCTTGCCACCACCGCTGCCTTGCCTGGCCCCCCCTGGCTGCGTCCTGTGAGGGCCAGAGCGAGGTCGATGAAGAACTGTCCCGCCCCGGAGACCTTGAGAATGGCCCCGAAGAGGACAAAGAGAAAGATAAACGAGGCGGAGACCCCCAGGGGTACTCCGAAGATGCCGTCGGTGCGAAGATACTCAAAGGGGGCGATCTCTTCGATGGGGAATCCTCCGTGCCCCAGAATGCCCGGGAAGTAGGGGCCGAAGAGGGCATAGAGTATGGCAATGATGGCCACGATGGGGAGAGGCCACCCCATGGCACGGCGTCCCCCTTCTATGACCAGAAGGATCATCATGATACCCAGATAGATATCCGAAGGTATGGGCATCCCCTCTCGCATGGCGATGGCGTTCCAGTTGAGAAGGATGTTCAGACAGCCCACCACTATCATCCCCGCAAAAACCCAGTCCCAAAGGTCGATCTTGTTCTTGGGGCGGGATTTTGTGGCCGGGTAGAGGAGAAAGACCAGGCTTCCCATGAACATCCAGTGGACCCCTCGCTGATACATGGCGGGAAGAAGCCCGAAGGCCGCAGTATACAGGTGGAAGATGGAGGCGGAAAGGGCAATGCCCGCCACAACCCAGTACTGCCATCCCGAAAGCTTACGCCGGTTTGTTTCGACAATCGCTTCCTCTAAGGCCGGAGGAGATGCCTGTTCCTCGGGCAGATTATGTTCAATTTTCATATAGAGACCTCCACTATGGAACACCATAAAATTTTTTGGGAAGGCTCCCGACGGGTCTTTTCAGGATCCGCCGGGAGCCTTTTGTGTTAAAAATTATTGAGTAATTTGTTGCTTTTTTTCAAGGGTACGGCGGTTATTTCATCTCCATGCCCTGCTCTTCGAAGTACTTCTTGGCCCCTGATACGAACTCGGTGATACCCACACTGGCGGATTCGGGGACGAAATGTGCTGCCTGCTGGGTGATGTTCATGAAGTTTTCCCGGTTCTCAATGATGGTCTTCACGAGATTGTAGGCGAGGTCATCCTCCATGTCGTTGCGGACCACAAGATAGTTGCTGTCAGCGATGGTGAGGACATCCTCCTGGATGCTTTCATAGGTGCCGCCCTTGATGGTGTAGGGGATAAGGAAGGGATTGCTTTCGACAACCTTCTGCACCAGCTCCGGTTCCAGGGGAATAAGCACCACGTCGCGCTGGGCTGCCACTTCGAGTACTGCGGAGCCCGGGGCCGCAAAGTTCCAGAACACCGCATCCACATTGCCGTCTTTCAGTGCCATGACGCCTTCGGGCTGGGTGAGCTGCTGCCTTGAGAAGTCCTTCTCGGGATCGATTCCCGCTGCCGCCAGAATGAGATTGGTGAGAATCTGGTCACCCCCGCCGGGGGCACCCACGGAGACTTTCTTGCCCTTGATGTCTTCAAGCTTGGTGATTCCCGTGCCTTTGGTGGTTACCAGGTGTTGGGGAGCAGGATACATGCTCATGAGGATCTGGAGGGGGAGCTTGCCGTCGGGCTCGAAAGCTTCGGTGCCCGTGATGGCCTGATAGAGAGCGGATCCCATGGTCATGCCGATCTGGGCGCGTCCCGAAGCTACCAGGCGGCAGTTCTCCCGGGAGGCGGAGGTGGCCCGGGAGGTGGCCCGAACCCCGATGTCCGCATTCGTCAACACTTCTGCCATGGCTCCACCCAGGGGATAGTAGGTTCCCCCCACACCGCCGCTGCCGATGGTGATAAAGGTGGCGGCACAACCCACAGATGCAAATGCCATAATACCTACAAGCGCAAATACCAGAATTCCCTTCTTCATGTACAACTTCCTCCTTTTTTGGTGCAAGATAAAGGGTTCTTTACCCTTTTCTCTTGAGTGCCTCGGAAGATGCCTTTAGGGCATCCAGGAGACGATCTATCATCGTATCCATCTCCTCTTTCGTGCTGATCAGAGGGGGGGCAAAGAGGAGCTGGTCCCCTGCGACACCGCCGATCTGCCCCGTTCCGGGGTAGATCACCAGATGGCGCTTCATGCACTCGTTCGTTACCAGGGCGGCGGCTTTGAGAGAGGGGTCAAAGGGTGTCTTGGTCTCTCTGTCTGCCACGAGTTCGATCCCCCGCATCATCCCCATGCCCCGAACATCCCCCACTATGGGAATCTCATAGAGAGCGGGGATCTTCTCTTCGAAGTAGGCTCCCATGAGGGCGGCGTTCTCGAAGACCTGGTGCTTCTTCATGTATTGGATGGTGGCCACCACCGCGGCGGCGGTGACGGGGTTGCCGTTATAGGTGTGCCCATGCTGGAAGGAGCCGCTGCCGTTTCGGATGGTTTCGGCGATCTCTTTGGTGACGATCATGGCTCCCACCGGGGCGTATCCTCCAGTGAGGGCCTTGGCGGAACAGATAATGTCCGGAGTTACATTCCAGTGCTGGGTACAGAAGGGCTTTCCCGTCCGCCCCATGCCGGTCATGATCTCATCCGCCACCAGAAGCACGTCGTATCTGGTGCATATCTCCCGGATTATGGGCCAGTATTCTTTCGGGGGATTCAGAGCTCCCGCAGTGGAGCCTACCACGGGCTCCGCAAAGAAGGCCGCCACGGATGCGGGGCCGATCCGCAGAATCTCACTTTCAAGAGCCCTGGCACAGGCCACGTCGCACTCGGGATAGGTGAGGTTGTAGGGGCAGCGGTAGCAGTAGTGGGGCTGGATTTTGGGGCACTCCTTGAAGAGGGGGGCGAAATTTCGCCGCCGGGCCATGCTGCCCGCAAGCCCCATGACACCGAGGGTCCCCCCGTGATAGGAGTTCCACCGGGCGATCATCTCGGTCTTGCCGGAGCCCTGACCATCCCGCTCCACGAAATACTGACGTACCATCTTCAGGGCAGATTCAACCGCCTCGCTTCCGCCGCTGATGAACCAGGCATAATCCAGGCCGTCCTGGGTGAGGGAACAGAGCTCCTCCGCCGCCTCCACAGATCTCTTGTTGTTCCACCGAGAGGGGTGGGCGAACTCCATGGCCAGAAGCTGTTCGTAGATGGCCTGGGCGATCTCCTTCACCCCGTGTCCGATGTTCGAGAGCAGAGCACCGCTGCATCCGTCGATAAAAGCGTTTCCCTCTTCGTCGTAGAGGTAGATCCCCTCTCCACGAACTGCCGTTTTGAGATTTCCCTTAAAGCTCCGGGGTATGAAATGTCCGAGATCCACTGAAAAAGCAACTCCTTCCATTTTTTAAACTTGAAGACAAGGTTTGTTGACCATGGTTACAGTTCTTTCTGGTTCGTGTAGACCTCATCCTCCCTCCAACGTCTCTCCAGCATGCCGAGTTTCTCTGTAACATCCTCCCCAAGGTGCTGGGCAACGCTGAGAATGAGGCAGTTCAGAACGCTCATGGGAGCTGCGAAGGAGTCGATGAATGAAACGGGTTTGTACGGCACCGAGAGCACGTAGTTTTGTTGGGCCAGAGGGCTTGTAAGATTGTCGGTCACCGCAGCTGTGGTGAGACCGAGCTTTGCCGCCGTCTCGAGAACCTGCACGGTCCATGAGGAGTACCGGGGAAAGCTGATCCCAAGAACGATGCTCCCGGAGGGAGCGTTTGCCAGCATTTCAAAGGGCATGTCAAGGCTGACGTTTTTGACGTTCGGCAGAATCCAGGAGAGGTAGAAAGAGAGATAGTAGGTGAGGGAGAAGGAGCTGCGGTATCCCGCAAGATAAACCGCACTAGCCTTTGCCATGGCTTCTCCCAGACGATGCAGATCTTCCGAGGAAATCGTGGAGAGAGCCATGGTGAGGGTTTTTAGATCCTTCCGGATAGCACGCTCGAAGAAGTCGTACTCCTGGGCGGATTCGTAGTCTTTCAGGCGCTCAAGGGTGGAGAGGTGGTTCATCAGGAGATTTGCCATGGTGCTTCGCATCTCCTGATATCCGGAAAATTCCAGAAGATGGGCAAGGCGGAGTACTGTGGTTTCACTCACCCCAACCCGCTTGCCGAGCTGAGAGGCGGTAAGAAAGGCCGCCTCCCTGGGATATTCCAGGATGTAATTCGCCACCAGGGCTTGCCCGGGGGTCATGTTTTTTCGTTGTGAAGTAATGCGTTTTCTGAGCATACGTCCTCCTTGAAGGAGAAAAAACTTTTGAGAGCAACTTTTGAAGTTTTTCCTTCATAGATAATAGTGAAAAAATTGGTGGTTGTCAAATTCTATCTGGTGCGTATCTGATAGATCGATCCAAAAGAGCAGTAAGAAAGAGCCTTGTGCTGTAACAGCAACAAACCAAGGGGGTCCCTTTCGGGAACCCCCTTGGTCATGTCTGTATGTCTGGCAGTGAATCCTTATTTTCCCGCCATCATGGCGGCTACATCCGTTTCGGGATCTGCAATCCCCTGTATGCCGAAGTTCTCCACCAGCACCTTCGCCACGTTGGGAGAGAGGAAGGCGGGGATGGTGGGGCCGAGGCGGATATTCTTCACTCCCAGATGAAGCAGTGCCAGAAGCACCGCCACCGCCTTCTGCTCGTACCAGGCGATATCGTAGGAGATGGGGAGGTCGTTGATATCTGCGGCACCGAAGACCTCCTTAAGCTTCAGGGCGATCACCGCCAGGGAGTAGGAGTCGTTGCACTGCCCCGCATCGAGCACCCGGGGAATGCCTCCGATATCTCCGAGATCAAGCTTGTTGTAGCGATACTTGGCGCATCCCGCGGTGAGGATCACCGTGTCCTTGGGCAGAGCCTTGGCTACTTCGGTGTAGTAATCCCGAGTCTTATGGCGTCCGTCGCACCCCGCCATGACCACGAAGCGTTTGATGGCCCCGCTCTTCACCGCCTCCACCACCTTATCCGCCAGGGCGAGCACCTGGTTATGGGCAAAGCCCCCCACGATGCTCCCCGTCTCGATCTCCACCGGGGGAGGACAGCTTTTGGCCTTGGCGATGACAGCAGAGAAGTCCTTGGGCTTGCCATCCTTCCGGGGAGGAATATGCGGCGTGTTGGGATATCCCGCCATCCCCGTGGTAAAGAGCCGGTTTGCGTAGGTGTTGCTGGGTTTGAGCGGTACCAGGCAGTTGGTGGTCATGAGGATGGCACCGTTAAAGGATTCGAATTCCTCATTCTGCTTCCACCAGGAACTTCCGTAGTTCCCCACAAAGTGATCATACTTTTTGAAGGCGGGGTAGTAGTTCGCCGGAAGCATCTCGCTGTGGGTATAGACATCCACCCCGGTTCCCTCGGTCTGCTTGAGAAGATCCTCCATATCCCGCAGGTCGTGGCCGCTGATGAGAATAGCGGGGTTGTTCCGCACCCCGATATTCACCGTGGTAATCTCCGGATTGCCGTAGGTGGAGGTGTTGGCCTTGTCGAGAAGGGCCATGGTCTGCACCGCCTTCTCTCCTGCCTTAAGCACCAGCCCGGTCATCTCATCTACGGAAAGATCTTTGGTGGTGGAGGCCAGGGCGGTCATGAAGAAGTCGTAAATATCGCTATCCTCGTACTCCAGCACCGCCGCATGCTCCGCATAGGCGGCGATCCCCTTTGTCCCGATGGTGAGCAGCTGCTGTAAAGACCGCACATCTTCGTTCTCCGTGGAGAGAATGCCCACGGACTTTGCCTTCTCCCGGAAAGCCTCCAGCCCCTGGGCGTACCAGGTGGCGGCATCGTGCATGGGTTCCCCAAAGGGTTTGCCGTGCTTGCTCTCGTATTCCTTGAGAAAGGTCTCCTTCAAAGCATCTCGGCGCCTGAGCCCCTCTTCTACCCGGGCCACAAAGACCGTATCATCCCAGTTTGCGTTGGTGATGGTGGTAAAGAGGCTCTCTCCCACAAAGCTTCCCTCCTGGGGGAGAGCCATGCCCTCTTCCTTCCCCTTCTCATGCCAGAGAGCTATGCCTTTGAGTGTATAGATAAGCAGATCCTGAAGATTTGCGGTCTCCTCGGGCTTGCCGCAGACTCCCCGAACCGTACATCCCTTGTTTTGCGCAGTTTCCTGACACTGAAAACAGTACATATGCATCCTCCTTTACTTGTTTGCTTTCTGCTGCACCCTTTGCCTCGGCGGCACTCCCCGAAGGAGGCCGCCGTCACACGCCGCTATATTTACAGAAGCTTCGTGGGATTTTCCGGGCGGGGGGTCTTTACCACCAGAACCCGAAAGACTTCGGAGCTTTCGTTATACCAGCAGTGGGGAATGTCTTTAGGGCTCTCAATGAGAGTGTCCCGGGAGACCTCCAGCTTCTCCTCCCCGATCTCTACGATTCCCCTTCCCTCCAGCACGTAGAAAAAGACATCCACCGGAGTGATGTGTTTTTTCAGGGCTTCTCCCGGTTTCAGTGTGATGTGCATCACCTGGGCGTCGGGCTGATCGTAGAGCTTGCAGACCTCCACTCCGTGAGGGGTCTGAATCTTTGTCGCCTGAGAGACCATAATGTGCTTCATAACTTTCTCCTCCTCTTTTCAGGTACCAGTTTACCGTGAAATCCACCAAAAGGCCACCATATTTCCAATATTGAGTGTTTTATGCCTTTTGTTTCCTCGGGTTGTTTCCTTGTCCGTGAGAGAGCCTCGGTTCTCAAGGGAGATAAAGAGCCTCTCTTTTTTGCTAGAATGTATCCGGAAGGTTGTAACCCCGAACGTTCAGAGACCAGACGAAGTTAGGATGTTATCCATAATTCGGTATCAGAATACCAAAAAAGAGGGAGCTTTTCCTTGATTCAGATCAAGAAAAGGGCTTTTCTGAAAAAACAGAGGAAAGAGAACCCTAAGGAGGCAAGAGAGGGTGAAGGAAAATGGGGCGTTGTGTCAGGATATTCCGGGCTTTTCAGGACTTCCTCCGGAGGATCTGGAAAAGATCCGGGAGGTGGGAATCTTTCGGAAGTATCAGAAGGGGGAGGTTCTTTTTTATGAGGGCCAGAAGGGAGAGGGTTTCTACGTGGTGCAGCAGGGGAGCCTTAAGGTTTACAAGTCCTCTCCCGAGGGAAAGGAGATTATTCTGCATCTCTGCGGTCCCGGGGATCATCTCGGCCATGCGGCGGTCTTTGAGGGAGGAGGTTTTCCCGCCTCGGCCCAGGCTCTAGGGATCTGCAGCATTCTCTTTTTTCCCCGGCAGGCCATGCTGAACCTTCTCGCAAGGGAGCCCCAGATGGCTCTGCACATGCTGGGGGTACTCTCCCTGAAGCTTCGGGAGCTTACTCTCCAGGTGGAAAATCTCGCCCTCAAGGAGGTTCCCGGAAGGCTCGCCTCCTATCTTCTCCATCTTCGGGAGGGAGATCCTTCGAACAATGTTCTGGATCTCCCGGTCTCTCGGGTACAGCTCGCCCGGGTGCTGGGAACTACCCCGGAAACTCTCTCCCGCATTCTGGGGGAGATGACCTCCCGGGGGATTCTCGAAATTTCCCGGCGGCATCTCGTTCTTCGGGATGTTCCCGCTCTGGAGTATCTGGCGGAGCAGGGGGGGTATCCTGAAAAAAAGGAGTGATCCTTTTGGAGCGGCTCCTTCGGAGTTACTCCTTCTGATCCCGGGATATTGCATCCTGAGAGATCTGATCCTCAGATGTCTGATCCTCAGAAATATGAAGTCCGCTGATCTCCTCCAGCACCGGGCGCAGGAAGCGCACACTCCGGGGTTTACGCCCCAGAATCCCCGGATCGATGAAGAAGAGCTGGATGGGCTCGCTTAAGGTGACCCCCAGCCGGGTGCCCTCGGGGTAGTCCACCACCTCGAAGGCCACCAGATACTGGGTGGTGCGAAAAAGCCCATCCCACTTGGTGAAGACCAGCAGGTTTTCGGAGCTGCGATCGGGAAGATGCACGAAATCCCGGGAGATCATGGAGGCATGTACCCGGGGGAGCACCATCTCCCGGGGATGAGGAATATCCATGGAGACCTCAAGCTCCGAAAAGGCGTGGTCGTAGAGCAGCTTTCCCGCAGGCATGATCAGCTGGGATACGGGATCTGCACCCCGGGCACTCCCGGGGCCCCCTAGAAGAAATAATCCCAGAACCAGAAGCAGCAGGGTGAAGCGTGTGGATAGGGGAGGTTTTTGTGGGCGCTCTGTTTTTTGCACGCTTCGCATGACAAACCCTCTTTCCTGTGGTTTCTTTGGTGTATTTCGTATGTGGATGCATGACTGTAGAGAGCATCCTAGCGGAAAGGCCTAAAAAAGCAAGAGCCTGTTTTTGTTTTGTGTTTTTTGGTAAGCACCCATGATGGGGTCCGTCATAATGATTTCCATGGTTTCAGCAGGATTCTTTCCGAATAGCTAGCGGAGGAGTTTTTCTTGTCAATTCTTCCCAAAGCAGTACAATCGAAGGTGAATGCACCTCTGTCCTCGGGCAAACAGCTTTTGTGGAACGAACAGTAGTGAGATTAAACGGCAAAATTAACAGTAAGGCCAAGAGTGAAGCCAATTACGAGACCCATGGTGAGATCCAAAGAACATAAAGTTTCTTTTTATTGCAAGGAGCCCTTATGAACACTCTACAGAAAACAGCGGCAACCCTTGGGGTGATGGCTCTGACCTTTGCGGCGGTTTGGCTGAGCTTTGTGGTGCCCTGGATGGAGCAAGTTCCCCGGAAGTATGAGGCGGTCTTCTCCCACATGGCCCGATCCGCCGTGGCAGAAGCTCCGGGGGCCATAATTCTCATAGGAGCCATTCTTCTTTTCATGGCGTACCCTTTTCACAGGAGGTTTTCCCGATGAGACTCACGATCTTTCTTGGGGGGCTTTTCTCCATCCTCATGCTTCTGATGGGGGTGGTGAGCTGGTTTTCCCTGAATTTTTCCATCCGGGCGAGCGCCTTGCTGGGAACGGGGCAGCATGTGGCGTGGACCATGGCAGTCATGTTTGCCATGGTTCTGGCGGTGCTGCTGGGAATCACCCTCTATGCCTATCGAGCTATGGTTATCCCTCTGGTGGAGCTTCGAGAAAAGGTCTCCCGGGTGGCCCGGGGGGATTTTGAGGTTTCCTTCGAGTCTGGAGATGGCTCCGGATACAGCAACCTAGAGATGGGAGATCTCTTTGCAGCCTTTCAGAGTATGACGAGAAATCTTCACCTCATGATGGAGACCCGGGATCGTATTAATACGGATCTGCAGGAGAGCGAAGCCAAGCTTCATGCCCTCTTTGCAGCCATGACCGAAATGGTGGTGCAGCACGAGCTTGTCTTCGATGAAGAGGGGAAGCCCGTGAATTATCGTATCACAGATTGTAACCAGGCTTTTAGCAGGATCACTGGCATATCCCGGGAGCGTGCCCTGGGTCGTCTCGCTACCGAGGTTTACGGAACCGACGTTCCCCCCTATCTCAGAGAGTACGCCCAAGTGGCTCTTTCCGGGAAACCCTACCGTTACGAAACCTATTTTGCTCCCATGGACAGGCATTTTGTTATCTCTGTGATCAGCCCGGGGAAGAACCGCTTTGCCACGGTAACCACCGATATCACTGAACGCAAGCGGGCCCAGGAGGCCATCCGATACCTCAGCTTTCATGATCATCTTACGGGGCTTCACAATCGGCGCTTCTCCGACGAGGAGGCCTCCCGCCTGGATGTGCCCTCCAATCTTCCGCTTTCCCTGATTGTTCTCGACGTGAATGGCCTCAAGCTTACCAACGACGCCTTCGGTCATCAGGCGGGGGATCGGCTGCTCCAGAAGGTGGCCCGGATTTTGCAGGACAATTGTGGACCTGAGGACGTTCTTGCCCGGGTGGGGGGGGATGAGTTTCTTATGCTTCTCCCCCGGCAGGATAGTGCGGGGGCCCGGCAGCTGGGAGAGAAAATCTACGCCGCGCTGCGAGAGGTGGAGATGGTGACGGGGCGTATCTCTCTTGCCTGGGGGTGTGCCACCAAGAACAGGCAGGAGGAGTCGCTGCAGGATATCTACAGAGCGGCGGAGAACAGAATGTATCAGGGTAAGATTCACCAGCAGGCAGAAGTTCGCAGGGAGAGCATGGCCTTTATCATGAAAACCCTCTACGAAAGAGCCCCCTGGGAGCGGCATCACTCCGAGCGGGTGGGGTATCTCTGTGGTCTCCTGGGGAGAGCCATGAACCTTTCTTCGGGGGAGATCAATGATCTGGAGGCTCTGGGAGAGCTTCACGATATTGGCAAAATTACCCTGAGTAGCGTGATTCTGGAGAAGCCGGAACCTCTCGAGCCGGAAGAGTGGGAGGATGTAAAGCTTCACCCCGAGGCGGGATACAAGATTCTCAGCTCGGTGAATGCCTGGGCTGGCCTGGCAGAGATCGTTCTTGCCCATCACGAGCATTTCGATGGAACCGGGTATCCCAAGGGGCTCCGGGGAGAAGAGATCCCTCTGGAGGCCCGTATCCTCGCGGTGGCGGATGCCTTTGATGCCATGACCTGGGAACGCCCCTACAAAAAGCCCGTCTCCCTGTGCGAAGCCGGGGAGGAGTTGCGGCGATGTTCCGGCACCCAGTTCGATCCCCGGGTTGTGGAGATTTTTCTGAATCTGCTCCACTCGGGACAGATCCTCTTTCCCGACTCAGGGGGCTTCGATGCGTGATGCCGTTGTGGTGGTGGAAGATTTTTTGGGGAGAAAACATGTATATATCTAGATTGCAGTTACGGAACTGGCGAAATTTTACCGATGCGGATATCCCTCTTGAGGAGACTGTCTATATTCTCGGCCCGAATGCTTCGGGAAAATCTAATCTTCTAGATGTTTTTTGCTTCATGAGAGACATCGTAAAACCCAAGGGTGGAGGTCTTCAGGAGGCGGTCCATGCTCGCGGGGGGTTTAAAAAAATACGAAGCCTTGCCGCTCGGAAGGATCCGTGGATTGAGCTGGAATTTGACTTTCGAAATGATTTGGAGAGTCTTGAGCAGTTGCCCGATTGGCGTTATCTTGTGAGAATTCACCAGGAAGGCAAGGGGGAGCAAAGGCCTGTGGTGTTCAAAGAAGAGGTGTGGAGAAAAGAGGAGAGACTGCTGCAACGTCCGGATGAGGACGATGAGGCTGATCCCGAGAGAAAGATCCAAACACACCTGGAACAAATTACCATGAATAGCGAGTATCGAGAGGTGGCACATTTTTTTTCTGATGTTCGCTATCTGCATCTTGTTCCTCAGCTCCTCAAATTTCCGGATCAAATATCCTCAGGGCGCACGGAATTTGATTCCTTCGGTCGAGGTTTCCTGGAGGAGGTCGCACATACGCATAAGAGAACCCGGGAGTTCCGGCTTCATACCATTGAGGGGGTTCTTGTAAGGGTGATTCCAAATCTTGAGGGGTTGCGTTTTATACAGGATGAAATTACGGGAAGACCGCATCTTGAAATGCTCTATAGCCACTGGCGACCAAATGCGGGGTGGCAGAGAGAAGATCAGTTCTCTGATGGAACATGGCGACTCATTGCCATGCTCTGGAGCCTTCTCGCTCCTCACAGCATGATTCTCCTGGAGGAACCCGAGTTGTCCCTTCACAATGCCATGGTGGAGCAGATTCCGGAGTTGCTCTATACCATTAGACAGAAGCGAAAAAAAGTCCCCGGCCAGATCCTTGTGAGCACTCATAGCGCTTCCATGCTTTCTAATACGGGGATTCAGGGGGCTTTCCTGATGCTTAAACCCCCCCGGACTGGAGAGAGTGTTACGATCCTTTCTCCTTCGAAGGCGGATATGGCCGCCATGCAGGCAGGACTTTCGGCTGCGGATGTACTTATTCCCCAAACCGGGGCGATGATACAGAGAATGTGATATGGCGGATCTGTATTGTTATGCTTACGTGGAGGATCTTCCCAGCGCAGCGGTGGTGAAAAAACTTGTGGCTGCACGAAATGCCCGAAACGATAATGCTCTCATCTTCTACGACGGCTTTCCTGCTGTCATGGGTGGATCTGGTGCCATCAAAAACAAGTGCAGTGCTTTCATAAACATGGCGAGATCTGGTATTTTGTTGGTTGTTCTGGTGGATCTTGATGCTGCAGAGTGTGCCTGTTCTCTCCTGCGTAGCTGGTTTGTTATCCCCGAAAATGAAGAGATTGCTCTTCTGCCGCAGTGCATTTTCAGAGTTGCGGTAAGGGAGGTGGAGTCCTGGATACTTGCGGATCACCTTGCCTGGGCTCATTTTATCGGAATTCGGGAGGATAACTTCGCTATGCCTCCAGATGAGCTTCTTGATCCCAAAGGACATATCTTGCGTGTGCTCAGGAAAAAGGGGAGGAAAAAGATCCATCGAGAGATGCTGCCACGGGGGGCTGCGCATGTTGGGCCGAGGTACAACGAGATTCTCTGTGATTTTGTGAATAATTACTGGGCCCCCGAACGTGCTGCCAGGAGATCTCCCAGCCTTGACCGGGCATGGAGGGCTCTCTTGAAGATCTGATATTTTGTGTAGAGAGGATGGTTAGATTATGAACGTAAGAAGATTCGGTTTTGTGTTTCTGTTGTTTGGCGCCCTCTTTTTCCTGGGAGGACTCTCTTTTGCGGAGGAGCAGCCCCTTTCCGTTACCGGAGGAGAGCCGGTGGTCTACTCTTGCGACAACGGGGATCGTGTGGTGGCTCGCTACTATGCCCTCTCCGACGAGAGCCTTCGCTTTGTGAAGCTGCTCTTTCCCGACGGCAGGGAGTACACCCTTCCGCAGGTTCTCTCCGCCTCTGGAGCCCGCTACACCGACGATATGGAACTCGTCTGGTGGATCAAGGGGGACGAAGCCCAGGTGGAGAAGCGGGACGAGGCGGGGGAGTGGCAGCCCCTCTACAACGATTGCCGGGTGAGCGAATAGGGCTCTTGACCTGGAGATATGAATATCAAGGCTTATAGGGCTTTTTTCCGATATCCACTGATTTTTTGGGATCGTCCGGAACTGTCGGATATGTCTCCTCGGGAGCTGAATGAATATATAGATTCGCTCAGAAAATCTGATGAACCGGTCAGGCAGGAGGAGTTTCGCTCCATAGTACGTCGTTTTCTCGAGAGAGGAAGCTGCTCGGACGGCAAACTCTTCTTCTCTCCAGATGAGATACGATCTTCGCTGGAGCGAGAGGTCTTTTACTGTATGGACCCAAGAGGTGAATCCCTATGGAAAGATATGGCAAATTTGTCCGAATCGTTCCGAGTGAAAAGAAAGAGGGATGGGCAAGCGAGTTCCAGCGTGAGTTATTCCTGACCTTGTTTGGCTTTTCTGAGATAGAGAGGGGCTTTTTTTTGGCAGGGGGCACGGGACTTTCCGTGTTCTATTTTGGGCACAGAAAAAGTGAGGATATTGACCTTTTTTCGGAGGAGCCCGTGGCTGATATGCGTTCTCTGATGGCTCGCATGTCGGCCAAGTTGCGAAATGTTGCTGATGTCTCGCTTGCCGTGATGCCTGGAAGCTCTGATGACTTTGCATCGTGTTCCGTTGATGGAGGGGAGGAAAGAGAGATTTGTAAGAGAAGAATTTCCTTCGGCCTGATGTTTTTTCCGGTTGGTTATGGTGGTCCCTATGGTTTTGAGTGAGGCCAATTGCAGAGACGTTTTGTATTCCCTTACCCTTGAAGAGTGGGAGCCCCTTCTCTCTCTCATCCCCGAAATCGAGAGTACGTCATCCTTTGGCGAATGGTCCGGAGGAAGTTCGGGGGACCAGGGGGCTTCGCAGATGCCCTGGTGTACTCCTGCGGCAGTGGTGAAGCGGTTTCTGGAGGCTGTCTATGGCATCCCCATTATCATCAGTTTCGACTGGGGCTCCTGGGATGAGGGGCGCAGGATGGTGGGGGATGACGAGTTCAACTATGACAGCGTGGATCTTCTTACAAAGTGCAGGCTGATTACCGCCATTGTTCGGAATGACAGGTTCTGTGAGGGAGTTCTGGTCTCTGCCTTTGAATCTGGCCTTATGCTGAAAATTCTTAGATCCCTGGAGAGATCTCTACGCCCATGAAGCTCTTCCATGCGCTGACAGAGGGGGATTTCTCCCGTTGCATGGCGGGGCGTGCTCTCCCCGTCGCAAGCCTTCTTCAGATACTGCTGCCAGAGCCACCCCCTTTTCGGGAGTGGCTTTTTTGGTATCCTCAGGTTGAACAAGAATGTCGTGCCAGAAGATCAGTTTTGATCAATCCTTCCATGCGCAAAATAGTCGGATATAAATGAAAAAGCGCGTAAAATTCAATGGATTTTTCACGCTACCCGCCTCTTTTCCCACACATAACGAGGCAGAAGGAGGGCTTATGAAACTTATCCATACCTCGGATTGGCATCTCGGCCGGGGGCTCTACGAGAAAAAGCGCTACGAGGAGCACGAAAAATTTCTGCACTGGCTCGCCGGCCATATCGAAGAGAGCGCCCCGGAGCTTCTGATTATCGCGGGAGACGTCTTCGATACGGGAACACCGAGCAATCGCGCCCGGGAGCTGTACTACCGCTTTCTCTGCCGGATGGCGTCCTCTCCCTGCCGTCATGTGGTGGTGGTGGGGGGCAATCACGACTCCCCCTCTTTTCTGAACGCCCCCCGGGATCTTCTTCGGGTGCTCAATGTGCACGTGGTGGGGGCCTTGCCGGATACCCTTGAGGAGGAGCTGCTCATTCTTCGGAATGCTTCGGGAGAGCCCGAGGCGCTCTGCTGTGCCGTCCCCTATCTTCGGGATCGGGATGTGCGCCTTGCGGAGGAGGGGGAGGATTTTGCCGCCCGGGAGGAGAAGCTTCTTGCGGGTATTCGGGAGCACTACGGGGCGATCTGTGCAAAGGCCCGGATGCTACGGGAAGAGCTGGAGAGAGAGGGGGGGCGAAAGATCCCTCTTATTGTGACGGGGCATCTCTTTGCGGCGGGAGGGGTGGTGCACGAGGGGGACGGGGTGCGGGAGCTGTACGTGGGCTCTCTCCCCCGTATCGGGGAGGAGTGCTTTCCCGATGATGTGGATTACGTGGCCCTGGGGCATCTGCACGCTCCCCAGAAGGTGGGGGGGAATCCTCTGCGGCGCTACTCCGGGGCGCCTCTTCCCATGAGCTTCGGAGAACCCCCTCAGAAGTGCGTGCTGGAGGTGGATTTCGGGGGGGAGAACCCCGAGGTGAGGGGAATTCCGGTGCCCTCCTTTCAGAAGCTCGCCCGGCTTTCGGGAACCCTTGAGGAGATTCAAAGGGGGCTGGATGAGCTGGCTCGGCAGGGAGAGCCCTGCTGGATCGAGGTGGAGTGCCGGGAGAGCGCCGGGGGATCCGCTCTTCGGGATTTTCTGGAGCGTTGCATCGAAGGAACCTCCCTGGAGATTCTCCGTATCCGGAACCCCCTGGCCCTCTCCCAAAGACTTTCGGGGCTTCCCGAGGAGAGCCGTCTTGCGGAGCTGGATCCCCGGGAGATTTTTGCTCGCTGTCTTGAAGCCCATAACATTCCCGAGGAGGAGCGTTCCCAAAAAATGGACTTCTTTTCTGCGGCTCTCCGGGATATGCAGGAAGAAGATTCCCAGGCGGAATAGAAGAGGAGAAAGGCCATGCGTATCTGCAGCATTCTGCTGGAAAACATCAACTCCCTGGTGGCTACCTGGAAGGTGGATTTCCGTATTCCCTCCTACGAAGAGAGCGGACTTTTCGCCATCATCGGCCCTACGGGAGCGGGAAAGAGCACCCTTCTGGATGCTCTCTGTTTGGGGCTTTACGGAAGAACTCCTCGATTGGAGAGTATAAGCAAAAGCAGCAACGAAGCCATGTCTCGCCAAAGAGGGGTCTGCCGGGCGGAGGTGGTTTTCGAGGTTCCCCGAGGCATTTTCCGGGCTTCCTGGGGGCAGCATCGGGCCAAAAAAAGCCCCGAGGGAGCCCTGCAGCAGCCCTGGCGAGAACTTGTCAATGCCGCTACCCAGGAGATTCTGGAGAACTCCATCACCGGGGTGAACGCTCTGGTGGAGGAGCTTACGGGAATGGATTTTCATCGCTTCACCCGATCGGTACTTCTTGCCCAGGGGGGATTCGCCTCCTTTCTCAAGGCTCCTCCCGGGGAAAAGGCTCCCCTTTTGGAGCAGATCACCGGTACGGATCTTTATAGCCGCTTCTCCATTTACGTGCACCAGCGGCGTAAGCGGGAGCAGGAGGCCCTGAAGGAGATCGAAAGCCGGAGTGCCGCCATGGCCCTTCTCTCACCGGAGGAGTTGGAGGTGCTGCAACAGGCATATGGCCGTATTGTGGAGGAGGAGAGGGGGCTTGAGCTTCTTCAGAAGGAGCTGCATCGGGGGAGGGAGTGGTGGGGTACTCTGGAACGGTTGGAGCGGGAGATCCGGGAGGCGGAGGCGGAGCAGTTTCTTCTCCGGGAACGTCGGAGAAAGGCCGAGGAGGATCTTTGCAGGCTTCGGCAGGGGCAGCAGGCCCTCACCCTGGAGGCAACCTATGCAGATCTGGAGCATGCCCGAAAAGAGCGGGAAGATCTGGCCCGGAAGATAGCCTCCCTGGAGGAGGAGCAAAAAGCTCTGGAAGAGCGCTTGGGGCAGCTTCGGCAAGAAGAGACCGCGGCGGCCCTCCGAGGGGAAGAGGCCCGGAAAAACCGAGAGGAACAACGCCCCTTTCTGGAAGAATGCCTTCGCCGGGAGGAGGAGCTTAAGGCTCTGGAGGAGCGACACAAAGAAGTTTCGGAACTCGCAGGAAGGAAGGAAAAACTCTGGGAAAACCATCAGAAGGAGTGCCACGTTCTGGAAGAGCAGTATGGGGTATCTCGGAAGTTCCTGGAAGAATACGCCGGGTTCTTTGAAGAGCACCGGGAAGATGCCTCCCTGGGGGAAGTCTTCGGCCTTCTTCGGGAGAAGTGGGAGCAGTATGGAGAAAGGGAACGCCAAAGGCAGGCTCTCCACAAAGAAAAAATGCAGGAAGAGAACAGCCTCGAAGCCGGAAGGAAGAAACAGAAAACCCTTGCCTCGGAGTTGGAGGAGTTGCGCCAGAAAAAGGAGGAGCTGGAAAGGCTTCGGGGAGAGCAGCGGCAGAAACTGGAGGATCTTCTGGAAGGGGAGGACGTTCCCATCTGGCGTGCTCGGGAAGAAGGGTGCCGCAAAAACATCCGCTGGGCCGAGGAGATGCTGGAGGCTCTCGAAGCTGGGGAGGCTCTGGAAAAGGATCTGGTAAGGCTTCGGAGGGAGAAGGCAGAAGAGGAAGAACAGAAGAGCACATGTGCGAAAAAGCTGGAACAGGCAGAAACGCTCCTGACCCGGATAGGGGAAAGCTACGCCGCCCAGGAAAAAGTGCTTTATCTCTCCCTTCGGGTGGCCAGCCTGGAGGAGGAGCGTGCCCGCCTCGGGGAAGGAATTCCCTGCCCTCTCTGCGGTTCCACGGAACATCCCTACCGAGAAAAGGGGATTCCGCCGGAGGAGGCAGAGGAGCAGCAGAAGCTGGATCGCATTCGGGAGGAGCAGCGCCAGGAAGAGCAAAGCCGAAGAAAGCTCCAAGAGAACCTGGCTACCCTGACAGAGCGTCTGGAGGGGCAGGTCCGGGAGGAGGAGCGACTCCAAAAGACCTTGGGGGGGGTAACGAGCCGTATGGAGGCTCTTAGAGAGGAGGCTCCTTTTTCAGAAGAGCCCCCCGGGGATTTCACCCCGGAAGATTTGAGGAAAGCCCTGACAGAGCTTCAAAAGAAGGAAGCCTCTCTCAAAGGGCGTTTGGAAAGCATGGAAGCCCTCCGGAAGACTCTGGAGGATCTGGAAAAGCGGGAGGGATCGGAGAATACGGAGCTTCAGGAGAAAGAAAAGAGCCTAAGCTCCTTGACCTTTACTGTCCAAAAGATGGAGGCAGAAATAGAGAGACGATCCAAAGAGTTAAAGGCTCTCCAGAAAGAGCTTGCGGCTCTGGAGCAAAGCCTTCGCTCCCTTCTGGCCCCCTACGGAGAAATCCCTGGGGAAAAGCCTCTGGAAGAGGCCCTTTTCCAAGATCTTGAGCATCGTAAAAATATCTGGAAGGAAAAGATCCTCCAAGAAGATGAAGAGAAGCTCCGCTTCCGGGGTCTGGAGGAACGCCGGGAAGGCATGAAAAAGCAGGCTCTCTCCATGGAAGAAGAGTTGGCAGAGCTTCGGGGAGATGTGGAAAAAAGGAAAGAACTTCTGGAGAAAAAGAGGCTGGAGCGTCTTGCTCTCCATGAGGGGGACCCCCGGAAATGTCTGGAGGATTTGGAAAAAACCCTTGAAAAAGCTCACAAGGAGCATCAGAACTTGGTGGCCCGAAAAATGGAGCTTTCGGGAAAGCAGGAGGTTTTCGAAGCCTCCCGTAAAAAAGAGAAAGAACTTTTCGAGGAAGCCCTGAAATCCGAGGCTCTCCGAGGAGAGGTCTTTCGGAAAGCCCTCGAAAAAAGTTCTTTCACAGATGAAGAGGAATTTCGTGCCGCCCGGATCTCCCCGGAGCTTCGGGAAGAACTCACCCTTCTTCAGGAGGAGCTGGAGCAGAAGGAGGCCTCTCTCAGGGAGCGGCTCTCTCGGGGAGCCGAAGCCCTGAGAGGGGAGCAGGAAAAAAAGATAACTTCTCTTTCGGCGGAAGAGCTTGAGGCGGAAGAGCTTCGGGCCGCCGAGGCCCTTCGGGAAAAACGCCAGAGCCTGGGGGCTCTCAAGGCTAAGCAGGAGCAGCAGGAGGTTCTTTCGAAAAAAGTGCAGGAGCTGTATCGGCAGGGGGAGGCCCAGAAAAAAGGACTCAGGGAGTGGGAGGAGCTGCACGCCCTGGTGGGATCCGCCGATGGCAGCAAGTTTCAGCGATTTGTTCAGGGGCTCACCTTCGAAATGCTGGTAGCCCAGGCGAACCGCCAGCTTCAGAAGATGACGGATCGCTATCTGCTTCTTCAAGATCCGGAAAAACCTCTGGAGTTCAGCGTCTGCGACAGCTACCAGGGGGGGGAGACCCGATCCTCCAAAAATCTATCCGGGGGGGAGAGCTTTCTCGTGAGTCTCGCCCTCGCTCTGGGGCTCTCCCGGATGATCGGGGGAGAGAGCCGGGTGGAATCTCTCTTTCTTGACGAAGGTTTCGGCTCTCTGGATGAAGAGACCCTGGAGGTGGCCCTTCAGGCTTTGGGAGAGCTTCAGGGAAGTTGCCGCCTGGTGGGGGTGATCTCTCACGTGGGGGCCTTGGCGGAGCGGGTGTCGAACCAGATTCGGGTTATTCCCATGAGCGGTGGGCGAAGCCGCCTGGAAGGCCCCGGAGTTACGCTTCGGGAAAAATAGCTGCCCTCCACGGGGCATCTTGGGTTTTTCTCCGAAAGATGCCCTGTGGTTCTTTTTGCCCCCTTGCTGCTGGTCGCTCATGGTCTTTCTATGGCCGTGGCAGAAAGAGTCTTGGATTTTGGAACATCAAGAGAAGACAAATAATGGTCAAGAAAGGTCTGCCTCTTTATACTTTTAAAACCTTTTTTGATGACAGGAAAGGCCCTTTTTTCTTGAAAGACCGTGACATCTTTGACGTAAGGACATTGCCGTAAAGAGGGAATTCGAGTAAAGTATGCAAAAGCAGTAAAAAACTCTAATCGTAAGGAGAACGCCATGTATCCCTTCTTTGTGAGCCCTCCTCCTCAGGGTGATTGTTAGTTTCTAGATCACGTTGAGAACGTTCCTTTTTTGGCATCCTCGGCTGATAACGCATTTTTGTTACCGGCTTGGTTTCTGTGTGGATTTTTGCAGAGGCCATGGTGTCTTGTGCTTACACAAAGAAGGGTGATATCCATGAAGCATAACAGATCGTTTCTGGCGCTTTCTTTCGCGGTGTTTCTCCAAATGGTGGGAGTGGGGATGATTGTGGCACTTCTGCCAAGCCGCATGATCAGCCTTTCGGGAACCATGGAATATGTGGGGTACATCCCCTCCGCCTTCGCAGTCTCCTTCCTTTTTTTCCAGATTCCCCTGGGATATCTCGGAGATCGTTACGGCTATAAGATCTTCCTTGTGGGAGGTTATCTTCTTTCGGGCCTCACCGGATTGGTCTATTTTTTATCGGAGAGTGTTTGGGGCATTCTCGGGGGGCGGGTTTTGCAGGGAATCGGGGAAGTGGCCGCGTGGGCTCTCGCACCGGCCTTGATCTCTCTGCTTTTCCGCCAGGCCAAGGGAGAAGCTCTCGGGAAATATAACGGAGCCATGCATCTCGGATTGACTGCGGGGGGACTTCTGAGTGTCTATGCGTATTCCCTGTGGAGCGGCAACGAAGCGTTTCTCTTTTATGCCGCGGTGGGTTTTGTGAGTGCCCTGGTGGTGGCTCTTTTTGTACAAAATCCCAGGATCTCTCTTGAGGAAGGAACAAAAAAACATCTTGATTACAGCCAAATCCTCCCCTGTTTACAAAAAGTACGGGCTTGGGCGGTTCTCGGGGGGATATGCCTTTACGGCGGAAGCTACGGGGCCTTTATATCGGTGGTTCCCGGGGTTCTTCTGAGCGAGAAAGGTTTTTCTCAGACCCAGGTAGCCCTTTTCTTTGCCCTCTTCTACATCGCCATAAGCGTTTCTCAGGTTCTGGCGGGTAGATTTTCCGACAGAAGAGGGCGTGAGGGTACTATGTACATGGGGCTTCTCCTGGAAATACTTGGCTTGGCTCCCTTTATGTGGCTGAGCGGAGGAATGATCTTTCTCCCTCTCTTTGTAGCCAGCTTTGGATTGGGTATGTTCTGTGTCTCCGCCATGGCTTTTCTGAATGAAGCGGTGCCGGATTCTCTCAAGGGTTCCATTTCGGGTATTTTTTTCGTCTTCTGGGGGGTGGGCTTTTTCTTCGTTCCTCCCATCATGACCCGCGTTGCTGAAATGGTGGGATATCCTGTACTCTTTCTCGCTTTTTCAGCCCTGCTATTCCTCGAACTTCTGGCATTAAAGTTGCGGAATCGTTATCTTGTAAGCAATTGCTAGAGCCTTGAGAAGAGCATGACGTTCTGAGACGGTGAACATAAGGAGGGGGCCCAAGAAGCCCTCAAAAGATGCGTCGAAAAGCGAAGGTAAAAAATCTGCCCCCTCACAAATTTGTGAGGGGGCAGATTGCATGGTGCACATCTCTTTTTTCCGGGAAGGCGGAAATTATTTTGGCGCATGAGGAGGGGTGTCCTCTTGCGACATGGCGGGTTGGGAGGGGTTGTATTCCCGCATGAAAATTCCCCAGAATGCTACAAAAAGGGCTGCCACCAGAGGGCCGAGGACAAAACCGTTCATGCCAAATAACGCAAATCCCCCAAGGGTTGAAAGGAGTACGAGATAGTCCGGCAATTTGGTGTCATGCCCCACGAGAAGGGGGCGCAGAACGTTGTCTGCCAATCCGATAACCACTGCTCCGAAGAGCACGAGGATGATTCCTCGAATCCATTCGCCGAGGGCAAAGAGATAGAGGGCCACGGGTATCCATATCAATCCGGCTCCCACCACGGGAATCAGGGAGAACAGGGTCATCACCACTCCCCAAAGCAAAGCTTCCCGGATGTCGAGAGCCCAGAAAATGAAGCCTCCCAGGATTCCCTGAATGATGGCAACCAAAAGATTGCCCTTTACGGTAGCCCGAAGGGTTTCTGTAAACTTGGCGAAGATCAAACGTTTGCGCTCGCTGTTCAACGGCAGGGCCCGGGCCAAAAGATTCACAAGTTTTTCTCCGTCACGAATGGTGAAAAAGGCCACGTAAAGCATCAAGGCGAGGCTGATGAAAAGCTGCATGGTTTTCTGCCCGAGCTCCACCGCATTCTGAGCGAGATACCCCGCAGCGCGGAGAGCCCCATCGGAAAGCTGTGCCTGGAGATCATTCATATCCAGATGCAGATGTTCGAAAAAGAAGTTGCTCCCCGGAAAGATGCTCCGTAGCTGCTCCATACGAGCCCCAAGGTCGAACTCTCCGCTTTCGAGGCTTTGGTAGAGGCTAAGGCCCTCTTGAAAAAAAGTGCCGACAATGAACAACGTGGGGGCAATGCCGATAACCAAACACGTTGTCAGCGTTATCAGAGCGGCTAAATTGGGTTTTGGCTTGTTCATTTTGTTCAAGAGGCTACGGTACAGGGGTGAAAAAATCAGCCCTATAACGCATGCCCAGAAGAGGGCTCCCCAAAAAGGTTTGAGCAAAAAAATAAACATCATGCTCACCGACAAAAGCATGAGGAGAAAGGTAAGTTTTTCGAAATGGGCTTGTTCCGCTTTCTTGCTGTTGGAATTTTTATCCATAGGCCTCAAATCCTTAACAAACATGGTTATTCTTTTGCGGCACCACGGTGATGTCGTTCCAGAAGGCAGCCTGGGAAGTCTGTTCCCGAAAGAAAACCGGGAAGACTGGAGGGTGTTCAATCTTTTGAAGAACTCGATCCCTCCGGTGGGTAGGGGATGCTCTTCTCCAGAGCCCTCTTTTCTGTCGGGGGCATATCCGGAAAGGGGAGTTTCTGCTCCTGCCGCCACGCCGCTACCACCTCTTCGGCTTTTTGGGAACGATCCGCATCCAGCCCGGGATCTTTCGCAAAGTAGGTGGTCTGGGAGGGGAAGGCGAAGCTTGTTCCCGAAGCCGCGATAATATCCATCATCCGAAGGTAGAGATCCTCCTGAATGGCAAGAAAGTCACTCCACACCCGGGTATTGATGAAAGCCTGTACCTCCACATCCAGAGAAGAGGCCCCGAACCCCACCAGACGCACCCGCATATCCTCCCGGTGCACCCGCTCATGGGCGGTGAGCATCTCTCGAAGCTTTGCAAGAACCCAGCGGAGCTGATCCGGGGTGGTCTCATAGCGCAGATTGATGCAAAATTTCATGCGTATTCGATCTCTTCGGGAGAGATTGGTGATCTTAAACTGAGCCAGATCCGCATTGGGAATGGAGATCAGCGTCCGGTCCAGCCCCCGCATGCGGGTGGTTCGAAGACCGATATTGATGACCGTCCCCACGGTATCCCCGAAGGAACAGGTCTCTCCCACCCGGATACTTCGATCCGCAAAAAGAATGACCCCTCCGATAACGTTTTCGATGGTGGGGCGTGCCGCCAGGGATATGGCAAGCCCCGCCACCCCCAGTCCGGTGAGCATGGGAAGAAGGGAGAGCCCCAGGCGGGTACCTCCGTTGATGATAATACCCAGAGCCACAAGAATGCTGAAAAGCTTGGCGAAGCTCCGCACCAGGCTTGCATCAATCCCCTGAGGGTCGATCCTGGGGGAGGCCACGATAATCTCCGCCAGCAGATTTCCCGCCAGAACTACGCTCCAGGCCCCGAGAACCCAGCGGAGACCGCTCAAAAGCGTAAGCGCCCAGGCGAGAGGGGCGTGGGCGATATTGATCACGTCGCTGATGATATACGCCGTAGCCAGGCTTGCTACGATGGTTCCCAGAGGAAGCAGCAGATTGAGCCCTCCCTGCAGGATGGTATGTGACTGTCGCCCCTTGCGGAAAAAGAGTCGAAAAAGGGTGAGGGAGAGAAGAAAAAAGAGTCCCAGAGTGAAAGCAAGAGATATCCACTGCCAGAGGGTCTGTCCCCACACCAGGGTATGGGACCAGGCGGGGAGGGCAAAAGTCCACTTGGGGGGGAGAAGCCTCCCCGGATTAAGATCGTAAAAGTCGTAGAACCCCGGGGTGGCCCAAGGCTGATAGGGGAGAGGCTTCGCCCTGCGGTAGAGCCTTTGGGCCTGAGAGACTGTATGAGCGGAGAAGAGGTACCCTCCCTGCTTGTGCTCCTCCTGTACAAAGTGCAGCTCTAACTCGGTTCCGGGAATACGCCACGAGAGGGGGAGAGGATTCTCTTTGGGGGCCTTCTCTCCGCCGCCTTCGTTCCATTGGGAGGTTGCGGGAATCTCCTCCCAGGGGGGGAGGGGGACCCGATCCAGCACCCCCTTGATGAAGAACGCTGTCTCATATCCCATATCCTTGCGGTGTATTCTCGGCACCATGCGAAGATCCAGGCATTGCACCGCCCTGGCAAAATAGCGTTCCCCCTCCTCTTCCAGCTTGCGGGTCTCCGGAAGGGTCCAGAGAAACCCCTGGCTGGCCAGCTGCTGCTCATGAGCCTTCATGATAAGTGCATAGGAGCTGTTCATGTTATCCAGAAAGCTCTTCAGGGTAGCCCGGGGGCTGCTGGTATCTGGGGGAGCCAGAAGATCAAGATGCCTCTCCTGACGCATCTGTTCCGAGGGAGGCGCTTCCCCGAAGACGGGGAAAGCAGCGCCCCAGAGAGAAGCGGAGCAGAGAAGAAGGATCAATAAAGTCTTTTTGAGTTTTTTAGTTGAAGGTATAACCATGAGGGCACCTCATTTTCAAAAAATATAGTCCATTATACGTCAGAACAACCGTTCCAAAAACCGTTCTGAGGAAAGGGTTTTGTAAAAAACAGGATGCCCTTCCCAGAGGAAAAGCATCCTGTTATTTTTTCTCTCATTGAGGTTCCGGAGGTTTTTTTGTGTGGAACCCCAAGCCGGAGTCACTCCAAACCCTTCATACTCTCCAGAACCCGCTGCATATCCTCCTCGGTACCCACGGTGATGCGGATCCAGGTGCCTTCCCAAGGAAGGTTCAGGGAGCGTACCTGTACCTGGGCCTGGGCGAAAGCCTCCTGCAGTACCTCCGGGGTGTGATCCGTCTTCAATAGCACAAAATTTCCCGCACTCTCGAAGGCCTGCCACCGGGAGAGGCGGTTCGCCTCCCGAATAAAGGCATCCCGGGTGTACTGAATCGTAAGAATCCGTCCCTCCACCCACTCCCGGTGCCGCAGCAGCAACGCCGCTGCCTGTTGGGTAAAGAGATTGACGTTAAAGGGGCTGCGGATGCTGTTGAGTTTATCCACCATCTCTTTATCCCCCACGGCAAACCCCAGCCGAAGCCCTGCCATACCCCAGGCCTTGGAGAGAGTGCGCAAAAGCACCATATTCTTTGGAAGTTCTCCCTTTTTCCACAGCTCCAGCATGGAGGAGGAGTGGAAATCCACATAGGCTTCATCCACAAGAAAGGGGGCCTTGGTGGATAAGGCAGCCCGGATCAGCAGATTTGGATCAAAGACCGTCCCCGTGGGGTTGTTGGGGGAGTCTATAAGCACCAGCTTGGGATCTTCTTTTTTGAGAAGCTCCAGAAATTTCTCCTCCTCCGGGATAAAGCGGTTTCCTTCGATAGAAAAGCCGAAGCTCTTCTCCTGGAGATTGAATACCCCCTGAAGATGTCGATACTGGGAGAAAGAGGGATTGGGGTAGAGCACCGCATCTCCCGGACGGGTAAAGGCTATCACCAGAAGCCAGAGAATTTCGTCCCCCCCGTTTCCCACCACTATATTCTCCGGAGGAACCCCGTAGGTCTCTCCCAGAACGTGTCGAAGTTCTGTATATTCCGGATCGGGGTAGCGGTTCAGATCAATATGGGAGACCAGCTCCCGAAGTTCTTCTCGAGAGGAGGGGGGAAGGGAGAAGGGATTTTCGTTTTTATCCAGCATAGCCGGGGCACGATTTTTTTCCAGTACGTACATAAGAGCAGTCCTCCAGAGTCGCTTTATCAAATTAAAGTGTCACCATGAGTGGCGCGAGGGTAGGGTAGCATGAGAGAGCCAGACCTGTCAAGCTTTTCTCGATCTTCTTTAGGAGAACTCGTCACTCCTCTCTTCTTGCCGTGTATTTACGCATTGCTTCCACGTGTGGTATGAATTTATGTGAAAAAACGGTACATTTTCGGTATATTTTTTGGTTGCAAGAAAGCGAAAAAAGCGCATACTATACCCCGTACGGTATAAAAACATGATGCGGTGGATAATACGATGGGTAGTGCGGTGTTTTGGCGTATCCAGCGGTACATATCGAGAGGAGTGAGGGCGTGTGAGCAAAAAAGTGGTAGTTATCGGCGGTGTGGCCTGTGGAGGAAAGACTGCTGCCCGGCTTCGGCGGTTGGATCCGGAGGCGGAGATTCTTATTCTCGAAAAGGGACCCTATCTCAGCTATGCAGGATGCGGCCTTCCTTATTATATTGAGGGAGTGGTGAAGGAGTATAAGGATCTCATGTGTACCCCCATAGGAGTGGTGCGGGATGAGAGCTTCTTCCGAAATGTGAAAAAGATCGACGTGCTTACCCGGCATATGGCCACCAAGATCGATCGAGAGAACAAAGAAGTGGTGGCGGTGGATCTGGAAATGGCGGTGGAAAAGCGCTTTTCTTATGACGATCTCGTCGTCGCCACCGGGGGCTCCCCCATCAAACCGAAATTGCCCGGGGTGGAGCTTAGTACGGTCTTCACCCTCTGGACCTTGAGCGATGCTCTGGCCATGCGGGCCGCCATCGACAGCGGCAACGTAAAGCGCGCTGTGGTGGTGGGGGCGGGACTCATCGGCATGGAGGTGGTGGAGGCTCTGGTGGCTCGGGATATTGAAGTCTCCGTGGTGGATCTTCTCTCTTGGCCCCTGCCGAACATGCTGGATGAAGAGTTCGGCACTCGGCTTTTGGGGGGACTCAAAACCAAGGGAGTGCACTTCTACGGGGGCGAAAAGGTGCTGGAGATCCTGGGGCAAGATTCGGTGCTCACGGGAGTGAAGACGGCTCAGCGCACCATTCCCGCGGACATGGTGCTTCTTGCTATCGGGGTGCGTCCCAACATCCACCTCGCCCAGGAGGCGGGGCTCAATATAGGTCCCTGCGGCGGTGTGGCGGTGGATGAATATATGCGTACCAGCGATCCCCACATCTATGCCGGGGGAGACTGTGTGGAGGTGCGGCACATCCTCACCGGCAAGGGGGTGCGCCAGCCCATGGGTTCCTCCGCCAATCGAGAAGGCCGGGTTATCGCGGATAACATTATGGGGCGAAACACTACCTTTAAGGGAGTTCTCGGCACCGCCATCATGAAGTTCTTTGAATACACCGTGGGACGTACGGGGTTCAACGAAGACCAGGCCCGTAAAGAGGGGTTCGATCCCATTACCGTTACCGTCACCGCAGCGGATAAGCCCCACTTTATGCCCGGCGCTGCCTGGATGGTGATCAAGCTCGTGGCAGATCGCAACACCAAGCGCCTTCTTGGAGGGCAGATCTTCGGCCCCGGAGTGGTGGATAAGCGGGTGGACGATCTCGTTACCGCCATCACCGGAGGGCTTACGGTGGATGATCTGGCGGATACCGACTTTGCCTACGCTCCCCCCTATGCCACTGCTCTCGACCCCATGACCCAGAGCGCCAACGTGCTGCGGAACAAGCTGGAGGGGCTTATGACCTCCTACTCTCCTCAGGAACTCAAGGCAAAGATGGAGCGGGGAGAGGATTGCGTGCTTCTGGATGTACGTACCAACGGAGAGATTAAGCTTCAGGGAAAGCTCCCTTACGAAAACCAGGTGCACATCCCCCTGGGGGCTCTCTGGAACCGGGCGGAGGAACTCCCCAAAGACAAGGAGATCATCGCCTTCTGCAAAATCTCCCTCCGGGGGTGGGATGCCCTCTCGCTGCTTCGGGGAAGAGGGTTCAGCAATATCGCCATCCTCGAAGGAGGGATCGTAGGCTGGCCCTACGAGAAGGCGAAGGGGTAGATAGTCAGATAGTTAGATAGTTGTAGATAAATGCAGATAGATGCAGATAGATGTAGAGAAATGTAGATAGATGTAGGGGCGATTCATGAATCGCCCTTGCGCTTTGTATGAAAACCCCCCCGGGAGCTTCTGAAGAAATTGTTCAGAGCCCCCGGGGGTTTTTCTGTGATTTTTTCTATCCCCCACACTGCGGCGTATACCAAATGCAGAAGCAATTCATGAATCGCCCCTACGCATGACACGCACCACATTATGATACTATATCGGGGAATATGCGGGATAGTATGAATCGTTGTGCATTCAGAAGAGGGGCGAGGTCCTGTCACATAGAGCATATTGCTGATGAACGGGGAGATAGCGGTATAAGCACGGTTGCTATCTGTTTACAAGCACGAAAGGTTTTCTTCATTGATATCTAAGTAGGTCGATCATGAGCAAATGCAACGGACACTGCGAGGTTATGCCATGAATACTGCCGGAATGTTGCCTCATTGGAATGGCTTTGGCGTGCTGCCTCCGGTCAGGCCCGAGGTGCCTGGCAGTAGCCCTGAACGATCTCCCTACCGAATATCACTCACGAGCCTTGTGGATCGATTCGCAACCTCCCAGGAGCGCATGGTGATTCTGGATGGTCTCTTGAAATTTCGCAAAAAATTGCATGAACTTGATGTCGTCTCCGGCTTCCAGTGGCTGGACGGCAGCTTCCTTGAACAGATTGAACTTTTAGAAAATCGTTCTCCCCGCGACATAGATGTGGTGACGTTTTTCGACATGCCGAGAGACGAAAATCAACATTCATTACGGCAGAAGGCTGAAGAGCTTTTTGATACGAAACACCTGAAGACAGCCTATGCGATTGATGGTTATTTCATTGTGCTTGGGCAACCTCTCAATGCCTGGCAGGTTCGAAACGTTGCCTATTGGTACAGCATGTGGTCGCATCGTCGTGATGGTCTTTGGAAGGGGTTTGTTCAGGTCGATTTGGATCCATCTCAGGATGCCAATGCGCGAGCAGTCCTGAATATGAGAGGGGGTGCACGCCATGAATAAAAACTACCTTTCCGTGGTTGCCGAAATCCGTGAACTGGAAGATCTGCTTATGGCTATGCCAGAAGAGAATGTGATTGAGAAGATGAGTCTGGAGTCTCGACTGCAAACCGCCCGGGAACTTTTGGCTACGCTGCCGCAAACCGAGGAAGCACAAAAGGTGCGGCTTACCTTCAGGGGCAACCCCGTTTTTGGTAGCCATGGCATATCAGCAGATTTTGGGGCAAAAGCAGCAGGCGCTTTTTCCGATGCCTTTGCTGTGGTCGCAGCTGGATTGAGCGGGGGATTGCAGCATGCCGGGCCTATTCCTAACAGAGACAGACATCAGTTGCTGATTACCGGCACCACAATAGGCTCTTTCGGTTTTGAATTTGAACTGCCTGCCCAGTCGGCAACATTATTTCCCGAGATTAAAGAAGCTGAAGAGGCCATGAGAAAAATAGGAAACCTTTTCAAGCTTGCAGCTGAAGGTAGTGACGATGATATAGCCGAAATAATTGACGAAATACATCCCAGAGTGGTTAAAAAAGTGTATGAATTTCTTGATCTCCTGGTTCAGCAAGAGGCCTGGTGTGGTTTGGAGTTCGGAGGTCAGAGTTTTCGCTATGCCGATTATGAACACCTCAAGGCATCATCTGCCCGACTACGGGATGACAATATCCAGGAGCGTGAAGAAAGCTTTCGGGGGGAGTTCCAGGGTGTTTTGCCTGCGGGAAGAACCTTTGAATTCAAATTGCTTGATGAGAAGGGGCTGATTCGCGGAAAAGTGGATGCCGCTATTACAGATCCCCATATTCTAAATCGTGAATGGTTGCATAAGCCGATAATTATAAAGCTGAATGTCATGCAGGTAGGCCAGGGGCGACCACGATATACATTGATGTCATTGGGTAATTTGATGATGGAGGGGGAGTTGGTGTGAACGCTGGGCTGATGTGCCCCTTCTATGTCATCATGGCTGTCTCTTCACCGCTACGGTTCATCGCAAACCTTTGGAAGAGCTGGAGTTGGTAGAGACACGAGCCTTAACGGGTCAAATATCTACTTTATCCGGTCATCCCGACCCGATAAATGCCCTTTTAAATGCCTTGCGTTCCGATCCGTCAGCAGGCTATACAGTATTAGCAGAACGACTTGAAGTCAGTGAGGCCACGGTAAAACGCCATATTCAGAAACTGAAACGACAAAATCGCATCCGCCGGATCGGCTCTAAAAAAACCGGCCACTGGGAGGTGCTTGAATGACCCCTTCACCCTATACCGAAGATACCCTTGTTCAGCAGACCACGGCGGAGTATCTGGAGCGTGAACTCGGTTGGGAGTCCCTGTATGCCTACAATAACGAAGATTTCGGGCCGGATAGTTTGCTGGGGCGGAAGTCGGATCGGGAGGTGGTGTTGACCCGTATCCTCCGGGCCAAGCTGGAGGAGCTGAATCCGGGGCTGCCGGATATGGCCTATGAGGATGCCCTTCGACAGATCGTCACCGTCTCTGCCTCCCAGAGCATGGCCGCCACCAACCGGGAAAAGTACGATCTGATCAAGGAGGGCGTGCTGGTCTCTTTTCGTAATTCCAAGGGGGAGCGAGTGCGTCAGCGACTGCGGGTCTTCGATTTCCACGTTCCTGAAAACAACCACTTTCTCTGCGTGCGGGAGCTGTGGGTGCGGGGAGATCTCTACCGCCGCCGGGCGGATATTCTGGGTTTCGTCAACGGCCTGCCGCTGCTCTTCATGGAGCTGAAGAACGTCAATAAGGATATCCGGGTAGCCTACGAGAAGAACTTTCTCGATTACAAGGATACCGTTCCCCATCTCTTTCATCACAACGCCATGGTGGTGCTGGCCAACGGGGTGGATGCCAGGCTCGGCTCCCTTTCCAGCCGGTTCGAGCATTTTCACGAGTGGAAACGGCTGGGGGAGGATCAGCCCGGGGCGGTGGATATGGAGACCCTTCTGAAAGGGGTCTGTGCCAAGGCCAATTTTCTGGATTTGGTGGAGAATTTCATGGTCTTCGACGACTCTGCGGGGGAGACGAGAAAGATTCTGGCCCGGAACCACCAGTACCTCGGGGTGAATCGGGCCATTGAGGCGGTTCGTTCCCGCAAGTCCCGGAAAGGGAGGCTGGGGGTTTTCTGGCATACCCAGGGTTCCGGGAAGAGCTATTCCATGGTGTTTTTTACCCGCAAGGTTCATCGCAAGCTGGGGGGTAACTTCACCTTCCTGATCCTTACCGATCGGGAGGATCTGGACAGGCAGATCTACAAGACCTTTGCGGGGTGCGGCGTGGTGGATAACGACGGGAACCCCTGCCGGGCGGCGAGCGGAGAACATCTCGTTCATCTGCTGGCCCGGCATGAATCGCATATTTTTTCCCTGATCCAGAAATTCAACCAGACCGTGCTTGAAGGAGAGGCCTACACAGAACGGGACGATATTATCGTCATTACCGACGAGGCCCACCGCACCCAGTACGGTACCCTGGCGCTGAACATGCGCAACGCCCTGCCGAATGCCAGCTATATCGGCTTTACCGGCACGCCGCTTTTTAAAAATGACGAGATTACCCGGCGGGTCTTCGGGGATTATGTCTCCACCTACGATTTTCAGCGGGCGGTGGAGGATAAGGCCACGGTGCCGCTCTATTACGATGCCCGGGGGGATAAGCTCGGCGTGGCGGTGGGGGATCTCAACGAGCGGATCGCCGAGAAGCTGGAGGAGCTGGAGACGGATAATATCGATGTGGAACAGCGCCTGGAGCAGGAACTCAAACGGGATTACCACATCATCACTGCGGGAAAACGCCTGGATCAGGTGGCCCGGGATTTTGTGTGGCACTATTCCACAGCATGGGAGACCGGGAAAGCCATGCTTGTCTGTATCGACAAGATTACCTGTCTTCGCATGCACAGGCTGATCGAATTCTACTGGAGCGAGAGAATCCGGGAGCTGGAGGGGGAGCTCTCTGGGGCTGGGGATGAGCAGGACGAACAGTACCGCCGTCGTCAGATCGAGTGGATGTGCCAGACCCGGACGGCGGTGGTGATCAGCGAGGAGCAGGGGGAGATGGAAAAGTTCCGACGGTGGGATGTGGATATCACGCCGCACCGCCGGCTGATCAAGGAGGGCATGCAGCTCCCCGAGGCCATGCGTGAACAGCCGCAGTTCCGGAACATGCAGCGGCTTTCGCTGGAAGAGGCTTTTAAGGCGGAGGAACACCCTTTTCGCATCGCCCTGGTCTGTGCCATGTGGCTCACCGGTTTTGATGTCCCCAGCCTTGCCACTCTTTACCTGGATAAGCCCCTCAAGGCGCATACGCTGATGCAGGCCATTGCCCGGGCGAACCGGGTTAAGGAGGGCAAGAACAACGGCATGATTGTGGATTACTGCGGCATCCTCAAAAACCTGCGAAAAGCCCTGGCGACCTTTGCGGGAGTCGGGGACGATGGGCGTGGGGGAGAGGGAGGGGAGACCGAACCCGCCAGGCCGAAGGAGGAACTGCTGGGGGATCTTAGCGAATCCATCGGTTTTGTGCGGTCTTTTCTGGAAGATCGAGGAGCATCTTTGGATGACATTATCCAGAAAACCGGCTTTGCCAGAAATGCGGCGATTCTGGCTGCCAAGGAGGGGGTAAACGAAAACGACGAGACGAGAAAGCGCTTTGAGGTGATGTGTCGGGGAGTGTTCTCGAAATTCAAGGCCTGTTTCAGCGTCGAAGGTGTCAATGATTACCGGAAGGACTTCGACGCCATCAACATCATCTACAAAAGCCTGCAGCAGGACCGGGAGCGGGCGGACATAGCGGACATTATCCGGCAGCTGCATCAGGTGGTTGATGAGGCGATTAGAACCCAGCCGGATCGGGTAGCCCAGAACTCCGAGACCTACGATATCAGCAAGATCGATTTCGAGCGGCTACACCGGGAGTTTGAACGCAGCCCGGCGAAACGTACCACCGTGCAGAATCTGAAAACCGCCATGGAGCAGCGTCTCCAGCGCTTACTGCAACAGAATCCCCTGCGGACCGAACACTATGAGGAGATCGTGGGGGAGTACAACCGCGAGAAAGATCGGGTGACCATCGAAAAGACCTTTGAGGCGCTCCTGCAGATCGTCAGAGACATGGATCACGAGGAGGGCCGGGCTGTGCGGGAGGGGCTTGACGAGGAATCCCTGGCCTTATTCGATCTGCTGAAGAAACCGGACTTGAGCGCTCAGGAGATCAAGCGCATTAAAGCGGTGGCGGTAGATCTTCTGGAAACCCTGAAGGCGGAGAAGTTGAAGATCAATCATTGGCGGGACAAGGAAGCCACCCGGGATGCGGTGCGCCTCACAATTCAGGATTATCTCTGGAGCGAGAAAACCGGGTTGCCCGAGGTCTATTCAGAGGCGGAGGTGCGTGAGAAGACCGAGGCGATTTTTGTTCATGTCTTTCGGGCGTACCCCACGGTGCCCTCACCCTGTTATGCGAGCATGGCTTCTTAAACGATCCCGTTGGGATTGATAGGCTTTGGACTTGCTGGAATTACTGGAGTTGTGGGCGAATTGCGCTGAGGCTGGGAAGGTGGAAGCAGAGCCCCCGGGGCTTTTTCCTACCCTCCCACAATTTCGTTCAATCCTTCCAGGATAAGGGCTAGCTCCTCCGGGGAGACGTTGCCGATTTTTTCCCGGAGCCTCCTCACAGATAACGTGTGGATCTGGCTTATCTTCACCCAGGATTCTTTGGGAAGCACTCCCTCGGAAAGTTTCAGAGTCAGGGGAAATCCTGCCCGCTGAGGCTGGCTCGTGATGGCTACCGCAATGACGGTGCCCGACCGGGTATTGAAAACAGAGTGACTCAATATCAGGAGGGGGCGCAATCCTCCCTGCTCGCTCCCTATAACGGGGTTCAGGTCTCCCCAATACACATCGCCTCTTAGTATTCCGGCCATGTCTCATCCTCCCCAAAAAAAGCCTCCTCTGCCAGGGATTGTTCAAACTCAGGATCAAGTTTTGCGCACTCCCGGATGAGCCGGCTCTTTTCCAGGCGCATGAGTTTTTCCTCCACCGCATCCTGAATGGCCCTGCTACGGCTTGGATATGACCGGGATTGCACCAGAGAATCAAGCTTTTGTACTATTTTTTTATCCAAAGTAATGGCGATTTTTGAGACAGCCATGAAAACCACCTCCATGGTATGATATTACATCATACCGCCCCATGGGGCAATAGGGTGCAGGAGAGCGTGGCATATTTGTGTGATGGTGACACCATAAAGGAGTGACTTTATGTTTGATAAAGAAATTTTGAAGAAAGTCTTGGTAAGCTACAAAAAAGATTTTGCTAAAAAGCAGTGGCCGGAAGAAAAATACAAATGGGAGGCGGTAAAGCACTTTCAGGATAACTGGGATATCAATGCACCGGATTTTGCAGCCATGCTTACCCGTTCCCTCTCAAAAACGAATAACCTGCTGGCTTCGGCGAATAACTTTCCGGGGAAGATGATGCAGGAACTTGCGGAGGCTGCCCAGGAAGAGGTGCGTGCCATGTTTCTGGAGCTTTTCGATGAAAATACAGAGCTTTATGATCGTATGGAGCGTTTTAAGATACGATCGGAAGAGCTTAGGGAGCAGTATAAAAAAGATGCGGCTCAGCACTATCAGAATGAAAACCCTATAAGCACATATTTATGGCTTCGGTATCCAGATACATACTACATATATAAATTTACTGAAATCAAAGCGGTGGCTAAGGAACTTAAGAGTGATTGCGCCTTCAAAAAAGGGGCATACGCTGAAAACATCAGGAACTTTCTGAAGCTGTACAACGAAATTTGTGCGGAATTGCAATCGGATCATGAGCTTGTGAATCTACTGAAGGCGCAGATTACAGAGAGCTGCTATCCCGATCCGCAGTTGCGTACCCTCACCATTGATGTGGGGTTTTATATCAGTCGTGAGTATGCTAAGCAAAAAGAGACTCTCTCAGAGGAATGGTGGCCTAGGGATTACTCCCCGGGGCTTTCCGTAGAGGAGTGGGGAGCTCTCCTTCAGGATAGCGAGGTGTTCCGTGCCAGCAGCCTCGAAATTATGAAGCGCCTTAAAGACTATGGAGGCCAGGCTACCTGCACCCAGCTTTCCATCAAATACGGGGAGACGGTGAATTTCTACAACACAGGCTCCTCCACCCTGGCGAAGCGCATAGCAACGAAAACAGGGTGTCCCGTCATGAGGGGAGAGGATGGTGCCTCCTGGTGGCCAGTCTTGTATGTGGGAAAAAGCGCCGGTCAAGATGAGGATGGCTCCCCAAATCCACAGGTTGGAT
>NPIG01000125.1_pt1 | contig 52478 bp, 51 predicted proteins | sample 8637441 | NCBI WGS metagenome assembly NPIG01 (sample SAMN07420675, study PRJNA396082) | bioreactor metagenome | isolation source: sample BR6 brine-fed electro-methanogenic bioreactor BR | place: Japan: Kochi | collected 2016-06-14
CGGTCGACGTCATCACCGGCACCATCAAGGCGAACTTCCCCACCCGGATTTCGTTCCAGGTGACGTCGAAGGTCGACAGCCGCACCATCCTGGGCGAGCAGGGCGCCGAACAGCTCCTTGGTATGGGCGACATGCTCTACATGGCGGGCGGGGCGAAGATCACCCGCTGCCACGGTCCGTTTGTTTCGGATGAAGAGGTCGAAGAGGTGGTGACGCACCTCAAGCAGTTCGGCCCGCCGGATTACGTAGGCAAGGTGCTGGACGGCCCGGACGAGGAAAAGGCCGAGAATATCGATGCGGTCCTTGGCCTCTCCACCGGCGGCAACACGGATATGGAAGACGCGCTCTACGACACCGCGGTGCAAATCGTGATCAAGGATCGCAAATGTTCCACCTCCTACATCCAGCGCAAGCTGGCCATCGGCTATAACAAGGCCGCGCGCCTGGTCGAGCAGATGGAGGATGAGGGCCTGGTGAGTCCGGCGAACCACGTCGGCAAGCGCGAGATCCTGGTGCCGGAGCAGGAGTGACCGGGCCCACGGCGGGTTTTGTTTTCGGCGACCGGTTGGCTAATATCGAGGGTATTGTGATTCATGCCCTCGGCCATGGCCGAAGAAAGGTCAGCGATGACCGCCGTTAGAGACTTTACCGCCATCGTGGCAATCCTGAGCAGCAGCGACAACCTGCGTTGGAATGCCCCGGAGAATAAGACGCTCCCGGTCCTGGTGACCTACAACTTCCCGGAAACGGGCGAGTTGCCGCCGGTGTCCTCGCTGAGCTATCGGGCGACGTCGGTCGAAAGCTTTTCCATGGCGTTCCGCGACGGGTTTCGCCAGGCGGCCGCCGAGTTCGAAAAGGTCACCGGCGTCCTTTTTATCGAAACCGACGGGCCGGCGATGATATCGGCCTATGGCGTGCGCGGCTCGGACTGGGGGGGATGGGCCTCCTATGCCTGGGCCAGCAGCTACAGCACCGGCACCGGCAATCTGATCCTGGATCTGGACGAAACCTCCCGCGGGGGCGGGGTCAACGGCTTTGGGTTCGAGGCCTTTTTGCACGAACTCGGGCACGCAATGGGCCTGTCTCACCCGCATCAGGGCGCATACACCCTGACCAGCGATCTGGACAACAACAGCAACACGGTGATGTCCTACACCCGAACCATCCATTATCGCACCGATCTTGCGCCGATGGATGTCGAGGCGCTGCGCTATCTCTACGGCACGCCGCAGGATGTCAGCGGCTGGACCTACGGCTTTGACAAGGGCGTCTTCACGTTGCGCGCCAGCGCGCGCGATGATGTGGTGGTTGGTGTCGCGGGGCGCAACGCCCTGAGCGGCGGCGAGGGTGACGACACCATCATCGGCCGTGACGAGGGCGATGTGCTGAACGGCGGCAAGGGCGATGACCTGCTGATCGGGGGCAACGGCCGCGACACGATACGGGCCGGGGCCGGTGATGACCGGCTGTTCGCCGGCAATACCAGCGGATCGGACTTTTTCAAGAACACGCTCAAGGGCGGCGCGGGGCACGACCGGCTGTTCGGTGCCGACGGCTTCGATACGCTGCGGGGAGGGCCCGGCAACGATATCCTGTACGCCAATCGGCGTGGCGAGGTCGATTACGGCGCCAACGCCCTTTACGGCGGCAACGATGCCGACCGGCTGGTCGGGGGCAACGGGGCGGACCGGCTGTTTGGCGGGCGGGGAAACGACACCCTGCTCGGCGGGCAGGGCGGTGACACGCTCAGGGGCGGCGCAGGCTCTGACACGCTGTTCGGAGGCGACGGGGCGGATACATTGCGGGGTGGGCGCGGCGATGATCTTCTATACGCCAATCGGCGTGGCGAAACGGACGACCGCGTCAACACCCTGTACGGCGGCGCCGGCGCCGACCGGCTGGTCGGCGGGGACGGGGCGGACCGCCTGGTTGGCGGGGACGGGGTGGATCGTCTGGTCGGCGAGCAGGGCGATGACACCCTGGTCGGCGGCAAAGGCGGTGACACGCTCGAGGGCGGGGCAGGCCGCGATGTTCTGATCGGCGGCGGCACGCCGCAAACCGATACGTTCATTTTTTCCAGGGCGGATATCGGCACCAGGGACGTGATCCGCGATTTCCAACTGGGGGTCGACGCGCTGCGGTTCCTTGACGATCTGGATACCGGCGCGGCCAGCGTGCGATCCGCCAATGGCGGGGTGAACGCGGTGCTGACGGTCGAAGAGGTGTCGGTCAAGCTTGTCGGGGTAACGGCGCAGGACCTGCGCGATCATCTCGACGATCCCGCTGCACTGCTCTTCGTCTGACGGCGATCCTTCGCCGTTTTCCGGGGCATCTGGAAATTTTCCGATGTCCTTTCTGGCAAAGCGCAAAGCGCGAAAATATATCGGTGAAATGAAACAGTTTCGTACCTTTGCCCTGGCCGTGATCCTGGCCGTTGCGGTGCCCGTGCTGGCGGTTGCCGAACAATTGTCGCTGGATGAAATCTCGGGCTATCTCAACGGGTTCACCTCCGCGACAAGCCCGTTTACCCAGATCAACGATGACGGCACACTGTCGACCGGAACGCTGTACCTGCAGCGGCCGGGGCGGGCCCGGTTCGAATACGATCCGCCCGACAGCGCGGTTGTGGTGGCCGGCGGCGGCACCGTGGTGATCCACGATCCGAAATCGAACCAGCCTCCGGAAAGTTACCCGCTGAAACGCACGCCGCTGTCGATCATCCTGGCCCAGACGGTGGATCTGAACCGGGCCGACATGGTGGTGGCGCACGGGTATGACGGCACCGCCACGGTGGTCACCGCGCAGGACCCCGAGAACCCCGACTATGGGCGCATCGAGCTGATGTTCACCGATGCGCCGGTCGAACTGCGCAAATGGGTGATCCACGATGCCGGCGGCGGCCGGACCACGGTGATCCTCGGGGCGCTGGAAACCGGCGTGGAACTGAGCAACGACCTGTTCGTGCCCTACGGCGGAAGCTCGGGCGGCCGCAACCGCTGAGCCCGCGCGCCGCTCAGTAGCAGGAGGACAGCTGCGCCCGGTACATGTTGGCACGCTGTTCGACATCCGAGGACACCCGCAACAGCCAGCTCTTGCGGTTATGGCTGCCGCGGGCATAGCCGGTGTGGCCCTCGTGATAGGCGAGGTATTGGTTGCGTGCGTCCGTCAGCGAGATCCCGTTGCGCTCATAGCTTCTGGTCATGTACCAGCCCATGAAATCGGCGGCATCGCGCATCCGGTCCCGCTTGGCGCCGCGCCGCCCGGTGGCTTTGCGATACTCGTCCCAGGTGCCGTCCAGGGCCTGGCTGTAGCCATAGGCGCTGCTCATCCGGCCCATGGGAATCACCCCCAGGACATAGCGGAACGGCGTGCGCGCATCGGCGCGGTATTTGCTTTCCTGGTAAATGATCGCCATCTGAACATGGGTCGGCACGCCCCATTTTCGTTCGGCCGCGCGGAAGGCGCGTTTGTACTTCGGGCGCTGCGCCAAAATGCTGCAGGCGTTGTCCAGATTGCGCGGAGGCGTCTTGTAGCCGCCGCCACAGGACGCCAGAATCAGGATTAATATCAGTGCGCTCAGAGGTCTGCTCATTTGCCTCATGCCTTTTTTTCAGGGATTTTAGCGCATCTTTCGCGGGGATGGAATCCTAATCACCGGCCGGCGCCGCGACGAAAGACGCGGGCGGCACTGTGCCGGCGAAGTCCACAGACTGTTTCTATGAAAATCGGGGTCCGGGGTTGGACAAGATGGGGCCATTACGGTTAAGAAAAGCCGATAGGGGCAGATTCCAATGCTGAAGACTCGCGCGAAATATTTCCTTGGTCAGGTGGTCCGCCACAAGAAGCACCCCTTTCGCGGCGTGGTCTTTGACGTGGACCCGGAGTTCTCCAATACCGAGGAATGGTACGAGGCGATCCCCGAGGACAGCCGCCCGGTCAAAGATCAGCCTTTCTATCATCTTCTGGCCGAGAACGAGAACAGCTACTACGTGGCCTATGTGTCCGAGCAGAACCTCGTCGCCGACTACTCGGGCGAGCCGGTGGATCACCCCGATATCCCCGAGATGTTCGGTCCGTTCGAGGACGGATCCTATCCCCTGCACTTCCAGTTCAACTGAGATTTCTTGGTAAACGCGGCGTCGCGTCCAGGGCGCGGTTCCGGTCGATTTGCGCCATTTGAACCGTTCCGAAGGGCGACGCCGGACCGGGTGGCCCGGCGTCGGAGTTCTTAGGCCGGCTCAGTAGCCCAGCGCGCAGCCATCCTTGCGGGGATCGCTGGCCGCCACCAACAGGCCGTCGGGATCGATGCGGATCGCCTGCGCGCCGCCGATCGGCGCATCGGGGATCATCACGTTGTGGCCCATGTCCGCCAGCTGTTGCCGGACCGCATCCGAATAGCCGCGTTCGACCTTCATCGTGCCGGCATCGGAGAACGCGCGCGGCGCGTCGACGGCGGCCTGCAGATCCATGCCGAAGTCGCGCAGGTTGCTGACCATGCGGGCATGCCCGTTGGGCTGATAGGCCCCGCCCATCACGCCGAACGGCATCAACCCGCCCCCGGCGTCGCGCAGCATCGCCGGGATGATCGTGTGCATCGGCCGCTTGTTCCCGGCCAACTCGTTGGGGTGCCCCGCCTGCAGCGAGAAGCCGGACCCGCGGTTCTGCATCAGGATGCCGAACTTGTCGCTGGCGATGCCCGAGCCGAAGCCGTGGAAGATCGAGTAGATCAGCGACACCGCCATGCGGTCGCGGTCGACCACGGTGATATAGATGGTGTCCTTGTGCACTGCCTCGCTCAGCGGCGCGGCGGCCTCCATCGCCTTGTCCATGTCGATCAGCGCGGCCAGTTTCGCCGCCGTTTCCGGCGCAAGCATGTGCTCCAGCCGCGTGGTCCGGTCCGGATCGGCGATGAAGCGGTTGCGCGCGTCATAGGCCAGTTTCGCCGCCTCGGCCTCAACATGCGCCCGCTGGGCGCCAAACGGGTCCATGCCGGCAATGTCGAAATGCGACAGGATGTTGAGCATCAGGATCGCGGTCGCGCCCTGCCCGTTGGGCGGATGCTCCAGCAGCTCGGCGCCCTTGTAGCTGCCGCCGACCGGCTCGGTCTCCATGCAGCGGGTGGCGGCGAAATCCTCGACCGTGTGCAGGCCGCCCAAAGCGTTCAGCGTGCTGCAGATATCCTCGGTCACCTCACCGGTGTAGAAGGCGTCGCGCCCGTCCTTCGCGATGCGGCGCAGCACCTCGGCCTGTTTCGGCGCGCGAAAGATCTCGCCCACCTTGGGGACCCGGCCGTCGATCAGGTATTTGTCGCGGGCCGACCCCTGCAGTTTCTTGGATTCGCCGACCCAGTCGAAGGCCACGCGCGCGGCCACCGGCACGCCCTCGTCGGCGTAGCGGATCGCTGGCGCAAGGATGGCATCCAACCCGATTTTCCCGACCGTGTCGGACAGGTGACAGAAGGCGTCGACGGCACCGGGCACGGTGACCGCATGGGCGCTGTAGACCGGAACCGTGCTTTCGCCGGCATCGCGCAGGGCGGCGGCGCTGGCGGCGGCGGGCGATTTGCCGGATCCGTTCAGCGCCTTGACCGTGCCGGTTTTCGGGTCGCTGTAAAGGACAAAGCAATCACCGCCGATCCCGCACATCTGCGGTTCGCAAATGCCCAGCAGAACGGCGCCGGCGATTGCCGCGTCCATTGCGTTCCCGCCACGTTGCAGGATGTCCACCGCGGCCTGTGCCGCCAATGGGTGCGAGGTGGCGCAAGCCCCGTTCGCGGCCAGAACCTCTGACCGGCCAGGCAAGTGAAAATCGCGCATGAAAGCCCCTTCCTTCTTTCGTTCTTCGCGCGGACATTAGGCCGCGGACCGGGGAAAGCCAACTGAGATGCGCAAATGGGGTGGGGAAAGAAAGTCCTCGGCGCCGCGCACTGGGTGGGGGCAATTTCAGCGCGGCACCGAGGGAAGCCAATTGCAGCTACAGGCCCTGTATGCCCGGCCAATCGGGCAGCAGTTTGATGTGAATATGGCGGTTTCAGGGCGCCAATTGCGAGGCTTCGGTCCCCTCCTGCCCGATCCGGGTCAGGTTGAACCGCATCGACAGCGTATTGCAGGTGCCCGCCCGCTCATAGCGGACCGCGTCGGACAGTTGCCGGATCAGCGGCCAGCCGAAGCCGCCCTCGGGCAGCTCGGCCCTGGGCCGGTTCAGGTCGGCGGTCCGGAACGGCGGGATGCGCCCGCCGGGCAGGGGCCGGCCGCTGTCCGAGATCCGCAACTCCAGCAGCCCTGTGCTCAGCTCGCCCGTGACCTGGATCCTGCCGCCGGGATTGCCGCGATAGGCGTGTTCGATGACGTTGTTCACCACCTCGGCAAGCGCGAGTTCCACGTCCCCCGCGGCGCCCTCGGGCAGGCCGAAGGCGCGCAGCCGCGCCATGACCGCCGCGATGCCATCGCGCGCGGCCAGTTCGGTGGCCTTGAACCTATGCGAACAATGCTGAGACATCGCGGTCGATCAGTGGTCCGGCGCCGAGGGGCGGCGCAGGCTCAGCCCTCCAACTCGGCTATGGCGTCATCAAGGGACGGAAACAGCTGAAACACCGTGTCCATCCGGGTCAGGCGGAACACCTTCTCCACCATCGGGCACAGCCCGGCGAGGTCCAGCTGGCGCCCATTGCCCAATTGTTTCATGGCGGCGACGATCGCGCCCAGGCCGCTGGAGTCGATGAAGGTGACCCGCGACAAGTCCAGGATCACCCGATCCGGCCCGCTGTCCGTCTCGGCGCGCATGTTCTCCTTGAACTGTATGGCGATCGCGGCGTCGATCCGCTCGGCGTTCACGGTCACGATGCGCGCATCGCCGCGTTCGGTGCTGGTCAGGAACATGGCTCTCCTCTGGTGGCGTTTCCGGCACGATCAGGCTAGAGGGGAATCCTTACCAATCTGTTGTCCGGCATTGTTGGAGGGATTCGGATGAAAGAAGTCGTGATCGCGGGGGCTGCCCGCACACCTATGGGCGGGTTCCAGGGCATGTATGACGGCGTCGCCGCGGCAGAGCTGGGCGGCACGGCGATCCGCGCGGCGCTGGCCGGCGCCGGCACCGACACAGTGGACGAGGTTCTGATGGGCTGCGTCCTGCCCGCCGGCCAGGGCCAGGCGCCGGCACGCCAGGCGGGCTTTGCCGCCGGTCTGGGCGAAGAAGTGCCCGCCACCACGCTGAACAAGATGTGCGGTTCGGGCATGAAGGCGGCGATGCTGGCCTATGACCAGATCGCGCTGGGCCACAACAACGTGATGATCGCCGGCGGTATGGAGAGCATGTCGAACGCCCCCTATCTGCTGGCCAAGATGCGCGGCGGCGCCCGCATCGGCCACCAGGAGGTCAAGGATCACATGTTCCTCGACGGGCTCGAGGACGCCTATGACAAGGGCCGCCTGATGGGCACCTTCGCCGAAGATTGCGCCGAGGCGTTCCAGTTCACCCGCGAGGCGCAGGATCAATACGCCATCGGCTCGCTCGACAACGCGCTGGCGGCCGAGCGCAACGGCGCCTTCGAGGATGAGATCACCCCGGTGACCATCCACGCCCGCACCGGAGAAGAGGTGCTGACCAAGGACGAACAACCCGGTAAGGCGCGGCCCGAGAAGATCCCGATGCTGAAACCGGCCTTCCGCAAGGACGGCACCGTGACGGCGGCCAACAGCTCGTCGATTTCCGACGGGGCGGCGGCGCTGGTTCTGGCCTCGCGCGACCATGCCGAGGCGCAGGGGCTGACCATCCGCGCCCGCATCCTGGGCCATGCCAGCCACGCCCAGGCGCCGTCGCAATTCCCCACCGCGCCGGTGCCGGCGGCAAGAAAGCTGCTGGAGCGCATCGGCTGGTCCAAGGATGACGTCGACCTGTGGGAGGTGAACGAGGCCTTTGCCGTGGTGCCGATGGCCTTCATGCATGAAATGGGCATCCCGCGCGACATCATGAACGTCAACGGCGGCGCCTGCGCGCTGGGCCACCCGATCGGCGCCAGCGGCGCGCGCATCATGGTGACCCTGCTGAACGCACTGGAAAAACGCGGGCTGAAACGCGGCGTCGCCGCCATCTGCATCGGCGGCGGCGAAGGCACCGCCATCGCCATCGAACGGGTCTGAGCGCGACAGCTGTCCTGCAAGGGGGCAGACAGCCCCCTTGCCCCGCTCCGTCCTCATGCGCAGACTGCGCCGGAAGGGGGACGCGACATGAGCAAGCTGAAAACCATCTACGCCCTGCTGCGGGTGCTGCTGCCCGAAGGCGGCGCGCGGCTGCTTTACGGCGGTAGGCTGGGCCGGGTGCAAGACCGGCAGACCGACCCCAAGGCACAGGCGGTGCGCGATCTGGTGGCCCTGCTGCGCGTGCCCGGCGCGCTGCCCACCGTGGCGGAGAGCCGTGCGCAGCTTGCTATGTTCGTTGAGAAATTCGACCGCCCCGGGCCTGCCTCTGTTCAACGAGAAGAGATGACCCTGCCCGGCGCCGCCGGTCCCCGCGCCGCCCGCGCCTACCTGCCCGACGGTGTGGCAGAGGGGGCGGCGACACTCCTCTACCTGCACGGCGGCGGCTGGATCCAGGGCAGTATCGACACCCATGATGCGCTCTGCGCCAAGCTGGCGGATCGCGCCGGTATCCGGGTGATCTCCTACGACTATCGCCTCGCGCCGGAGGATCGCTTTCCCGCCGCCCCCGACGATGTGATCGCCGCTTATCTCGGCCTGCTCGACGGTGCGGGCGGGCCGGGCCTCGACCCCGCCCGGCTGGCCGTCGGCGGCGACAGCGCCGGCGCCAACCTGGCCGCCAGCCTGATGCACAGCCTGGGCGAGGGCGGCCACCCGATGCCCGCGGCGCAACTGCTGATCTATCCCGGCATCGACGGGCGGCTCACCTCGCAGTCGATGCAGGACCTGCGCGACGACCCGCTGCTCTCGGCCCAGCGGATCGACTGGTATCTGTCGCAATATCTGCCCGAGGGGCAGGACCGCAGCGCGCCCCGCGTGTCGCCGTTGTTCTCGCCCCATCTGGCCGGGCAGCCGCAGGCGCTGGTGATCGCGGCGGGACAGGATCCGCTGTGGGACGACGGGGTCGCCTATTCACAGGCGCTGACCGCGTCCGGCGTTCCGGTGCAATTCCTGCCCTATCCGGGGCAGGTGCATGGCTTTCTCAACCTGACCAGGGTGATCCCGCAGGGCGAGGCCGCGATTTCCCGGGCCGCCGGCTGGCTCAGGGAGGTATTGCGGACCGCGCCCGCTTGATCGCCGCGCCGTCGCGCAGTACCGCAGCACCGGAAGATCCGGGACAGGACCGACATGACCGTTGATTACGACACCCTTGCCAAGACCATCGCCGCGCTGACCGAGGGGGAGGACGACCCGGTCGCGCTGATGGCCACCGTCACCTGCGAGGTGCACCATGCCGACGACCGCTTCGACTGGACCGGGTTCTATCGCGTGGTGGCGCCCGAATTGCTGAAGATCGGGCCGTATCAGGGCGGCCATGGCTGCCTGACCATCCCGTTCTCGCGCGGGGTCTGCGGCGCCGCCGCGCGGACGGGCACGGTGCAGCTGGTCGCCGATGTCGAGGCGTTTCCCGGCCATATCGCCTGTTCTTCCTCGACCCGCTCGGAACTGGTCCTGCCGGTGCACGACGCGGCGGGCGGGCTGATCGGCGTCTTCGACATCGACAGCGATCACCCGGGGGCGTTCACCCAGGCGGACGCCGAGGCGCTGGGCGCGATCCTCAAGGCCACCTTCGGCCGGCTATGAGTGCGGCGCCCGCGCGGGCGTCGTGAAAAAGTGCTTTGAAATTTCACTGACTCGGTGCACCGTGAAAAACAGGCGGCGTTTTTCACGGGAGGGATCGCCTTGGGCCAGCGGTTTTCAGACAGCGCCACCCTGGGCGCCGACCTGCGTGCATTGCGCAAGGCGCGGGGCCTGACCCTGGCGCAACTGGCCGATCGGCTTGGCCGCTCGGTCGGCTGGATCAGCCAGGTCGAACGCGACCTCTCCGAACCCTCGATCTCGGACCTGCGCCAGATTACCGGGGTCCTGGGCGTTCCGATGTCGCTGCTGTTCGGCTATGCCAGCGCACCGGCGGGCGAACAGGGCTATGTGGTGCGGGCCGGGGCGCGGCGGCCGATGGGCTCGGGCGAAGAGGGGCTGATCGAGGAATTGCTGTCGCCCGATCTGACCGACGATTTCGAGGTGATCCACTCCACCTTCCGCCCGGGATCGAAAATGCAGACCCCGGCGCAACGCCCGACACAAGAGGTGGGCTATATCCTCTCCGGCCGGCTCGACCTGGAAATCGGCGGGCGGCGGTTCACGGTCGGCGCCGGCGACAGCTTCCGCTTTCGCGGTGAACCCTATTGCTGGGCCAACCCCTATGATGAACCGGCGGTGGCGATCTGGGTGATCGCGCCGCCCGTCTATTGAGGCTGCGAATGAGTTTTCAGGCCTGGTCCGTCTTTGCCCTGTTCTGGGTGGTCTTCGTCACCACCCCGGGGCCGAACGCGGTCAATTGCATCTCCAACGGCATGTCGCTGGGGTTTCGCCGCGCGCTGGTCGGCGTGCTGGCGATCCTGACCCAGGCCACCGCCTTCCTGCTGCTCTCGGCGGCGGGCATCACTGCGTTGATTGCCGCCTCGCCCACCGGGTTCTTGCTGGCGAAATACGCCGGTGCCGGGGTGCTGATCTGGCTCGGCATCCGCGGCTGGATGAACGCGGCGAAACCGCCGCCCCCGGCCGAGCGCCCGGCGCGCCACGTCTATCTGCACGCCCTGGCCATTGCCACGATCAACCCGAAAAGCGTCGCCGGCTACCTCGCCGCCTTTTCCGCCTTCGTGCAGCCCGGCGTGCCGATCTGGGACCAGATGATCGTCATTCTGCCCACCGCGCTGACGCTGACCACGCTCAGCTATACCGGGTTCACCGGCCTTGGCGCGCTGATGGGGCGGGCGGCGCTGGGCGCTGTTTTCAACACCTGGGTGCGCCGGGCGCTGGCCACCTGTTTCATCATCTACGGCGTGCTGCTCGGCACCGCAGCCACGCCGCAACCCGGAGGTTAACCCATGCACAGCGGACATTGTCTTTGCGGCGCGGTCACGTTTCGGGCCGAGGCCGCGCCCGAGGGCGCCAGCGCCTGCCATTGCAGCCAGTGCCGCCGGCAATCCGGGCATGTCTGGGCCTCGTCCCATGTGGCCAATGACGCGCTGCACATCGACGGGCCGGTCAAGTGGTTCGCCAGTTCCCAGAACGGACGGCGCGGGTTCTGCCCGGAGTGCGGCTCGTTCCTGTTCTGGCGCGACGTGACCGAGGACAACACCAGCTTTGCTCTCGGCGCGCTCGTTGCTCCCACCGGGCTGCGCCTGGGCAAGCACATCTTCGTCGCCGACAAGGGCGATTACTACGACATCACCGACGACCTGCCGCAGCGCGCGCAATAGGGAGCGAGATATGGCGGAGTTTCCCACAACGGCCCGCGTGGTCATCATCGGCGGCGGTGCCGTCGGCGCCTCCGGCCTCTATCACCTGGCCAAGGCGGGTTGGACCGATTGCGTATTGCTGGAAAAAAACGAGCTGACCGCGGGCAGCACCTGGCATGCCGCCGGCAACGTGCCGACCTTTTCGACCTCCTGGTCGATCATGAACATGCAGCGCTATTCCACCGAGCTGTACCGCACGCTCGGCGCGGCGGTGGATTACCCGATGAACTACCACGTCACCGGGTCGATCCGCCTGGCGCATTCGAAGGAACGGATGCAGGAGTTCGAACGCGCCAAGGGCATGGGCCGCTATCAGGGGATGGGAATCGATATCCTTGGGCCGGACGAGATCAAGGGCCGCTATCCCTTCCTCGAAACGCACGATTTGCAGGGGGCTTTGTACGATCCGCATGACGGCGATATCGACCCCGCGCAACTGACCCAGGCGCTGGCCAAGGGGGCGCGCGACATGGGGGCGCGGATCGAACGGTTCTGCCCCGCGACCGGCGTCAGCCGCGAGGGCGACGACTGGATCGTGCACACCCAAAAGGGCGACATCCGCTGCGAATTCGTGGTCAATGCCGCCGGGTATTATGCCCAGCGGGTCGGCGAATGGTTCAAGCCCTATGGCGGGCGCACGGTGCCGATGATGGTGATGAGCCATCAATACCTGCTGACCGACGAGATCCCGGAACTGGAGGCCTGGAGCAAGGAGGCCGGCCAGAAGCTGCCGCTTTTGCGCGATGTCGACAGTTCGTACTATTTGCGGCAGGAAAAGTACGGTTTGAACCTCGGCCCCTACGAGCGCAACTGCAAGGCGCATTGGGTGCAGCCGGACGACCCGATGCCCGAGGATTTCAGCTTTCAGCTTTACCCCGACGACCTGGAGCGGCTGGAATGGTACATCGAGGATGCCATCGCCCGGGTGCCGATCCTGGGCACCGGCGGGGTCAACAAGGTGATCAACGGCCCGATCCCCTATGCCCCCGACGGGCTGCCGCTGCTGGGGCCGATGCCGGGCGTGCCGAACGCGTTCGAGGCCTGCGTCTTCACCTTCGGCATCGCCCAGGCCGGCGGCGCGGGCAAGGTGCTGGCCGAATGGATCACCGAAGGCGCCACCGAATGGGACATGTGGTCCTGCGATCCGCGCCGCTACACCGATTACACCGACCGCGATTACTGCATCGCCAAGGGGATCGAGGTCTATGGCCACGAATACGCGATGCATTTCCCCTGGCACGAATGGCCCGAGGGCCGCGACCGCAAGCTGTCGCCGGTGCATGACAGGGTCAAGGCGCTGGGCGGGGTGATGGGGGTCTATAACGGCTGGGAGCGGGCCAACTGGTTCGCGCAGCCCGGCGACGACCTGAGCGAAGAGGCGACCCAGACCTGGAACCGCGCCGGACCCTGGGAGCAACGTATCCGCGAGGAATGCGAGGCTGTCCGCGACGCGGTCGGCGTGCTCGATCTGCCGGGGTTCTCGCGCTATCGCCTGCAGGGGCCGGGCGCGGCGAGATGGCTGGACGGGTTGACGGCCTCGCGCCTGCCGCAGGTCGGGCGCATCGGCCTGCTCTATTTCGCCGACGACCGTGGCCGGGTGGTCACCGAGATGTCGGCGATGCGGCTGGACGAGGATTTCTTTTTCCTGATCACCGCCGCGGCGGCGCAATGGCACGATCTGGAATGGTTGCAGCGCCATCTGCCCGCGGGCGCCGAATTCGACCTTGCCGACGTGACCCGCGATTTCACCTGCCAGATCGTCACTGGCCCGAAATCGCGCGACCTGCTGGCCGGCCTCACCGATGCCGACCTGACCCGGCCCTGGCTCACCCATCAATCGGCGCAGATCGCCGGGCGCTGGGCGCAGCTGGTCCGCGTCAGCTTTGCCGGGGAACTGGGCTGGGAGGTGCACACCAAGATCGAGGATACCGCGCCGGTCTATGACGCGATCCTGGCGGCCGGGGCGAAGCCCTTCGGCATGTGGGCGTTGAACTCTCTGCGGATCGAGAAAGGCTATCGCGCGTGGAAGGGGGATCTTTCCACCGACTACACCCTGTTCGAGGCCGGGCTCGACCGGTTCGTCAAGCTCGACAAGCCGGGGGACTTTCCCGGCAAGGCGGCGCTGTTGCGGGAGCAACAGCAGGGAAGCGCCAAACGCTGCGTCCCCCTGATCGTCGAGGCCGGTGCGGCGGACGCGCCCTATATGTCGACACTCTGGCACCGGGGCGAGATCGTCGGCGAGACCACCAGCGGGGCCTGGGGATACCGGGTCGGCGCCTCGATCGCGCTGGCCATGCTGCGGGCCGACCTGGCGGTGCCCGGCACCGAGATCGAGGTCGAGATCTATGGCGAGCGCCGCCGCGCGGTGGTACAGCCCAACCGCCCGTTGTGGGATCCCGAGAACGAAAGGCTGAAAGTATGACCAAGATTACCCTGATGGACGGATCCATCGGGCAGGAACTGATGCGCCGGGGCGGCGACAGGTGCACGCCGCTGTGGTCGGCGCGCGTGATGATGAGCGATCCGGACATGGTGGGTCGCCTGCATGGCGATTACTACGCGGTCGGTGCCACCGTCGCCACCACCAACACCTACGCGCTGCACGCCAGCCGGCTGGCGGAACTGGGGCTCGAGGATCAGATCCCGGCGCTGATCGAAACCGCGATGGCCCAGGCCGAGGCGGCCCGCGCGGTGCATGGCGGGCGCATTGCCGGCTCTCTCGGCCCGCTGCTGGCCAGCTACCGGCCCGACCTGGCCCCGGATCCCGCCGAGGCGGCGGTCAAATTCGGTGAACTGGTGACGCTGATGCAGCATCGTGTCGATTTGTTCCTGATCGAGACCATATCCTCGCTGCAAGAGGCCGAAGGCGCGCTGCGCGCCACCGCGGGCTGTGGCAAACCGGTCTGGCTGTCCCTGACGGTGACCGACGAGGATGGCGGCCGCCTGCGCTCGGGCGAGGCGCTGACGGACACCCTGAAACTGGTCGAGCGCTTCGGCCCCGAGGCATTGCTGATCAACTGCACCCGCCCCGAGGTGGTGCCGACATCGCTGGAGATCATTGCCCGCTTCGGCCTGCCCTACGGCGCCTATGCCAACGGGTTCACCCGCATTTCAAAGCAGGTTCTCAAGCCAACCCCGACCGTCGATTCGCTGCTGCTGCGCGACGATCTGGGTCCGGCCTCTTATGCCGACCATGTCATGCGCTGGGTCGATCAGGGGGCGACAATCGTCGGCGGCTGTTGCGCCGTCGGTCCCGAACACATCGCGGAAATCGCCCGCCGCCTGCGTGCGGCCGGGCATGAAATCGTCTGACACGGCGCCATCGGAGGCCCCGCAGGGCGCAACAGGAGGATCGGAACCATGACCCAACTTCCCGACAGGGCCCGTGTGGTGATCATCGGCGGCGGCGTGGTCGGCTGCTCGGTCGCCTATCACCTGACCAAGCTGGGCTGGCGCGACGTGGTCCTGCTGGAGCGCAAGCAGCTGACCTCCGGCACCACCTGGCATGCCGCCGGGCTGATCGCGCAACTGCGCGCGACCGCCAACATGACGAAACTGGCCAAGTACAGCCAGGAACTCTATGGCGACCTGGAGGCCGAAACCGGCGTCGCCACCGGGTTCAAGCGCGTCGGCTCGATCACCGTCGCCCTGACCGGGGAGCGCCGCGAGGAGCTGTTCCGCTCCGCCGCCATGGCCCGTGCCTTCGGCGTCGAGATCGAGGAGATCGCCCCCGATGAGGTCGGTGCGCGCTATCCCCACCTGAACCTCGACGGTGTTCTGGGCGGCGTCTACCTGCCCAAGGACGGGCAGGGCGATCCGGGCAATATCGCGCTGGCGCTGGCCAAGGGCGCGCGTCAGCGCGGCGCCGTGGTGCAGGAACGGGTCAAGGTCACCGGCATCGCCCGCGCCGGCCGCCGAATCACCGGCGTGGACTGGCGCGGCGAGGATGGCAGCACAGGTCACATCGCCTGCGATCACATCGTCAACTGCGCCGGCATGTGGGGGCGCGAGGTGGGCCGCATGGCGGGCGTCAACGTGCCGCTGCAGGCCTGCGAACATTTCTACATCGTGTCGGAACCGATCGCGGGGCTGTCGCAGCTCCCGGTACTGCGGGTGCCGGACGAATGCGCCTATTACAAGGAAGACGCCGGCAAGATGATGCTGGGCGCCTTCGAGCCGGTCTCGAAACCCTGGGGCATGGACGGCATTCCCGACAGCTTCGAGTTTGACCAGCTTCCGCAGGATTTCGACCATTTCGAGCCGATCCTGGAAATGGCGGTGAACCGGATGCCGATGCTGGGCGCGGCGGGCATCCACACCTTCTTCAACGGACCGGAAAGCTTCACGCCGGACGACGCCTATCACCTCGGGCTGGCGCCCGAGATGGACAATGTCTGGGTCGCCGCCGGCTTCAACTCGGTCGGCATCCAGAGCGCGGGCGGCGCCGGCATGGCGCTGGCGCAATGGATGGAGGACGGCGAGAAACCCTTTGACCTAGGCGACGTGGACATTTCGCGGATGCATCCGTTCCAGGGCAATCGCCGCTACCTGGTGGACCGCTCTACCGAAACCCTCGGTCTGCTCTATGCCGATCACTACCCCTACCGGCAGAAGGCCACCGCGCGGGGCGTGCGCCGTTCGCCGTTCCACGCGCATCTGGCCGAGCGCGGCGCGGTCTTCGGCGAGCTGGCGGGGTGGGAGCGCGCCAATTGGTTCGCCCGCCCCGGCCAGACGCCCGAGTACCAATATTCGTGGAAACGCCAGAATTTCTTCGACAACGTGGCCGAGGAGGTTGCCGCCGTGCGCACCAATGTCGGCATGTACGACATGTCGAGCTTTGGCAAATTGCGCGTCGAGGGGCCGGAGGCCGAGGCCTTCCTCAACCATGTCTGCGGCGCCGAGATGTCGGTGCCCGCGGGCAAGATCGTCTATACCCAATTCCTCAATGCCCGCGGCGGGATCGAGGCCGACGTGACCGTCACGCGGCTGTCCGAGACCGCCTATCTGGTGGTCACCCCGGCGGCGACGCGGCTGTCCGACGAGACCTGGCTGCGCCGCCATCTGGGCGCGTATCGCGCGGTGATCACCGATGTGACGGCGGGCGAGGGCGTGCTGGCGGTGATGGGGCCGAATGCGCGCAAGCTGATGCAGGCGGTCTCGCCCAACGATTTCTCCAACGCCGCCAACCCCTTCGGCACCGCGCAGGAGATCGAGCTGGGGATGGGTCTGGCCCGCGCGCACCGGGTGTCCTATGTGGGCGAGCTGGGTTGGGAAATCTACCTGTCCGCCGATATGGCCGCCCATGCGTTCGAGACCCTGTGGCAGGCGGGCGCGGGGATGGGCCTGAAGCTCTGCGGCATGCACATGATGGACTGCGCGCGGATCGAGAAGGCGTTCCGCCATTTCGGCCACGACATCACCTGCGAGGATCACGTTCTGGAGGCCGGTCTGGGCTTTGCGGTCAAGACGGCCAAGCCCGGTTTCATCGGCCGCGACGCGGTGCTGCGGAAGAAGGAGGCGGGGCTTGAAAGGCGCCTGCTGCAATTCCGCCTCACCGATCCGGAGCCGCTGCTCTATCACAACGAGCCGGTGCTGCGGGACGGGCGGATCGTGGGCTTTCTCAGCTCCGGCGCCTATGGCCATCATCTGGGCGGCGCTATCGGGCTGGGCTACGTGCCCTGCGCGGGCGAGACGGCGCAGGAGGTTCTCGCCTCGGCCTATGAGATCGACGTGGCCGGCACCCGGGTGCGGGCGGAGGCCTCGCTGAGGCCGATGTACGATCCCAAATCGGATCGGGTGCGCGCTTGACACGCGTGCCCCGGCCGCTTCACCGGGAACGCGCGCCTGCTTCCTCTCACTGAAAATATCCCCGCCGGAGGCCGCGCCCCGGCAGGGGCGCTCCCCGCTTCGGGGATACGCCGTCGCCCATTGCGCCAGCGTCACCGCTGACCTAAAGCGGGTGGGCAACAGGAGCACGCGATGACATCGCAGACCACCCCCCGAATGACCGAGAATATCGATACCCCGCAGGGGCTGGCCTTTGCCGTCTCCGCCTATCTGATGTGGGGCGTCTTGCCGCTCTATCTCAAGGCGGTTGCACATATTCCCGCGCTCGAGGTCGTGGCGCATCGGGTGATCTGGTCGGTGCCGCTGGCGGCGGGGCTGCTGATCGTGCTGCGCCGCACCGGCGATCTGCGTGCCGCGCTGCGCAGCCCGCGTACGCTGGCCATGGGGTGCCTCACCGCTGCCCTGATCACCCTCAACTGGTCGGTCTACGTCTGGGCGGTCGCGGCAGACCGGGCGCTCGACGCGGCGCTGGGCTATTACATCAACCCGCTGTTCAGCGTGTTCCTCGGCGCGGTACTGCTGCGCGAGCGGCTGGACCGGGCGCAGATCGTCGCCATCGCCCTTGCCGGCGCCGCCGTCGTCGTGCTCACGGTCGAGGCCGGCGGCCTGCCCTGGGCGGCGCTGGGCCTGACACTCAGCTGGGGGTTCTACGCGTTCTTCAAGAAATCTCTGCCGATCGGTCCGAACCAGGGGTTCCTGCTCGAGGTGCTGATCCTTCTGACGCCGGCGCTGGGTTATGTGGGGTACCTGGGTGCGACCGGCACCGGGCATTTCCTCACCACCGGCTCGGGGGATACCCTGCTGCTTCTGGGGTGCGGGGTGATCACCGCGGTGCCGCTGATCGTCTATGCCAACGGCGCCAAGCTGCTGCGGCTCTCGACCATCGGGATCCTGCAATACATCGCGCCGACCTTCATCTTCCTGGTCGCCGTCTTCGTCTTCGGCGAGCCGATGGACCAGGCGCGGATGATCGCCTTTCCGATGATCTGGGCGGCGCTGGTGATCTATTCGGTGGCCATGCTGCGCCAGGCCCGCCGCCGCCGGGGCTGAGCGCGGGCTACGACAGCGCCTCGCGGTATTTCAGGAAGCGCGGATCGCTCATCACCCTTGCGTTCATCGCCTCGCGCAGCGCCGCCACGGTCTTCAGCGGCCGCATCGCCACCTCGAAGACCTCGATCAGCCCGTCCGCGCCCAGCGTGATCAGGTCGACGCCGACCGCGTCCAGATCGCCGACCTTGCACTGGAACTCCAGTGCCCAGTCGTCGCCCGACCCCATCACCCGGCGATAGCGGAAATCGGAAAACACCTGGCCCACGTGACCCAGCACGGCGGCGACCGGTTCGCGCCCGGTCCAGGTGGCCCAGTAGGTGGGCGGCAGGAACTGTACGTTTTCGGCCAGAATCTGTGCAATTCGCGCGTGGTCGCCAGAGGCGACGATTTCGAGCGCCTGGGCGATCGTGGGATGCATGTCGGGGTGCAGGTCTGCGCTCATCCGGGGCTCCTCTCCTCTGCCTCTGGCGAGCTTGGCCGTGCGCGGGCGGCGCGGCAAGCTTGACGTGAGGGCGGGTTTCGTTACCACGCGGGCCATGAGCGATTATGATCCCCCCACCGATCCGCTGGAGATCCTTTACGAGGACGCCCAGATGGTCGCGGTCAACAAGCCCGCCGGTCTCCTCTCGGTGCCCGGGCGCGGCGAGCATCTGGCCGATTGCCTTCTGAGCCGCGTCCAGGCGGTGTTTCCCGACGCGTTGCTGGTGCACCGGCTGGACCGGGACACCTCGGGCGTGATCGTCTTTGCGCTGACCCCGCATGCCCAGCGGAACCTGTCGATGCAGTTCGAGACGCGGACGACGAAGAAGACCTATGTCGCGCGCCTCTGGGGACATCTGGAGCCGAAGGAGGGCGTGGTCGATCTGCCGCTGATCGTCGACTGGCCCAACCGGCCGCGGCAGAAGGTCTGCCACGACACCGGCAAGCCCGCGGTGACCGAATGGAAGGTGGTCAAATACGGGGAAAACGAGACCCGCGTGCGCCTGTTCCCGCAGACCGGGCGCAGCCATCAGTTGCGCGTGCATATGCTGGCGCTGGGCCATCCGATCCTGGGCGATCCGCTCTACGCCGAAGGCCCGGCGCGCGATTTTCCCCGGCTGATGCTGCATTCCGAGGAACTCAGGATCAAGAACCCCGAGGGCGGCGTATCTCTGAAGCTCAGGGCCAAGGCGCCGTTCTGAGGGACGCTGTCCGGCGGAAACGCCGGGCGAACCGCCCGTGCGGGGCGCAGCCTTCGGCGGGGATATTTGAGGTGAGAGGAAGGGGGCGCCGGGGTTCGGCGGCTCAGACGCCGATCCGCAGCCAGCCGTCGGGCAGGATGTCCGGGTTGTGCAGCTTCGGGTCGCCGAACCAGTGCACCGGGCCGGCCACCCGCTTGTCGGCATGGGTGTTGAGCCAGGCGGCCCACCAGGAAAAGGAGGAATTGCCGATGATGTTGTGCCGGCACAGCGTCATCAGGCGCATATCCTCGAAATCGGTTTCGGGCCCGTTGAAATCCACCACGCATTTTTCCACCGGCAGCGGCAGGTTCTGCTTGGCCCAGTCGGGATCGTCGGAGAAGACGAAGACCGTCGGGGTGCCGTCGAGCCCGTCGAGCACGGCCTCCAGCGCGGCGGCATAATAGGCCTCGTCGCAGACCGCATGGGCGCCCAGCGTCAGGTAGTCGCCGCGCCGCACATGCAGCGAGATCGCCAGGCTCTCGCCGATCCGCGCGGCCATCTCGGCGTTCTGCGTGTTGGAAAAGTCGGGAAAGGTGAAATCGCGGCGGATCTCCTCGGCCACAGGGGCGAAATAGCGTTCGCTTTGCCAATAGCCGTGCAGGTAGCTGTCATCGCCCCAGCTTTCGATGGCCGGATTGTAGCCCAGGCCGCGTTCGCGGCGGAACCGGGGGCTGCGGCCGGACAGGCGCCAGAGGGCGTAGGCGAGCAGGTGCTCCTTGCGGTCGGGCGGCAGCCTTGCCGGCTCGGCCAGGGGCAGGTCGAACACCCGGGTCAGCACGCCCTCGCCGCGCCGGAGCGTGTCGCGCGCATCCAGCGCCACCGGCACGCCCAGCCTTAAGGCCAGGCCGCGCGCGGCGGCGTATTGGAACATCTGGTTCCCCAGGCGGCCATGCAGGCGGGTGGTGATCATGAAAAACGCTCGCGGATGCCGGTTCGTCCCGTCTTAGGGACAAACCGGCGCCATGGCCAGACGGGACGGTGAACCGGGGCGCTCAGCAGGCCCCCGGTGTCCGGCCCTGTTCCAGGTGATCCTTGAGCGCCCGGTTCATGGCCCGGTAGCCGGGTTCGATGGCGTCCAGCGCGGCGGTGCGCACGAACAGACCCGAGAAAACCTCGGTATGCGACAGGCGGGTGCAATGCGCGCCGACCGGCTCCAGGTCAAAGCGGTGTTCGCCGTGGAAGATGCCGCGCAGGCCGCCGCCCCAGACCAGGCTGCGATGGGGGACGACCTCCATCACATGCGGCCGGATCGAGAGGGATTTTCCGTTCGGCTTCTCAATCTGCACGGTCAGTTTCCCGCCTTGTTCCAGCGGGCCGTCGACGCGCACGTGATAGGGGTTCCAGTCCGGGTAGCTCCGCAGATCGGCCAATGTGGCCCAGACCGCCTCGACGGGGGCGGCTATGGTGATCTCGGTGTCGATCTCGACCCGGGTCAGGCCGGTGCCGGCGGCGGTGGTCCCGGCGACAAGCGCCAGCGCGGCGGTGACGGTGAGGGGCTTCAGCATGGGGGTCTCCTGTTCAGCGATTGCTGAGCGGAGTGTGCCGGATCGTAAGGACCCGCTATTGAACGATCGCGCCAATCTGATCGCCGGCCGCGATGGCGCGAAAGGTCTTTGGCGTCATGTTGGCGGCCCGGCGGAAATCGCGGTGGAAATGGGCCTGATCGGCATAGCCGCAACAATAGCCGATATCGGCCAGCCCAGTGCGGTCCTGTCCGAGCAGGCGCACCGCCTCGCGCATCCGGGCGCGGCGCAGCAGGGTGGAAAAGCTGCGCCCCTCTGCGGCCAGTCTCCGCTGCAGCGAGCGGCGGGACAGGGCCAGCGGCGCCGCGACATCGTCGATCCGCCAGGAGCGGCCGGGATCGGCGGCGAGCAGGTCGGTCAACCTGTCGCTCAGCCGGTCGTCCTGGGGGCGCGGCAGGGCAGCATTGCGTGAGGAGCCACTCCAGCGGATGCTGAAGCAGGCGCCGTCGGTGCGCCCCGGGTCCGCGCCACGAAAATCCGGGTGCAGGAGGTGCCCGCCGAATTCCAACGTTTCGGGGCGCAGACCGGCCAGTTTCAGCAGGCCGAACAGAACGCCGGCGATCAGGAGGTTCTCGCCCAGGTTGGCGGGGGTGGTTTCGCTGTGCCGGCGGCAGCGCCACAGGCCCGGTGCGGGGGTGTCGATCACGGTGCGGTGGGCGGCATGGTGATAGCGTTCCAACCGCATCCATTTCGCCGCGATCACCTGCGGATCGGGGGACCGGCGCAGGACCGTCAGCACCGGGGTTTCGTCGGCCTCGTCAAGGTGCAGCCCGACGCGCAGCAGCAGGCCCGGCCCGTGGGCGGTCATCGCCCGGTCGATCAGGTCGCGCTTGGCCGTCTCGGAGGCGATGGCGCGGTCCATCGGGTCGGCACGGTCGATGCCGCGGGTGAGGCCGGGGTCGGCCGCCTCCAGCACGCGGTGCAGAAGCGAGAGGAGGCCAGTGCTGGTGAAACCTGTCATGGCGCGATGCTAGCACGGAACCGCAATCCGGTTTTGAACAATCGCGCCAAAAGAAGAAGCCGCCCCGAGGGGCGGCTTTTCCTGTTTGGGTCGCTGGACGGGTTTACGCGTCCGGGGTCCAGCCGCTGACCGCCTTGACCTCGAGGAAGTCCTCGAGGCCGAAGACGCCGCCTTCGCGCCCGTTGCCGGATTTCTTCATGCCGCCGAAGGGGCTGCCGGCGCTGCGCGGCTGGCCGTTCATCTCGACCATGCCCGAACGCAGCACGCGCGCCATGCGGTTGGCGCGCGCGCCGTCCTGGGTCTGGACATAGTTGGTCAGCCCGTACTCGGTGTCATTGGCGATGGCGATCGCGTCGTCCTCGGTCTCGAACTTCATGATCGACAGGACCGGGCCGAAGATCTCTTCGCGCGCGATGGTCATGTCCGGGGTGACGTCGGCAAAGACCGTGGGGCGCACGAAGAAGCCCTTGTTGAAGGTCTCCGGCCGGCCGGGGCCGCCGGCGACCAGGCGGGCGCCCTCGTCGATGCCCTTCTGGATCAGGCCCTGGATCTTGGTCCACTGGGTCTCGTTCACCACGGGACCGATGTGGCGCCCCTCGTCATGGGCGTTTCCGACTCTGACCTTGGCGGCGGCCTCGGCGGCGATCTCGACCGCCTGGTCATAGATTTCGGCCTGCACCAGCATCCGGCTGGGGGCGTTGCAGGACTGGCCGGTGTTGTTCATCATGTGCATCACGCCGCGCTTGACGGCCTTGTCGTCGGCATCGGCAAAGACCACGTTGGCGCCCTTGCCGCCCAGTTCCAGGTGCACCTTCTTCAGGGTGTCGGCGGCATTCTTGGAGATCGCGATGCCGGCGCGGGTGGAGCCGGTGAAGCTGACCATATCCACGTCGGGATGGCCGGAAAGCTGGCTGCCGACACCGACGCCGTTGCCGTTGACCAGGTTGAACACGCCGGCGGGGAAGCCGGCCTCGTCCATCAGCTCGGCAAAGACCATGGCGTTGAGCGGGCTTTCCTCGGAGGGTTTCAGCACCATGGTGCAGCCGGCGATCGCCGCCGCGCCGACCTTGAGCGTGATCTGGTTCATCGGCCAGTTCCACGGCGTGATCAGGGCGGCGACGCCCACCGCCTCGTAGATGATGCGGTCGTTGGGGGCATGCTCGCCCAGCGGGCGGTCGAACTGGAACCCCTTGGCGGCACGCACGAAGTTCTTCAGGTGGCCAATGCCGGCGCCGACCTGCTGGGTGCGGGCCATGTCGATCGGCGCGCCCATCTCGCTGGTCATCGCCTGGGCCAGATCCTCGGCCCGCGACTTGTAAACCTCGATCAGTTTTTCGACCAGCGCGATCCGCTCCTCGGGCGGTGTCGCCATCCAGCCCGGCAGCGCCGCCTTGGCGGCGGCGACGGCGGCATCGGTATCGGCCTGACCGCCGAGCGAGATCACCGCGCAGGGCTCTTCGGTCGAGGGGTCGATCACCTCGTAGTCATTGGGTTGCGACGGCGCCACCCACTGGCCGTTGATGTAGAAATTGCGTTTCTCGATCATGTCCTGTTTCTCCCAACTCGGCGTTTTCCCTGACCGTGCGGTCAGTGATTCCGCGCCAATGTGTCACTGCTTACGATTGGGGACAAGTGAGGGGATGCATCCCCAATTATTAGGCACTACATTCCTGCCGTAACGATCCCGAATTCGAACGGACCATCCGAATCTGGAATTCATAACAGGAGAGAAACATGGGCCTGCGTATCAACGATATCGTCCCGAACTTCACCGCCGAGACCGATCAGGGCGAGATTACCTTCCATGACTGGATCGGTGACAGCTGGGCGATCCTGTTCAGCCACCCCAAGGATTTCACCCCCGTCTGCACCACCGAGTTTGGCGCGGTGGCGCAGCTCTCTGACGAATGGGCCAAGCGCAACACCAAGGTGATCGGCCTGAGCGTGGACGCCGCCGACGAACACGTGAAGTGGAAGTCCGACATCGAAGGGTTCGCCGGGACCAAGGCCGGGTTCCCGATCATCGCCGACGAGGATCTGGTGGTGTCGAAGGCCTTCGACATGCTGCCCGCCGAGGCCTATCTGCCCGATGGCCGCACCGCCGCCGACAGCGCCTCGGTGCGCTCGGTCTTCATCATCAGCCCGGACAAGAAGGTCCAGCTGATCATGACCTATCCGATGTCGGTGGGCCGCAACTTCGCCGAGGTGCTGCGCGCGCTCGACGGTCTGCAGCGCACCTGGCAGCAGCCGCTGGCCACCCCGGCGAACTGGACCGCCGGTCAGGACGTGATCGTGGCGCTGACCATGACCACCGACGAGGCCAAGGAGAAATACGGCGACGTCGACGTCAAGCTGCCGTACCTGCGCACCGTCAAGAACCCGGGCTAACCGGCCCGCTGCGGGCGCAGCGCGACCTGTGCCCGATAGACGGCCCGTTTGAATTCCCGCGCCAGCTTGCCGCTGGTGCGGGTTTTCTTTTGGATAGTCGAGCCGCCGGTTTCGGCGGTCAGTTCGCGCGCGCCGCTGCCCATCAGGCTGTGTACCCGCTGGCCGGTGACCCAGTGCATCTGCAGGAAGGTGTCGACCGGCCGGTCGATGGTTTCGCTGGCCTTGAGCAGCCGCTCGGCGGCGCCGCGCCCGACCACCTGGGCCACCGTCTGCAGCCCGATCACCCGCGGCAGGATCAGCTGCAGCCCGTCGGTTTCCCCCAGAACCTGCGCCGGTTTCTCGCGCTGTTTCACCGGCAGGCGGATGTAACTGTCCGGCGTGATATGCGCCCCGATCAGCGCCAGCGCCGCACGCAGCCGCTCCGGCGCGATGGCCAGGTCGTCCTCGACGATCAGGGCATGGTCCCACCCCTCGGCCAGGATCCGCCGCCAGCAGCGCCGGTGGCTGAGGAAACAGCCGATCTCGCCGGGCACAAGGGGAAATGGATAGGCGGGCGCAAAGGCATCGCCGCCCCGAATCGTCACGCCGGTCACCTGCGCCGGATCGCGCCCGTCCACCGCCTCGATCAGCGCGGCGTCGGGCAGCGTGTCGCGCAGCGCCTCGGCATTGGGGCGCCGGGCGGTGCTGGCGGACATATGGATGATCAGCGAGTGCATTGGGGTGGATCGTGGCTCTTGTGGAGAGAGTGGGCAGCGGCCATCGCCGCTCTTTTCAAGTGAGGTTGGTCGCAGATCGCGCTTATCAGATTCTTAGCAGGTCCAGCAGCGGATCAAAGGCCAGCAAGGCGGCGCGGCGCCCGGCAGACGGCTGTATCGTGCGCAGCAGGCCCGCCTCGACCAGGCGCCGCGACAGGCCCCGCGCTGTCGAGGCAGGAATTCCGGACCGATCAACGAAGCGGTCGTTGCGAAAGATCGGGCTGGCAAAGACGAAATCGAGGGCCTGATCGTGGTACTGCGAGTTCAGCACCTCACGGAACCTTTCACGCATGTCGCCGTAGAGCTCCAGAATCCGGTCCGCGGTGTCGATGTTGACGCAGGCCTGTTCGTGCAGTGCGGTCAGAAAGAAGACCGCCCAACCGGTCCAGTCGCCCTCGGCGGAGACCGCGCGCATTCTTTCTATGTATTCGTCCTTGTGGCGCTCGAAATAGCCCGAAACGAAGAAATGGGGCTCTGACAGGACCCGAAGGCGCCATAACATCAGGGTGATCAGCATCCGCCCGATCCGGCCATTGCCGTCTTCGAAAGGGTGCAGGGCTTCGAACTCGACATGAGTCATTGCGGTCCGGAGCAGTGGAATGACCGCCGCGTTGCCCATATAGGCGACCAGATCGCCCATCGCCGGTGCGAGGTGTTCCGGCGCAATCGGCACGTAATAGATCACCCCCCGACGTTCGTCGCCGACATAGTTCTGTTCGGTCTTGTACTGGCCCGGGTGCTTTCGTGCGCCGCGCCCGAACGAGAGGAGCTCCTGATGAATGGCGCGGATCAGATGTTCGGACAGCGGGCTACCGTCGATGAGTGCTCGTCTTGCGTGCCGCAGGGCGCGGGAATAGAGATAGGTTTCGACATCGTCGTCGCGGGCGTCGTGATAGGGGTCGGGCGTGCCCGCGTCTTCCTCGGCCTCAAGCCGGTAGAGGTCTTCGATCGTGGAGATTGTGCCTTCCATCCGCGATGAGGCGACCGCATCCTGACGCCAGAGCGGCGCCAAAAACAGATCGCTGTTGACCAGCCCGGCCATCTTCGCGTCGTAGCGCCCCAGCGAGGCTGCCGCGTCGCTCAGCGCGGGCATGATCCTCTCGTAGTGCAGATCCGACGGCGGGAACTGCCCGCTGTGATAATGGACGGCCCGACTCAGGTCATAGTGTTTGGCGATCAATTTATGACAAATCCTGTTGCCTACGTGGTTTGAGTGCAGGCTACTGACATCAAATCAGTTTGACAACGAAATTTGACGCACTTCTGTCGGCAACGGATTTTGGCGACGATCCACTTACATCGACAGGCGTTGATAGCGATTTGCCTCGACAAACAGTCATCAAAAAAGCCCCGGCATCGCTGCCGGGGCTTCTCTATCGCGTCAGAGGGAGGGGATTACTCCGCCTCGGCCTCTTTCTTCTCGTTGGTGATTTCCTCACCGGTCTCCTGATCGACCACTTTCATCGACAGCCGCACCTTGCCGCGGTCGTCGAAGCCCAGCAGTTTGACCCAGACCTCCTGCCCTTCCTTCAGCACATCCGAGGGATGGTTCAGGCGGCGGTTCTCGATCTGGCTGACATGGACCAGCCCGTCGCGCTTGCCGAAGAAGTTCACGAAGGCGCCGAAGTCGACGATCTTGACGACCTTGCCCTTGTAAACCTTGCCTTCTTCCGGCTCGGCCACGATCGAGTGGATCATGTCATAGGCCTTCTGGATCGACTCGTTGTTCGGGCTTGCGATCTTGATCACGCCGTCGTCGTTGATGTCGACCTTGGCGCCCGAGGTTTCCACGATCTCGCGGATCACCTTGCCGCCCGAGCCGATCACTTCGCGGATCTTGTCGGTGGGGATCTGCATGGTCTCGATGCGCGGGGCGTGGACGCTGAACGCGCCGGCGCCGGACAGCGCCTTGTTCATCTCGCCCAGGATATGCATCCGGCCCTCTTTGGCCTGCGCCAGGGCTTTCTCCATGATCTCGGGCGTGATGCCCGCGACCTTGATGTCCATCTGCAGCGAGGTGATGCCGTCTTCGGTGCCCGCGACCTTGAAGTCCATGTCGCCGAGGTGGTCCTCGTCGCCCAGGATGTCGGTCAGCACCGCGTAGGAGCCGTCATCTTCCAGCACCAGGCCCATGGCCACGCCGGCCACGGCCGATTTCAGCGGCACGCCCGCATCCATCATCGACAGCGAGCCACCGCAGACCGAAGCCATCGAGGACGAACCGTTCGATTCGGTGATCTCGGAGACAACCCGGATGGTGTAGGGGAAGTCGGTCGCCGGCGGCAGCACCGCCTGTAGCGCCCGCCAGGCCAGCTTGCCGTGGCCGATTTCGCGGCGTCCCGGAGGGCCCACGCGGCCCGCTTCGCCGACCGAATAGGGCGGGAAGTTGTAGTGCAGCAGGAAGTTCGAGCGGAAGTTGCCGTGCAGCGCGTCGATGATCTGTTCGTCATCGCCGGTGCCCAGCGTGGTCACCACCAGGCCCTGGGTCTCGCCCCGGGTGAACAGCGCCGACCCATGGGTCCGCGGCAGCAGGCCGGTTTCGCATTCGATCGCGCGCACCTGATCCAGGGCACGGCCGTCGATCCGCTTGCCGTCCTTCACGACGGACGACCGCAGCACGGTGGATTCCAGCTTCTTCAGCGCCGAGCCGAGGTTCGCATCTTCCTGCTGGTCCTCGGACAGGCCGTCGATAATCTCGGCCTTGGCGGTGGCGACGGCGGCCTGGCGTTCCTGCTTGTCGAGGATCGAATAGGCGGCCTTCATCTTCTCTTCGCCGGCGGCCTTCACCGCTTCGAACAGTTCGGAATAATCCGGCGGGGTAAAGTCGAAGGGCTCTTTCGCGGCGTCTTCGGCCAGGTCGATGATCAGGTCGATCACCGGCTGGATCTGCTCATGCGCGAAGGTGACGGCGCCCAGCATTTCGGCTTCCGACAGCTCATAGGCTTCGGATTCCACCATCATCACCGCGTCCTTGGTCCCGGCGACCACCAGGTCAAGGCGCTGATCGGGGTTGTTGCGCAGACCCTGCATGTCCTCGACGTCGGGGTTCAGGACATATTCGCCGTCGGTATAGCCGACGCGGCAACCGGCGATCGGGCCCATGAACGGCACGCCCGAGATGGTCAGCGCGGCCGAGGCGGCGATCATCGCCACGATGTCGGGGTCGTTGACCAGGTCGTGGCTCAGCACGGTGCACATCACCAGCACTTCATGCTTGAAGCCGGGGACGAACAGCGGGCGGATCGGACGGTCGATCAGGCGCGCGGTCAGCGTTTCCTTCTCGGTCGGACGCGCCTCGCGCTTGAAGAAGCCGCCGGGCACTTTACCGGCAGCGTAGTATTTTTCCTGGTAATGCACGGTCAGCGGAAAGAAGTCCTGACCGGGCTTGGGTTCCTTGGCAAAGGTCACGTTGGCCATCACCCGGGTCTCGCCCAGCGTGGCGATGACCGAACCGTCGGCCTGACGGGCAACCTTGCCCGTTTCCAGAGTGAGGGTTTCTTCCCCCCACTGCATCGATTTCGTCGTTACGTTAAACATCATCGTATCCTGTTTGGGAGCACTCCCGGCCTTCCGGGTCTCCCGTTTGCGTGGCGGCCCCATTGCCGCCGACCCCTTGCTATCTTCCATTCGAGTGCCGGGGTCCGGGCACAACGTCTCAGATGGACGCGCCATACAGCAGAATGACCTGTTTGGAAAGGATTGATGCGGGCGCGTGCAGCGGCGGCGGACGCGTCGTTTGCGATCGCTTGGATGCCGCCCCGAGACCGCCCCATGCGCCAATCCTCCGGCGCGGCACCAGCCCGACGCGCGGCGGGCGTTGGGCCTTGCCCCGGATCAATGGGCGCGGCTTGCGGGTGTCGCATGCGCGCCCCATCACGGCAAGACGCTGTCTGCGGTGAGTGGCGCAAAGAGGATCCTGGTCATCCTGTTGCGGCTGCTGGCCGTGGCGACCGGTGGGGCGGCTCTGTGGTCGGTCCCGGATACCCTGGCCGGCACCGGGGCGCCGACCGAACTCTGCACGCACAGCCCAAAGAAAAACCGCGCCCCAAGGCGGGACGCGGTTGATCGAACGGAATTCGAAAAGCGCTTAGCGGCGCAGGCCCAGGCGTTTGATCAGGTCCTGATAGCGGCCCTCATCCTTGCCTTTCAGGTAGTCCAGCAGCTTGCGGCGCTGGGCAACCATCTTCAGAAGGCCACGGCGGCCGTGGTTGTCCTTCTTGTGGGTCTTGAAGTGTTCGGTCAGCGTGGAAATGCGCGAGCTCAGGATCGCGACCTGGACCTCGGGGGACCCGGTGTCGCCCTCTTTGGTCGCGTATTCCTTCATCAGCCGGGCTTTTTCTTCGGCGGTAATCGACATCGGGGTCTCCTTTACAAGGTTAGAGTGGATGGCGCAGGCCGGGATGTCGTCCAGCACAGGCCCATGGAGAGTGCACCGATCCGGCGAGCAGGCCCGTTTGCGGATCGGATGCGGGCGTATAGGCGGATTCGGCCCCGATGCAAAGCAAAATCCGGGGCCGGGACAGGGCCGCCTATTGTCCGGCGGGGGTCAGGTCGGGGGCGTCGGCGTAATCGACCAGCAGGATATCGGCGGCAGAGACATCGCCGCCGCCCTGCACGCGGGCCAGCTCGGCGCCGTTCACGACGATGTGGGTGAGCCCGGGCGTGACCGGGTCGGCGATCACCTCGATCTCCGGATCGGGATCCTGTTCGGTATCCCAGACCAGCATCAGCCGGTCTTCCTCCGGGTTGAAATCCGTCAGCTCGGCCGCGTCGCCATCCGCGATCCAGTCGCCCAGCACGATGCTGTCGGCGCCGTCGCCCGCCGTCACCACGTCGCCGGCCCCGGTCAGGAGGGTGTCATCGCCACCGCCGCCATTGAGGAAATCGCTTTCCGGTTCGGTTTCCGTCACACCGCTGGTTGCACCGGAGGGCGTATTGGCCTGCTCCAGCCCGGTCAGGATATCATCGCCCCAACCGCCGAACAGGACGTCGGCGCCTTCGCCGCCATCCAGAACGTCATCGCCTTCGGCCCCCAGCAGCGCATCGTCGCCGCGCCCGCCGAGCAACATGTCGTCACCCAGCCCGGCCTCGAGCCGGTCGGCGCCCGACCCGCCCTCCAGCCGGTCGGCGCCGTCATGGCCGAATATCTGATCGTTGCCCGCGTCGCCCCGCAGGACATCATCGCCATAGCCGCCGTGGATCAGATCCTCGCCGCCATCGCCCGAGATGTCGTCGTCGCCATCCTCACCCGTCAGGCGGTCGTCCCCGGGCCCGCCGGAGAGCGTGTCGTCGCCCTCATATCCGTTGATCTGGTCCTTGCCCGCGCCCCCGGTCAGGATGTCATCCAGGTCCGTCCCGGACAGGATGTCGTCATCCGGCCCGCCGGACAGCAGCAGCCCGTTCAACCCGTCATCCGGCACCGCGCCGTCGGTGCCGTCCGGCTCCGGGCCGATGTCCAGCGTCGTGTCCGGCCCGGTGTCCACCTCGGCGTCCGCCTCCGGGTCGGAGCCGTCCTCCGCCGGGTCGTCATCGTCGGAAATAAGATCGGCCAGCGCGACGCCGCCGATCGCAACGAGGCCAAGCAGACCCGCAAGCCAGAACATGCCGCCGCTCCCCGGTTAAGGACCCCCGGCCCCCATCAGCCATACCCGAGGGGTCCGGGTCAAAGCTTTCCGGGGCGGCTGGTTAACGGGGGTTTGCCGCCGGCCAGGGTTCGGGCTGCCGCGCATAAGCGATGTACAGCGGGTGTTTCGGGTGTCCGTCCTTGGTCAGGCCGAGGTGGAACAGCGGCTCTCCGGTCGCCCGCAGCAGCGCCTCGACGCGGGGTCCGCGATCCAGATGGGCGCCGTGGGTGCCCCAGGCGGCAATGACCTGATCGGCCCACGTCACACCATCCAGGATCGCCGCGTCATTGGCCGGGCCCACCGGGTCGTCGGCCCGGCGCATGGCGCGCGGATCGGTGTCGCGCCAGGCGAAGATATTGGTCACCCGGAAGGCGCCGAAGCCCAGCGCGCGCGCGCGCCGCTCGCAGCGCTCCACCGTGGGGTCGTTCTGCACCTCGGTGGCGGTCGAGGGATTCAGCATCACGAACAGCGCCCTGCGCCCGGCCGGGTCCCAGACCCTGGTCAGGCTGTAGCGGTAGCTCTCGCAATCGGAATAAACGGCGGTCGAGGGCGCGTCGCCCTTGGTATGGCTGCGGGTGATCATGGAAAGAGGTTTAGCCGCCTGCCGGGGGGAGGGAAAGACGCCGCCGCGCGAAATGGGGGCGCTGACCCCGCCGCCCTGGCGGGCGCCTCCCCCGGAGTATTTTCCAAGAGAATAAGACAGAGCCGGCCCTTCCGTCCACCCCAGTCCCCGGCGGAGGCATGCCCCGCGGGCGCGTTTACGGGTTGAACACCCGGCTGGGGTGCAGCTGCCCGGACTTGTAACGGCCCACGGCGACCGCCCGCCCCTCGAACGAGGCCCAGCATTCGTCGCCGTATTCCACATCCGAAGGCAGCACCGTGCCGGGGTTGCCGTTGCGGAGTTTGGCGGCGCCCTCGGCGGTGCATTTGACCTCCGGCAGATCCGCCAGCCCCTCTTCGAGCGGGCGGATATGATCGTCGAGTTCCGGCGTCTTGGCCATCGCGTCGATCTGTTCGATGCTGAGGCCATCCTCGGCCTCAAACGGCCCCGACCAGATCCGCCGCAGCCGCTCCACATGGCCGTAACAGCCCAACGCCGCGCCCAGGTCGCGGGCGATGGCGCGGACATAGCCGCCCTTGCCGCAGGTCATTTCCAGCTCGACATGGTCCGCGTCGGGCCGGTCGGTCATCACCAGCTCCTCGACCCAGAGCGGGCGGGCCTCGACCTCGAACTCCTCTCCCTCGCGCGCCAGCTTGTAGGCCCGCTGGCCGTCGATCTTGACCGCCGAGTATTTCGGCGGCACCTGCATGATGTCGCCGATGAACTGGCCCAGCGCCGCCTTGATCTCCTCATCGGAGGGGCGCGCGCCGCTGGTCGCGATCACCTCGCCCTCGGCGTCGTCGGTATTGGTGGCCTGGCCCAGACGCACGGTGAAGCTGTAGGCCTTCAGCGCGTCGGTGATATAGGGCACCGTCTTGGTCGCCTCGCCCAGCGCCACCGCCAGAACGCCGGTCGCCTCCGGATCCAGCGTGCCCGCATGGCCCGCCTTCTTCGCCTCCAGCGCCCAGCGCACCTTGTTGACCACCGCGGTGGAGGTGAGGCCGGCGGGTTTGTCCACCACCAGCCAGCCGGAAATGTCGCGCCCCTTGCGTTTGCGTGCCATGTCGTTCCCGTTCCTGATCAGAGGGCGGCGAGGTAGCCGAAGCGTCCAGCGCTGTCAATTTGGCAGCCGGGCGCGGTGGCGGATTGTACGAAATCCGCCCGAAAATGTCCTATTTCACCGGTTCGACCACGCCGACGATCGGCCCCAGGTCGAAGCCCGGATCGTCGCGCCCGATCTGCGGCGCATAAAGGCGGGAGATGTTGCCGTCGAAATACAGCGCCTGCGGCAGCTTCAGGACATCGCGAAACAGCCGGCCGAATTCGTGAAAGGTGACCAGATTGCGCGACAGGGCAAACACCGCGCGGCGGCCATCGGCACTGGTACCCACCCCGTTGCGGATATAGCGCGACGTGCTGTCGGGCAGGAACCGCGGATGCAGCGCGCCGTCGATCACCAGCATCGGGCCGGATTGGGTGGCATAGGCGCAATCCGGGCGGCGGGCCAGGTAGGCGCGGGTTTCGATCACCTCCGCGCCCCCCTTGCGAATGCAGAACACCCCGTTGGGCAACAGGCCGAAATTGCCCGGTCCCGCATTGGCAACCGCCTGCGCCAGGACGCGGCCCTGTTCGATATAAAGGCCGACCGGCGACCGGTCAGGGTGATACATCCCGGCGTTCATGGCAAAGGCCAGACGCTGGCCCCGTTGCGCCAGGCGCGCATCGACGGCATCGAACTGGCCCAGCACCCGGCCTTGATCGTCGCGGAGGAACAGGCGCAGATCCTCCCGGCCCGCGTCCACCTCGCAGATCGTATAGTGGTTGCCGTCCTGCGCGAGGTCGCGGCATTCGACCGCCGCGGCCTGTCCCGCGACAGCCAGCGCCAGCAGCGCCAGCGCGGCGCGGATCACGTATCGAGATCGCGGCGCACCGCGTCCTGCGACAGCATGCGGCGGGTTTCGTCCATCTGGTCAAAGGTCTGGTCCAGCTGGAACCGCAGGTCGGGGGTGAATTTCAGCCCCGCCTTCTTGCCGATGATGCGGCGCAGCTCGCCCTTGTTGCGGGCCAGCAGCTTGAGAACCTCGTCCTGCCCCTTGCCGCCCAGCGGCAGCACATAGGCGGTGGCGATCTTGAGGTCGGGCGAGGTGCGCACCTCGCCCACGGTGATCGACATGCGGTTGAGGTCCGGGTCGTGGATGTCGCCGCGCGCCAGCACCTCGGCCAGCGTGCGCCGAATCAATTCGCCCACGCGCAGCTGCCGTTGCGAGGGGCCGGACCCGTCATGAAACTTGTTCTTTGCCATGTCTCCGATCTACGCCTTCGGCGGGGCTTTGCCAAGCGGGCCCGGAGCGGGTAGGGAAACATCAGGATACCGCAATGACAGGGGCGCCGAGATGACACATAAGCCGGGGATCGTCGTGACCGGGGCATCGGGCCGGATGGGCCAGATGCTGATCAGGACCGTGAGCGAGAGCGACAAGGCGCATCTGGTGGGCGCGGTCGAGCGCGCCGGCCATTCCTGGGTCGGCCGCGACGTGGGCGAGGCGATGGGCGGCGCGCCGCTGGGCGTGACCGTGACCGACCAGCCGCTGGACGCCTTTGCCCAGGCGCAGGCGGTGATCGATTTCACCTCGCCCGAGGCGACGCTGGAGTTTGCCGCGCTCGCCGCGCAGGCCCGCGCGGTGCATGTGATCGGCACCACCGGCATGAGCGAGGAGCAGATCGCGCAGTTGAAACCGGCCGCGCGCCATGCGGTGATCGTGCGCGCCGGTAACATGAGCCTGGGGGTCAACCTGCTGGTGCAGCTGACCAAGCGGGTGGCTGCCGCGCTGGACGAGGATTTCGACATCGAGGTGATCGAGGCGCATCACCGCCACAAGGTCGACGCACCTTCGGGCACCGCGCTGATGCTGGGCGAGGCCGCCGCCGAGGGGCGCGGGGTCACGCTCTCGGATGTGGCCGACCGGGGCCGCGACGGCATCACCGGCGCGCGCGAGCGGGGGCATATCGGCTTTTCCGCGATCCGCGGCGGCGACATCGTGGGCGAGCATGACGTGCTGTTCGCCGCCGATGGCGAACGTGTGGTGCTGCGCCATGTGGCGACCGACCGGGCGATCTTTGCCCGCGGCGCGCTGAAGGCGGCGCTGTGGGGCCAGGGCAAGGGGCCGGGCGAATATGACATGGTGGACGTGCTGGGACTCTGAGCCCGGCGAGTGATCCGCCCGGCGGCGCGCGCCGTATTCCTGACAGGTCAATCAGGGAGAGTGCCAATGCGCCGTTTGGGAGTTTTCGCCGTCGCACTGGGCCTTGCCGCCGCGCCGGCGGCGGCCGAGTTCGCCACGATCACCGACGAGGGGGAGTTCACGCGCCTTGTCGCCGGCAAGACGCTGTCGCACCCGCTGTTCAAGCTGCAGGTCTCGCCCGAAGGGGCGATCTCGGGTCACGGTATCCGTCGCGACGTACGCGGCGAATGGCGGTGGCGGGACGGGTATTTCTGCCGCGACCTGTTCTGGGGCGAGCGGGATCTGGGCTACAACTGCCAGGAGGTCGGCGTGAACGGGTCGCGGATCCGCTTTACCGCGGATCGGGGCCGCGGCGATTCGGCGGTGTTCCGGCTGCGCCCGCAATAAGGCCGGTCTTTTTCCGGTTGCAAATGTCCCGGGGGTAAGGCCGTCGGGCGGACGGGCGGTGCCGCTGTTCGCACCCTTCGCGTCAGAAGTCGATCGCGATGCCCTTCTTCTCCCAATCGCCGTAGCGCACCGGTTCCGGCCCGTCGCGGCCGCCCAGCTCGGGGGGCAGGGCCTTTGCGTCGGCCTCGGCCTTCTTGCGGCGCTCCTCGGCCTCGGCCAGGGCCCGCCGGGCGGCGGGGGGCAGATCGGGGCGCTCGGGGCTGTCGTTCTCGCTCATGGCGGGTTCCTTTGCTCTCTGCCCGTGATATACGCCCCTGTCGCCCGGGGACAAGCCGGGCGGACCGGCGAAACTTGGGCAGGCGAACATGAACGACAGCGGCACGGCAGCACGGAAAAGCGCGATCTACCTGCTCGATCAGGTGTTGGGCGAGGGGCGGCTGTTGTCGGAATGCCTGGCGGCGGGCGCGCTGGACCGGCTGGAACCCGCCGACCGCGCCCGTGCCCAGCGGCTGGCCGCCGATACCCTACGCGGGATGGAGCGCGCCGACCGGCTGCTGGCGAAACACCTGCGCAAGCCGCCGCCGCTGAGCGTGCAGAACGCGCTGAGACTGGGCACGGTCGAGCTCTGCGCCGGCGCCGCGGCGCATGGCGTCGTCAACGCCATGGTCGAGATCACCGGGCGGCACCGGCGGCATGGCAAGCTCAAGGGCATGGTCAACGCGGTGCTGCGCAAGATCGCCGCCGAGGGCCCCGAGGACTGGCAGAAACTGCGGGTGCCGCGGCTGCCGAAATGGCTGCGCAAGCCGCTGGTCGAGGCCTGGGGCGCGCCGGCGGTGGCGGCGATGGAGGCGGCTCATTTCGCCGGTGCGCCGCTGGACATTACCCCGCGCCCCGGTGCGCAGGTGGACCTGCCCGGCGCGCGGGTGCTGCCGACCGGGTCGTTGCGGCTGGACGAACCGGGGCAGGTCTCGGCGCTGCCGGGCTACACGGATGGCACCTGGTGGGTGCAGGACGCCGCCGCGGCGCTGCCGGCGCGGGTGCTGGCCGCGCAGCCCGGTGAAACGGTGCTCGACATGTGCGCGGCGCCGGGGGGCAAAACCCTGCAACTGGCCGCAGATGGGGCCGAGGTGGTGGCGCTGGACATCTCCGACGCGCGGTTGAACCGGTTGCGCGAAAACCTCGCGCGCACCGGGCTCACGGCGCGGATCGTCGTCGGCGATGCGCTGGAGCATCAAGGCCAATACGACGCCATCCTGCTGGACGCGCCCTGTTCGGCCACCGGCACCATCCGCCGCCATCCCGACCTGCCGCAGGCCAAGGACGGCGCCGAGTTCGGCATGTTGATCGAGTTGCAGGCGCGGCTGCTGCCGCATGCCTGGTCGCTGCTGAAACCGGGCGGGCGGCTGGTCTATTGCACCTGTTCGCTGCTGCCCGACGAGGGCGAGGTGCAGATCGAAGAGGCGCTGGAGATCTTGCCCGATGCCCGTATCGACCGCGATGCGCTGGCCCTGCCGGGGGTCGATCCGACCTGGATGACCGAGGAGGGCGGGCTGCGGCTGCGGCCCGATTACTGGCCCGAGCTGGGCGGAATGGACGGGTTTTACATCGCTTGCCTGCGCAAAGCCGCCTGAGCCGCGGGTTTCGCAAGTGACTTGAGGCCCGCGCGCCGCTATGATCCGCCCAAACGCCAGAGAGCGTGAGAGGCAGAGCGCGCATGTCCAGTCCAGACACTTTCGCCAGTCGCCGCACCCGGCTGCTCAACCGGCTCTACGCCCGGCTCAGCCGGCGACAGAAGGGTGCCACCGGCTTCGTGTCGCAGCCCGAGCCGCGCACCATCGGCAGTTTCGCGCGCGGCCGGCAGCTGATCGCGGGCAATCTGCTGTTCGCCGGCTACCTGATCGAATCGCCCGACACCGCGCTGTGGGATGTCGCGGCGCCGAACGCCGCCTTCGACGCCGAGCGCCACGGCTTTGCCTGGCTCGACGACCTGGCGGCGGTAGGCGACATGGCGGCGCGAGCCAAGGCGCAGACCTGGCTGTGGGGGTGGATCGCGACGCATGGCGGCGGGCGCGGGCCGGGCTGGACCCCGGACCTGGCCGGGCGGCGGGTGATCCGCTGGATCAACCACGCGCTGTTCCTGCTGCGCGGCCAGGACAGGGCGGCAAGCGAAGCGTTCTACCGCGCGCTGTCGGCGCAGACCTGGTTCCTGTCGAAACGCTGGACCGGCGCGGCGCCCGGCCTGCCGCGGTTCGAGGCGCTGACCGGGCTGATCTATGCCGGGTTGTCGCTGCAGGGGCGCGAGGAGCTGGCCGATCCGGCGGTCAAGGCGCTGGCCCGGGAATGCGCGGCACAGATCGACGATCAGGGCGGGCTGCCCACCCGCAACCCCGAGGAATTGCTGGAGGTGTTCACCTTGCTGACCTGGGCGGCGGCGGTGCTGCACGATGCCGGGCGCGGCGTGCCGGGACCGCATCAGGCGGCGATCGAACGGATCGCGCCCACCCTGCGCACCCTGCGCCATTCCGACGGCGGGCTGGCGCGGTTCCACGGCGGCGGACGGGGCATGGAGGGGCGGCTGGATCACGCGCTCGCCGCCAGCCACGTCAAGCCGGGGCAGCCTGACGGGCTGGCGATGGGGTATGCGCGGCTCTCGGGTGGGCGGACCAGCGTGATCGTCGATGCCAGCCCGCCGCCGCGCGGGGCGGCGTCCTACAACGCCCATGCCTCGACCCTGGCGTTCGAGCTGACCTCGGGGCGCCGCCCGCTGATCGTCAATTGCGGTTCGGGCGCCTCCTTCGGGGTGGAGTGGCGCCGGGCGGGGCGGGCGACGCCATCGCATTCCACCCTGTGCCTGGACGGCTATTCCAGCGCCCGGCTGAGCGAACCGGCGCGCGGCTCGGGGCGCGAGGCGCTGATCGAGGGGCCGCTGCGGGTCCCGATCGAGATTTCGGAAATGGCCGATGGCATCCGCTTTCAGGGGGGGCATGACGGTTATCTGCGCACCTTCGGCCTGACCCACGCGCGCAGCCTGGACCTGACCTTCGACGGGCGGGGGCTGGCCGGCGAGGACATGTTGCTGGCGGTCGAGGATGCGGACAAACGCCGGTTCGACAAGGCGATGGATGCCACCGTGCTGTCGGGTATCGGGTTCGACATCCGGCTGCACCTGCACCCCGAGGTGGACGCGGCGGTGGACCTGGGCGGGGCGGCGGTGTCGATGGCGCTGAAATCGGGCGAGATCTGGGTGTTCCGCCATGACGGCGGCCATGGGCTGTCGCTGGAACCCAGTGTGTACCTGGAAAAGGGCCGGCTGAAGCCGCGCGCCAGCACGCAGATCGTTCTGTCGGGGCGGGCCATGACCTATCGCACCCGGGTGCGCTGGTCGCTGAGCAAGGCGCAGGATACCGCGATCGCGGTCCGCGACCTGCACCGGGATGAGCCGGATTTTTCGGGATAGGGTTCAATTGCCCCGTGTGGGCGTCTACCCCTCCGTCCCCCCTTTCCATCTCTCCCCCGATGGGGGGAGAGGGCGCGGAATGGCGACCGGGGCGCGATGGATGCAAAATTCGTCCGAAAACCCGCCCCAACCCGCGGTTCGGCCCCGAAACCGGACAAATCGCTCTCATCCACGCTGCGCCGCGGCAAAAGGGGAGGTTCTATCTTGCCGGGATATGGATTATGCCGCGCGCAGACACTCTCTGAGATCGAGGATCCCCCGATGACCGACCTGTACCCTGTGCGCCGTGCCCTGCTTTCCGTTTCCGACAAAACCGGCCTGATCGACCTGGGCCAGGCGCTGGCGGCGCGGGGCGTCGAACTGATCAGCACCGGCGGCACCGCCCGCGCCCTGCGCGACGCCGGGCTTGAGGTGCGCGATGTCTCCGAGGTGACCGGCTTTCCCGAGATGATGGACGGCCGGGTCAAGACGCTGCACCCGATGGTGCACGGCGGCCTGCTGGCCCTGCGCGATGACGAGTCGCATGTGGCGGCGATGGAAACCCATCTGATCGCGCCGATCGACCTTCTGGTGGTGAACCTCTACCCGTTCGAGGAAACCGTCGCCAAAGGCGCCGATTACGCCACCTGCATCGAGAATATCGACATCGGCGGCCCGGCGATGATCCGTGCGGCGTCGAAGAACCACGCCTTCGTCAACGTCGTGGTCGACGTGGCCGATTACGACGCCCTGCTGGCCGAGCTGGAGGCCAACGACGGCCAGACCACCTATGCCTTCCGCCAGAAGCTGGCGCTGACCGCCTATTCGCGCACCGCCGCCTATGATGCCGCGGTATCGGCCTGGATGGCCGAGGCGCTGCAGGACGAGGCGCCGCGCCGCCGCGCCTTTGCGGGCGACCTGGCCCAGACCCTGCGCTATGGCGAGAACCCGCATCAGAAGGCGGCGTTCTATACCGACGGCTCGAACCGCCCCGGCGTCGCCACCGCGGTGCAGCATCAGGGCAAGGAACTGAGCTACAACAACATCAACGACACCGACGCCGCGTTCGAGCTGGTCGCCGAGTTCGACCCCGCGGAAACCGCCGCCTGCGCCATCATCAAGCACGCCAACCCCTGCGGCGTGGCCAAGGGCGCGACGCTGCTGGAGGCCTATAAATCCGCCTTCGACTGCGACCGCACCTCCGCCTTTGGCGGCATCGTCGCGCTGAACAAGCCGCTGGATGCGGAAACCGCCGAAGAGATCACCGGCATCTTCACCGAGGTGGTGATCGCGCCCGGCGCCTCCGACGCGGCCAAGGAGATCTTCGCCAAGAAGAAGAACCTGCGCCTGCTGACCACCGACGGGCTGCCCGACGTGATGGCCGCCAGCAAGACCTTCCGCCAGGTGGCGGGCGGCTTCCTGGTGCAGGACAAGGACAACGGGTTCATCGGCATGGACGATCTGAAGGTGGTGACCAAGAAGGCCCCCACCGAGGAGCAGATGCGCGACCTGCTGTTCGCCTGGAAGGTGGCCAAGCACGTCAAGTCGAACGCCATCGTCTATGTCAAGGACCAGGCCACCGTCGGCGTCGGCGCCGGTCAGATGAGCCGGGTCGATTCGGCCCTGATCGCCGCCAAGAAGGCCGAGCGCATGGCCGAGGCGCTGGGCCTTCCGCAACCGCTGACCATCGGCTCCGCCGTGGCCTCCGATGCCTTCTTCCCGTTCCCCGACGGTCTGCTTGAGGCCGCCGCCGCCGGCGCCACCTGCGTGATCCAGCCGGGCGGCTCGATGCGCGACGACGAGGTGATCGCGGCCGCCGACGAGGCCGGGCTGGCGATGGTGTTCACCGGCATGCGCCATTTCCGGCACTGACGCGTTGATGCGGTTCGCCATGCTGTTCTGGGCCGGGTTCTGGGCGTTTTTCCTGGACCAGGCCAGCAAGTACCTGGTGGTGCACTGGATGGGGCTGGTGCGGCTGCGCGAGATCGACGTGCTGCCGCCGCTCCTGAACTTCCGCTATGGCGAGAATCGCGGCATCAATTTCGGTCTGCTGAACCATGGCTCCGAGGCCGCGCGCTGGGTGCTGATCGGCCTGTCGGTTGTGGTTTGTGTCGCGGTCCTGGTCTGGATCCTGCGGCAGCAGGCAGGCCGGGTGCTGCAGCTGTCGGCCGGGCTGCTGATCGGCGGCGCGCTGGGCAATGTGGTGGACCGGCTGCTCTATGGCTATGTGCTGGACTTCCTGAACATGTCCTGCTGCGGCATCGACAACCCCTTCGTCTTCAATGTCGGCGACGTGTTCATCTTTGCCGGGGCGGCCGGGCTGATCCTGTTCGAGGGGCGCGGAAGCCGGAAAAAGGCCCCGTGACCTTGCCCTGTAAATCGGTTAAACAGCCCTGAAACAGGCGGGAGAGAGTGGCCATGCTGCGCCCTCTGGGTATCATCATGTTGGTTGCGGCGGTGTCGGTCGCAGGGTGCTCGAAACGGGGGCTGCGCGATCTGCGCGCGCCGGGGCCGGGCCCGGATGAGTTCATGATCCTGCCGGTGAAGCCGCTGACCGCGCCGCAGGACTATTCCACGCTGCCGGCCCCGAAACCGGGTCGCGGCAACCTGACCGATCCGAATCCGATCGGCGACGCGACCCTGGCCATGGGCGGGCGGGCCGAAGCGACCGAGCCCGGCGGCGTGCCGGCCACGGACGGCGCGCTTGTCAGCGCCGCCAGCCGCTATGGTGTCGAGCCCGGGGTGCGGGACATCCTGTCCGAGCAGGACGCCAAGTTCCGCAAGCGTCAATCGCGGATGACACGGATCCGGCTGCTGCCGGTGGACCGCTACGAGCAGGCCTATCGCCGCCACGCGCTGGAACCGTTCCCGGAAACCGAGCGCTATCGCCGCGCCGGCGCCGGAACGCCCACCGCGCCGCCGCCAACACGCTGATCCATCTCACATTTCCGAGACTTCGGCTTGAACCTTGGCGCGGTGAGCGTACCTTGATGTGCGACAGAACGGAGGGTGCCGGATGTTCAAGAAACTCGCTCTGACCGCTGCCATGCTGGCGGCGTTGTCGGGCCCCGTTTTCGCCGCGCAACAGGCGGACGGGCAACAGGCGGATGGGCAAGAGGCCGTTACGACATTCCAGTTGCAGAACGGCATGCAGGTGGTGGTGGTCGAGGATCACCGCGCGCCGGTGTTGCAACACATGGTCTGGTACCGGGTCGGCTCGGCGGATGAGCCGGTGGGATCGTCCGGCGTGGCGCATTTCCTGGAACACCTGATGTTCAAGGACACCGAGAACATGGCCTCGGGCGAGCTGTCGGCGACCGTGGCGGCCAATGGCGGGCAGGACAACGCCTTCACCAGCTACGATTACACCGCCTACTTCCAGCGCGTCGCCGCCGACCGGCTGGGCCTGATGATGAAGATGGAAGCCGACCGCATGGTCAACCTGCGCCTGACCGAGGGCGACATCGCGACCGAGCGCGACGTGATCCTGGAAGAGCGCAACATGCGCACCGAGAACAACCCGCGCGCCCTGTTCCGCGAACAGATGAACGCCTCGCAGTATCTCAACCACCGCTATGGCGTGCCGGTGATCGGCTGGAAACACGAGATGGAAGAGCTCGACCGCGCCGACGCCCTGAATTTCTACCGCACCTATTACGCGCCCAACAACGCGATCCTGGTGGTCTCGGGCGATGTCACCCCCGAGGAGGTGCGGCGCCTGGCGGAGCAGTATTACGGTGTGATCCCGGCCAATCCCGACCTGCCCGAGCGGATCCGCTCGCAGGAGCCGCCGCAAAAGGCCGCCCGCCGGCTGGCGTTCCGCGACTCACGGGTGGCGCAGCCCTATATCAGCCGCTCTTACCTGGCGCCGGAACGCGATCCGGGGGCGCAGCAGAAGGCGGCGGCGCTGTACCTGCTGTCGGAAATCCTGGGCGGCGGGCAGACCTCGTTTTTGGCCGAGCAGTTGCAGTTCGAACAGAAGATCGCGGTTTACACCGGGGCGTTCTACAACGGGGTCTCGCTGGACGACACGACATTCGACATGGCCGTGGTCCCGGCCGAGGGCGTGACGCTGGACCAGGCCGAGGCGGCACTGGACGAGGCGCTGCGCAAATTCCTCCGCGAGGGCGTCGATTCCGAACAGCTGGAGCGGATCAAGCTGCAGCTGCGCGCGGTGCAGATCTATGAGCGCGATGACGTGGCCGGGATTGCCAACCGCTATGGCCGGTCGCTGGCCTCGGGCCTGACGGTCGAGGACGTGCAGGCCTGGCCGGCGCTGCTGCAGCGGGTCAGCGAAGACGATATCCTGGCCGCCGCCCGTGACGTTCTGCGCGAGGAGGACTCGGTCACCGGCTGGCTGATGCGGGACGGGGAGGTAGGCCAATGAGTAAACTCAAAGCGGTCTTCGCGGCGCTGATCCTGGTTGTCCTGGCGCTTCCCGCCGCGGCCGGGATCAAGATCCAGGAGGTGGTCAGCCCGAAGGGTATCACCGCCTGGCTGGTCGAGGATCACTCGATCCCCTTCACCGCGCTGGAGCTGCGGTTCCGCGGCGGCACCTCTCTGGATGCGCCGGGCAAGCGCGGCGGGGTCTACCTGATGACCGGCCTTCTGGAAGAGGGCGCGGGGGATCTGGACGCGCGGGGCTATGCCAAGGCGCTGGAATCGCTGGCGGCGACCTTCTCGTTCGACAGCGGCGCGGATTCGGTGTCGATCTCGGCCCGGTTCCTGACCGAGAACCGCGATCAGGTGATGGGGCTGCTGCGCGACACCATCCATGCGCCGCGCTTCGACGCCGACGCCGTCGAGCGGGTGCGCGGGCAGGTTCTGTCCGGACTGCGCTCGGACGCCAAGGACCCCAATGACATCGCCGGCCAGACTTTCCGCGCGATGGCCTATGGCGATCATCCCTACGGCAGCGACGGCAAGGGCACCATCGACAGTGTCACCGCACTCACCCGTGACGACCTGGTGCAGGCGCATAAGGCGGTGTTCGCGCGCGACCGGCTTTATGTCGGGGCGGTGGGCGATATCACCCCCGAGGCGCTGGGCGCGCTGCTGGACAACCTGCTGGCCGATCTGCCGGCCACCGGCGCGCCGATGCCGGAAAAAGCCGATGTGACGATCGACGGCGGGGTGACGGTGGTGCCGTTCGAGACACCGCAATCGGTGGCGCTGTTCGGCCAGCCGGGGATCGACCGGCATGATCCGGATTTCTTCGCCGCCTATATCCTCAACACCATCCTTGGCGGCGGCAATTTCGAAAGCCGCCTGATGACCGAGGTGCGCGAAAAGCGCGGGCTGACCTATGGCGTCTATTCCTACCTGGTGCCGCGCGACCTGGCGTCGGTCTATATGGGCAGCGTCGCCTCGGGCAACGGCCGCATCGGCGAGGCGGTGCAGGTGATCCGCGAGGAATGGGAGCGGATGGCGCGCGACGGCGTCACGGCGGAGGAGCTGGACAAGGCCAAGACCTATCTGACCGGGGCCTATCCGCTGCGCTTCGACGGCAACGGGCCGATCGCAAGCATCCTGGTGGGGATGCAGATGGACGATCTGCCGATCGACTATGTCACCACCCGCAACGACAAGGTGAACGCCGTCACGCTGGCGGATGTGAACCGCGTCGCCGCCGAGCTATTGCAACCCGACCGGCTACATTTCGTGGTGGTGGGACAGCCCGAGGGGGTGGAAACCACCACCAACTGACGCGGGGTTGTCGATCGCGGCGCTACCCGGTGCCGCGGTCGCGGTCCCAGCGGCCGCGCGGCTGCCAGAGCGGGGTTTTCACCGCCACCGCCACGGCGGCATAGACGATGAAGCCCAGCGGGTCGCTCAGGAACAGCCTCAGTGTCTCGCTTGGACCCGGCGCGGTGCGGGCAGAATTCTGTACAAGATCGGGCCGTTTTTCCCCAAGTTCGGCCAGCCCGCGGTTCTGCCGCCGGCGCACCCGAACCAGCGCGGCGACCCCCTCGGCAATCGGCCAGGTATATTCATCCGACACCTTGGTCATTTCCTGCGGGCCGAAATGGCTGCGGATAAAGATGTCGTCCGAGATCACCTCCGGGATCTGATCCCAGCGCGCCCGACCGGCGGGGTTGACCGCGGCGATGCCGCAGCCCGGCACGCCTGTCGCCATGAAGGGCAGGCGACGCCAGAACCCGGCATAGCGCCGCGAGATCCAGCTGCGCGCCGGTTTTATGCGGAATTGCCCGCTGGCATAGGTCGCCTCGGGCCGGTCCAGGGCGCGGTCCAGCGCCGCAATCAGCCCGGGCGAAACATGGATGTCGGCATCCATGAAGACCAGGTTTGGATGATGCGCCGCCGCCATCCCTGCGTTCAGCGCGGCGGTCTTGCTGCCCTGCGCCAGCTCGATCACCCGCAAGCTCCAGCCGCGAGCGGCGAAATCCGGGGCCAGGGCACGGGCCTCTTCCGCTGTTCCGTCGCTGCACCCGTTGGGGATCACGATGACCTCGGGCGGGCCGTCCATTGGCTCGTCCGAGCGCAGCAGGTGACGCAGGCTGCCGCCGATGAAGCCTTCCTCGTTATAGGCGGGGATGAGGACGGTGATCATGCCGCCCCCCGCGCCGGCAGCAGCCGCTTGCGGGCCAGTCCCAGCAGACGCCGCAGGCGCCGCCCTGCGGGCACCCGCCCGTGGAGCGCATCCTCCAGCGCGCGGGCGTCCATGCCGTCCTCGATGCAGTTGCGCGGGCGCAGGAAGCGGGTGTTCACGGCCCGGCCCCGGTCGCTGGTATAAAGCGCCTCGAACCCCTCGGCGGCCAGCGCCGCGCTCACCCGCCGGTCATAGGCGCCGAACGGGGCGGCGGCCAGCGTCACCGGGGCGCCGGCCAGTTCCGCCAGCCTGTGGCGCGCATCCCGGTATTCCGCCTGCCGCCCGGCTTGATCCAGCCGGCGCCAGTCGCGGTGCGTTGCCCCGTGCAGCCCGATGACATGGCCCGCCCCGGCCAGCCGGCGCACGGTATCCTCGGACAGCGAACCGGGTTGGCCGATCCGCGCGCTGAGCAGGAAGAACACCGCGCGCAGGCCGCGCTTCTCCAACTCGGGCAGCGCGATTTCTGCATCCGAGGCATTGCCGTCGTCAAAGGTGATTTCGGGCGCCTCGGTCCCCATCTGGGCGATGCGGTCGAGGATCTGGCAGAACCGCTCGCGCGAGATCCAGAACACGGCTTCCCCCGGCTCCAACTCTCGCTGGGGCGCTCCGATCCCGTGAAAGATCAGGACCGGGCGTTTTTGGTCCGGGGCGCGCTCCATCGCGGCAATCAGGTCTGGGGTCCGGGCATGGGGGCGATTATGCGGTCTTTGCCGCCTGTGCCAAGTATGAATTGCCGGCGCATCCCGCCCCCTATTCCCCGTAGGGCACCCAGACGGTCTTGACCTCGGTCGCGGCCTCCAGGACCGGGCGCAGGTCGGGCGCGGTCCAGTCGGTGGCCTGGGCGTTGTTCACCCAGGTCCGCTTGAGGTTGCCGGCAGAGGCGCGCTCGATCTCGCCCGAGAGGTCGGTGGAGGAAAAGCTCCAGACCGCGTCGACGCCCAGGTGCGACGCCAGCGGTTTGGCCAGCTCCGCATGCGGCCCGGTGAGGATGTTGACCACGCCCGCCGGCACGTCCGAGGTGTCCAGCAGCTGATAGAAATCCGTTGCCGCCAGCGGGAACGGTTCGGAGGCCGCCAGAACCACGCGGTTGCCCATGGCGATGGCGGGCGCCATCACGCCGACCAGCCCCAGAAGCGGCGCCTCGTCGGCGCAAAGTGCGCCGATCACGCCCACCGGCTCCTTCATCGCCAGTGCCACACCGCGGATCGGCACGCCTGCCGCACGCCCGTCATATTTGTCGGCCCAGGCGGCGGCGGTGAACAGGTGCTGGATCGATGCCTCGACCTCTTTCGCGCCGCCGCGCTTGCCGGTCATCGCGTCGATGCGGTGGGCGAATTCATCGGCCCGCGCCGACAGGTTCTCGGCCAGGTAATAGAGGATCTGCGCGCGCAGATGCCCGGTGGTCCTGGCCCAGCTTGCGGCGCCCTGCGCGGCCTCGACCGCGTTGCGCACATCCTTGCGGTTGGCGATCGGCGCATGGCCCAGCAGCGCGCCGCTCTTCGACCAGATCGCCTGGGAATAGCCGCCGTCGGGCCGCGCCTGCTTGCCCCCGATATAGAGTTTCGGGGTGCGGTCCAGAGGGTCGGCGGGGGCGCCGTCGCCCTGCGGCATCGCCGGGACCGGCGCCAGCGCCTTGGGCTTGGCCTTGGGCCTTGTATAGGCCGAGAGCCCCTCCCACCCGCCTTCGCGGCCGAACCCGCTTTCGCGCACGCCGCCAAAGCCGGCGGCGGCGTCGAAGAGGTTGGTGGCGTTGACCCAGACCACGCCCGCAACCAGTTTCGGCGCGATGTCGAGGGCAAGGTTCACGTTCTCGGTCCAGACCGTGGCGGCGAGGCCATAGCGGGTGTTGTTGGCCAGCTGCACCGCCTCGGCGGGCGTGCGGAAGGTGGTCGAGACCAGCACCGGGCCAAAGATCTCCTCCTGCATCAGCCGGTCGGAGGGCGCGAGCCCGGTGATCAGCGTGGGCGGATAGAAACAGCCGCCCTCGGGCAGGGGGACGGCGGCGTGGTGGGTCTGGCCCGCGGTGTTGCCCTCGACCATGTCCGAGATGGTTTTCAGCTGCACCGGATCGACCACGGCGCCCACGTCGATGCATTTGTCCAGCGGATCGCCCAGGCGCAGCTTGTCCATCCGCGCGCGCAGCTTGTCGTGGAAGCGCTCGGCCACCGGTTCATGCACCAAAAGGCGGCTCCCGGCGCAGCAGACCTGGCCAGCGTTGAACCAGATCGCGTCGACCAGCCCCTCGACCGCCGAGTCCAGATCGGCGTCGTCGAAGACGATATAGGGCGACTTGCCGCCCAGTTCGAGCGTCAGCGCCTTGCCGGAGCCCGCCGTCGCCTCGCGTATCTTGCGCCCGACCTCGGTCGAGCCGGTGAAGGCGATCTTGTCGATCTCCGGGTGGCGCACGATCATCTCGCCCACCGCGCCGTCGCCGGTGACGATGTTGACCACCCCCTTGGGCAGCCCCGCCTGGCGGCAGATATCGGCGAACAGCAGCGCCGTGAGCGAGGTGTATTCGGCGGGCTTCAGCACGACGGTGTTGCCCATCGCCAGCGCCGGCGCCACCTTCCACGCCAGCATGAGGAGCGGGAAGTTCCACGGGATGATCTGGCCGCAGACGCCGATGGCCTGCCGGTCGGGCAGCTCGGCCTCCATCAACTGGGCCATGCCGGCGTGATAGTAGAAATGCCGCTGCGCCAGGGGCACGTCGATGTCGCGGCTTTCGCGGATCGGCTTGCCGTTATCGAGGGTTTCCAGCACCGCGAAGAGCCGCGCGTGTTTCTGCAACAGCCGCGCGATGGCATAGAGGTGGCGCGCACGGCCCGGCCCGCCCAGGCGTTCCCACTTGTGCTGGGCGCGGCGGGCGGCGGCGACGGCGGCGTTGACCTCTGTTTCACTGGCCTGGGTCAGGGTGGCCAGCACCTCGCCCGTGGCCGGGTTGCGGCTGTCGAAGCCCGAACCCGGTTGGGTGAAGGCGCCGTCGATGAAATGGCCGAAGCGGTCGCCCTGATCCACCAGCCAGGCCAGCGCCTCGGCCGCGCTTTCGGGGGCGGGGCCGTAGTCCATCGTGTCGAGGATATCTTTGACGGTCATGGCTTCTTCTCGTTTCAAATACTCAATGGCCCGGCGCGCACCGCACGAACCTCACCCCATTGCATGGCGGTAACCGGCGGAATAGGCGCCGGTCACGTGATGCTCCAGCTGCCGTTCGATATCGCCCAGCAGCGACGAGGCGCCGAACCGGAACAGGTCGGGGCCCAGCCATCGGTCGCCCAGCTCCTCCTTGATCAGCGCCAGATAGGTCAGCGCATCCTTGGCCTTGGAGATGCCGCCGGCGGGCTTGTAGCCGACGCGGTAGCCGGTGCGCTGGTAATAGTCGCGGATCGCCCGGATCATCACCAGGCTGACGGGCAGGGTGGCGTTCACCGCCTCCTTGCCGGTCGAGGTCTTGATGAAATCGGCGCCCGCCATCATGCAGACCAGGCTGGTGCGCGCGACGTTGCGCAGGGTACCCAGCTCGCCGGTGGCAAGGATCGCCTTGACATGGGCCTCGCCGCAGGCCTCGCGGAAGGTCTTCATCTCGTCGTAAAGCGCCTGCCAGTTTCCTTCCAGCACGTGGCGGCGCGAGATCACGATGTCGATCTCCTTGGCGCCGGCCTTCACGCTTTCGCCGATCTCGGCCACGCGCAGATGAAACGGCGACAGCCCGGCGGGAAAGCCGGTGGAAACGGCGGCCACGGGGATGCCCGAGCCCTCCAGTGCCGCGACGGCGGGGGCGATCATGTCGTGATAGACGCAGACCGCGCCGACGGTCACCCCCTCGACCCCCAGCGCCGCCAGCAGGTCGGCGCGCACCGGCTGACGCGCCTTGGCGCAGAGGCGGCGAACCCGTCCCGCGGTGTCGTCGCCCGACAGCGTGGTCAGGTCGATGCAGCTCACGGCCTTCAACAGCCAGGCCGCCTGATAGTCCTTCTTCACGCTGCGGCGGCCGGGCAGGGTGGCCGCGCGCCGTTCGATTGCCGAGGTGTTGGCCTGCACCGCGCGCACCCAGTCCATGTCGAGCGCCATGCCGGGATTGCGCGGCTCGGTCACCTGCGGCAGCTGCGCGGTGGAGGGGGCTTTGGTCTTGTCCATGCGGAGGGTCCGGAGGTTGTTTTCGACGCAAGCTTGCACGGTGGGGTGGCCTTGGCAAGCGCGGCCGGGGGGATTTAGTTGCGAATAATTCTCATTTTCATTGACAGTTTTGCGAATCATTCTCATATTTTGCCGGAGTTGTTCAGGTGAGGTGTTCTATGCTTTCCAGACGTGCAGCCGTGGCCCTGTTCGCCGCCGCCGTGGCGCAGCCGCTGACCGCGACTTCGGCCCGGGCCGCGGCGCCGCTCAAGGTGATCGCGACCACCGGCATGATCGCCGACGCCGCCCGCCAGGTCGGCGGCGAGCTGGTCGAGGTGCGGGCGCTGATGGGGCCGGGGGTGGATCCGCATTCCTACCGCCAGACCCGCAGCGACATCGTGGCGATGACGCGCGCCGACCTGGTGCTGCGCCACGGACTCTATCTCGAGGCGCAGATGGAGGAATTCTTTCACGATTTCGGCCGCAAGCGCCGCTTGGTCGCGGTGGCCGAGGCGCTCCCGCGCGAAATGCTGCGCGGGCACGACGATTACGAGAACAAGTTCGACCCGCATGTCTGGATGGTGCCGGACCTGTGGACATACGCCGTCGCCGAGGTGCAGCGCGCCCTGACCGAGGTGCGCCCCGAGGCCGCCGAGGCGTTTGCCGCCAACGCCAAGGCGCACCTGGCCGAGATCGACCGGCTGTCGGCCTATGCGAAAACCACGCTGGCCGGCGTGCCAGAACCGGCGCGCGTGCTGCTGACCGCGCATGACGCCTTTGGCTATTTCGGCGATGCCTTCGGGTTCGAGGTGTGGGGCATCCAGGGCATCTCGACCGAGAGCGAGGCGGGGCTCAACCGCATCAGCGCGCTGGTCGACCGGCTGGTCGCGCGCGGGATCGGCGCGGTTTTCGTCGAAAGCTCGGTCTCGGACCGCAATATCCGCGCGGTGATCGAAGGGGCCGCGGCCAAGGGGCATGCGGTGCAGATCGGCGGCGAGCTGTTCAGCGACGCGATGGGCCGGGATGGCACCTATGAGGGGACCTATATCGGCATGATCGATCACAATGTGACCGTGATTGCCGGTGCGCTGGGCGCCGAGGTGCCGCCGCGCGGCATGACCGGCAAGCTGTCGGCGGGGTTCTGAGCGATGCTGGAGCTTGCCGCAAGCCAGGGCCGGAGTGTCGCGGCCGACGCCCGGATCGGGGACAGCCCGCTCACGATCCGCGGCATGACGGTGTCCTATGGCGAGAAACCGGCGGTGTTCTCGGTCGACATGACGGTGCCGGCCGGGGCCATGACCGCGATCATCGGCCCGAACGGGGCGGGGAAATCGACCCTGCTCAAGGCCGCGCTGGGCATTGTCACGCCGCTGTCGGGGCGGGTGCAGGTGTTCGGCAAACCGTTGAAAGCGCAACTGGCGCGGGTCGCCTATGTGCCGCAGCGCGCCAGCATCGACTGGGATTTCCCGACACGGGTGATCGACGTGGTGCTGATGGGGCTCTACCGCGAGCTTGGGTTGCTGGGCCGGGTGCGGGTGCACCACCGGACCCGGGCGATGGACTGCCTGCGCCGGGTCGGCATGGAGGAGTTCGCCGAGCGCCAGATCGGCCAGCTCTCCGGCGGCCAGCAGCAGCGCGTGTTCCTCGCCCGCGCGCTGGCGCAGGAGGCCGACCTCTATCTGCTGGACGAACCCTTTGCGGGGGTCGATGCGGCCACCGAAAAGGCCATCATCGCGGTGCTGAAAGCGCTCAAACAGGCGGGCAAGACGGTGGTGGTGGTGCATCACGACCTGTCCACGGTGACCGACTATTTCGACCAGGTGTTCCTGATCAACACCCGCAAGGTGGCCGAGGGGCCGGTGGCCGGGACCTTTACCGTGGAAAACCTGCAGGCGGCCTACGGCGGGCGGCTGACCACCGCCCAGCTCGACCAGCTGCCGCGATCGCTGGGCTAAGGCCATGCTGCTGGACGCGCTCACCTTGCAGCTGGGTTACAACGCCACGCTGGTGGCGATCGGCGCCACACTGCTGGGCATTTCGGCGGGGGTGACGGGCACGTTCTTGTTCCTGCGCAAGCGCGCGCTGGTCAGCGACGCGGTCTCGCACGCCACGCTGCCCGGCGTCGGGCTGGCCTTTATCGTCATGGTGCTGCTGGGCGGCGACGGGCGCAACCTGATCGGTCTGCTGGCCGGCTCGGCGCTGTCGGCGGGGGTTGGCCTGTTGTGCATGACCTGGCTGACGCGGCACACGCGGCTGGCCGAGGATGCCGCGATCGGTGCGGTTCTGTCGGTGTTCTTCGGCTTTGGCATCGTGCTGCTGACGGTGATCCAGACCATGAGTTCGGGGCGGCAGGCGGGGCTCGAGACCTTCCTCCTCGGCTCGACCGCCGGGATGCTGCGCGCCGACGCGCTGGTGATCGCGGCGGGCGGCGCGCTGGCGCTGGCGCTGATCGTGCTGCTGCGCCGGCCGATGACGATGGTGGCCTTCGATCCCGACTATGCCACCGCGCGGGGGCTGCCGGTGCATGCCATCGACCTGGCGATGATGGGGCTGGTGATGGCGGTGACGGTGGTGGGCCTCAAGATCGTCGGGCTGATCCTGATCGTGGCGCTGCTGATCATTCCGGCTGTCGCGGCGCGGTTCTGGACCGAGCGGGCGGGGCGCGTGGCGCTGTTGGCCGGGGCGTTCGGCGGGGTTTCGGGATATGCGGGGGCGGCGATCTCGGCTTCGGCGCCGAACCTGCCGACCGGCCCGATCATCGTGCTGGTGGGTTTCGCGTTGTTCGCGCTGTCGCTCCTGTTCGCGCCGGGACGCGGGGTGCTGGCGGCGCTGTTGCGCTACATGCGCTATCGCAGGCAGGTACACCTGCGCCAGGGGCTGCTGGCCCTGGCACAGGGCCAGCCGATCTACGAGCGCCTGACCGTGCGGCTCTTGGCGCGTGCCGGGCTGGTGCGCCGCGACGGCGTGCCGACCGCGGCGGGCGTCGCGCAGGCCGCCAAGGCGCTGCGCGACGAGGTCCGCTGGCAGGCGTTGCGCGCCGATCCCGAGCACGAGGCGGCGGCCACCCTCTATGACGGGTTGCGCGACATCGAAACCGTTCTGACCCGCGACCAGATCGCCGAGATCGACCGCCGCCTCGGCGGCCCGCAGGAGGTCATGGCATGAGCGGTGAAGAGTTCGTCCCGCTGTCGCTGACGCCGCTTCTGATCGGCATCTTCGCTGCG
>NPIG01000253.1_pt2 | contig 52303 bp, 59 predicted proteins | sample 8637441 | NCBI WGS metagenome assembly NPIG01 (sample SAMN07420675, study PRJNA396082) | bioreactor metagenome | isolation source: sample BR6 brine-fed electro-methanogenic bioreactor BR | place: Japan: Kochi | collected 2016-06-14
GTCGAAATAGGCGCGGGCGTCCCCTTCGGAATCGAAATAGCCGCCCTTCCAGCCCCAGTAGGTCCAGGCGCCGGCCATGCGGTCGAAGACCTGGGTGGCCTTGGTTTCGCCGGTGCTGCGCTTCTCGGCCGGCCGCTTCTTGAGCGCCGCGTCGTCGGGAACCTTGCGCCACAGCCAGGAGGGGACGCTGTTCTCCTCGAAGCTCTTCAGCTTCGCCGGAACGCCAGCCTTGCGGAAGTACTTCTGCGCCAGGACGTCACAGGCAACCTGCGACCACCCTGCCGGCACCTCCATTTCCTCGAGCTGGAAGACCACGGAACCGTCCGGATTGCGGATTTCGCTGGACGTCGTCCGGAATTCGATTCCCTCGTAAGGTGATTTCCCCTCCCGAGTAAAGAAGCGCGTGACTCGCATAGTTCCCCCTTCAATCGTAGTAATGCGCGAATGGCCGACTGTTTTGTAACGGAGCTCCGGGTCCCCACCGGCGGAGCAGGGCCTGACGCCTCCATGCCCTAGGCTTTGCACTAGATGCGGTATTGCGTTAGGCCGAACGAAACAAAATGTAGACGAGCCCAGAGAGCATGGCAACCAGATTTCGTGTCAGAAAAATGAAAAAAACACTGGATATTGTAGAAAGTTAAGCGTTATCGGGGGTTTGGCCGAAGAGTTGAAAGACGGGGTCAACTTTTCCCGATAAATCCAAGGGTTACAGCCCGGCGGCGCGGAGCGGCGGGGAATCGCCGTGAATACCAGCGGTTTAGGAAAAATTCCGGAATCCTCGTTGGAGGTTAGGAGCGCCGCCCCGGACCGGACCGGGCTGGACGCACGGCACGGCAGATGCCATATTTGCCCCGCCGGGCCGCGCGAGATCGCGGCGGTCGGGGATATATCGCATTTCGCATTCGACAATCGTACGGGAAACGCGCGTGATCACAATCGGCACCATCATTTCGAGCCTGTTTTTCGCCGACCTGGTCGGCACCGACGAGTTCGGCAACAAGTATTACAGGAGCAAACGGAGCCGTCGGTCGGGGCGCGAACGCCGCTGGGTCATCTACAAGGGGCAGGACGAGGCGTCCCGGGTGCCGGCCGAGTGGCACGCCTGGCTGCATCATACGGTCGAGGAACCGCTGACCGAAAAGGCGGCTCTGGCCCGCGACTGGCAGAAGTCCCATCAGCCCAATACCACCGGCTCGGCGGACGCCTACAGGCCGCGCGGCCATGAACTGCGCGAACGTCAGCACGCCCACGCGACCGGCGACTACGAAGCCTGGACCCCGGACGCGTAGGTCCGCAGGCGATGTCGCAAGCGGTCAAGGAAAAGGTGGTCGGCGGACTGGTGTTCGTCGTTTTCGGCCTGGCCATCGTTTTTTCCTACGGTGTCGGCGGCGTCGCCGATCAATCGCGACAGAACGGAATCGTCATTTCCGCGACCTTCAACCGGGTCGACGGCCTTTCGGTGGGCGACGACGTCCGCCTGGGCGGCATCCGGATCGGCACCGTGGCCGACCAGAAGCTGAGTGATCGTTTCCGCGCCGTCGTGACCATGCGCATCGATTCGGACATTCCGCTGCCCCGCGACACCTCGGTCGCCATTCTCACCGACGGCCTGTTCGGCGAGAAATACCTGGAACTGGAGCCGGGCGGCGATCCCGAGCCGATGAAAAGCGGCGACGAGATCCTGTTCGCACAGGACGCGGTGATCGTTTCGGAACTGCTCGATCTCATCATCTCGCAGGGCAAGGCACGCCTGGCCGATCAGAAGGGCCCGGCAGCCGACGCCGCGCCGTAGGGGAGGGGCGGAGCTCCGCCAGGAAGGGTAAATCATGGGACGCAACCTGATCGAAACGGTGATGGGAGCGGTCGTGCTTCTGGTGACGGCCATCTTCCTGTTCTTCGCCTGGGACATGGCGCAGGTTAAGGCGGTGCAGGGATACGACATCAAGGCCGTGTTCTTCCGGGTCGGTGGCCTGACCAAGGGCAGCGACGTGCGCATCGCCGGCATCAAGGTCGGCACCGTCGATGACATCCGCCTTGATCCGTCGACCTACGACGCGGTGATCACCATGAGCGTTTCGGCCGACGTCAAGGTTCCGGTGGATTCCAGCGCCACTATTTCCGCCGAGGGCCTGCTGGGCGGCAAGTACGTCCGCATCGAGCCGGGCAGCGGCAAGGAAATGCTGACCGCCGGTGCCAGCATCGAGAACACCCACGACTACCGGGCGCTGGAGGATCAGGTCGGCGAGATCATCTTCCTGGCCACCGGTGGCGACGGGCCGAAGTAGGGCCGCGGGCACCGCGTCGTGACTTCCCAGTCCTGGGACCCCGAAGGGTATCAGCGCAACGCAGGCTTCGTGTCGGCGCTCGGCGAGCCGCTGATCGGCCTGTTGCATCCGGCCGTCGGCGAGCGGGTGCTGGACCTCGGCTGCGGCGACGGAACGCTGACCTTGAAACTCGCGGCGTCGGGGATCGACGTGGTCGGCGTCGATTCGAGCCCGGACCAGATCGCCGCCGCCTCGGCGCGCGGCCTCGAGGCCTATGTGATGGATGCCCGGCAGATTCGTTTCCAAGGCGAATTCGACGCCGTCTTCTCCAACGCCGCGCTGCATTGGGTGCGCGAACCGGAACTGGTGGCGGAACGGGTCTTTGCGGCGCTGCGTCCGGGCGGACGGTTCGTCGGCGAGATGGGGGGCAAGGGTAACGTCGCCCTCATCTGCCGCGGCCTGTATGCGGCCCTGGCGCGGCGGGGCCTCGACGGCGAGGCGGTTTTTCCCTGGTATTTCCCCGACGTCGAGGAGTATTCGGCGGTGCTGACCGGGGCCGGCTTCCGGGTCGCCCATGCCGAGCTGTTCGAGCGGCCGACGCCGCTGCCCACCGACATGACCGGCTGGCTGGAAACCATGGCCAGGCCGTTCCTGGCGGCGGTCGGCGAGGCGGAGCGGCCCGCGTTCCTGGCCGAGGTGGTCGAGGACCTGGCTCCGGACCTGCGGGACGCCGACGGCAGTTGGACGGCCGATTACGTCCGCCTTCGGTTTGCCGCATTCCGGCCCTAGAGCATATTCCGACCCTACACGGCTATCAGAACGGCCGGGACTTTGGCCCCCGTCAGAACGACCATGTAAGGTCGGAATATGCTCTGGCGTTCGACGACTTTTCCACGGTATAGGAAATCCAATGCGGGGTGATAAGCACATACGACCGATCCTCAAGCCGTTCCTGGCGTCGGCCTTGGCGATGCCGCTGCTCGCGGTCGGCGCGGCCTGGGCCGAGCCCTACGACGTCGCCGTCCTGCAGGCGCTGGACAAGGTGACGGCGCGGGTCTCGACCCTCGAGGCCCCGGTCGGCGAGGTGGTGACGTTCGGCACGCTGGAGATCATCGCCCGCACCTGCGACAAGCGCCCGCCCGAGGAGACGCCCGAGAGTGCGACCTTCCTGGATGTCTGGGAGGTGCGGCCCGGCGAGCCGGCGCTGAGCATCTTCCGCGGCTGGATGTTCGCCTCCAGCCCGGCGCTGTCGGCCATGGAGCACCCGGTCTACGACGTCTGGGTTCTCGACTGCCGCAACACCGTCTCGACGGACGACTCCGAGTCCTCCTCCGAATCTCCTTCTGAGAACTAAGTTCGCTTCTTCATTGTTAAGGAGCGTCCATAAAATGCAATTGAAGGCATAAGTCTTACGACCTTACAATGAGGTAATCTTCAGTTGTATTCGTGGCGTGGATTTCGGAGTAGTTGATGACTACGGCGGATCAGAAACCGTTTGCATTTATTGGGAAATACGACCCGTTACGTGGGTTCACAGTTTCCAGAGAGGAACTGGCCGGATTTTATACGAAACTCCAAGGCAAATTGGATGAGGCCGCTGAGTTAGAGATTCAGAATGTAAACCGTCGTCCCAATCAGACAGATGCCGAATTTGAGGGGTTGAAATCGGAGATTCGTAACGCTTACAAAATCCATGTCACAATTGAAAAACCAGGAGAAGGAACGATATCCTACGACTCAGCGGATATATTTAATCCAGATAAGTTCCCCGATCGTGTGGCGTCCGTAAAATTCGATAGTGGCTTCAAATTTGAGGCTATTGCTAAAGTTGGTCCAAGAAACAGGTTTCAAATTCTTTTCGATTTTTCAAAGCCTGCTGCATTCGATACAACAGTATTTCCGACTCACGCCACTCCAAATAATAGCAACTCTAATATTTTTGGGCAAGATGACACATGGATTGATTCTGTTCGTGTAATAATAATGGATTTTATAAAAAATAGAAAAAACGGAAGATCTTTTATTCATCGTCAATCAATATATGATTTTCTTTTACTTTTTCCTGGCCTCGCATTGGTTTTTTGGTTTATATTTAGAATTGGTTCTTATGCCGATGTTTTTCTTGGCGGTCGGCCAGATATTTTGACGTATGCGTTCTATGTTTATTTGTTTTTTATGTTCCTCATGTTGTTTCGTCTCACGTTTCATTATATTAGGTGGGTATGGCCATTAAATGTGTTGGCCGGACAGCGTGACTCAGCATCTAAGCACAGGGTGATTCTGGGGTTAATAGGCGTCACTGTCTTAGGTGACATTGTTCGCAGTATCTATGCTCTTTTGAGTTAAGTAGATTGCCTCCAGCCCGGCGCTGTCGGCCATGGAGCACCCGGTCTACGACGTCTGGGTTCTCGACTGCCGCAATACGGCTTCCACCGCCGAACCCGATTCCTCCTCCGAGACATCGACCGGGAACTGAGCGGCGACGCGCCGGGCGTCGTTGAGCAGCAGCAGGTAGTCGCGCGCCGGGATCTCGACGACGCCGAACTGGGTCAGGTGATCGGTGACGAACTGCACGTCGAGCAGCACGAATCCCCCGAGTCTCAGGCGGGCCAGCAGGTGGACCAGGGCGACCTTGCTGGAGTCGGTGGCGTGCGAGAACATGCTCTCGCCGAAGAAGGCGCCGCCCAGCGACACCCCGTAGAGGCCTCCCACCATCTCGCCGTCACGCCAGCACTCGACGGAGTGGGCGAAGCCCATCTCGTGGAGGCGGGTGTAGGCGCGGACGATCTGGTCGTTGATCCAGCTGTCGGGATGGTCCGGACGCGGCGCGGCGCAGGCCCGCATGACCGCCTTGAAGGCGGTGTCGTAGCGCACCTCGAAGGGGCGGCGGCGCACCGTCCTGCGGAGACGGCGCGGAATGTGGAACTCGTTCAGCGGCAGCACGCCGCGCAGATGCGGATCGACCCAGAAGATGGAGTGTGCCGCGCGGCTTTCGGCCATCGGGAAGATACCGGCGGCATAGGCGCGCAGCAGAAGCTCCGGGGTCAGGTCATCGCGCTCGGTGCGTGGCTCAGTCATTCCCGGCGAGCAGGCGCTCGAGCCAGCGGTTGTCGTATTCGCCGTTGATGAACTCCGGCTCCATGATCAGCCGCTGGTGCAGCGGGATGGTGGTCTCCAACCCGTCGATGACGAACTCCTCCAGCGCACGGCGCAGGCGCATCAGGCACTCGTTGCGGCTGGCACCGCGGACGATCAACTTGGCGATCATGCTGTCGTAGTAGGGCGGCACCGTGTAGCCGGCGTAGAGCGCCGAATCGACCCGCACGCCCCAGCCGCCGGGAACGTGATAGTCGCCGACCTTGCCCGGCGAGGGCATGAAGGTCTCGGGGTTCTCGGCGTTGATGCGGCACTCGATGGCGTGGCCGGTGAAACGGATGTCCTCCTGCTTGAAGGGCAGTGGAGACCCCGAAGCGACGCGGATCATCTCGGCCGCCAGGTCGAGGCCGCAGATGGCTTCGGTCACCGGGTGCTCGACCTGCAGGCGGGTGTTCATCTCGATGAAGTAGAACTCGCCGTTCTCGTACATGAACTCGACGGTGCCGGCGCTGCGGTAGCCGATCTTGCGGGCGGCAGCAGCGGCGACCTCGCCGATGTTGCGCCGCTGGTCCTCGTTGAGGGCCGGCGAGGGGGCCTCCTCGATGAGCTTCTGGTGACGGCGCTGGACCGAGCAGTCGCGCTCGCCCAGGTGGACGACGTTGCCGTGCATGTCGCCGAGAAGCTGGATCTCGATGTGCCGCGGCTGGCGCAGGAACTTCTCGATATAGACGGCGGGGTTGCCGAAGTTCATCTCGGCCTCGCGGCGGGCGAGGTCATAGGCGCTGACCAGATCGGCCTCGGTTTCGGCGATCTTCATGCCCTTGCCGCCGCCGCCGGCCGAAGCCTTGATCAGGACCGGGAATCCGATCTCCTTGGCCACAGCCATGGCCTGTTCGGCGGTCTCGACGCCGCCGTCGGAGCCCGGGACCACCGGGATGCCGGTTTCCATGGCCGTCTTGCGCGCCGCGATCTTGTCGCCCATCAGGCGGATGTGCTCGGGCGACGGGCCGATGAAGACGAAACCGTGCTCCTCGACCATCTGCGCGAAATCGGCGTTCTCGGACAGGAAGCCGTAGCCGGGGTGGATCGCCTCGGCGCCGCTGATCGTCGCTGCCGAGAGGATCTGATGCATGTTGAGGTAGCTTTTCGACGCAGCAGGGGGGCCGATGCAGACGGCCTCGTCGGCGAGCCGCACATGCATGGCGCCGGCGTCGGCCGTCGAATGGACGGCGACCGTTCGTATGCCCATCTCGCGGCAGGCGCGGTGGATGCGAAGCGCGATTTCGCCGCGGTTGGCGATGAGGATCTTTTCGAACATCCGGGCCTACTCGATGATCAGCAGCGGTTCGCCATATTCAACCGGGGCGCCGTTGGAAATCAGGATTCGGGTGATCTTGCCCGAGCGCGGCGCCTTGATCGGGTTGAAGACCTTCATGGCCTCGATGAGGACGACCGTCTGGCCTTCGGTGACCTGATCGCCGACCTGGATGAAAGGCGGCGAATCGGGTTCCGGCTGGGTGTAGGCGACGCCGACCATCGGCGAGGCGAGAAGACCGGGATGGTTCGAAATGTCATCGACCGCAGGAGCCGCGCCCTCGGCTGTCGCCGAAGCTGCCGCCACGGGAGCCGCCGCCGGTGCAGCGGTGTAGGCGACGGGAGCCGCCGCGCCTTTCGAAACCCGGAGGTGCCAGTCCTCGGTACCGAACTCGATCTCGTTGAGACCGGTTTCGTCGAGAAGCTTTGCGAGTTTGCGTACGAGTGCGGAATCGATTTCCGGCTTGTTTCCGTCCTTCGGCATTTTTCCTCTCGAAGGTTGCATGTCGTTCGGGCGTGGTCCACAGTGCCCGCCAAGATGAGTTGGAGCCCTTTGCGAACCGGGGTCTTTGACGCCATTTATATATCAGCGCATTGATCGCGGATGTGTCCCGACTTATAACACGCGCGCCGCGTCGCGGTACATCGTGTTTACCAGGCGCCGGTCGACGCATCGCGGTCCAACTTTCGACCCGAGGCATTCCTGATTCGAACCAATGGGTGAAACTCCAATGTTTGTGACCATCAACGGCGAGGAGCGCGGTTTCGACGCTCCGATGACGGTGGAAAAACTTCTCACGGAGATCGGTCTCGACTCCCGCAAGGTGGCGGTCGAGCGGAACCTCGAACTGGTGCAGAAATCCCAGTACGGAGAGATTTCGGTCGAGGACGGAGACCGGCTGGAGATCGTTCATTTCATCGGCGGCGGCGCCCCCGACGGGGCGGCGGCCGACACCGACGACGATCCCTTCGTGGTCGCCGGGCGGACCTTCCATTCGCGGCTGCTTGTCGGCACCGGCAAATACAAGGACATGGAAGAGACGGCGCGGGCCATCGAGGCGTCGGGCGCCGAGATCGTCACCGTCGCGGTGCGCCGGGTCAACATCACCGATCCGAGCCAGCCGATGCTGGTCGACTACGTCGATCCGAAGAAATTCACCTACCTGCCCAACACGGCAGGCTGCTTCACCGCCCAGGATGCGCTGCGCACCCTGCGCCTAGCCCGCGAGGCCGGCGGCTGGGACCTGGTCAAGCTCGAGGTCCTGGGCGACCAGAAGACCCTGTATCCGAACATGGTAGAGACCCTGGAAGCCGCCGAAACCCTTATCAAGGAGGGCTTCAAGGTGATGGTGTACTGCAGCGACGATCCGATCATGGCCAAGCGCCTGGAGGACCTCGGCTGCTCGGCGATCATGCCGCTGGCGGCGCCGATCGGCTCGGGCCTCGGCATCCAGAGCCCGGTCAACATCCGGCTGATCAAGGAGCAGTCGAGCGTGCCGGTGCTGGTCGACGCCGGCGTCGGTACGGCGTCGGATGCGGCCGTGGCCATGGAACTGGGTTGCGACGGCGTGCTGATGAACACGGCAATCGCCGAAGCCAAGGATCCGATCCGCATGGCCAAGGCCATGAAGGCGGCCATCGAGGCCGGGCGTCTGGCCTATCTGGCCGGGCGGATGCCGCGCAAACTCTATGCCGATCCGTCGTCGCCGCTGGCCGGCCTGATCTAGGGCGTTCGATCCGCAGATTCCCTCTTTGATTTCAGGGGCCTTTGACATATAAGGGCCGACCCTTCGCGTCCGGCCGGCAACCCTTCGGGGGCCGGACGCGGAAAGGGGTTTCAGCATTGTTCCCTGGCGATTGCAGGAGGCGGGATCGATGTTTGCTCTTTCGACTCAACGGCAGGTCTGCCGCCCGTCCTACAGCTGCCTGATCGGCCGCAAGAATCCCCGTTCCAGTAAGTTCTCGGCGTAACCTTCCGCCCGCCGGCGGGAGCCCGCCCCCTTTTTCAAGAAGAACGTATCCGCTTCCGAACTCGTCAAGACGACTCCATGGGGATGAACGGGTCATGACTCCCAAGATCAAACGCTTTCTCGACGAGAAGAGCCCGGCGTCGCCGTGCCTTGTCGTCGACCTCGACATCGTCGCCCAATGCTACGGCCGCATCCGCGAAGCCTTGCCGACGGCGACCATTTCCTATGCCGTGAAGGCCAATCCGGCCCGCGAGATTCTGGAGACCCTGGTCGGCCAGGGTTCCCATTTCGATGCCGCCAGCCTGTACGAGATCGAGATGTGCCTGGCGATCGGCGCACCCCGATCGCGCATCGTCTACGGCAACACGATCAAGAAGGAGGCCGACATCGCCGGTGCCTATGCCCGCGGTGTCCGTCTCTACGCCTTCGATTCCGAGGCCGAGCTGGAAAAGCTGGCGGCCGCGGCGCCAGAGTCTGAGGTCTACTGCCGCATCCTGACCTCGGGCGAGGGGGCCGACTGGCCGTTGTCGCGCAAGTTCGGCTGCGAACTGGACATGGCCGCCAACCTGCTGGTCAAGGCGCAGCGTAAGGGCCTGAAGGCGGCCGGGGTGTCGTTCCACGTCGGCTCGCAGCAGACCGATCCGGCGCAGTGGGACGCGGCGATTTCCCGCGCCGCCCAGGTCTTCGCGGCGGTCAAGGACGCCGGCGTCGGACTGGACCTGATCAATCTCGGCGGCGGGTTCCCGATTCGCTATCGCAAGGACGTGCCCGACATCGGAACCATCGCCGAGCGGATTCTCGCCGCCCTGGGCAAGCACTTCGGGGCCAAGCTGCCGCGCATCGTCATCGAGCCCGGGCGCTACGTGACCGCCGAGGCCGGGATCATCGAGGCCGAGGTGGTGCTGATCTCCAGCAAGGACTACGCCAACGGCGTGCGTTGGGTCTATCTCGATGTCGGCAAGTTCGGCGGTCTCGCCGAAACCATGGACGAGGCTATCCAGTACCCGATCGCGACGCCGCACGACGGCGGCAAGACGGGCCCGGTCAAGATCGCCGGACCGACCTGCGACGGCGCCGACATCCTCTACGAGGAGGCGGGCTACCAACTGCCGCTTGATCTCGCCGTCGGCGACAAGGTGCATCTGCTGAATGCCGGGGCCTACACGACGACCTATTCGTCGGTCGGCTTCAACGGCTTCCCGCCGCTGGAATCCTATTACATCTGAGGGCGCTGGCGGCCGGTGGACCGCCGGTTGCCGGTTGGCGGTTCGGTTTGCCGAAAACTACACTAAAACATAGTATTATAGTTGTAAGATATATCATTACATAAGATATTGAATCGAATCACTTGATGTAATTGTACAAATAGCGATTAAATAGGAACCTAAATGTAGATATCCGGAGAGTCCGATGAAAAGCCGTTTCCTTGCACCGTGGATTGCTGCCGCTTTCGCAGCCGGGCTGTCCATCACCGCCGCCCACGCCGAACCGAAGGAGGTGACGGTCTACAAGTCGCCGCAATGCGGGTGTTGCGGCGGCTGGGTCGACTACATGCGGGAGGCCGGCTATTCGGTGCGCGTCAAGGAGATGGACGACGTGACGCCGATCAAGGAGTTCCTGCGTATCAACGAGGACCTGTGGTCCTGCCATACGGCGGTGATCGACGGCCTTGTCGTGGAAGGTCATGTCACATTGACCGCCATCGAGAAGCTGCTGAAGGATCATCCGAAGGACGTGCGGGGCATCGCGCTTCCCGGCATGCCGCAGGGCAGCCCGGGCATGTCCGGGACCAAGGACGAGGACTGGGTGACCTACACCATTTCCGACCACGCGCCGGAGACCTTCCTGGTCGAGTAGGGGAAAAACCCGGAGCAACGTCACGCCCCGTTTTGCCTTTTAATCGTCATGCCCGTGCTTGACACGGGCGTCCACATTTTCCGACACGCCGCGGCATTGCCTCAAAGTGTGGACCACCGGGTCAAGCCCGGTGGTGACGGACGTTTTTTGAGGTGTCAGGGGCCGATTATGCCGCCATGCCGGTTAAACCGGACCGGATGATCACGGTCTAGCGGAACGCCTTCAGCGCGATGATCGTGTAGGTGTCGCGGATGCCGGAGATGGTCTGGATCTTCTCGTTGACGAAACGGCCGATGTCGATGTCGTCCTCGAGGTAGCAGGTCAGCATCAGGTCGTAGTTGCCCGACGTCGAATGAACCTCGGAAACCTCGTCGATGTCTTCGACTGCGGCGGCGGCGACGTCGTAGGATTTACCGAGTTCGCACTTCACCTGAACGAAAAGGGTCTGCATCGATCAGCCTCCGCTAACTGCCGGACTTTTCCTTGTAGACCGGGCGCAGCATGAAGGCGGGGACATGGTCGCCCATACCGCGCACGGGCCTGCCGTCGTCCCGCGGACCGGATTTGCCTTTCGCGGTTTCCGGTTTGGCCTTTTTGGCCTTGCCCCGGCTTTCCTGGGGCTGCCGCTTTTCCTTGGCCGACTTGGACGCCGGTTCCTTGCGGTCCGTCTTGGCCTCCGGTTTCTTGCGGTCCGGCTTGGCCTCGGGTTCCTTGCGGTCCGGCTTGGCCTCGGGTTCCTTGCGGTCCGTCTTGGCCTTGGTTTGCGCGGCTTTGTCCTTGCCGTCCTCAGCCTTGGCCTCAGTGCGTGACTTGCGGCGGCGGCGCGAGCGGGACTCGGGCTTCGCCTCGGCTTCGGTCTCGGCTTCGACGTCGGCTTCGACCGGTGCCGCCGGTTCCGCTTTCGTTTTGGCGCTCGCCGACGGGATCGGCATGCCAATCAGCCGTCCGATGGCGGCCAGGTATTTGCGGTCCTCGGAGGTGGCGAAGGTGATCGCCCGGCCCTCGCGGCCGGCCCGGCCGGTGCGGCCGATGCGATGGACGTAATCCTCGGCGTGGCTCGGCACGTCGAAATTGAAGACGTGGCTCATGTCCTGGATGTCGAGGCCGCGGGCCGCGACATCGCTGCAGACCAGCAGCGTGATCTCACCGCGCTTGAATGCGTTGAGGGTATCCGTCCGCGTCGACTGCGGCATGTCGCCGTGCAACTGCCCGGCGTTGTAACCGTGGCGGTTCAGCGAGCGGTGGACGACGCCGACGTCGCGCTTGCGGTTGCAGAACACCAGCGCGCTCTTGACGGTTTCCTCGGTCAAGGCCTTGCGCAGGGCGGCGCGTTTTTCCTTCTGGCCGCCACCGGGCTTGGTGCCCTTGGGCAGGTCGATCATGACCAGGGACTGCTTGACCGTTTCGGCCGGGGTCGAGGGCGGCGAGACGCTGATCCGCTTCGGATTGCTCAGGAAGGCGTCGGCAAGCCGGCGGATTTCCGGCGGCATGGTCGCCGAGAAGAAGAGCGTTTGGCGGATTCGGGAAACGAGTGAAACGATTCTCTCCACGTCCGGAATGAACCCCATGTCCAGCATTCGGTCGGCTTCGTCGATGACGAGGATCTTGACGTCCGTCATCAAGAGCTTGCCGCGCTCGAACATATCGAGCAGGCGACCGGGCGTCGCAATGAGAACGTCGACCCCGCGGTCCATGACCCGCATCTGATCGGCCATGGACTCGCCGCCGATCAGCAGGGCCTTCGAAAGGCGCGTGTACTTGCCATAGACGTCGAAGCTGGCGGCCACCTGGGCTGCCAGCTCGCGGGTCGGCTCGAGGATCAGCGAACGTGGCATGCGGGCTTTGGCGTGACCGGCTGCCAGGATGTCGATCATCGGCAGGGTAAAGGACGCGGTCTTGCCGGTTCCCGTTTGGGCGCTTGCCAGGATATCGCGCCCGGTGAGCACCACCGGTATCGCTTCTGCCTGAATGGGCGTAGGGGTCACGTAACCGGCGTCGGTTACGGCGCGCAGGACATCTTCACTTAAACCAAGGTCAGAAAAATTCATACAGCAGCGGATCCGGCCGGCGGCTAGGGGCGGACCACCCAATCCCTGTCTCAACCACGCGGGTCCGGCGATATTATGCAGTTAATTGGGCAAGTCAATCATTGGTAGGAGAATCCTTGGCCTTTTCCGCCCGTTTTCGATAACTTTCCGCGGAATGGAATTGTACGGACCGTCATTTGCCCGAAAAGGAGCGGTTCGAGGACGAGGTGAGGGAGGCCGATGAGCGAGCGTGTTCCCCTGGTTCTGCTGCCGGGGCTTCTGAATACCGCGGAACTGTGGCGGCACCAGCTCGACACCCTGGGTGACATCGCCGAGATGGCGGTCGCGGACCTGACACAGGACACCCAACTCGGTCCGATGGCGCAACGGGTGCTTGCCGCCGCTCCGGAGAGTTTCGCGCTGGCCGGCCTTTCGATGGGCGGATACCTTTGCCTGGAGATCATGCGCCAGGCGCCCGACCGGGTGAAACGGCTGGCCCTGGTCGATACCTCGCCGCTGCCCGACACGGACGAGCAGACGGCGCGGCGGCGCGGATTGATCGATCTTGCCCGCAAGGGCGACTTCAAGGGGGTGACGTCGCGGCTTTTCCCGTTGCTGGTCCATCCCAACCACGCCGGAAACGGCGAAATGCTGGCGACCCTCGGCACAATGGCCGAGCAGGTCGGGCGCGACGGGTTCATCCGCCAGCAGCAGGCGATCATGACGCGCCCGGACAGCCGTCACGACCTCGGGCTGATCCATTGCCCGACGCTGGTTCTCTGCGGCCGCGAGGACGGCCTGACGCCGCCCCAGGTGCATGCCGACATGGCGGCCGCCATTCCCAAAGCGACGTTCATCGTCGTCGAGGACAGCGGCCATCTGGCTCCCCTCGAACAGCCCCAGGCGGTGAGCGCCCTGTTCCGCTACTGGCTCGATCACGGCCAGGCCCGGTAAATCCGCGGACGGCGTGGTGCCTTCGGTTGATCGGCGGCCGTGCAATCCAGTATGATCCCGACGAGGTTGAGGTTTTGGGCTGGGAGACCACGACAGGCGTAAATCCGTCGGTCGGCGGCCGCCATGGCGGACCGGGCAACCCCCGCGTTTGCAATGTATTAACGAAATTCCGGCACCGTCGGTCCGTTTAGGTATAATGCGGCTCGATACGTTTGTTATTTAAGGAGGCTCCGGCAGCCATGGTGGGAGAGGGTCAGATGCGGCGCAGGACGAAATGGATTTCCGAATGGCGTCCGTTGATTGGCGTGGCGGCCGTTGCCGTGCTTGTGGGCGGATGCTCCAGCGTGCCGGATGCCGTCAACCCGGTGAAGTGGTACGAGAACACCGTCGATCTGTTCAGCGACGACGATGAAGAAGCCGATAAGGCCGCGGCCAGCGCGAAACCCGCGCCCGGCGGAGAAAAGGAATTTCCCAGCCTCGGCACGGTGCCCGAAAAACCGGCCGTTACGAGCCAGGCCCAGCGCGAACAGGTTGCCGAGGGACTGGTCGCCGATCGCGAGAAGCGCCGCTATGCGCCGGCCGTCGAACGCCAGGGCGTTGCCGCCAATGTGTTGAGCGAGGAGGCCCCGGCCCCCGTAACCCAGCCACCGGCGATGGCGGCGGCCCCGGCGCCGGTTCCGTCGCTGCCCGTTTCCCAGGCACCGGTTGCGGCACCGAAGCCCGCTCCGGCTCCGGCCGCGACGCCCAGCGCCGCACCGCAGACCATGGCCGCTTCGGCGCCGCCGGCACCGCGCGTTTCGCTGGAGCCGCCGGCCCTGCCCAAGATCGGAGGCCAGGCGCAGGCACCGGTACCGGCCCCTTCGGCGACCGCGGTGTCACCGCGCATAACCCAGCCGGTTCCGCCGGCCAATGCCGCGATGCCCTCGATGGCGTCGCCGTTCGAGACCGTCGTCGTTTCGTCGTCGGGCGTGGATGTAGGAGATGCGGGGGTCACCCAGATGACCCCCATGAAGGCTGCGCCGTCGGCTGCGCCGCAATTCGCGGCCGCTCCGCCAGCCATGGGCTCGGCGGAGGCCAACGGGTCCCTACGCGTCGCGACCATTCAGTTCGCGACCGGATCGGCCACGCTCGACTCGCGGGATCGAACTATCCTGAAGCAGGTCGTCGCCCTGCAGAGGGAGCGCGGCGGTGTTCTGCGCATCGTTGGGCATGCCAGCGCCCGGACGGCCAACATGGATGCGGTTCGCCACAAAATGGTGAACTACGAAGTGTCGGCCGACCGTGCACAGACCGTCGCCCAGACGTTGCTGCAGTTCGGTGCGCCGGCGGAGCGGGTGACGGTCGTCGCCAAATCCGATACCGAGCCCGTGTTCTACGAGTTCATGCCGTCGGGTGAGGCCGGAAACCGCAGAACCGAGATTTATCTCGATTTCTGACTTCTGGCTTGTGCCGGACCGGGGGCCCATATTATCTGTCTCGGCAATGCCGGGACGGCACCCTTCCATTTGAAGATCGAAAGACATGCAACAGGAATTTCACCGCATCCGGCGGCTGCCGCCTTACGTATTCGCTGAAGTCGATGCCATGAAGGCGCGTGCCCGTGCTGCGGGTGACGACATCATCGACCTCGGCATGGGAAATCCCGATACACCGACGCCCCAGCATATCGTCGACAAGCTGGTCGAAACGGTCCAGAACCCGCGCACCCATCGCTATTCCACGTCGCGGGGCATCCCGGGGCTGCGCAAGGCGATCGCGGCCTACTACGAGCGTCGCTTCGGAGTCGAGATCGATCCCGTGAAGGAAGCCGTGGTCACCATCGGTTCGAAGGAGGGGCTGGCCAACCTGTCGTCGGCCATCACCTCGCCGGGCGACGTGATCCTGGTTCCCAATCCGAGCTATCCGATCCATCAGTTCGGCTTCATCATCGCCGGTGCCGCGGCCCGCAACATTCCGGTGACGCCGGGACCCGAATTCATGGCCGCCCTGGAACGTGCCGTGCAGCACAGCGTGCCGAAACCGACGGCGCTGGTGCTGAACTACCCCAACAATCCGACGGCCGAACTGGCCGATCTGGATTTCTACGGCCAGGTCGTGGACTTCTGCCGCTACCACGGAATCTACATCCTGTCCGACCTGGCCTATGCCGAGATCTATTTCGAGGGCGATCCGCCGCCGTCCATCCTGGCGGTGCCCGGCGCGCGCGACATCGCTGTCGAGTTCACCTCGATGAGCAAGACCTATTCCATGCCCGGCTGGCGTATCGGCTTCGCCACCGGCAACCCGAAGCTGATCGAGGCCCTGGCCCGCAACAAGTCGTACCTGGACTACGGCGCCTTCACGCCGATCCAGGTCGCTGCGGCGGCGGCCCTGAACGGACCGCAGGAGTGCGTCGACGAGATCCGCCAGCGCTACAAGGATCGCCGCGACGTGCTGATCGACGGCCTCGCCGCCGCCGGTTGGGAAGTGCCGCGGCCGGCCGCGACCATGTTCGCCTGGGCGCCTATTCCCGAACCGTTCCGGCACCTTGGATCCCTCGAGTTCTCCAAGCTGCTGTTGAAGGAGGCCCAAGTCGCGGTGGCGCCCGGCGTCGGCTTCGGCGAGCACGGCGACGAGCACGTGCGTCTGGCCCTGGTCGAGAACCGTCAGCGCATTCGTCAGGCGGTGCGCAGCATCAAGGCCTTCTTCAGTCGTTACACCGAGGACATGGACGACGCCTGGAAGCGGAACAGCCCGCAACCGGCGCGAACCGAACAGGAATGGTCGAAGGAATGAGTGAACCCCTGAAAATAGCCGTTGCCGGTCTCGGAACCATCGGCGGCGGCACGCTGCGGCTTCTGCATCAGAACGCCGGCCTGCTGGCCCGCCGGTGCGGACGGGAGCTGAAAGTGACCGCGGTCTGCGATCTGCGGCAGGATCTGGCCGCCGAGTGGCCGGGCATCGCCTATTTCGACGATGCCCTGCGCATGATCGCCGAGGCCGACGCCGATATCGTCGTCGAACTGATCGGCGGCTCGGACGGCATCGCCAAGAAGCTCACCGAGGCGGCGCTTGCCGCCGGCAAGCATGTGGTGACTGCCAACAAGGCGATGATCGCCCATCATGGGACGGACCTTGTCCGTGCGGCCGAGAAGCGGGGCGTGACCCTGGCTTTCGAAGCGGCGGTGGCCGGCGGTATCCCGATCACCAAGTCCCTGCGCGAGGGGCTGGTCGGCAACGAGATCAGCCGCGTCTACGGCATTCTCAACGGGACCTGCAACTACATCCTGACGGCGATGCGGGAATCGAGGCGCGAGTTCGCCGACGTGCTCGCCGAGGCGCAGCAGCTGGGCTATGCCGAGGCCGATCCGTCCTTCGACGTGGACGGCATCGATACGGCGCACAAGCTGTCGATCCTGACCAGCCTGGCCTTCGGCTGCGAGATCGATTTCGATGCGGTCCAAATCCAGGGCATCCGCGACGTTTCGGCCCTGGACATCCAGTTTGCCGACGAGTTGAACTACCGCATCAAGCTGCTGGGCATCGCCCGGCGCACCGAGAAGGGCATCGAGCAGCGGGTCCATCCGTGCATGGTGCCCCTCAACAGCCCGATCGCCCATGTCGACGGCGTGTTCAACGCGGTGGTGGCCGACGGCGATTTCGTCGATACGACCATGTACCAGGGACGCGGCGCCGGCGAACGGCCGACGGCCTCGGCGGTCGTCGCCGATATCGTCGACATCGCACGCGGCAACCGGGCGCCGTCGCTGGGTCTGCCGGTGGCCGAACTGGTGCCGCTCGAGCCGTCGCCGATGGAATCCCATGTCGGCAGCTACTACGTGCGGCTGATGGTGCGTGACGCACCGGGCGTGTTCGCCGATATCGCAGCGGTTCTTCGCGACTGCGAGGTGTCCATGGAGGCCGTGCTTCAGAAGGGCCGTTCACCCGACGAAGCGGTGCCCGTGGTGCTGACCACGCACCGGACCCGCGAGGAGTCGATGACGCGGGCATTGGCAATGATCCAGGCGCTTGATACCGTAATCGAACCACCGCACATGATCCGCATCCAGTCGTTCAAGGGCGGGCCCGGCGGCGGCGCTTAAAAAGCAAAGCCAACAAACAGACAGGGGAGCCCGGCGATGAGCCAGGACACGGTTGTCAGCCGCAATCTGGCCATGGAGGCCGTCCGTATCACCGAGGTTGCGGCCTTGGCAACATCGCGCTATCTGGGGCGCGGAGACGAACGGGCCGCCGATCAGGCGGCGGTCGGGGCCATGCACAAGGCCCTGCAGGGACTGGCCATCAACGGCACCATCCGCATCGGCGAGGGGGCCCGCGGCGAGGTCGACAAGCTGTACGCCGGCGAGAAGGCGGGAACCGGCGAGGGGCCGACGGTCGACCTGGCGGTAATGCCTCTGGAGGGACCGACCATCATCGCCAAGGGCGAGCCCAACGGCATGTCGGCCATCGCCATCGCCGAGGACGGCGAGTTCGTCGATTTCCCGGCCATCTACATGGATAAGATCGCCGTCGGCGGCGGGCTTCCCGAAGGGGTGGTAAACCTCGACGACGGGCCGGCCAAGAATCTGGGCGAACTGGCCAAGGCCAAGGGCGTGGAGATCGGCGATCTGGTCGCCTGCATTCTCGACCGGCCGCGCCATGCCGAATTGATCGCCAAGACCCGCGAGGCCGGGGCGCGCATCATGCTGATCGCCGACGGCGACCTGAGCGGCGTGATCTCGACGGCCTGGCCGGATTCCGGGATCGACATCTTTCTCGGTTCCGGCGGCGCCCGCGAGGGCGTCCTGGCGGCGGCGGCGCTGGCCTGCACCGGCGGTCAGATGCAGGGCCGGCTGATCGTCCGCAACGACGACGAGCGGGTCAAGGTCGAGGCCTGCGGCATCTGCGAACCGGGCAAGGCCTATACCGCCCCGGAGATGGCGTCCGGGCAGGTGACTTTCGCCGCCACCGGCGTGACCGGCGGCACCATCCTGGCCGGGGTGAAGCGGCGGCATGGTGCGGCGATGACCCATTCGGTGGTCATGCGTTCGCTTTCGGGCACGGTCCACTTCATCAAGGCCTATCACGATTTCGCCCATTGGGCCGGTTCCGACCGAGTCGCATCCTGACGGGCGGCGGCGCTGTGGTGGGCGGCTCCGGTCCGGACAACAAACAAGGCGACCCGTTTCTCGGTGTCGAGCAGTCCCTGTGCGGAAGGCGCTGGGTGGCGCGTGCGGTCGATGAGCGCGGCGCGCTGGCCCTGACGCAGCGCCTGGGACTGCCGGAGGTCGTCGGGCGGATCCTGGCGGCGCGGGACGTGGGCCTCGACGAGGCCGAGGATTTCCTGACGCCGACCCTGCGCAAGTTCCTTCCCGATCCCAGCCATCTGCGCGACATGGATGCCGCCGCCGAACGCATCGGCCGGGCGGTGATGCAGGGCGAACAGATCGCCGTGTTCGGCGACTACGATGTCGACGGATCGGCTTCGGCGGCCCTGCTGACCCGCTATCTGCGCGCCGTGGGCGGCACCGCGCGGATCTACATTCCGGACCGGCTGGACGAAGGCTACGGCCCCAATCCGGAAGCCCTGATCGGCCTCGGCCGGGAAGGGGCGTCGCTGATCGTCACCGTCGATTGCGGCACGACCGGCTACGAATCGTTGTCGGCGGCGGCGGCGGCCGGGCTCGACGTGATCGTAGCCGACCACCACGAGGCCGAGGCGGCCCTGCCGCAGGCGGTCGCCGTGGTCAATCCCAACCGCCTCGACGAGATCAGCCCGCACGGGCATATGGCGGCGGTCGGTGTGACGTTCCTGCTGGTGGTCGCCTTGAACCGCCATCTGCGGGCAGCCGGCTGGTTTTCCGGCGGCCGGCACCCCGAGCCCGATCTCATGCGCTGGCTCGACCTGGTGGCGCTGGGAACGGTTTGCGATGTGGTGCCGCTGGTCGGAGTCAACCGCGCCTTCGTGGCCCAGGGTCTGACGGTGATGGCGGCGCGCGGCAATCCCGGTCTGCGGGCGCTGGCCGACGTCGCAGGTCTCGACGAGCGGCCCGGCACCTATCACGCGGGTTACGTCCTCGGTCCGCGGATCAATGCCGGCGGCCGCATCGGACAATCGGACCTGGGGGCGCGGCTGCTGGCGACCGATGACGAGATCGTCGCCCGCGAGATCGCCGAGAAGCTGGACGCCCTCAACCGCGAGCGGCAGGACACCGAGGCCCGGGTCCTGGAGGAAGCGATGGCCCAGGCCGAGGCCGACGCGGGTTCCGCATCGGGTGTGGTGTTCGTCGCCGGCGAGGGATGGCATCCCGGGGTCATCGGCATCGTCGCCGGCCGGCTGGTCGAGCGCTTCAACCGGCCTGCCTGCGTGATTTCGCTGGCCGACGGCCAGGCCACCGCCTCGGGACGTTCGATCGCCGGGGTCGATCTCGGTGCCGCGGTCATCGCGGCCCGCCAGAGCGGAATCCTGACACGCGGCGGCGGCCACACGATGGCGGCCGGATTCGCGGCCGAGGCGGCGAAACTGGACGAACTGCGAAGCTTCTTCGACGAGCGCCTCGGCGCCCAGATCGAAGTCGCCTCGGCGACCCGCGAACTGAATATCGACGGCGCCCTGGCCCCGGCGGCGGCGAACATGGCACTGCTGGTGTCGCTGCAGCGCGTGGCCCCCTTCGGTGTCGGCAACCCGGAACCGCGTTTCGCGATCCCGGCGGCGAAGGTGTCCTGGGCCAAGGTCGTGGGCGGCAATCACCTGAGTTGCACCCTGACCGGGCCCGAGGGTGGGCAGCTGCGGGCCATCGCGTTTAGGGCCATGGACAGCGATCTCGGCCCGGCCCTGCTGAAAAGCGACGGCATGCCCTTCCACATGGCCGGCAAGCTGCGGGTCAATTCCTGGCGCGGCACGGAGTCGGTGCAGCTGATCGTCGACGACGCGGCGCCGGCTGCGTAAAAACGACGCGGCCCCCGCCGTTAGGACGTGGGCCGGCCGGATGTCCGGGCTGAAGCCAGAAACCTACTTATTCAGGATCTTAGGAACCTGGTTGGCGCGCAGGCGGAAGGCGTCGGGCATGCCCTTGCCGAGCAGCGGCCGCAGGTAGAACAGGAACTCCTGGGTCACGTTGTTGCCCTCGGGGGTGATGAAGTGGTCGGGCATGACCGCCGTCTTGCCGGCGATGTCCGGCAGGTGGCTGAGGCGGTATTCCACCGAGTAGTAGCCGGTGCGGTGGATGGTGACCGAGCCGTCGCGGTTGCCCCAATGGGCGTATTGCACGGCCTTCTCGCCGACCTCGCGGGCCTCGCGCTGGTCGACGTCGGAGACACAGCCGAGGAACGAGCGCTGCAGGTAGCCGAAGGTGTCGCCGCGCACGCGCTTGATGTCGGTGCGCTTCTTGATCAGCGTGGTCAGCTGGTCGGCCAGGGCGCCGGTGCCGGAAAGCTGGACGTTGCCGTGGGCGTCGCGTTCGACCTGCTCGACCAGCTTGGAGATGATCGGCGTTCCGGTCTTGTCGTGAATGCCCTCGGAGACGGCGACGACGCAGCGGCCGTACTTGTCGTAGGCGCACTTCACGTCGGACACGAACTGGTCGACGCTGAAATCGCGCTCGGGAAGGTAGACGAGGTGCGGGCCGTCGTCGTCGAACTTGCGGCCCAGAGCCGAGGCCGCGGTCAGGTAGCCGGCATGGCGGCCCATGACGACGGCGACGTAGACGCCGGGCAGGGCGCGGTTGTCCTCGTTGACGCCGGCGAAGGCCAGGGCCACGAAGCGGGCGGCCGAGGGATAGCCGGGCGTGTGGTCGTTGATCGGCAGGTCGTTGTCGACCGTCTTGGGGATGTGGATGCAGCGCAGGTCGTAGTCGTTGGCGTGGGCCTGTTCGTTGACGATGCGCAGGGTATCGGACGAATCGTTGCCGCCGATGTAGAAGAAGGTACCGATGCCGTGCGCCTTGAGGACCTTGAAGATCTCCTGGCAGTACTTGAGGTCCGGCTTGTCGCGGGTCGAGCCGAGCGCCGAGCAGGGCGTTTCGGCGACCAATTCCAGGTTGTGGACGGTTTCCTGGGTCAGGTCCAGGAAATCCTCGTCGACGATGCCGCGGACGCCGTAATGGGCGCCGTAGACCCGTTCGACCATCGGAAACTTACGCGATTCTATGACCGCTCCGACCATGGACTCGTTGATGACTGCGGTCGGGCCGCCTCCCTGGGCAACAAGGACTTTGCCTTTGAGCATCTATGCATCCCTCCGGCACGCTGTGATTCGCTGGATGGCCCGGACGTGGGTGGGCCGACGTGGCGGGGTACTCCCCTGCGAACAGATATTATTTGCTCGCCTCACGACTGCATAGGCGGAATCTGACCGAAACACCCCCGTAATGTGGGAAAGTCGGACCCCGAAGGGGGCAGGTGCGGGAATTGCGGAGGATGATTTGCCGATTTTCACCGTGAAGGCTTGATTTTGCCGCGCGGTACGTATAGATGAACACCTCGCTTCGAGACCCCATCGTCTAGAGGCCTAGGACACCGCCCTTTCACGGCGNNTCGAATCCCGTTGGGGTCGCCATCTCATTTTCTATTCCATTAAAATCAACGAGTTAGAAGCCGGTTTTGACCCACCTCTTGGTATGGGCGGGAAAAAGTGGGTCACGTTCGTTCTTTTTTTGATCCTGTCGCGGGGGCAGGGATGTCTTCCGGTACGATCAAATGCATGGCCTCGCCGGCCAGCCGTTTGCGATCGGCGGCGCGGGTGTAGAGTTCGGCTTCATCGGCGGTCAGCCAGCCATAGATGGCCATCAACTGGCGAGTGGTAGCGCCGCGTTCGGCGGCGATGGTTGCCCCGGCCTTGCGTAGCCCGTGAGCGGAGCAGTGGGGCAGGCCGGCCTCGTTGCACCAGGCGCGGAACTTGTTGCCGAATCCGTTCGCCGTGAACGGCTTGCCGAAAGAGGTGACCAGATAGGTGAGGTGCCCGGACTGCGTGGCATCGAGGATGGTCCGCAGTTCCGGCAGGATGGGGATGGCCCGGTCCTTGGGATAGGTTTTGCGGCCCTTGGTTTCCGTGAAATAGAGCCAGCCGTCGCGCTCCATCTGGCGGCCGAGACGAACGACGTCACTGCGGCGGACGCCGGTGAACATCAGCAAGCCCATGGCGAGACGGGCCTTGGTGCCGATCGGGTGACGATCCTCGAATTGCCTGACCTCGGCAACCGTCCAGGTGTGAAAGCCGATCTTGCGATTCGGCGATTTCAGGCGCTTGACGTCGCGGGTGGGGTTGGCGTCGGCGCGCTCGGTCTCGACGGCCCAGGCGAACAGGGCGCGTAGGGCCTTGAGGCGATTGTTCGCGCCTTCCGGCCGGTCGGCGTGAGCCTCGAGAATCCGGCGAACGTGCCGGGTCTTCATCAGCTTATAGGGCTTGTCGCCGTGCGGGATGTCGTCGTTCAAGTCGGCGAATCGCTCCTGGCAGACGGAATCGAGAAGCCGCCTGCGGACATAGCCGGCCTCGAGGGCCTTGAAGGCGGACGACTTGTAGTACTCCTGGGTCAACCAGCGCAGGCTGCCGGGCTCGGCTGAGGGGAAAAGCCCGGCGCCGGTTTGCTTTGGCTTGGGCTTGCCGGCCATGGCAGCGCGGAATTCCTCGAAGAAGGCTTCGGTGCCAGGCGTCTCGCGCAAGCGGATCTTCGGCCGACCACGCTTGCGGAAATACAAGCGGACGTTCCCGTGCCGGTCTACGTCTTCGTAAAGGTATTTAAGATCGATTTCGCCGCTGCCATCACGCAAGCGGACTCTCGTCATGGTTGGGCCTCCCGTCCCAGGGATTGGCGTCGCGTTCGTCCTCGCCATTGGGTAGGGCCGAGAAAGCCATGTCAAGTTGCCAGACGTCCCAGACCCTTCGGCTGTCGACGATTCGCGGCTTCGGCATGCGGCCGTCAGCAACGAGTTGGTCGAACTTGGTCGGGGATACGCCGATATAAGCCGCCGCCTGCACGCGATTGACGCCCCGTGGCGGCAGCGAGGCCGGCAGAACGTCAGATCGAGTGCGGATGGCGTGACTGGTCATGCTGTTTCAGGACTGTTCGCGTCAGAGATTCTACCAGAGAGAGCGATCGGATTCCCTGATGACTATGAACGCGCCTGCGAGATAGTTGATAGCGCCGAGGATTTCGGCTCGTGCTTTCGCGGCCTCGCCGGCGGACGCCAAGAGGGCGGCCTCTTGGGCTTTCTTCTGGGCCTGCCCGAGCGGAAAGCCGACACCGACCATCTTCGATATCTCGATCATCGGCTGCCGGTCGAACGGCAGGCCGTTGGCGTGGCGATCGAGGCCCTTGCCTGCGGCGGTTTGTTCCATGGCGGCCGCGAAAACTTCGGCCAGGGCTTCATATCCGGTTGGCACATCGATCTTCGCGGTGCTCATTGGTTGGCCCCTTTCTCGAAAATCCAGCACTTCACCGTGTGCGGCTTCCAGTTGCGTTGCTCGATGGCGCTGTTGACTGCCTTGATTTCCCGGAACCGATGCGTCCGGCTGGATTTGAGGTGCTTTTTCAGGTCGATGAGTGGCGGCAGGGACTGGTTGTTGGTCACCGCCTCTTTGCTGAACTGGTTCAGATTGATCGCGATCAGCTTGGGGTCGCGGGAATGGTTGACGAAGGACTCGCCGAGGAAATCGTAAATCTCCCAGAATTCCTCGACGACGGGATGATCCGCGCCGATAGCGCGTTGGCGCTCGATCGCCGCCTCTTTGAGAGCTTGGATGGTTTCCTGGCGCCACTGGTCTGGCATGGAAACCACCGGCGCCAGGGCGTCGACCAGGGCCATGAGTTGACCATGGTTCTTGGCGATACGATGCAGGCGGATTTCCGGCAGATCAATGAGGGCGGCCTCGTACTTCTCGGCTTTCTTCCGGATAGTCTCCAGAACCGCCTTTTCCGCCGTCGTGGCGCGAATGAGAAAATGGCTGACCATCCCGACCTTTAGAGCCGAAAGGGCGTCCGCAGCCACCTTGGATTCGGCCGTATGGCCCTTCGTGTCGAAGTTCAGGTGGATAAGACGCTGCATGATCGCTTCGGAGGCGTTCACGGGCGCGTTCTGAGAGATCAGGACCGAGCCCCGGAACGGCGGTTCGTTGGTCTCGTTGCCTCCGTTCTTGACGCCTCGCGCCCGGCTCGGCCGGCCGTTGTAGGCGGTTTTGAGTTCGTCCCAATCGAACTGTTTGGCTTTGACGGTGTCTTCGCGATCGCTCTCGATCAGGGAGATCGGAAGGTTGGACACCTGCGAGAAGATGCGGGCGCGGGCGGCCAGGGTGGATTTGTTGGGATCGAACCCTTCGTAATCCGAACGGCCGACCAGCTTCCACAGGAACTCGATCAGGGTGGATTTCCCGGATCCGGCCTCGCCGACGATTTCCAGGAAGGGAAAGGACTTGTACATCTCGCGCATCTGTTCGGCGAACAGCGTGCCGAAAAAGAACGCGACCGCGATCAGTCCCTTTGGCCCAAACGCCCGATAGACGTAGTCCAGCCATTCCGGCCGGTAGTCCCGGCGGTCTCCGATCTTGAGTTCCAGGGACTTGTTCAGGGTCTTGAGGGAGGTCCGGCCGATTTCGAAGAAATCTTCGTCGTTGATCGGATAGACCTTGCCGGCCGATACCGCCACGTCGCTGAACACGTAGGCTTTGTGTTCCTTGGAATAGCCGACGAAATCGATGGTCTCGACCGTTTTGATGTTGTCGAGGTAATGGCCGACGATCCAGTTCAACTGAGCGGAATTACCCGTGTACAACCGGCCGTCCGCCACGCCGAGAAGCCGCTTCTTGAACTCGGCGGCGGAGGCGATCTGCGCGCCCGTGAATGTTCCCTTTTCCGGCTTCTTGCCGGTGGGGAAGTCGACGCGTGCGTAATACCAGCTTTCGTCGGTCTGTTTGTTCTTCTGGAAATAGAGGAACTTGACCACGCAGCTATTGATCTCGCGGACATCGGCGGCCTTGACGGCAGCGGCATGTTCCGGCCCGGTGTCGGGGTCATAGTCTCCGGTTTCCTTCACCAACTCCAGGGTCTTCGCGTAGATATCCGGAGAGAGATGGAACCAGTAGGTGCGAACGCCGAAGTCGAGAGCGAAACCGGTCGAGTTGCTGTGCTGCCACATGAGGATGGCTTTTTCCCGCGCGCTTTGGGCCAGGAAGAGGTCGCCCTCGTAGCGATAGCGCGCGATATCCGCCTCGGACAACCGACCGGCTAGATGGGCGTCGTTCCAGTCGATCTTTATCCGGCCCTTCTGCGGGATCAGGGCGGCCCTGTTGTCGAAGCCCATTTCATGGGCCCGCTTGACATGCTTGCGGGTGGCGTATCGGCCGGCCTTGTCGTTGTCGAGGGCCCAGACCAGGGTTACGTCCCGGTTTTTGATTTCCTCAAGGACGGTGCCGGGAAAGTTGCTGGATGACAGGGTGGCGACGGCCTTAGTGCCGTGAAGGTGCAAGGCGCACGCGTCGATGCAGCCCTCGACCAGCCAGAGTTCGTCGCCGTCCTCGACCTTCATCCCCGGCGGCTGCCACCACAGGCCCTTGTGCGCGCCCTCGAAATTGGCCTTGCGTTCGTCGACATCGCCGTCTTCGTCGGTGACGCGGACGGTTTCGACGAAGCGCTCCATGAGGATGCCGGCGGCGCGGTCGACATCGAACACCACGGTTGCGGTCGCCCGGTCACCGCGACCATGCTTGAAGTGCCCCTGGCGATACCAGCCCCGGATTTTCGAGATGTCGAGGCCGCGAACGAAGGACATATAGGCGTCGGCCGTGGCGTTGGGGGCCTGCGTGGTCGCCGGGAAACGCTCGTTGAACTTGCCGAAGGCCTCCGGGTACAGATCCTTGACGTGGGCCGACCAGCCGCATTTGTTCTCGCGGCCACATTTGATCACCCAAGGCACCTCGGCGCTGGTGAACAGTTCCTTCTTGCCGCACTGGGGGCAGGTCCCCTGCCGCAACCAGGTTCCCGCTTTCTTGAACCGGTAATCGGCGACCAGGGCGCGAAGGACTTCCTCGCGGATGTCTTCACGCATCGCCGCCTCCGATCACGCCGATTACGGGGTTTCTGCGGGATGCCGCTGCGACGGCTTCCAACTTGGCCGAAACGCGTTTCAGGGCTTCGGAAAGAATGGCGAGATTGTCGCCGATCTCCCCATGCTGGGTGCTGTCGGCGTAGCGGGCGATGCCCTCCAGGGCGTTGGCGATCCTCTCGGCGTCGTCGGTCGCGTCGACGAGTTCCCGGAAGAGGGAATCAGGCAGGCAGTAACAGGTCATTTTCTATGCCCCTTCGTTCTTGGAATCAGGGGCGGGATTTTCGAGGCTGTCCTCGATAAACCAAAACCATCGATAGGCAGTCGATCTCAAACGCCATGATAGGTTGTTTAATTGGGCAGCAATATCCACGTGCCCGGCGGCAATGGCCTGATCGGCGAGGGTGAGAACGGCGTCGGCGTCGGCGCCGAGTTCGGCGGCGTCGACCAATTGGCGGTGAAGTCGGCAGGGGGAAACGTTCAGAACGGCCATTATGCCCGTGCTCCTTTGGCAGCGATTGCCGGAGCGGGCGGCATTTCAAGGCCGCTGGCGCCCCGGGGGTTGAAATCCCGCCAAAGGTCGGGCCGACGTGCCTTTAGGCCGAAGCCCTGGACATACGCACGCCGCCCCCGGAACATAAGCGCAAAAATAGCCGCAAGACTGACGGGGCGGCATCCGCCTTTGGTGGAGATTTCAAGCTCCACAATTAGGCTACGCCGCCCGTGAGTCGTTGGCAAGCCAAAAATATGCGGAAATTTCTTCCCTATGTTCTTGCGGTGCGGAAAATTTTTCCGTATATTTAATCCGAAACGGGGGACGGAATGCCGACACTCAAAGACTTCGGAAATTTCAAGATCAGGGTCTATTTCGGGGACCACAATCCGCCCCATTTTCATTTGGTCGGCCCTGACTTCGCGGCTCTGGTCGCGTTTTCCGATTTGAGCGTTATCGGCGGTTCCGCCCCGGAGAAAGTTCTCAAGGAAGCCCGAAAATGGGCGGCGGAGAACAAGGCGATTTTGCAAGAGACATGGGATCAAGGGAATTGACCCGATCCCGATAGGAGCCAGAGCATGACTGAGACTTCCCGCATCCGATCCGTGGAAACCAGCGCTCCGTTTGTCTTGTCGTTGGTTCTTGGCAATGGACGGCGGTTGCGTGTCGATCTGACCGGCTTCGTCCATCGGACGCCGGCCTTCAAGCGCTTCCTGGATGATCCGGAAGCCTTCGCACGTGTCGCGGTGGAAGATTGGGGCTACACCCTGGAATGGGAAAACGGGCTGGATATGCCGTTGCCCAATCTTCTCACGATCGCCGAAGAACAGCAGGCGAGCACGGGGGCCGATTTGGCGCGCTTTGCCTCGACCCATAACCTTTCGGAGGCCGAAACCGCCGATCTTCTCGGGACCACGGCGCGCACCGTGCGCAACTACAAGGCCCATCCCAACAAGGTCCTGCCCAAGCCGGTGCAGATCAGCTTGCGGACATTCGAGCGGAACCCGTTGACCTTGGCGGCCCATTTCCATCCGCGTAAGGCCGGCAGGCCGCGCGCGGCTGTTACAGAATGATCGGAGGGCACGCTGATCATGCGTGTGATTTATCCCGCCGTTATTGAATTCGGTGATCACGGCGGTTTCGGTGCTTTCTTTCCCGATCTTCCAGGCTGCGCGGCTGCCGGCGACACGATCGAGGAATGCAAAATCGATGCGGGGCAGGCATTGGCCCTCCATCTCGCGGGCATGGTTGAAGACGGTGAGACCTTTCCAGAGCCGACGCCGTTGGCCGAAGTCACGGTAGACAGCGATATCCAGGTTGAGGAAATTNNTGTCTCGGCTTCCCTCGACACTGCGTGATCCGTTCGTTTCCCCCATAATCTTCATCCCCCCGCCCTCGATCTATGCCGCCCCGCGAAAGGGGATATGGATTTCGGGATCGGGTCTCTTCGAGGCTTCGAGCGAGCGAACCGGCGAGAGGCCGCCGACGAAAACGAATCCACAGTCCGGATTGGTGCAAACGTAGGTGATTTCCCGGTAGGTGGGCGTCATCTGTTCGGTTTTCGCGGTCTTGCAAGCACTCCCGCAGTGCGGGCATCGCGTCATGTTCAAACTGCGCGGCATCGCAGGCTCCCAGGGATTTCAGGTGAAAGGGCGATGAACAACACGGCCTGTCCTCTATCCGCATTTCCCCGGCACCCACCAAATAGTGGTTGACGAATAGGATCGAAAATGCGTGTTTTTTGATCGTTCGCAGCGAGGATAGTTCCGGAATAGGTTCCATGACAACACCAAAATTGCTTTTTCTCTTTGGCGTGCATCCGGAGCGTGTTATTGCCCGTCTGGGGGTTTCATAGGGAAGTCTGGGTTCAAAGGCTAGCCGGGGTAGGTATTCGCCATGACAACCAAAAATGAGGCGGAAGCGTTCCGAGAGGGCGTGGGAGAACGCCTTCGCCAAGTGGAGGCGCATTTCAAGAACCGCTCGCGCGCGGCCGACACGGCCGGCGTATCCAAATCGACGTTCCTGCGCTGGGTGAACGGCGAAGTCGATCCGTCCTTCGGCGGACTGGCGAACATCGCCAAGGAAACCGGGATTTCGTTGGATTGGCTGGCCTGGGGCCGGGGCGATATCTACGGCCGCGCCTCCGTGACGCCGAAAGCCAAAACCTCGGAGGCTCTCCTGACCATCGATGAGGATCTCTTGGCTCAGATCGCCGAGGGCATCGGCGCCGTCTATGCGGACGAAGGCACGGCGGTTTCGCCGGCCCAACTGGGTCGGGCGGCGGCGGCGATGCTCAACCAGTTGTTCGCGGCCTATGAAGATCCGGCCGAGCGCCGGATCGGCGTCAAGATCCTGCTACAGCAATTCCGGGCTGGAATGCGAGCGACCACACAGTCGGATCGATAACAACCGCCGCTTTGTCGCGGGGGAGGGGCTTACCCGTCGTCGAGCCCACATTCCTTGGTGATACTAGTGCTATCACCCCAACACATTTTGAAGTTGCCGATGCCGGTGATCATTGTGTTGCATCACAGATGTCCCGCGACCTGCCGCTATCCCGATTTAATTGTGGATGTGAGAGGTTTCTAATAAACCCGTCGAGGCCCGACGAAGTCGGACCTCGACACTAGAGTTCACTATCACAACACCGGGCGGCCTCAAATTGGATGCTAAAATCTGAGCCGCCAACCCATCCAGACATATCAACTAGCTCTTTCGTCACAGCAGCAGAAAATACACATCTGATCCAACCTCCATGTCGGCAAAAGACTCGGGGACAGCAACGTGCACATATAATGTACACAACTGGAGATTTTGTGTCAACGTAAAATATATCGATATATCAATGAGTTATTTCGTTTTTCTCTATCTTACCGTTATGGAGATTTCAACTATTAAGTTAGGGGGAATAGATCACACAAATGGGATGATTGTGCTAACTAAAACAGTTAAGCTTGAATGTAATGTTGAGCGCGAAAAGTGCTCTAGCTATCCGAGGGGAGGCGGATATGGAATCAAATAATGAAGATTATAGTAAGGGCATTATTACCATTTTTCGATATCTGCACCTGCTGTGCCATATAGGAAAGGCGGAGAATACAGCAGCCTCAACCATCAAGGGTCCAAAGGACGCGGCCATCCTTGCTAGACTCTGGGCGCAAGACGAATTGAATTTGGGACCAATTTCGCAAAAGGCGGTAGGGCAAGACTTAAATATGGCCGTCGGTCATCTCAGTAGTAGATTGTATGATTTTGAAACCGCCGGGCTTGTAGTTCTCAATGGAAAAGCTATAAAAGACAGACGAACGAGGCCATACGAGATTACTGAGAAGGGTAAACACGAACTTGAAGCGTGGCTGGAGCACCGGTATGTGCCATCAGCTTTGAAGGATGCGGTACAAAAGGTTGAGCCCGGTGATAAAGTTAATCAACTAGCGTGGGTTCTCATAGGCGATATTGGAAGAATTTTGAGCGTTTAGATTAAATTCCGTTAGAGCTTTCGTCATTTTGATGGAAGCGCATCCTGCATTTTTATGATAACCGGCACACTCGGTCAGAGTGGCAGTGCCGACGAGGGTTCCGTTCTTCCAGCCAGGGCAACCCCGTAGCGGACTCTCCCTTCTATTCCCCATCCCACGCCCGAATCTCCGTCACGAACCCGCCGCCGCCGAGGGTGTGCGTGAGATCCCCCGCCACCCATGCAACATCATCGATCTCCGACCGCCAGCCGGTCAGGGCGAGCGGCTGGTTGGCGATGATGTCGGCGCGGCCGGCGGCGAGGGTCAGGGTCATTTCCCGCTTCGCCCGTTGCAGCTTGGCCCATTCGGACTTGGCCGCGCGCAGGGCCTCGGCCTCGTTGGGATAGTCGCGTTTCAGGGTCTTCACCGAGCCTTCTTCCCCGGCCAGGGCATAGCGGGTCGTCGAGCTTCCCAGGTGCCGCCACTTGGCCTTTACGCCGGTGGTCGAGCCCTCGCGGTCGGCGATGGTGAAGCTGTGGCGGTCGCCGTCGCTACGTCGGATCGTCGCCGCCGGCAGGGATACGCCGCCGACCGTCGCGGGTGCGCCGATCGGGACGAACAGCAGATGACCGGCCTTGACCGTGGCGAGCGCGTCATAGTCCGCGCCGAGGCGGGTCAGGAAGTTCGCATCGCTCTCGTTGGTCTGGTCGATATGCTCGATTTCGAGGGCGTCGAGGTCGGCGGCGATGGCGGCGGTCAGGGATTGGCGCTTGGCGATGGCGCGCAGGATGTCGCCGAGGGTTTCGCTGTCATAGGACTGTTCGCGCTGTTCCTTGAACGTCCCCTGGAAATCGGCCGAACGGGCAAGGATGGTGATCGCGTCGGGCGGCCCCGCGTGCCTCAGTTCGTCGACCAGGAACACGCCCTTGTCGACCAGGCCGCCGCCGCGCCAGCCGAGGGCCAGGCGCAAGGCGACGCCGCGCCGGGGCAGGTTCACGCGGCCGTCGTGATCGGAGACCGTGATTTCCAGTTCGTCGGCCTCGAACCCCTGTTTGTCGGTCAGGCGCAATTCGATCAGGCGGGATTGCAGGGCGGCCGTGGCGTCGGCGCCGTCCGCCCGGATGGAGAACGCCGGGATCACGGCAGGCTGTCCATGAGATCGCCGAGTTGGTCGGCGGTGTCATCCCAATAGCGGCGCAGGGTCAGCGAGAACTCGATCTTGCGCGCGGCACCATTGGTCAGGAATCCGGTGCGGGTTTCCTCGACGCTGTCGATGAACCATTTGCCCCGGATGGTGCCGTCGCCGGCCGTCAGGATCCACGCCTTGCCGCTGTCGGCCATGGCCCGCAGGGTATCGAGGTTGGACGGCCCCCCGGTCAATTCGGGCATGAGCACGCCATCTATGGTCATGGTGTCGTCGCCGCGACCGGCCCATTGGTGCGCCGGGTTGCCGCCGACGCGGTTGCGGACCTCCCACCGTTGGGCGGTCGAGCGCTTGACGGAATCGAAGGGCGCGGTATTGAGGCCGAAGACGAACAGGCCAAGGGCCATCAGCATCAGTTCTCTCCATCGTAAAGGCGGCCGCGCGCGGCGGACTCGTTGCGCCGGTACCGATCTTCCAACTGGCGTCGGATTTCCCGTGCGAGCGCGGCCTCGTCCATGCCGGGCGTGGCGTGGATTTCCAGGTGATAGGTGTCCCTGTGCGTGACGGTGGGGGCCGGTTGCGCAGTCGCCGTGGCACCGCTCGCCGCCAGGGTCGCCACGGTCGCGGCCGTGGATACGATTCTTGGCGCGGTTTTCCGAGTCACCTGTGCGGGTTTCGCGCTCTGGGCATCCTCGGGGCTCCCATCTCCGAACAGGCTCCCCAGCGCCCCGGAAACCCATTTCAGGGGGGACTTCAAAGCCTCCAGCTTGCCGACGATGGAATCCCAAGCGCCGGTAAAGATGGTCACGATGCCGTCCCACAGGCCCGAGAAGAATGCCTTGATCGGCTCCCAATACCGATAGATCAGGAAAGCGGCCCCGGCGATGGCGGCGATGATCGCGCCGATGGGATTGGCCGCAAGCGCGACGCCGATGGCACGGATGCCGCCGGCGACGATCGGGAAGGCAACCTTGGCCACCGTGGCGAGGCCCCCGGCCGCCTTGGCGATCAGGGAAAGCCCGCCCGTGGCGAGCCCGGCTTTGATGCCCAACGCGGTCAGCGCGAACTTAGCCATGGCGAAGGGACCGAGGAAGCCGGCGACGGCCACGGCCAGGGAACCGGCGACGAACATAAGCCCGGCCGTCGCGGCGGCAACCTTGACCAGGGTGCCGGCCAGCTTGGGGTTTTCCTTCACCCAGTCGCGCACGCCCCGGACGATGCCGGTGGCGGACTGGATCAGATCGCGCAAGGGCGCGTCGTTGGTAGCCGTGAGCGCGATGTTCAGGCCCTCGACGGCCGAGGTGAACGCCTTGATGTCGCCGGCCGCGTTGTCGGCCATCTCGCGGGCGACCCGCGCGGATTCACCAAGGGAATTGCGCAGCACGTCGGCGAACTTGGTGATCTCGCCCGCGCCGCCTTGGTCGACCAGGGCGGCGAACGACGCGCCGGCCTCGGCTCCCGCAATCGCCTTGAACGCGCCGAGGCGGTCGGCCGAGCCCAGGCCCTCGGTCTTTTTGGCGACTTCGGCCAGGATATCGACCATCGGGCGCATGTTGCCCTCGGCATCGCGCACGGATACCCCGAGATCGTCGAGCGCCTTGGCGGCGGCGGCCGGGGGCGCGGCCAGCCGGTTATGGATGGCGCGCAAGGCGGTGCCGGCCTGCGTCGCCTGGATACCGACGTTGCCGAGCAAACCGGCCATGGCCGAGGCGTCCTCGATCGAGGTCCCGGCCTCTTTGGCGATCGGCGCGACGTACTTCATGGTTTCGCCGAGCATGGAAAGGGTGACGTTGGACCGGGTGAACGTCGCCGTCATGACATCGGCAACACGGGTCATCTGGTCGGCCTCGAGTCCGAAGCCGCTCATGACGTTCGACGCGATGTCGGCACTTTCGCCGAGATCGGTTGCGCCGGCTTTGGCCAAATCGAGCATGCCCGGCATGGCGGCAAGGATATCGTTGGCCCTGAATCCGGCCATGGCCAGAAACTGCATGCCTTGCCCGGCTTCGGTCGCCGAGAAACTGGTTGCCGCGCCCAAGGCTTCGGCCTGTTCCCTCAGCGCTGAGAAAGATTCGGATGCCTTGTCAATGCGGGCCACGGCAGCAACTGCCGACATCTGTTCGCCGAACTCGATCCCGGATCCAGCCATCCGGCCACCGAGGGCCAATGCCCCGCCACCGGCCGCCATGCCGCTCGCCCCGGTGACAGCCAGGCTGGATTGCCTTTGCAGGGACCGGTCGAGTTTGGCGCGGGCCTTTGCCAGGGCCCTGGTTTTGCGGCTGGCCTGATCGAGGGCCCTGCCCTGCCGATCGGCCGCCCGCGTCGCCGCGTCCATATCGGATTTCAAACGCCGTTGCGCGGTTCCCAGATCGCGGGTATCGACGCCGGCCGCGGCGAGGCGCCCGCGCAGGGTCGCCGCCGATTGCCCGTTATCGAGTTGCGCCTGTTTCAGCCGGCTCACATCGCGCCGGGCGGCGGCGAACTCCTTGCGCATCTTCTTGGAACCGCCGCCCGCCGTGGCGAGCGTGCGGCCGAGGCTCTGCGCTTTTTCCTGGGCGGCGGCCAAGGCCGTCGCGTTGGTCTGAGAATCCGTCTTGAGGCGCCGGAAGGCGTCGAGGTCGGCGGCCGTACGTTCCAGGGACCGGACCCGGCCCGCCGTTTCAGTCAGGGACGAACGCAGGCTCGAAGTGGACTCGCGGGCGCGCCGGAACGGCTTCGACAACTTGTCGGCCGCCTGCAAAAGGACATTCAGCTTGAGATCGGCCATGGATTTTACCGTGCGGAGTCACGCGCCGCCCGGACGGCGCGCGCTTCTTCCTCCAGAAACGAGACCGCAAGGTCGAAAACTTCCGAATAGCGGTCGAGGGTAAGGGCGTCGAAGACGGCTGGCGGGAACGATCCGGGGAAAGCCCGCATGATGACGCCCCAGGCGGTCAGGGCGTCGTCGGGGACTCCGGGCGCACCGGGCTCGGGGTAAAAAAATCCCCGAGAATCCCGAACACCGTAATCACGTCGGCAGGATCGAGGGTACGGACATGGGCGGCGGTCAGGGCCGGCGAAGCGATGCGCGGGATCAGAACCTCCAATGCCGCCGTGTCCATCTCGTGAATCTGTAGCAGCTTGACGCCGCGCAAATCCCCGGCCATCGGCTTCCGAAGCATGATTTCCTTCAATTTCGCGGGTTTGCCCTCGGCGTCGGTGCCGTAATCGATCGGCTCGGCGAGAGGGACGCGTTTCGTCTTGGTGCTCATGTTCGTTCCTTCGTTTCCTCGGTGACGGGAGTGTCGCTAGACCGCGAGGCCGATGGCGGCCCGGACGGCGGCCGTTCGGTCCTCGCCATTGACGATTTCGCGGGCGTTCATGAGGTCGATTTCGATGAGGTCGATGCCGTTCAGCGTGTACTTGAAGTACGTCAGCGCCATCTGAACCTCCATCTTGGCGGCCTCGCCCGTCTTGACGGTGCCGCCGTCGACCTTCTGCCACCGGCCGCGCGCGGAGATCTCGATGGCGTCGACGACGCTGTCGCCGTTGTCGGCCTGCGCCGCGCCGAGGAACCGCACACCGACGCCGGAAGCGTTCGTGACTCCCCAGGACGCGAGAACGACCTCGTTGAATTCGGCCAGCGTGAAAGTCAGGGACAGGGCCTCCAGGCCCATGTCGAGGGACACGGGGCCGAGCATGCCGCCGCCCCGGTATTCCTCCATCGTGCGATCGAGGGCCGGCAGGGTGATTTCCTCGGCGATTCCAGCCATGGAATAGCCTTCGATGAAGACGTTGAAGTTGCTTAGTTTGCGTGGATACATGACGTGTCTCCGTTAGGGGAAAGGCGGGCTCAGGCGGCCATCTGGTCGGCGAAATCGACCAGATATTCGTCCGTGATCTTCTGAATGAAACTCAGGTCTTCGAGCGGGGGGACCGGCGTATAGTCGTAGGAAACCCGCAGCTTCCCGGCTTTCAGGGTCTCGGCCGTGTTCCTGGCCGGATCGAACCAGGCCCCGCCGCCGATCAGGTAGCCGCTGGCCACCAGGTCGCGGAACTTGACGTTGACGCCCTCGACGATGTCGCGCGCCAGGGTCGGGTGCATGGGCTTGTCGACCGCCCAGAAGTGGGCGTCGGCCATGGTGTCGGCGAGGATCTGCGCGGTGCGGGTGTAGTTCTCGAAACAGAACGCCGGATCGGCCGAACAGGTGCGCGAGCCCCAGAAGCGGTATCCTTCCTTGTTGATCAGCGTCGTCACGTCGGCGGCGTTGAGAACGCCGGCATCCGTATCCGAGCTTTGCAGATCCCAGAAGACATCGGCCGAAAGGCCGGTGACGCCGCCCACCGCGACATTGGAAAGCGTCTTGTGCCAGCCGGTTTCGTTGTCGATCTTGGCGCGCAGGCCGAGGGCGCGGGCCACGGCCCAATCGGTGCGCTCGGCGTTGGCGTTGATGTCCCAGGAAACGAAGTCCGGCCAGATGACCATGCATTCCCGAGCGCCGAAGTTCTCGCGGTACAGGACAGCCTCGTCCCGGTCGGTGCATCCGAAAGCCGAGACATAAGCGAACGAGCGCGTCAGTTGGGCGACGGACACCAGTTCGGTCGCCACCGGCTCGCTGTCGAGGCCGGGCACGCCGAGGATGCGCGGCTGCACGCCGACAATGGCCTTGGCCGCCGTCAGCGCCTGGATTCCGGTTTTGCGGCCGTCGACCACGGTGCCGATCAGGTTGGACGTGGTTTCGGCTTCGTCGGCGCCTTCCGGCACGCGGACAACCACGGTCAGCGGATTGCACTGGTCCTTGATGGCGTCCAGGGCATAGGGGAGCGTCCCGTCCGTGCCCGCCTTGTCGATGCCGGTGTAGATGTCGGTGATCAGGACCGGACGGTTCTCCGGGAAGGTATCGGCGTCGGCGGTCGGCCCGGTCGCGACCAGACCGATGATGGCGGAATCGATGGTGCGGATGGTGCGCGTGCCTTCGGTGACCTCGGTTACGCGGACGCCGTGATGGTAATCGGCCATGGTGGGTTACTCCTCTGATTCGGAAGGTTGCGGCCATTCGACGGCCTCGACGACCGTTCGGACGGCGGCGGGGGTTTGGGCGTTCGCGAGGGCGGTCTCGGCTTCGTTCGAGGCTTGGCGCACGGCCGCGCGGTAGCTGGCGGTCGCTTCGTCGAGCGCATCGCCACCCTCGGCCTGGCGGATCACCCGCCAGTCGGTCGGCTGGAGAAACTGGAAGGCTTGGGCCTTGACCTCGGCGACCGCCTCGGCCTGGACCTCGGCCAGCGGGCGGGCCTCGATGACCGGCGCGGCGATACCGGTGCCGGCGTCGAAGATGTAGCCGGTCTCGACCTCGATAGCCGTGTCCGCCGCACCTTCGACCGGGGCTTTGCCGTATTGCAGGAACTCGGAATCCGGCCAGTGGATGCAGCCCACCGTATGACCGGAGGACAGTTTGATCCGCGCCGGTCTCGGATAAGGGGATCCCGCCGGTATGCCGTCGATGATGTCGATGAAGCGGTTCATGTCCGTCTTCCCTCTATTGGTGCCAACCGATGGGCGGGGGTCACGTTCCGAAGTCGAAGTTCAGGGGCCACGGCAGCTTGGTATCGAGCGACCCCTTGGTGGCCCAGACGGCCCATCCGGCGAAATACGCTTCGCCGCTGGTTCCGCCGTTGTCGGCACCGGCACGAACAAAGGGAAGGATGGCGATGCCAGCGCCAAGTGGCGCCGAAGACAGGGAAAGCTCCGCGTCCCACGTGTCCGGTTCGTCATCTCCAGCGGTCCACGATTTGACCCGGACGATATCCGCTGCGATCTGAATGCGGCTCGTCAGCTTTTGGCCGCCGGCACCGATTGTGTAGGAAAGGCTTCGACTGTCGCCGACTGTCGCGGTGATCGTGCTTAAGTTATCGTGACTGCCGCCCATGCAGGCGATTTGAAGGTCCGAGCTGCCGTAGTTGAATCCCATGTAGCCGTATGTTGCCGACGACCCGCCGTTGCGGATGCCCAGCCAGTCCATATAGACGTCGATGCCGGTGCCACTGTCGAAGTCCGGATAGACGATCCCATCGCCAAGAGCGGTATAGACCGCCTGGCACCAACCGCCACCAGCGACGGCCATGGCATAGAGCGCCTTCGTACGGTCGGAAAACCCGCTGTAGCTGACAAGCTGCGGCAGCGTGCCGGAGAACGCGGCGTATTTCGTAATGGTGGCGCTGTAGTGATCCGCTATCGCGTCCCACAGGCTCGGGTTGGAACTTAGCAAGAGAGTCGGGCCGGCGCCCCAAGGACGGGTTTGTCTGTGTCCGGCGTACAGCATGGCTACGCCTCCCGGCCGATCAGGCCGACGGTCAACTCCTGGCCGGCGATCGTCGTTCCAACCTGGGGCGTCTTGAACACCAGGATGTCCCCGGCGACGCAATCGACCGCCTCGGCATCCAGGACGCCCGCAGAGAACGCCGTCGATCCGGCCTCGAATTTCGGGAGGGTCGTGAAGAGGGAAGCGCCGTTCTTCTCGACATCCAGGGTGAGATCGGCCCCGGTGGCGGCGAGGCCGAGATCGGCGAGAAGGCCTTGGACCGTCACCGGCCGGACGATGAGCACGCGGCCGTAAATTGCCCCCGCCTCCAGATCCTCGCCATCGAAGCCGGCGTCGAAGCCGGCCAGGAAGGGAACGTCATAGGCGGGCCGGCCGCCATGGGCGTCGGGATCGCTGTTATGGTCCGCGACCTCTTCATCCACGTAGTCACGAGTCGCCAGCACGATTGCCGGATCGATCTTGAGCGTCACGTCGGCCGCGTTGGAGATTTCCAGGACCATTCGAATGAGCAGGTCCTTGCCCGAGCCCTCGGCCAGAGCGGGTTTGTAGGTCACGGGATATTTGCCGATGGCGAACAGGTCGCCGTCCGCATCGAAGATGCCGACCTCGCGCACATACCAGCCGCCCGAGGCCTCGGGCACCACGCCCTCGATGACCAGCCAGTTGGGATTGTCGGTGCCGGTGCGGATGTCGTTGATGCCGGCCCGCCAGACTTCGTTCTCGAGCGCGGTCTGATCCTCGCTGGGAGCATAGGCCGCGCCGTCGAGCCCGTCACCGATGGCGAGTTCCGTCAACTGGACGGCTGTGCCGGTAACGTGCGCATTGGCCAGCTTGGCGGCGCCGAGGGAAGTCAACAGGGTGTAGTAGTCGGCCATCGTTCCTCACATCGGATAGAGCGTGACGATCTCGACGCCGTAGTGACCGAGGGCGACAACCGGCACGGTATTGGAGACTTCGATCTCCCCGACCGAGTACGGGTAGACCGTGACGGTTTCGCCGGCCGTGAGCGCGGTTGCGATGACCGGGACGGCCGAGCGGTTGGAGAGATAGACGCGCAGGCGGTCGAGCCAGGAGCGCACGTTCTTGGCCGTCAGGATGGCGGCCTCGATGCCGTGGTACTCGGCCTCGCTCAAACCGCGCGTGCTCAATTCCACATCGACGCGGAAAGTGTAGGGATCGCCCGCGTAGTCGAACCATTCGGCGATGGTCACGCCGTCCAGGTCCAGCGCTTCGAGGGCCCGGCGAAGGGCGCCGAGGGTGCCCTTGACGCGGTGCACGTCGAAGGCCGCGGCGATCACCTTGCGCTTGACGGATTCCGGCCAGGCCGGGTCCCAGGTATCGACCGACTGCGACCACGCGAGCCAGGGCAGGAAGGCGGCCGGGCAACGCCACGGGTCCCAGAGCGCATCGATGGGAATGTCGATGTCGTCGAGGCGCGCGGCGTCGGCCTCCAGCGCGCGTTCATAGGCCGTGGCATTGGGAGGGAGAAGACTGGCCATCACGCATCCCCGGCGAGCGTGACGGCGATCGCCGTGCAATGGGCGAACTCGGTGGCGGCGGGCTCGACGCCGGCGGCCGGCGCGGTCAGGTTCACCTTCTTGACGCCGTCGACGCGCAGGGCCTTGTGCAGGCCGTCGATGGTCACCGGCTCGCCGAGCTTGCGTTGCCCGTCGACGAAGGTGGCGCATGACGCCTCGGAGGCCTCCAGAACGACTTCGCTGTCGGGGCCGTCGTACAGGGTGAGTTCGGCACTGACCTCGTAATCGATCTTGGTCCCCGCCTGGACGGTTACGTGGTCGGTGAGCGGACGCACGTCTTCATCGCTCAAGGCCGTACTGACGGTTTGCAGCAGATCGTAGCCAGCGACGCCGTCCCCTTCCGTCGAAAGGACGGTGACCAGCACTTCGCCGGGGGCCGGCGAGGTGACGGACACGTTCTCGACGCGGGCGTCGGAATTGAGCGCCGCCGAGATGTACGCGCCCTCGGGGCCGGCGACCGAAAGGGCCTCGAAAGCCAGCAAGGTGCGTTCCCTCAGGGAGGCGTCGCTCTCATAGGTCGGCTCGACTGGGGGAACGGCGTCGGGCTTGCCGGGATCGATCAACTGCCGGGCAACGTGGTAGCGGGCGGCGATGGCGTCGAGGTCGGCTCCGGTCGCGGTCGCCAGCAGAACGGCGCGGGCGGCGTCGTTGATCCGCTGGCGGATATTCCCCTCGCGGTAGGTGGCTTCCTCAAGGTGCTTGACCGTGGTGTCGCTTTCGCGATCGGGATTCCAATCGGGCAGAATATCCTTCACCCGTTCGGCCATGTCCGCCTTGCGGGTGGCGAGGATGGCCTCGTAGTCGAGGGTCTCGACCGCGTCGGGCGGCTCCAGGGCGGAAAGGTCGATATCGTTGAACCGGCCCATGTCAGCCCCCCAGAACAACGTCGAGGGAAACGGGCGCGGCCTCGGCCGTGGTGGCGGCGTCGATGGTGAGGACTGCCTTGCCGTCGCGATCGATCGAGAAATCCGCCGCGTTCATGGAAACCCGGTTCTCCCACCGAGCGATGGCGTCGGCCGAGGCGGCGATGACCCGCAGCACGCCGGTCTCGTTGCCGGGGGTGTCGATCAGATCGAAGATCCGCGAACCGTAGTCGCGGCGCATGACACGGGTGCCGATCGGCGTGGTCAGGATGTCGCGGATGGACTGGCGGATGTCGTCGAGGGTATCGAGCGGCGTGCCGTCGACGTTGGAAATGCCGGTCATTCGCCGGCCTCCGGATCGACGCGCGGCGGTGAATAGCCGTAATCGGGAATGGCGGTGACGGTCGCGCCCTCTTCCCAGGTCTCGGTCTCGAATTCCGCACCGCCGATATGCGTGATCCGGGATGCCTTGCCGTGGTGGTCGACCAGATAGCGCCCCTCCTCGCCGGTATGCTGTTCGATATGCTTGGCGTCGAGCCGAATGGTTCCCTCGGCCGTGATGTTCACGTCGCCCGCGCTGTGGATCGTCAGAGTCTGCGAACCCGCGTCGTATTCGGCGAAGGTTCCGTCATTCCACTGGATGACATCGACCGCGCCCGAATTGGACGGCGGCGGTAGGCTGTCGGAATAGAGGATTTGGACGATGACCGCGTTGGCCGGGTCGCCCGACGGGCAGGCGACAAGAACCTGGGTTCCAACGCGCAAGGGTCGCCAGCGCCGAAAGTTGGCGCCGATCTCGGCGGGAACGGGGAGCCAGGCTGTCACCCTTCCGTTGATGTCCACCCGCACGCGCGCGGAAGAATGATCGACCTCGGAGATGGTTCCGAGGCCGATCAAGTTGTGCATGCGGCGAAGGATATCGGAAAGGGCGAGGCTCATGCCCGGTAGCATGAGCACGCGGGAGAGCGCCGGTCACCAAGGGGAGCGTTGGAATGAGGGGTTTCTAACGGTTTGGGGTTAGGGTGTTAGAGCCCGCGAGGAAGGTAGATATCAGCGGAAGAAGCCTGTCTTTGAACCTTTGCGGTCGCATCATGGACCTGGATAGCAAACCATGCCATCCTGAATGGGGAGCAGCTTCTCTTTAAGTTCTGATTGGTAAGGGGAGGTCGAAGGATATGACCTCACTAGACGAGACAGACGGGACGAACTGTAACGTCACTCTGCCGGATATCCCCCTTGGTCTCCGCCAAGCCCTTGAGTCTGGCGACTGTGTACTGTTCGTTGGTGCCGGAATCGGCTGCCACCTGTCACGCGATGGCGAGGAAGCCCCGACAGGGAAGGCCCTCGCAAGTGAACTAGCCGAACATTTTAAATTAGATTTCGGTGACGTTACCGATCTCGCGAAAATTTCACAAATTGTTGAGATCAGAAAAGGAAGGACAGAACTAGAGACATATTTGGCTAAGCGCTTGTGTGGTCTGGATCCAGACGAAGCTTTGTGTTGGCTTTGCACCATGCGATGGAAGGCTATCTTTACGACAAATTACGACGATGGAATCGAACGGGCATATGCACGAACAGCAGAACCGCCGCAGACCCCTGTTCCCGTTGCATCTACATCACAGCTAGCGGCATTCGACAGAAGGTTTCAGGTTCCCATCTACTATTTACACGGCCGATTGTGTGGAGCGGATCAATCGCGAATTATTATTACAGAAAATGACTATGCCGAGTTCCGTAAACAACGCCGAATGATGTTTGAGGTATTAAAACTCGAATTTGCCACATCCACATTTCTGTACGTCGGCTATTCAAATAATGATTCCAACTGGAAAATGCTTCAAGAGGAACTGAGGTCTGAGTTCTATCCTTCTAAGCTACCCGCTTCATATCGGATCGCACCCAGTACTGAACCTATCGACGAAGAAATTTTACGAACGAAGGGTATCGAAAGCATCGGATGTAAGTATGACGAATTTCAAAGAAGCGCAGAATTGGCTTTGGCTGGCTCTAAAATCCCGGAGGACGCGCTAAACAAGCTGCAATCGTCTTTGCCGACCGAGCTCCTACCCGCCTTTGAACGTAATCCCGCGGCTGTTGCGCGGCTGCTCAATTCTTGGGAGTACGTCAATCAAGCCAAATTCAATATGCAGCCCAATATCAGAGATTTCTTTCGCGGCGATAAAGCCAACTGGGGTCTCGTAGCGAGGAAAGTTGCTTTTGAGCGGGACCTTGAGGAAGAGGTTTACGAATCCTTGTTGGATTATGCCACCAGTTCGGCTGATCGGCCTTCGTTAAGAATCGTCTTGGCGCCCGCTGGGTATGGGACGACAACATTTCTACGTCAGCTTGCGACACGTCTTGTTGAGGATCGAGCTGGATCCGTATTTCTGCACAAAGACGGAATGCCCCTTGACCAGGGTGATATTGAGTTTGCCTCATCCTTATTTTCAGACGATTGCCCGATCTTTGTAGTCGACAGTGCTGCTGACGTCTCAAGCGAAATTTACGACGCAATCCATCATCTCCGAGATATTAAAAGGCCAGCGTTGTTCCTTTTGGGAGAGCGACTAAACGAATGGCGCTATGCCAGACATGGTCGAGCATCGGGACATGAATTTGTTATTGAACCACTCAGTGATCCCGAAATCAGCCGTCTCCTCGCGTCACTCGAGAAAAATAACGAGCTAAATGCGCTGACATCGCTCGATCCTGATCTCCGGATCGCTGCCATCAAACAAAATTATAAACAAGAACTTCTGGTCACTCTTAGGGAAGCCACAGAGGGTAAGGCGTTTGACGCGATACTGGAAGATGAATTCCGTTCAATACCTAATGATGTTGGGAGGCAACTTTACTTGATTGTAAGTTGTTTTTATCAGCATGGAGCAATGATTCGTGATTTATTGATTGCAGAAATTCTAAAAATTCCTCTGGTGGACCTCTATCAAGCGATCAAGGAAGCGACATTGGGAGTGGTTGTGTTTGAGGATATAGATCCCTCGTATGGGCATTACGCCGCTCGAACTAGGCATCGAAAAATTGCTGCCATCGTATGGGAGAGATGCGTTGAAGCTGGTGAGCGAGAAGAAATTGTCGTAGGTGCCTTAGCCAAGTTAAATTTAAACTACAGAACAGACGTTAAGGCATTCGAGAGTTTTGTTCGATCTGATTACCTTGTTGATAGCATTCGGACATTGGATGGTCGAATTCGTTTTTTTGAAAATGCTTGTCAAAAAGACCCAACTAGCCCTTACGTTCGTCAGCACTATGCTCGCATGTTGGACAGAGCAGGCCAACACAACCTCGCACTCTCACAAGTGGAAGAAGGGCTTAAAATAAATCCTAACATTCGTGTTTTGCATCACACTAAAGGGATAATACTTAATAAACTTGCAGTATCAATAGACAGCCATGATGTCGCTAGGCGTAGGCTTGCTCAGAGTGAAGAAGAATTTCGTCTTTGCATTAACATGGATAAAAGAGACGAATACGCTTATCAGGGGCTTGCTGACTTATATGTAAGCTGGGCTAAACGAACAAATGATCCTATCGAAGCGACAGAATATCTCGGAAGAGCCGAAGCTGTAATCACAGATGGGGTGCGCCATGTTCGTGTTAGGGACGGATTGTGGATCGTTTCGTCCCACATTCAATCGATCCTTGGTGACACGCCCCAATATATGAAGGCCTTACAAAGGGCAGCCAGCGGTACGCCCCCAAGCGTTGTGGCAAGTTACTTGCTCGGTAGAGCTTACCGACAATCCGGGAATCCGCAGCAAGCCATTGATGTTTTAAGGCCAATACTGGAGGCAAATACCGACGAATATAGAGTATGCATCGAACTTGTCCGTAGTATGGAGGCAATTGGTGCGCCTTATTCGAGTTGTATAGCTGTGTTAAACTTGAGCACCCTTTACGGCTTAAATGATCCACGGTTTGTGGCGACGTTGGGAGGTATGCTGTTTTTGAATGGCGACTTTTCATCTGCGAAGAAGACATTTGATGCAGCCTATAAAAGGGAATTTCCTGCCACCGAAGCCAATCGCATTCAGTATAGACCACTAGATCGAAATAACCTGAACGCGCCAATGAGAATGAGCGGAACGGTCGCGACTGTAAAAGCAGGCTACGCATTTATTGATGTTCCCGGTTACCCATCGTTTTTTTGTCCGGGATCGAAATTCGGGAAGCTTGTAATTAAGGAGGGGCTTCAGGTCCGGTTTGAGCCTGCATTCAATACGAAAGGCCCACAAGCGGACGCCGTAGAATCTGCATAACTAGTTTGTCAAAAGCAATGCACGTTCGAACCGAAAAACTGCTCGAACAACCATGTGTGTATCCACGTCCTATCCTCGCCGGATATCGCCAACAATGGCCGCGCCGGATACCTGACCCTCGGGCCGCCTTCGGAGACGGCATCGACCGCGCCGAAGTGATGAACCGCCGCGATCCGCGCGGTGCTCCCCTCGTACCCGACCGTCACCGCGTTGGCACCATCCGCAAGCAACATGAGGCCGCGGCGCGTAGGCTGGCCATCATCTTGGCCTCCGTGCGGATGCGGCCACGCTTGTTCCGCTAGCGAGGTTCCCATGCCTTGCCGGCCTGGCTGGCCTGCCGGGTGATCCGGCTTGGGTTGCGACGCCGCAGTTCGGGGGCCAGGTCGCGCAAGATGCGCAAACACTCGGCGTTCGTCTCTGATAAAAATCTCCTACGTATTTATCTACCCGAGTTAAAATTTTCTGACACGAATTCTCCCCCCCCCCCCCCTGATATCTCGTTTGCGGAGGAGGGAAGATGTTAGCTACTTTTGAAAAAGCACTCGGTATAGGCAATATCTAGATTTCAGCATTGACTATTACGTTAAATTCACTCAGCATTACTCACGTTTTAAGAGTGTTTCTTCATTCTTGGCGAGCAAGGATTAGGAAATGAGCGACGGAAAGCGAAATGTCGTAATCGGTATCGATCCAAACGAAGAGACAACAGTTGTTATCAAACCATTTGGAGCGAACCTTACAGAAGTGGCGGCCAAATCTGCCGAGATAAAAGCTTCGGCTACTGCGACCGGGACCGTCACATCGCAGCAGGGTAGCCCTGATGCTGATGGCGACGGTGATATTGATTTTTAGCTAGGAGGCACGAGAGGTGAGGGAACCTCTAGTGTTGCTATTTGGTAATGTAGAAGACCCTCATATCACTTCAATAGCTGAAAATCTGACGAGTTTGTCTGTAAGAAATTATGTTTTCGATGCTGTCAGTTTTGATGGCGTCGAAGCATCTTGTGTGTTTGATCATTCTGATAACGTCACATTAAGAATTAATGGAGAATCCGTATTCGGTCATGACATTACGTCGATACTTTGGAGGCCGAAATTAGTTTTGGCGGAAAAAGAAATTAATTATGATTTCCGATATAGGGAGTGGAGGCACGCTCTAGAACCTCTCTCCGCTCTATTAAATAATACTCGATGGATCAACCCAAGAAAAACGGATCAATTCGTCAGATATAAAGTATTACAATTGTACTCAGCGAAAAAACATGGCATAAAAATACCTAGAACGCTCATTTCGAATGATGTTTATAAGATTAAAGAATTTTGTGGTGGGAATTTTGATAGATTTGTATACAAGCCACTAACGTATTTGTATGAGTATCCAAATAAAATACTTTTTACAACACTACTGAGCGAAGAATTGATTGATAAGTATATAGATACTATTAATATATGTCCTTGTATATTTCAGGAAAAAATTGATAAGAAATTTGAATTAAGGATAACTGTTGTTGGGAGAGAGGTTTTTTCGGCAAAAATATTTTCTCAAGAGAGAGAAGATACTAAAATTGACTGGCGTAAAAATCAGTTTGAATTGAGATATGAAGAGTACTTAATTGATGACAAACTACGTGAGTCTATTCTCCAATTTCACACGGATAACAAACTTGTTTTTGGTGCCTACGATTTCATCATGACGCCGGAAGGTCACCCAATATTTTTGGAAGTTAATCCGTCAGGGCAATGGCTTTGGATTGAGGAAAAATTGGGGTTGCCTATATCCAAAGCAATAGCATATGAACTATCTAATTTATATGACAGATAGGTAATAATATTTTTCTCTATTAGAAAAAATTATATATATTTAACAAAATAAGAATTTTGCGTAGTGGAATTATCATGTCTGTATGCTGGTAATACATTACCTGTTCTCGTGCAAAGCAGCCTCCTTGCGCTGTTTTTTTTCAAATGACAGCGTGCTTATTACTTTCCGAGAAGCTGCTCCAGCAACCACCTGCGTACCCAGCCCCGATCCCCAACGGAGGCCCCCAACAATGGCCGTGCCGGATACCTGACCTTTGGGCCGCCGCCCGCAACCGCATCGACCGCACCGAAGTGATGAACCGAAGCGATCCGCGCGGTACTACCCTCGTATCCGACTGTTGCCCCGCCGGTATCAGCCTGTAGCCGCATCCGGCGAGCAGCGCGCAGGCCGACCATCATCTTGGCTGCCGTGCGGATACGGCCGTGCTTGTCTCGCTTGCGCGGTTCCCAAGCCTCGCCATCCGGGCCAGTCTGCCGGGTCATGCGGCGCTGGTTGCGGCGCCGCAGTTCGCGGACGATGTCGCGCAGGATGCGCTTGCGTCCGGCCGGCGCTGTCGCGGCCAGGGCGGATTTCAGCCAGCCGTCGAGTTCGGAGAAGGCGTCCGCCGTCATCCGGTGCCGTCTTCGGTTTCCGCCATGTCGGAATAGAGGGTCCGCATATCGACGCGCAGGGCGTCGGCGTCGGGTTGCGGTTCCAGCCAATGACCGGTTTCGTCCGATCGGACCCGGATCAGGTCGGACAGGTCGACGGCCAGGGACACGTCGGCTTTCTTGTGGTCGATGATGTCGACATGGAAAGCGATGGCGTCTTCCTTCGCGTTCGGGCATTCGTCCTGCAGCCAGGCCAGAAGCACGAACAACAGGTCCTGCGGTTCCCCTGTGTAGTCGGTGACGATCAGGTTCCCCGTGTAGGAAACGAGGAAATTCCCGTTGCGATCGCCGCGGGGGGAAACCACCGAGCCCTTTTCGGCGAACGTCAGAAGGTTCTTCGCCTTGATGCCGAGGGGCGAGGCCAGCAGGGCGTCGCGTGCCGATTGCAGCTTCCTCATTTAGAGCGCCAGAGCTTGAGGCCGAGGGCGGCCAGGACAACGGCCTTCAAGAGGGTGCCGTAGTCCATGCCGAGGGCCTGCAACTCGGCGATGCCGGCCTTGATGCCGTCGAGCAGCCGGGCGTCGCCGGTGAAGGCCAACCACAACGCGCCGCCGAGGATGCCGACCAGGGGGAAGGTGATGATGATCGTCACGTATTCATCCTTCCACGAGGAATCGATCTTGTTGACGGCGAGGTTTTCCCACTCGGCGTCGGTGACCGTGATGGACTGTTCGCCCTGTTGCTTGGCCATGGCGATCTTGCCCTGGAGGGTCTCAGCGGCCTTCTTGCGGTCCTGAACCTTGCCGATCAGGTTGGTGACGGGAGAGACGAGGCTGGACAGCAGGGACGTAATCGCGGAGAACATGGCAGGCGGTCCTTTGGTTAGGCGGGAACGGCAACGCGGTGAAGGAACCAGCCGAAGACGTACTTCTCATCCTTCTGGCGGGATTCCACGAGAGACAGGTAGGCTTCGCCCTGCTGGGCGTTCAGGGCAGCCAGCAGAACGGGCGCGGCATCGGCTCCGCGGTGATCGAAGTAGGCCCGCAGGGCCTCGATGGTCCTGGGGCCGATGACGCCGTCGACGGCGAGATCCGGCCAGAGAACGCCTCGCTGGTTGAAGGCGTTCAGAGCCCGTTGCAGGAACTTGCCCGGCCGGCCGGTCCCCATGTTGACGCCGGTATCGGCCAGTTCGCCGGCAACGTCCGCGTCGATCGCCTCGACGTCACCGAGGGAGAGCGAGTCCCAATACCAATCGGCATAGATCGCCTCGGCGACGGAACGCGGCATGTCGCGCATGGGGCCGGTGTAGCCGGCCCGGCGGGCGACCGCGACGGTGATTCCGTATTTGGTCTCGCCGCCGCTGTCGTCGGGATCGTTCACATAGCCCTTCTCGCGGGCGATGATGGCGTCAATCACTCGGGTTTTCAGAGACATCGCGAGCCCTTTTGTCGAGCAGGTAGTGAAGGTGCTTGTAGCGCCAGTTGATCAGGAACGTGGCGGCGGCGATGGCGAGACCGGCCAAGGCGATCATCTCGTTGAAGCTGATCGAGAAGGCCGATACGGAAAGGCCGGTCAGATAGGACAAGGTCGAAGAGGTCGGCTTTTCCATTCTCAATCCCACAGGTTGACGCCTTGCTGCACGGGCGTTTCCTTGGCAGGCAGGTTGATAGAGGTCCCGGACGGCAGAACCACGCCGAGGGCGGCGAGGCCGGGGTTGGCTTCGAGGATGGCGACCGTCATGGACGTATCGCCGTAATGCCGATCGGCGATCATGTCGACGGTGTCGGACTGGCGGGAACGGACGGCCGCCATCAGATCAGTTCCACCACCATGCGCGGCCGGCCGGTGAGCCGGGCCAGGGCCTCGGCCGACTGACGGAACCAGTCGGCGGCGGTCTCCTCGAGGGCGTCGGCCTTGTCGTGGCCCGACTTGGTCGAATCGTAATCGCGCGTGGTTTCCAGCAGGACGGCGCGGGCACGGGCATAGACTGCCGTTTCGTAGAGGGTGACTTTCTCGGACACGCCGTCATAGGCGGCGGCTGGAACCTCGGCCAGGGTGGCGGCGGTCTGTCCGACCTTCCAGGCCGCGATGGACGCGTTGACCTCGATCATGGCCGCACGCAGGGTCGCCGCGACCCGTTCCGCCCCGAAGATATCCCCGAGCCCCGTGCGGGACCGCAGGTCGGCCGTCGAGAGGTCGGGATAGAAGCCGTCGTTGGCGATGGTTTCGCCGGTCTCTTCGGCCGGGCTGGACGGGATGAAGGTCATGGCGCGCGCCCTTCAAAAAGTGGGCGGCGGGTGGAGTCGAGCCGGGCACCTGCCCGTCTTTCCTCCGCGCCCGCCGCCGCCGGGGGGTATTACGTGCCGTCCGCTTTCGCGGCGGCTTTCTCGAGGCGTCCGAGTTCGGTTTTGACCCCGCACTTGGGATCGAGTTCGAGGGCGGCCTTCAGATAGTCGCTGGCCGCGGCCGGGTCGGAATTCTTGAGCGCGAGGCCGAGGGCCTTGTTGGCCTTGGCGCGAACTTCGTCGGGCATGTCGGATTCCGCTGTCAGGTCGATCGCCTGCCGGACGAACTCGGCGAGCGCCGGGTCGGTACTGTCCAGGGCGGCGTCGGCGAGTTCTTCCAAGACGGCGGTGGCGGCGTCGCGCGAGAAGCCCTCGGGCATGGCCAGGCCGTGGCGCAGGGCATAGGCGGCGATGTCCAGGGCCGCGGCGTAGAGTGCGGCATCGAGGCGCCAGACCATGACCGTCATCAGGACATCGTCCTGGACGCCGGCATCGGAAGCGAGCACGCCCTCGACATAGGCCTCATAGTCGGGCAGGTAGCCGCGCTTGGCGGCGATCTTGGCCTTGCGGCTCTTGATCCCCTTGAGCGCGATCTTGTGCGCGCGCAGCCGCGTGAGCATGCCGTCATAGGTCGAGCCCTGGGCGTCGTCGCCGGTGGCGGCGGCGGCCTTCGATTGCTTCGCCGCCATCGTGCGTTCGAAGTGACTACGGGCGAGCGATCGCATCAGGCCCACCCCCCGCTTCCATCGGGTTGCTGGATGCCGTCGAGGAAGGCGCAGGCGCCGTAGTCCTCGACCACATAGGCTTCGTTGATCGACAGGAAGTCCTCGACGCGGTCGCGCTTCGGATTGTCGATGACGGCGCGGCGGTGCGTGCCGCTCTGCCAATAGATGGAGAGGTTCTTGCGGCTGGTGATCAGGATGGAAGCGGACGGGAAGTAGGGAACGGCGATGCCCTTCCGCCCGCCCAGCGTCTTGGTCAGCAGCAGGGTCGCCATGGCGTTCTGTTCGGTCGGCACGTTGGCCGTATCGATCAGGCCGAGGTACTTCTCGGACAGCAGGGAGCGGCCGACGATGGCGACGATGTCGGGATCGTCCTTGTACCAGTCGTCGAGCAGGTTCTCGGCGGCATCGAACACGGCGGCGTCGAGGTTGCTGTAATCGCCGCCGTCGCCGACCTTGACGCCGGTGAGAACGCGGGCCGGCGCGTCGTCACGGATATGTTTCAGCCAGCCGACGTTCACGTCCTGGAGTTTCGGGTTGGCGGCAAGGTCGGTGGTCTTGGCGGCGGACTCGCCGTTCCATCCGATCATCAGCCGGTCGCGTGCGACCTGCATGGTGACGTGGTTGCGCACGCGGGTCTGGAAGTCGGGGAACTTGGCCCAGGCGTCCATCTGCGCATAGCCGAGGTAGGTATCGAAGTTGGTCTGTTTGCAGGTGTAGCCGTTGTTGTCGAGGTCGGCGACGTTGCGCGGCTGGCGCTCGGCGGCCGAGGTGTCGGTGCGGCTGGCGACCGGCGAACTGACGCCGAGGCCGAGCTTTTCGCCGGACTGTTCGTCGACCGGCACCACGTTGATGGATTGCAGGAACTCGGCGCTGTCGCCAATGCGGTCCTCGAGGGTCTGGGCAACGGTCGGGTCGACCGCGAACTTGGTGGCCGCGTCCGCGACGTGGTTCAGTTGCGCGAGATGCGCGGAGTAGGCGTTGAAGGCGAGACGGGTTTCGTTGCGCATGGATCAGCAATCCGTGAGGTTGGCGGTCACCGGCGCGCCCGCGGACTTGGGGCGCTCCGGCGAACCGGGGGTGTGTTCCAGGGTGGCTTTCAGGGCGTCGAAGTCGGCCCGCAGCGCGGCGAAGGCTTCGCCGTCCGCCTTGGCCGCGGTCTCGCCCTTGAGGGCGGAGACTTCCTCGGCGATGGCCAGCGAAGTCTGTTCCAACTGACCGAAGCGGTGGTCGGATTCCTTCACCTTACCCGCCAGCAGCGTCTTGACGCGGGCGAACAGCGACGGGCCGGAGTCCTCGTCTTCGGCCTCGATGCCGGTCTCCGATTCCAGGGCCTCCGAGAACAGATGGCCGGGCGCGTCGTCGCCCGAGTGCTGCAACGAGAACTTGAGGATCTCGGTGCCGGTCGAGGCCGGAGAATCGGTGATAGCGAGGCCGGCCAGATAGGCCTTGCCGGTATCGGTGAAGTCGGGATCGAGTTCGATCGACCAGAACACCTTCTGGCGGTCGGCGGCAAGCTTGATCAGGTCGGGCGTGGCGTCGATCTGCGCGAGCAGGACGCGGCGGCCTTCGCTATCGGTGTCGGCCTTCACGGCCAGGACATCGCCGTAGGCCTTGAACGCCCCATCCGGGAGCAGCGAGCGGAAGTGCTCGCACCAGATCCGGGCACCGAACACGGCCGGATCGTAGGTGGCGGCCATTTCGTCGATCTGCGCGGGCGTGATCTCGCGGCCGTCAACCGTCTTGCCGGATCGGGCGATGCGAATGAACTTGGATTTCATGGGGCAATCTCGGCCTTGTGCATCGGGAGCAGGAACAAAAACGTTCCGCAATGCTGCGGCCGGGTCGCCGTAAAACTCAAACCGCCAGCCGTTGGAATGCCGCCTTTCCAACGGCTTTTCCCGGGGGCGCGTCGTCGGCCGTGGCTAGGCTACGGTCATGAGCGACGATCCGAACCGCCTTCTGGCCCGCAATCTGTATTGGCAGGGGTACACGCCCGCCGAGATCGCCCGGCAACTGGACATCAAGTACGGCACCGTCGACGGGTGGAAGCGCCGCGACAAGTGGGATGACACCCCCGTCGTCGCCCGCATAGAAGCCCACGTCGAGACCCGGTTGATGCGGCTGATCGTCAAGGCCGAGAAGACCGACCGGGACCTGGGCGAGATCGATCACCTGACCCGCATCCTGGAGCGCACGGCGCGGATCCGGAAGTACCAGGACACCCGCCGCGAGGCCGACCTCAATCCCAAGATCGAGGCCCGCAACAAGGGCCGGAAGAAGAAGGACGACAAGAACGCGCTGACCGAAGAC
>NPIG01000150.1_pt2 | contig 52209 bp, 50 predicted proteins | sample 8637441 | NCBI WGS metagenome assembly NPIG01 (sample SAMN07420675, study PRJNA396082) | bioreactor metagenome | isolation source: sample BR6 brine-fed electro-methanogenic bioreactor BR | place: Japan: Kochi | collected 2016-06-14
CTGAGCTGAATCGTTACGAATTTTTTAGCCTTTATTCGTGTTCGTTCGTGCCATTCGTGGATAACGCTTCTGAATTGGAGGAACTCATGCAGGAAAAAGTCGCAATCGTCACCGGCGCCGCCAGCGGCATCGGGCTCGCCGTGTCGCAGGCGCTGGCGGGGGAGGGGTGCCGGGTGGTGATGGCCGATGTCAATGCCGAGGCCGGGGAAAAGGAGGCCGCCGCCATCGGGGCCCTCTTTCATCGGGCCGACCTGAGCCGCCGCGACGGCTGCCGGGCGCTGGTCGACGCCGCCCTGGAAAAATACGGCCGGGCTGATATTCTGGTGAACAACGCGGGGATTCAGCATGTTGCGCCGGTCGCCGAGTTTCCCGAGGACAAGTGGGAGTTCATGATCAGCCTGATGCTGACCGCGCCCTTTCTGCTCAGCAAATACTGCTGGCCCTCCATGCAGGAGCGTCGCTGGGGGCGCATCGTCAACATCAACTCGGTGCACGGGCTGGTCGCCTCCCCCTTCAAGTCGGCCTACATCAGCGCCAAGCACGGCGTGTCGGGGCTGACCAAGACCCTGGCCCTCGAAGGGGGCAAGGACGGCATCACGGTCAATTCCATCTGCCCGGCCTACGTGCGCACCCCGCTGGTCGACAACCAGATCGCCGATCAGGCCAGGGCCCACGGGCTGAGTCCCGACCAGGTGATCGAGACCATTATGCTGAAAAACGCCGCGGTCAAGCGTCTGATCGAACCCGCCGAGATCGGCAAGTTCGTCCTCTATCTCTGCTCCGATGCGGCCGCCTGCTTCACCGGTTCGATGCTGACCATGGACTGCGGCTGGACCGCGACCTGATGGTTTCCTGCGTAGGGGCGACCCTCGTGGTCGCCCTTTTGCGAGAATCTAGGCGGTTTGGTTAGGCGCGCCTGGCTGGCGTTGTTTCCCATCGGATACGGGTGGACAATCGAGGGCGCCCACAAGGGGCGCCCTCTACTACACGAGCCTTTCATGGACAAGGAACTGCTGCAGATCGTCTTCGACCATGTCGACAACGGCATCTACATCGCCGACGGCGAAGGGATGACCCTCGGGGTCAACCGCACCTTCGAGGAGATGTCGGGCATCGCTGCCGGCGAAATCGTCGGCCGGCGCCTGCAGGACCTGGTCGGCCCCGACAATTATTTCACCGGCTCGGCCACCCTGCTGGTGCTCGAGCGCAAGGCCCCGGCCACCGCCACCTATTCGACCAAAACCGGGCGCAAGCTGCTGGTCAAGGGGCGCCCGGTCTTCGGCCGCCGCGGCGAGATCCGCTACGTCATCAACACCATCTGGGACCTCACCGTCGTCAACTACACCCGCGAGATCGACGCCGACACCGCCCGCGACCAGATGCTGGTGGAGGAGGATATCATCGCGGTCAGCGACGCCATGGTGAACGTGGTCGATCTGGCCCTGCGGGTGGCCGGCACCGAATCGACCCTGCTGCTGACCGGCGAAACCGGCGTCGGCAAGAGCCTGCTCGCCAAGATGATCCATCGCGCCAGTCCCCGCCGCCAGCAGCCCTTCATGCAGATCAACTGCGCCGCCATCCCCGAGCAACTGATCGAATCGGAGCTCTTCGGCTACGAGGCCGGCGCTTTTACCGGCGCCGACCGCAAGGGCAAGCCCGGCCTGTTCGAGCTGGCCGATCGCGGCACCGTCTTTCTCGATGAAATCGCCGAGATGCCGCTGCACACCCAGGCCAAGCTGCTCGGGGTGCTGCAGGAGCGCGAATTCTACCGGGTCGGCGGTCGCGCCCTGCGCACCGTCGATGTGCGCCTGATCGCCGCCACCAATCGCGATCTGGGGCGCCTGGTGGGGGAGGGGCGCTTTCGCGAGGATCTCTATTACCGGCTCAACGTGGTGCCGATTCACCTGCCGCCCCTGCGCGAGCGGCGCGCGGACATCGCGCCGCTGATCAACTTTTTTCTCGCCCGCAGCAATCGCCGCCACAACAAGTACCAGGTCTTTTCCCGCGAGTTGGTCGAGCACCTGAGCGGTCTGTCGTGGAAGGGGAACATCCGCGAGCTGGAAAATGCCGTGGAGAGGCTGGTGGTGACCACTCCGGCGGTGGAGTCCGATAGTTCATCGCCAACAGGGGAGCCGGCCGTTTCACAGCTTTCCCTCAAGGAACAGCTGCAGGCCTGCGAGCGCCGCATTCTCTTGCAGGCGCTGCAGCGCCACGGCACAACCCGGCGGATTGCCGCGGCTTTGGGTATCAGTCAGGCCACCGCAGCCAGGCGGCTGCAGAAGATTAGGGCGAATGTCCCATCGGGTAATTCCTGTTAAATTGTGTACAAACAACGTTTTGTTTTTCTGCTTGACGCCATCTGGTTGTTTAGTTATGTTTTCGTTTACGGAAATTGGTAAAACCACTTAAAGGTCTTATCTGGCCTTTTTAGGCGGGCAAAGGTGCCTGCCCGGAACGTCGATAACTGATTGGGAAAAGGAGGAAGCGATGAGGAAAATCCGGATGATGGTTTGTTTCCTGACCGCCCTGAGCCTGTTGGCGGCGCCGAACGCGTTTGCCGCCAAGCGCGAGAAGTTCGGGGTCGACAAGCGTCACGAGGAAGTCAAGCGCGAACTGCGCAAGATCAAGCCCTCGAAAGAAGAGTTCAAGTGGAAGATGGTCATGCCCTGGTCCAAAGGTCTGCTCTTCTACGACATGGCGCAGCACTTCGCCGATTCGGTGGCCCTGGCCTCCGGCGGACGCCTCGAGATCAAGCTCTTCTCCGCCGGCGAGCTGGTCGGCGCGATGGAAAGCTTCGACGCCGTCTCCAAGGGTTCGGCCGAGATCGGCCATGACTGGCCCGGCTACTGGAAGGGCAAGAACGAGAACTTCGTCTCCTTCGCCTCCGTCCCCTTCGGTCTCGACGCCGAGGGCTACAACATCTGGCTCTATGAGCGCGGCGGCCTCGAGCAGATGCAGGAACTCTACGGCCGCTACAATCTGATGGCCTTCCCCTGCGGCAACGGCGGCCAGGAGATGGGGCTGTTCTCCAACAAGAAGGCCACCAAACTGGCCGATTTCAAAGGCATGCGCCTGCGCACCCCGGGCTGGTTCATGGACATCATGAACAGCCTCGGCGCCTCCGTCACTCCGCTGCCCGGCGGCGAAGTCTATCTCGCGCTCGAGCGCGGCGTCATCGACGCGGCCGAATTCTCCACCCCGGCCATCAACTATCCCATGGGCTTCGACGAGATCACCAAGTATGTCATCGAGCCCGGCGTGCATCAGCCCTCGGTGCAGTGCTCGATCTTCATCAACAAGGACGCCTGGAACAAGCTGCCCGACGACCTGAAGTGGATCGTCGACATCGCCGCCAAGGAGACCCAGCTGTGGTCCAACGCCTGGCAGGAGAACCTCAACATCGAGGCGATCAAGCTGTTCAAGGAGAAGGTCGAGTTCGTGCGCATGGACGACGAAACCCTCAACAGCTTCGCCAAGCGTACCCACGAGTATCTCGAGGAGCTCAAGGCCAAGCACCCCGACGTGAAGAAAACCCTCGACTCCCAGGAGCAGCTGAAAAAAGACTTCGCCGAATGGCGCGGAATCCGCAGCGGCGTCGCTCCCTGGCCGTACGAAATGTACATCAGCGGCGAGCAGAAGTCGCAGGGTCACCACCTGCAGTAAGCTGCTCGAAATCACCAACCACACGCCCCCGGCTGTCGGTCGGGGGCGTCTCCTGCATCACACGGAGATGACCTATGCTCGTAATAGAGCGATCGATCAACGGCCTCAACGAAAAAGTCGGGGTTCTGACCTCCTATCTGGCCCTGCCCCTGATCGGGGTGGTGGTCTGGGAGGTCGTCATGCGTTACGCCTTCAACGCCCCGACCTCCTGGGGGTTCGAAACCACGACCTTCATCTACGGCATGCACTTCGTGCTCGGCTTCGGCTTTACCCATCTGCACGACGGTCATGTCTCCATCGACGTGTTCGAAGCCAAGCTTCCGCATCGGCCGCGCACCATTCTGCGGCTGCTGACCAACCTGATCATTTTTCTTCCCACCGTCGGTCTGCTGTCGGTGTGGTCGGTGATCTATGCCGTCGACTCCTGGCAGAACTGGGAGCGGGCCTCGACCTCCTGGGCGCCCCCCTTGTACCCGTTCAAGACCCTGATGGCGATTGGCTTCGTTCTGCTGCTGCTGCAGGGGGTGTCCCGGCTGATCGGTGATTTCCGCGCCCTGGGCGGATCTGAACAGTGACAACAATCCCTCGCGGAGAAAAATAGAGTCTTATGAGTGCAGAAGTCCTGACAATCCTGATGTTCGTCAGCCTGATGGTATCCATCGCCCTGGGGCATCCTCTGGCGATCACCCTGGCGGGCGTGGCCACCGTTTTCGGTCTCATCGAGTACAACTGGGACGTCCCGGCGCTGCTCGACCTCTATGTCAACAATGCCTGGGGGCTGCAGCAGAACTACGTGCTGGTGGCGATCCCCTTGTTTATCTTCATGGCCCAGATTCTCGATCGCTCCAAGGTCTCGGAAGGCCTGTTCGACGCGCTCTACGTCGTGCTCGGCGGTCTGCGCGGCGGCCTTGGGATGGCGGTTATCGTGGTGAGCACGGTCTTTGCCGCCACCACCGGCATCATCGGCGCCTCGGTCGTGGCCATGGGCCTGATGGCGGGCCCCGCGCTGCTGCGCCGCGGCTATCAGACGGGCCTGGGGGCGGGCATCATCTGCTCGTCGGGAACGCTGGGCATCCTGATTCCGCCCTCGATCATGCTGGTGGTCTACGGCGGCCTGACCGGCATGAAGGAGACCTCGGTCGGCAACCTGTTTGCCGCCGCGATCCTGCCGGGCATTCTGCTGTCGAGCATTTATCTGGCCTACGTGGCGATCCGCTGCGGCCTCAACCCCAAGCTGGGCCCGCCGATTCCCAAGGAAGACCGCACCGCGACCCTCGGTCAGAAGGTGGGCATGACCTTGAAGAGCTTCGTGCCCCCCTTCAGCCTGATCCTGATCGTCATGGGCACCATCCTTGCCGGTGTCGCCACTCCCACCGAGGCGGCGGCCCTGGGCTGCGTCGGCGCCATGATCCTGGCGCTGTTCAACCGCAAGCTCAACTGGGAGGTTCTCTCCCTGGCCTGCAACTCGACCCTGCGCACCACGGCGATGATCATGCTGCTCTTTGTCGGCGGCAAACTCTTCTCGGTAGTGTTTCTCTCCATGGGCGGTGGCGACGTGGTCGCCGATCTGCTGCTGGGGATGGACGTCAACGATTACGTCATTCTCGCCATCATGATGGCGGTCGTCTTCATCATGGGGATGTTCATCGACTGGGCCGCGATCCTGCTGGTGGTGGTACCGATCTTTACCCCCATCGCCGCCGACCTCGGCTTCGATCCGCTGTGGTTCGCGATGCTGGTGTGCGTCAACCTGCAGACCTCCTTCCTGACGCCTCCCTTCGGCTACGCCCTGTTCTACTTCAAGGGGGTGGCGCCGCCCGAGTACACCATGGGCGATATCTATCGGGGGATCATGCCCTTTGTCATCATCCAGCTGGTGGGGCTGGCCGTCATGGTCACCTTCCCCGAAATCATCACCTGGCTGCCGTCGGTCTTTTTCGGCGGTTAAGGACTTTTTCCTGGCAAGCGAGGGAGGAACCCAATGCTTCCGCAAGTCAAAACCATCCTGTACGCCACCGGGCTCGGCCCGGGGGCTCCGTTTGTCTTTCGCCACGCGCTGAACGAGGCGGAAAAGCACCAGGCCAAGATCGTCGTCCTGCATGTGATGGAGCCGCTCAATCCCTTCGGCAAGCATCTGGTGGAGCTGCATATTTCCCACGAGCAGGCCGAGCAGATTCAGGAGCAGGCCCGCGCCCACGCCAAGAAGAAGATCGCGGAGCGGGTCCAGATCCTCTGCGACAAGGAGACCTGCCATGCGCCGAGCGGCGAGAATCTGGTCAGCGAAATCCGCGTGGTCGAAGGGCAGCCGCACCTGGAGATCGTCAACCAGGCCAAGGCGCTCGGCGCCGACCTGATCGTGATCGGCAGCCACCGCCACAGCGCCATCGGCGAGGCGATGCTCGGCCACACCGCCAACAAGGTGGTGCACCGCGCCGAGGTGCCGGTGCTGCTGGTGCGCATCCCCGACGGCTTTCACGAAGAAGGGTTCTAGTGCGCTAACGCGCGCGTCATTGGTCATTGGTCCCTGGTCATCGGTCAGGTTTTCGCAAATGGCAAAGGACTAAATGACAAAGGACAGGTGTCCCCATGATTTCACAAACGGCGATCGATCATCTGGTTGAAAAGCTCGGCAAAGAGAACGTCCTCCATGAGAAGGAGGATCTGCTCACCCTCGGCTACGATTCGACCCCCGGCGTGCATCACCTGCCCGAGGTGGTGGTCTACCCGACCTCCACCGAGCAGGTGGTCGCGGCGATGGAGATCGCCCACCGCGAGGGGCTGCCCCTCACGCCGCGCGGCTCGGGCACGGGCCTGTCCGGCGGCAGCGTGCCGGTGCAGGGGGGGATGGTCCTGTGCCTGACCCGCATGAACAGGATTCTCGAGATCGACGAGGAGAACCTCACCGCCACTGCCGAAGCGGGGGTGGTGACCCTCGATCTCTTCAACGCGGTGGCGGAGAAGGGGCTGTTCTATCCCCCCGATCCCGGCTCGCAGAAGATCTCGACCCTGGGCGGCAACGTCGCCGAGAACGCCGGCGGCCTGCGCGGCCTCAAGTACGGTGTCACCCGCGACTACGTGATGCAGCTAAAAGGGGTGCTCCCCGACCGGACCCTGTTCGACACCGGCGGCAAGAGCGTCAAGGACGTGGCCGGCTACGGCTTCAAGGACCTGCTGGTGGGGGCCGAGGGGACGCTCGCCATCGTCACCGAGGTGACGGTCAAGCTGATCCCGCCGCCCCAGGACAAGCGCACCATCCTTGCCTATTTCAATGACGTGCGCACCGCCGGCGCGGCGGTCTCGAAGATCATCGCGGCGAAAATCATCCCCTCGACCATGGAGATCATGGACCGCGCCACCATCAACTGCGTCGAGGACTACGTCAAGATCGGCCTGCCGCGCGAGATGGCGGCGCTGCTCTTGATCGAGGTCGACGGCCACCCGGCGCCGGTGGCCGAAGAGGCTGAAGGGGTGCAGAAGATTCTCGCCGAGGTCAAGGCCGCCGAAGTCCACGTGGCGAAAGACGCCGAGCACGCGGCGAGTCTCGCCGCCGCCCGCCGCACGGCGCTCTCGGCGCTGGCGCGGGTGTCGCCCACCACCCTGCTCGAAGACGCCACCGTGCCGCGCTCGCGCCTGGCCGAGACCTTCGCCGAGATCGAGCGGCTGACCGAGAAGTACCAGCTCAAGGTCGGCACCTTCGGCCACGCCGGCGACGGCAACCTGCACCCCACCGTGCTGTGCGACGAGCGCGACCACGACGAGATGGAGCGCGCCCACGCCTTCTACAACGAGCTCTACGAGAAGGTGCTGGCCTGGGGCGGCACCGTCTCCGGCGAGCACGGCATCGGCCTGGCCAAAAAGGAATACCTCGCCCGCCAGATCGGCGAAGGCGGGGTCAAGGTGATGAAGCGCATCAAGCAGTCGTTCGACCCCGAAGGCATCCTCAATCCCGGCAAGATCTTCGACGAGGGCGACCCCTGCACGAAGCCGCACGTGGAGGAGGGTTTCCGTGTCTCCCACTGACAAGAAAGACCGCAAGGGCAATTTCAAGCCGCAGGACGCCCCCCACTACGACGACGTGCTGCAATGCATGCGCTGCGGCTTCTGCCTGCCGACCTGCCCGACCTACGCCCTGACCGGGCGCGAGCGCTCGAGCCCCCGCGGCCGGGTGGCCCTGGCCCGCGCGGTGGCCGAGGAGAAGCTCGAGTTCACCCCGGCGGTCAAGGAAGAGAGCTTCTTCTGCCTCGACTGCCGCGCCTGCACCACCGCCTGCCCCTCGGGGGTGCGCGCCGGCGAGGTGATGGAGGTCTGCCGCAGCCAGTCCCACGCCTTCTATCCGCTGGGCAAGGCGGGCAAGAGCTTCCGCGAGTTCATCCTGCAGAAGATGCTCCCCTCGCCCGAGCTGCTCGAGACCTCGATGCTGCCGACCCGCCTTTACCAGCGTCTCGGCATCCAGTGGCTGGTGCGTCACCTCCAGGTGCTCAAGCTCGGCCCCGACTGGATGAGCAAGGCCGAGGGGATGCTCCCCGACCTGGAGAAGCCCCTGCGCCCCCAGCTGCCGCCGGTGGTGCCGGCGAAAGGCGAGAAGCGCGGCCGCGTCGGGTTCTTTCTCGGTTGCGTCATGACCCTGATGTACCCCAACGTCTCGCGCAACACGGTGAAGGTGCTCGCTCACCAGGGCTTCGACGTGGTCACCCCCCGGGAGACCAAGTGCTGCGGCGCGCCGCACCTCTCCGAGGGCGACCGCGAGACCGCCCGCCAGCTGGCGCTGTTCAACCTCGACCTCTTCCTCAAAGAGGATGTCGACTACATCGTCACCGACTGCGCCGGCTGCGGCGCCTCGCTCAAGGAGTACGAGGAGATTCTCGAAGAGCAGGCCGACCACCAGAAGCTTGCCGCCTTCCGCAGCAAGATCCGCGACATCAGCGAATTTCTCGCCGAGGTGGGGCTGCGCGGCGCAGGGCTCAAGCCGGTCACCGCCAGCGTCACCTACCACGAGCCCTGCCACCTGTGCCACGCCCAGGGGATTTCGCAGCCGCCGCGCCAGATCATCCGGCAGATCCCCGGCGTCGAGCTGCGCGAGATGAAGGAGTCGAGTTGGTGCTGCGGTTCCGCCGCCACCTGGGGCCTGAAGTACTCGGAAGAGAGCCAGAAGGTACTCGACCGCAAGCTCGGCAACGCCCGCGCAACCGGCGCCGACTACCTGGTCACCGCCAACCCCGGCTGCCACTTGCAACTCGCCTGGGGGGTACGCGAGGCGGGGATGAAGCAGGAGGTGCTGCACCTGATGGAATTGCTCGGACGGGCGACGCCGGATTAAAACCGCAAGATTAGAGTGCAAAAGGCCCGGGAGAGGATCCCCGGGCCTTTTGCCGTTGTATAATCATTTCCCCGCCTGAGTCCATCACTTACCTGTCACTCTCATTCCCGCTCTTGAAAAAATCGAGCGTTGCCGACCAGAAGGAGAGATCATGCTGTGTTTTCTCGTAGAGCCGGGCGTTGACGATGACGATGCCGGCGACTTCCGCCAGGGCGCTGAGAAAGGCCACCTCGTCCTCGCCGTAATCCCGGGCCTCGCCGGCGTAGAGGCGCAGGATGCCGATCACCCGCTGGAAGGCGACGATCGGCAGCGAGAGGATCGAGCGGATGCCCTCCGCGCGCATCTTGTCGGGGTATTCCACCCGCGGGTCGTTCTGGGCGTCGGCGATCAGCACCGGCGTGCCTTCGAGGGTCTCGTGAATGCTGCGGTCCGAGTGCAGCGGGCCCTTGTGCAGGAATTCCTCGCTCAGCCCCTTGGCGGCCAGCAGTTCGAGCTGGTGGGTGGTTTCGTCGACCAGGCGCAGGGCGCAACCCTTGACTTTGACCAGGGCGAGGACCTTGGCGTTGATCAGTTCCATCAGGGCGTTGGAGTCGCGGGTGGAGAGGATGGCCCGGGTGACGTCGTGCAGCGCCCGGAAATAGGCGAGGCTCTGGTCGGAATCGATCTCCCGGCCGGGAATGCAGAAGATGGGCCGGCGGATCTCGCCGGAAGCGACCGGGATCTCCTCGCCCACCGCCTTGAGCAGGGTCGCGAGTTTGAGCCCTTCTGCCTCGAAAGCGCGGGCGTTGGCGATGGCGAGGCCGCCCATTTCGGCCAGGGCCGCGGCGAATTCAAGCTCTTCGTCGGAAAAGCTGCGCGGCTCGGCGGTGTAGAGGCGCAGCACACCGATGACCTGATCGTCCCGGGCGATGACCGGCACCGACAGCATGGTGTTGATCCCCTCGGCGCGCAGCTCCTGCCGGTACTGGATGCGGGGATCGTCGAAGGCGTTGCGGATGACGACGACTTTTCCCTGCAGGGCTTCCGGGACGCTCTGGTCGGTTTGCAGCGGTCCCTTGTTGAGGTACTGATCGCTCAGGCCGAAGGCGGCCGCCAACTCGAGGCGCCCGGTTTTCTCGTCGATCAGGCGCAGGCTGGCGCCCTTGGCGCCGAGCGCCTGGGCGGTGCGCCGGACCAGCTGCTGCAGGATATCCTGGCCCGAAGACGAGGAGAGGATGGTGTGGCAGGTCTCGAAAAAGACTTGAAAGTATTGAATTGTCTGGGTTTGTGCCATAGCCGTGATCCGATCCGTGAGGGGAGGGCGGGTTGCGAAAGTATCGATAGTTAAAATGTAATACAGTGTTTTATTTATTGCAAAAAAGTTCTTTGCAAACCCGGCATGCCTGAACAACGGCGTTTTTGTCTATCGCAACGGGGCCCGGGTCAAACTCTGACCGGACAGTTCGAGCGGCTGCAGCACAGCAGGCCCGCCCCGCGGCGGGCCTTTGATGCATATAAAAGACGGGACAATTTCTCCCTGAGTCGGGAAGGCCATGGCGCCATGTCCCAAGGGTCCTACCCGTTGTTCAGCCCCAACTCTTCCAGCATGCCCAGGGTGAAGTTTTTCGCCCGCCCCGAGGGGGCGACCATCCCGTAAAACATCGCTTCCTTCAACTCGGCCTCCGTTGCCCCGTTGTCCTTCGCGACCGCGAAGTGCTTCCTCAGTCAGTCGGGGCAACCGACCGAAATGGCGCAGGCCACCCGGATCAGTTCGCGGGTCTTGATGTCGAGAACCTCTTCGTACTCGTAGTCGAGAAATTTCTTGCGCGTTTTCATGATGGTCCTTTCGTGGAATTGTACCGGGTTGCGACCGATTGCTCTCTTATTCCTGATCGGGATAATTGCAATAAATGCTAACAGGTGCGAAGTTGAACGCAATCGGGCGGATGAACGGGATGTTATACTTTCCCGGTATTTCGGTTTCTGGATGCGAATTGCCCTTGGCGAGTCAGGCCAAGCAAGATCAAGGAGGAGAGGATGAAAAATCGGAAAGAATTGTTCATCGGCGGCACCTGGGCCGCTTCGCATGGATCCGAGCAGATCGACGTCGTCAACCCGACGACGGAGGAGGTCATCGGCCGCATACCCGCGGGCGACGGCGACGACGTGGCGCGAGCGGTGACCGCAGCGCGGGCGGCGGCCGAAGAATGGGCGGCGATGCCCGTTGCCGGCCGCTGCGATCTGCTGCAGGCCGCCCACGGGGTGCTCACCCGGCGCGGCGCCGAGATCGCCGAAATCATCACCGCCGAAGTCGGCATGCCGCTCAAGCTCTCGCAGAAGATCCAGGCCGGGCTGCCCGCCTTCGAGATGAAAAGCACCGCCGAGCTGGCACGGGAATTCCCCTTCGAGGAGCAGATCGGCAATTCGCTGGTGGTGCGCGAGCCGGTGGGGGTGGTGGCCTGCATCACGCCCTGGAACTACCCCCTGCATCAGATCGTCGCCAAGGTGGCGCCGGCGCTGGCGGCGGGCTGCACCGTGGTGCTCAAGCCGAGCGAAGTCGCCCCCCTCAATGCCTTCGTGCTGGCCGAAGCGTTCGCGGAAGTCGGCCTGCCGGGCGGGGTATTCAACCTGGTGACCGGCTACGGGGAAACCGTCGGCGAGGCTTTGGCCGCCCACCCCGGGATCGACATGATTTCCTTCACCGGTTCGACCCGGGCCGGCAAGCGGGTGGCCGCCCTGGCCGCCGCCGGGGTCAAGCGGGTGGCGCTGGAGCTGGGCGGCAAGTCGCCGGCGGTGGTGCTCGACGACGCCGATCTCGCCGCCGCGGTCAAGGCCACGGTCAACGGCTGCTTCATCAACTCGGGCCAGACCTGCAACGCCACCACCCGGCTGCTGGTGCCGGAAAAGCTCTACGGCGAGGCGTCCCGGCTGGCGGTGGAGACGGCCCGCTCCTTCACCCTCGGCGACCCCGCCGGGGGGGCGGCGAAAATGGGCCCGCTGGTGTCGGCGCCGCAGCGCGAGCGGGTGCGCGGCTACATCCGCAAAGGGCTCGAGGAAGGCGCCGAGATGCTGTGCGGCGGCGCGGAACCCCCGGAAGGTATGGAGCGGGGCTATTTCGTCCGCCCCACGGTTTTCGGCCGGGTGACTCCCGAGATGACCATCGCCCGCGAGGAGATCTTCGGGCCGGTGCTCGCGATCATGACCTATGGCGACGACGAGGAGGCGGTGCGCCTCGCCAACGCCACCGATTACGGCCTGGCGGCCACCGTCTGGTCCGGCGACGAGGAGCGCGCCCGCCGCCTGGCGCGGCGCATCAAGGCCGGCCAGATCGACATCAACGGCGGCCGTTTCAATCCCCTCGCTCCCTTCGGCGGCTTCAAGCAGTCGGGCATCGGTCGCGAAATGGGCCGCTTCGGTCTGGAGGAATTTTGCGAGGTCAAGTCGCTGCAGTTCTGAGCGGGGACGGATTGGCGAGAATCGAAAGGTGAGACAGTGCGCCCGGCCGCGGCCGGGCGCACTGTCGGTCAGGCTGCTTTGGTCGGTTCGGTCTGGAAGACGTGTATGTCGCGCTGGGGGAAGGGGATGGAGACGCCCTCCTCGTCGAGGCGCATCTTGATGCGCTCCATCAGGTCGAAATGGACGTTCCAGTAGTCGCCCACCGAGACCCAGGGCCGCACCGCGAAATTGACGCTGCTGTCGGCCAGTTCGAGCACCCCGACCATCGGCGCCGGGTCGCGCAGGATGCGCTCGTCGTTCTCGAGGATGTTCATCAGAATCTCTTTCACCCGGGGAATCTGGTCGCTGTAGCTGACCCCGATCGTGAGATCCATCCGCCGCGTCCCTTTTTTCGAGTAATTGGTCAGGTTGTCGTTGACCAGCTTGCCGTTGGGGATGTACACCGTCTTGTTGTCGCCGGTCTTGAGCTGGGTGTTGACGATGTGGATGTCTTCCACCACGCCGATCACCCCGGCCCCCTCGATCACGTCGCCGACGTCGAAGGGGCGAAAGATCAGAATCATCACCCCGGCGGCGAAGTTGGAGAGCGAGCCCTGCAGCGCCAGGCCGACGGCGAGACCGGCGGCGCCGAGAACGGCGATGAAGGAGGTGGTCTGGACCCCCACCTGGTTCAGGGCGGCGATGGCGACGAAGGCGATCAGGGCGGTATGGAGGAGGTTGCCGCCGAAGGTGACCAGGGTTTGGTCGACCTTGCGGTTTTCGAGCACCCGGCGCAGGATTCTGGTCAGCAGCTTCGCTGCCCAGATTCCAGCGATGAGGATGATGATCGCGCCGAGTACGCGAAATCCATAGATGGTCAACCAGGCTACGACTTGTTCCATGAGTGAATTCCCCCTTGAGCAATGAATGATTTACCGATTGATTCCGGTTCTTTGGGACGAGGCGCCAGGAAAAGATTAGACGAAGACGCGATTATTGCAACCCGGCGCCAACCCACGGCCCCGGAAGGACGGGAAAGGATACCCGATGTTTCAACTGGAGCTTGCCCGCTTTCAACAAGCCGCGCTGGAGATGGTGCCCGATCGCTCGGTGCTGGTGCGCGGCTGCCACCGACAGCCGCCTGGGCGCGAACTCTATGCCCTGGTGGGGAGCAAGAGGCTCAGGCTCGATCTGATGCCCCATCTCGAATGCCGGGTGGTGGAGCTTTACCCGCTCCTGTTCTTCGACCGCCAATGCGGCGAGGTCGATGACCGGATTCCGGCGCAACTCGGTTTTTCCCGGGTCAACCGCTTTTTTCTGGTGGTCGACCGCAGCCGCGGCAAAAGCCGCTTCGGCAGCGTCTCGGGCGGCCTCGTTCTGGATCGCGCCTGGCGTGGCTTCGGCTTGGGAGGCTACCTGATGGCGCAACTGGTCTCCTGGGGCAAGGCCCATTACCCCGCGAGCGCGGTCAGCACCGAGCATCTCGATCTGCGCCGGATCGAGGTCGAGCGGGCGGTCTTGAACGGTTTCTGCCGGTGGGCGGGATTCGACATCGTTTTTCACGGGGACGAGGAGGCGACCTGCTGGGTCAAACGAATGGAGCGCCTGTGCGGCGAATACAACCGGGAGCGGGTCGCGGAACTGGCCGAGTTGCCTCCCGGCGATTGGTTCAGTCCGGGATTTCAGGGGGAGAGGGCCGCGCAGATGGTGCGCCGGGAGTACCTGGCTCCCGGTCGCTGAGAAACGGGTCAGTTTCCTTCCAGAAAACGGTCGAGGCGATTGGTGAGGGTGCGCAGATGGTTGCGCTCCTCGTCGGCGAGTATCGAGAAGATCCCGCGGGCGGTTTCGTTGTCGATTTTCCTGCGCAGCAGCAGGTAGTGATCGTAGGCGTTGGCCTCCATGCCGATGGCGAACTCGATGATCGCGGTGGCCGGTTTGCCTTTCAACCAGGCCAGCACGTCACTGAGGGCGAGACCGCCTTCGACGTATTGTTCCTCGGGGGGCGATTCGAGGATCGGCCGGGGAAAGGTCTTGCCGGGCAGTTCACCGGTCAGCTCGCGGTAAGCCGCGGCCAGGGTGGCCTTGTGATGGTCCTCGGCGGCCACCATCTGGCGCAGAAAACTCGATTCGGCCACATCTTCGAGCTGTTCGGCGGCGGCGGCGTAGAAGGCGCGGCTGCCATCCTCGAGCAGCCAGGCCAGGGCCAGATACTCGACGGCGTTGCGGGCCGAGGAGAAATAGGCCAACTGGCTGGCCGGGTCGCCCTCGGCAGTGATCCCCTCCCAGGCGCGAATCCCCCCATCCATCACATAGACCCGTTCGAACCCGGCATGGATCAGGTTGGCGGCGGCCGAGCGGCTGCGCGGGCCGGCGGCGCAATAGGTGATGGTCGGCTGTTTGGGATCGAACTCTGCGAGCCGGTCGGGCAGGGTGTTGACCGGGATCAGCGTCGCCCCCGGCAGGTGCCCCTGCTCGTATTCCTTGGGTTGGCGCACGTCGAGCAGGTTGAAGTCCTCGGGGTCGTGCTCCAGCAGAAAGCGTCGCACCTCCGCGCAGGACATGGACGGAATCGGCTTGAAATAATCGATCATTCCCATGGATGCAAAGCTCCTCAAGAGATGAACTGCGGCTCGTTTTGTTCTCCACTTACCTGATATTTTCGCATAAATCGCCGGTCAATCCAATCTTTGAGCCGAAAAGCGAGGGGACTGTTCCAGGCCAGGCCGTCGCGGGTGGCAATTCCCGTGCCGTCGCCGAGGTTGAGGATCAGCAGGTATTTTTCTTGCGGTTCGAACCGCCGCAGCGTCTTTCCCTCCAGGGCGGCGAGCAGGTTGTGGCGCAGAACCGGCCCCTGGCGCACGGCGAAGACCCCGATGCGGGGCAGGGGCGGATCGCCCAGGCTCACGCAGTCGCCGCCGCCGAAAATGCGCGGATCGGCCACGCTTTGCAGGCAGGCATTGACCAGCAGGCCGTCCTGGGGGCCCGTCGGCAGGCGGGAGTCGCGAAAAAGGGTATGCGGTCTCACGCCGGTGGCGAGAAAGACCAGATCGAAGGGGTGGCGCGAGCCGTCGCTCAAAACCGCCTCCCCTGCGGCAAGCGACTCGGCCCGCACCCCTTCGCGCACCTCTATCGACCGGTGGGTCAGCGATTTTGCGGCCAGGGCGCGTACGCGCTCAGGCAGTCCCGGCAGCAGCCGGGCGCCCGCCACCAGGCTGATGCGGGGGGACGGTGGGCGTCTCGGAGAAGATGCTGGAGATTGCCGGCGATTTCGACCCCTGCCGGCCCGCCCCCGACCACCAGCAGGTTGAGGTGCTCGGGCAGGCGGTCGAGGATGGCGCGGCGGGCCCGGTAGAGATTCTCGATCGGCTTGACCGCCACGTGCCGGGCGCTTTCGGCAGCCAGGTCCTGGCCCGCAACCTGGCTGCCGGTGTTGCAGGAAAGGAGGTCGTAGGTTAGCCTCCGTCCGGAGGCCAAAACGAGGGTCCGCTGTTCGGAGATGATGCGCTCGACCCGGTCCTCGACGAAGGCGCCGCCCCGGTCCTCGACCATCCGACGGAGGTGAAAGCGGGTGTCGCGCGGCTCGTAACGACCGCCAAGCAGGCCCGGGCCCATGCCCGAATAGTAATGATAGGGAGACGGGCTGACCAGGGTGACGCGATGGCCGCGATCGATGAAGTCCGCAAGCGCCAGCAACGCAGGCAGATGCGCGTGTCCGCCGCCGGCCAGAACCAGATGTTTGTCCATGTCGGGGCCTCCTCTTCCCAAAGAAGGATAGACAGCGCAGGGAGCATGTCAAATCGGCGCGAAGGCGGGGGGCGCTTCACCGACGCGAGGGAAAAAGAGGGATTGACTGGCTCGGGGGATTTGTTAATCTGCCTGAAATCCGGCACGAAGAGGGCCCGCAGGGAATTCATGAGGCATATTATTCTGACCATCGATGCGATCACCCAGACGTCTATGCACGTCTTTGCGATCACCATTCTCTGGATCATTATCGCCGGCCAGCGGGCCCGGGCGAAAAACCCCGAGGAGCCCGCGGCGGCCGGTCGCTGGGGGCGCGTCAGGAACCTGCTGCTGTGGCCGCACCGGGAATATGCCCTGCGCAAGCGCAACCATTGGGTGATCTGGCTCAATCTGGCGAGTGCGGCGCTGGTTCTGCTCGGGTTCGTTCTGCTGCCGCTGCTGGCCTGGTTGAGTCGGGGATGAAAGAGCTGCAACGCAAAAAACCCCGCTGTTGCAGCGGGGTTTTTTCACTAGCCTGTCTCCGGGATGCCGGTCTCGCGCCCGAAAATCTCGCCCCCGGAAACCAAGGACGGCCTCTGAAAACCGCTTCAGGCTTCCCGCTGCAAGGCGGGCCTGCTCACCACGGCTTTACGCGAAGCGCTGAAAAAATTCGTGCTGGCGAGTGTTTCATTGGCGAAAAGCGTGCATCCCAGAGAATCAAAGATCGATTTTCTTAACAACTTCTAATTGCATGTTAGCAAAACCTGGTGGCTGAGCGCAAGCAGTTTTTTTCCTGCCCGCCGGTCGCCCAATTTCCGGAGGAATTCAAAGGGTTATGAGCAACGACGGCAACAAGGTCATCTACTCGATGATGCGGGTCGGCAAGTTCTACAACAAGAAGCCGGTCCTGAAGGACATCTCCCTCTCCTATTTCTACGGCGCCAAGATCGGGGTGCTCGGCCTCAACGGCTCGGGCAAGAGTTCGCTGCTGCGCATCATGGCCGGGGTCGACAAGGAATTCGTCGGCCAGGCGGTGCTCTCCCCCGGCTACAGCGTCGGTTTTCTCGAGCAGGAGCCGCAGCTCGACGAGAGCAAGAGCGTGCGCGAGGTGGTCGAGGAGGGGGTGCAGGAGACGGTCGACCTGGTCAAGGAATTCGAGGAGATCAACCTGAAGTTCGCCGAGCCGATGAGCGACGACGAAATGAACGCCCTCATCGAGCGCCAGGGCGAGGTGCAGGAGAAGCTCGACGCCCGCGCCGCCTGGGACCTCGACAGCCGCCTGGAGATGGCGATGGACGCCCTGCGCTGTCCCCCCGGCGACACTCCGGTGAAAGTGCTCTCCGGCGGCGAGAAGCGCCGCGTCGCCCTGTGCCGGCTGCTGCTGCAGAAGCCCGACATCCTGCTTCTCGACGAGCCGACCAACCACCTCGACGCCGAGACCGTGGCCTGGCTCGAACAGCACCTGCAGCGCTACGAGGGGACCATCATCGCCGTTACCCACGACCGCTATTTTCTCGACAACGTCGCCGGCTGGATTCTCGAGCTCGATCGCGGCGAGGGCATCCCCTGGAAGGGCAACTACAGCTCGTGGCTCGAGCAGAAGCAGGAGCGTCTGCGCCGCGAGGAGAAGGCCGAGAGCGACCGGCAGAAGACGCTGGAGCGCGAGCTCGACTGGATTCGCATGAGCCCCAAGGCGCGCCATGCCAAGAGCAAGGCCCGCATCGCCGCCTACGAAAAGCTCCTCACCCAGGAATCGGAAAAGCACGGGCGCGAGCTCGAGCTCTACATCCCGCCCGGTCCGCGCCTGGGCGACGTGGTGATCGAGGCGCAAGGGGTCACCAAGGGCTTCGGCGAGCGCCTGTTGTTCGAAAACCTTGCCTTCAGCCTGCCCCCCGGCGGCATCGTCGGGGTGATCGGCCCCAACGGCGCCGGCAAGACCACCCTGTTTCGCCTGATCACCGGGCAGGAGCAGGCCGACGCCGGCACTTTCAAGGTCGGCGACACGGTGAAGCTCGCCTACGTCGACCAGGCGCGCGGGCTCGACCCCGACAAGTCGATCTGGGAGGAGGTCACCGGCGGCGCCGACGTGGTGCAACTCGGCCGGCAGCAGGTCAACAGCCGCGGCTACGTGGCGCGCTTCAACTTCTCCGGCAGCGACCAGCAGAAGAAGGTCGGCATGCTCTCCGGCGGCGAGCGCAACCGGGTGCACCTCGCCAAGATGCTCAAGGAGGGCGGCAACGTGATTCTCCTCGACGAGCCGACCAACGACCTCGACGTCAACACCATGCGCGCGCTGGAAGAGGCGCTCGAGAACTTCGCCGGCTGCGCCGTGGTCATCAGCCACGACCGCTGGTTTCTCGACCGCATCGCCACCCACATCCTCGCCTTCGAGGGTGAGAGCCGGGTGGTCTATTTCGACGGCAACTACAGCGAGTACGAGGCCGACTACAAGAAACGCGTCGGCGCCGCCGCCGACCAGCCTCACCGCATCAAATACCGCAAGATGGCGCGCTGAGAAGTCTTCACCTGCCAAATCGACCACTCTGCCGTCCGGCAGCGGGTAATGAACGAGGGGGGGCCCCTTCGTTCGTTGAATCCTATTGGGCCGTGCGGTCTTTGCCTCCCTGCGAAAAATCCGGTCGATAAGGCTCATCCGAATAGTGGCGCTCCGCTCCGATTTCGCTAAAGTTAAACCAGAGGAGAGTGGGGGAAGGAGCGCCGTCCATGAGCGAAGAAAGAGACTTCGACAACGATCTGGCCGGAAAGATCCAGCAGTTGCTTCTGCCCAAGGCGCCGCCGGTGTGCAACTGGTGCTGCATCGGGGCGAAAAATCGCATGGCGGTGGTCATGTCGCTGCTCTACGGTTACATCCGCCACAGCGTCGAAGTGGCCTGTTCGCCCTACGAAGTGATCCATCGGGCCAACGACTTTCTGACGAAATTCGGTGCCCGCTCCCCGACCTACGACCACTTTTTCTCGTCCACGCTCTTCTTCGGGGTGATCGTGCCCGAAACTCTCGAGATGCACTACATCAGCGCTGCGCACCCGCCGCCGCTGATGCGCCGGGGCACAGAGCTGATCGAGCTGGCGGCGAGCGCCCCGCTGGTCGGCTTCTTCGACGTCGCCGAAGACAGCGTGCGCGCTTTTCGCTTCGAGCAGGACGACCGCCTCTTTCTCTACACCGACGGCATCAGCGAGACCGCTGACGATCGAGGCGAGCTGTTCGGGGCGCAGCGGGTGAAAGGGCTGCTGCAGGCCCACCAGGGTGACCATCTCGAATTTCTCGATTCCCTCCAGGTCGAGATCGATTTCTAGCGCGAAAGGACCGGTCATGGAACGCCGGCTCTGGTATATCAAAAACGCCGCCCTTTTCTCCTGGCTCGATGACGAAGAGCAGCAGGCGCTGGCCAGGCGCAGCGAAATGGTCTCCTGCCGCCGCAACACCCGCCTGTTCTTTGCCGAAGAACCGAGTGATAACGTCTACCTGGTCAAGGAGGGGCGGGTGAAGCTGTCGCGCGCCAACGCCGAGGGGCGCGAGGTCATCCTCGATATTCTCGGACCGGGCGAGATCTTCGGCGAACTCGCTCTGGCCGGAGAAGGCCGCCGCTCCCACAACGCCGAAGCCCTGGACGACACCCTGGTCTGCATCATCGCCTGTCGGGATTTCGAGGAGCTGTTGCGGCGCCACCCGGAAATGGCTCTGCGCGTGATGAAGCTGATCGGACTGCGCCGGCGCGAACTCGAAATGCGCCTCGAAGATCTGGTCTTCCAACCCCTCGCCGGGCGGCTGACCATCGCTCTTCTGTGGCAGGCGCAGCGCCACGGCATCACCGAGGCCGACGGCAGCGTGCGCATCCCCATTTCGCAGAAGGACATGGCGTATCTGATCGGCGCTTCGCGCGAAGCGGTGGCCGAGCAGTTGGCCGAGCTCAAGCGCCAGGGGCTGGTGAAAACCTCCTACCGCACCATTCGCCTGACCGACCCCGCGGGCCTGAAAATATGTCTTTCGCGAGATCGGCGGTGAGCTTCCGTCACCGTCTTCCGGCCCTTGCCGCGAAACTGAGATAAACTATCCGGTAACGGGGAGATGACGTCATGGCAACCACTATCGACGCGGCCAAACTGTTGGTCGCTGCTCTCGAAAACGAAGGGGTCGAGGCCGTGCACGGGGTGCCGGGCGAGGAGAATCTCGATCTGCTCGAAGCCCTGCGCACCTCGTCGATCCGCCTGATTCTCACCCGCCACGAGCAGGGCGCCGCTTCATGGCGGCGACCTACGGCCGGCTCACCGGCAGGCCCGGAGTGTGCCTGGCCACTCTCGGCCCGGGGGCGACCAACCTGGTGACCGGGGCGGCCTATGCCCGGCTCGGCGCCTTTCCTCTGCTGCTGATCGGCGCCGGCGCCAATCGCAACCGGGTGGCCCGCGCCCTGCGCGAGTTCGTCGCCGCCACCGGCATCTACTTCTTCGATACCCAGATGGGCAAGGGGGTGGTCGACGAGACCGATCCGTGCTTTCTCGGCACCGCCACCCCCACACCATTCTGCTCGACAACGCCCTGGCCACCATGGGGGCGGGGCTTCCCGCGGCGATGGAGGCCGCCCGGCTTTTTCCCCACAAGCGGGTCATGGCGGTGTGCGGCGACGGCGGCTTCATATGATGAACAGCCAGGAACTCGAAACCGCGGTGCGCCTCGGGCTCAACCTGGTGGTGGTGATTCTCAACGACGGCGCCTACGGCATGATCCGCTGGAAGCAGTACAGTCTCGGCTATCCCGATTACGGCCTCGAATTCGGCAACCCCGACTTCGTGCTCTACGCCCGCAGCTACGGGGCGGGCGGCCACCGGGTCGAGCGCGCCGCGGATTTCGCTCCCCTGCTCGCGCACTGCTTCGCCCAGGGGGGCGTGCACCTGGTCGATGTGCCGATCGACTACGGGGAGAACAACAAGGTTCTGGTGGACGCACTCAAGGAAAAGGTGTGCCTGGTGTGAGCGGCCCGGCGTGGTTTGCCGAAAGCAGATTGCTGCCGCCCTGGCCGGCAGCGGGAGATATGCTCATGTTGCGCAGACTTGGAAATGTTCTGATGCCCGTGGTTCTGGGGGCGCTGCTGGCCTGGCCCAGCCAGGCGGCCAATGGCCCCCGGGATCAGCTCAAGGTCACCGTCGATACCGTCATCGCGACCCTCAGGGACGAAAGCATTCCGATCGAGGTTCGGCGCGAGCAGCTTGCGACCCTGGTGCAGGCCCGTTTCGACCTCGAAGCGATTTCCCGGTGGGTGCTCGGGCCCTACTGGCGCACGGCCGGCGAGCAGGAGCGGAAGAAATTCATCGAACTCTTTCCCGAGCTGATCAAGGCCACCTACCTGGGGCGCATCGAAGGCTACAACGATGAACAGGTGGTTTTCGTCAACGAGGTGGTCGATGGCCGGCGGGCCGAGGTCGAGACCCGGATTCTGACCGCGAGCGCCGAGATTCCGGTCAACTACAAGCTGGTGATCCGGGGGGACCAATGGCTGGTCTACGATGTGATCGTCGAAAATATCAGCCTGGTGCGCAATTTCCGCAGCAGCTACGGCGAGATCGTGCGCAAGGACGGTCTGGACGGGCTGTTGCGGCAGATGGAGGAAAAAATCGCCGAGCTCAGAAAAAACGAGAATTCCCCTGCCTCCTCCGGGCCCTGAGAAGGTTCTCGCGGCGTGGCGGGAGGGCTCCCGGCGCCCTGTTCCCGCTCGTCCCCATGGGCGGGGCGCTCAGGCCTGCGTCCCGTCGGTTTCGAACCCATTATGGAGATGGGTCAGGATGTAGAAGAAGATGAAGAAGGCCAGGAGCGACTCCCGGGTTTCCGCCAGGGCCTGCACGTGAACGCCGGTGCTGAAAAACGGCAGGATCCAGGAGATCGCAACGGTCGAAATCACGACCCGGATCAAGGTTCGCCGCGGCGGGCGATATCCGAGTCGGTCGGTGAGGACGGTAAGAGGTTTTCCCCGAATGAGCAGCGGAAACACGACAAAATAGGACAGGAATCCCAGATTGAACAGGTTCTGGGGACTGAGCAGCATCTTGGGAGTGAACTTCCCCGAAGAAAAAAACTCGCGCCAGCTGCCCCCCTGCAGACAGGCGAGGTTATGCAGGTTGAATTCTTCCTGGGTGTTGATTTCGGCAATGAGCGCCGGCGTCGGGTAGTTGAACAGCCGCTGACCCCAGCTGATTTCCTCGCCCAAAAAAATCACGCATAAAACCCCCCAGAAAACAAGGGTCTTAACGCTCTTGGGGCCGGGGCGAACCAGGCGGTAGCCGCAGAAAAAGAGGCCCGAGAGATAGGACAGGGCGGCCAGATTTTCAATGATCCCATCCTCCTGATAGAGGCGGTCGGCCGTCTCCTGGTCGCATTGCCAGATGACGATCAGCAGCGCGATCGCCAAAAAACCGACGACCAGGGACGTCCGATCGACGAATCTTGCGTACCGGTCGACGACGGCGAGGCCAAATCCCGCGCGGCCGGGAGGGGAAGTTCCGACAGAGGATGCCGGGTTTTCAGAGCCCCCATCCGTTTTCATGTGCGTGCCCCTTCACCATGGAGTTGTCCTGTGTTCCTGCGTTTGTTGATAAGCACCCCCCCCCACGGTTTCTTCCTCCAATCGGGTGTTTAAAAGGTACATATAGCAGGTTTTGGCAACGTTGCAGCGATGAGAATCCTATTGCGAAATGCCGGAAGTCCGTCAGGCGCCGCCGCCGACTGGGCCAGGCCGGCCCGGTGCGCCGCGCCGCTCCGTCGAATTCGCTCCAGCCGAGTTGTTCGGATCGATTCAAGCGCAAGATCCGGAGTGCGCCCGATCGCCGTGACGGGTAAATTGTCTTTGAGAGGTCGGAGCGGTTGCTCGGGGCCTCCGCACTTCATTGAAGGATGCAGACCATGGTCGGAAAAAAAGACATCCCCTCAGCTCCGACCGAGAGCGACCCGCGCTGGACGGCGGTTCTTGCCCGGGACCCCGGGGCGGACGGCAGATTTTTCTACTCGGTGAAGACCACCGGCGTCTACTGTCGCCCCTCCTGCGGAGCGCGCACGGCGAATCCCGAAAATGTCGCGTTTCACGCCACCGCCGCCGCTGCCGAGCGGGCGGGTTATCGTCCCTGCAAACGCTGCCAACCCGATCAGCCCCAGCTGGCCGGGCGCCACGCCGTGCTGGTGGCGCAACTTTGTCGGCTGATCGAAGATGCCGAACAGGCGCCCCGCCTGGCGGATCTGGCCCGGCACGCGGGCATGAGCCGCTATCATGTGCAGCGCATTTTTAAAGCAGCGACCGGCGTGACGCCCGCAGCTTATGCCGCAGCCCATCGCATGCGACGGGTCAGAGCGGAACTTGACCGCGGGCAGACGGTGACCGCGGCGATCTACCAGGCCGGGTACGGCTCGAGCGGGCGCTTCTATGAAAAATCGAACCAGGCCCTGGGCATGACCCCGAGCGAATACCGCGCCGGGGGCGCGAACGCGCGCATCCGCTTCGCCGTCGGCGAATGCACCCTCGGCGCGATTCTGGTGGCCGCCAGCGAACGCGGGGTGTGCGCCATCTTCCTGGGGGACGATCCGCATCAGCTGGTGCTCGACCTGCAGGACCGGTTTGCCCGCGCCGAGCTGATCGGCGGCGATGCCGACTTCGAGCGGCTGGTCGCGCAGGTGGTGGGCCTGGTCGAAGCGCCGCGGCTGGGGCTCGAGCTGCCCCTCGACGTGCGCGGCACCGCCTTCCAGCAACGGGTGTGGCAGGCCCTGCGTCAGATTGCGCCCGGCGAGACGGCGAGCTATTCGGAGATCGCCCGCCGCATCGGCGCGCCCAAAGCGGCCCGGGGGGTGGCGCGCGCCTGCGCCGCCAACCTGCTGGCGGTGGCGATTCCCTGTCATCGCGTGGTGCGCAACGATGGCGGGCTCTGCGGCTATCGCTGGGGGGTGGAGCGCAAGCGCGCGCTGCTCGAGCGCGAGGCCAAGGAATGAGCGCGCCCGCGCTGGTCTGTACCATCGAATTGCCGCCCGGTTTTCGTGCCCGGGACATTCTCGCTTTCCACCGGCGCGACCCCCTGATGGTCGCCGAGCGGGTCGCGGCCGACACCCTGGAAAAAGCCCTGGTGTGGCAGGGGCGGGCCGCCTGTCTCGCGCTTCGCTTCCACCGAGAACACGCCGAGGTCGAACTGGCCGTCGACGGACCCGCGGACCATATCGATCCGGAGGTTCTGGCGACGCGGGTGCGGCGCATGCTGGGGCTGACCCAGCGGATCGAAGACTTCGAACGCGCCTACCGCGCCCATCCCCAACTGGGCCCGCTCATCGCCCGCCACCCCGGCCTGCGGGTGCCGCTCGCGGCCACCCCCTTCGAAGCCCTGACCTGGGCTATCACCGGCCAGCAGATCAGCGTGAGCGCTGCCGTCTCGCTGCGCAGGCGGCTGATCCAGGCCGCCGGCGTGAGTCATTCCGGGGGCCTCGCCTGCTATCCCGACGCCGGCCGCATCGCCCGCATGGCCGAAGAGGATGTGAGACAGGCGGGCTTTTCCCGGACCAAGGCGCAGACGCTGCTCGAATTGAGCCGGCGCATCGAGGAGAATCTGCTCCCTCTCGACGCCTGGGCCGAGACCCTGCCGGTTGCTGAGATGGGCGAGCAGCTTCTGCGCGTGCGGGGCATCGGTCCCTGGACGGTCAACTATGCCCTGCTGCGCGGTTTCGGCTGGCTGGACGGCTCGCTCCACGGTGATGTCGCGGTTCGCCGCGGTTTGCAGGCGCTGCTCGACTCGGCGGAAAAGATCACCGAAGAGCACGCCCGACGCTGGCTGGCGCCCTTTTCGCCCTGGCGCGCCCTGATCGCCGCTCATCTCTGGGCCCTGCAGGCGTCCGATATCTATTGAGCAGCGGTACGCATGGATGCCGATTTTATCGACATCATCTATTGCGTTGCCTCGGTGCACGACGTGGGGAGGCTGCCTGCGGTCCATGGAAAAATCGGTGGTCGCCCCCGGTTCAGACAACCCCCGTCTTCTCTGCGGCAACCCATGCAAAAGCATATTCTGAAATGGACCGTCCGAAAGGGGATGAACGGATTTTCTGAGAATGTTCAACATATAACGCATTGCCAGAAAAGCCCACAATCCGCTGATTGAGGGCTTTTCGTCAGATGGAGAGTGATTTTCTGAAAAAGGTTACTTGATTCTGTTTTTGTTGTTAATGACCGATGAGAGTCGAGAGAATTTTCACCCCCTGCGGGATATCACTCAGACCGACTCCCCCGAAACCTAACACCAACTTATTCGTCTCAGGGCTCCCCGCAGCATGGAAATCGGAGAATGGCAACAGCCGACAGCCATTTTGCTTGGCCCGATCGATCAGCCTGTCTTCATCGATCGGACCGGCGGTCCATTCAAGGACGACATGGAGCCCTGCTCCCTGGCCAATCACCCTGACGCGCGATCCGAAAGATTGCTCGATCGCCTTCAGCATCGCTCCGTGCTTTTTCCGATAAAAGATCCGACAACGGCGGAGGTGCCGATCCCAGTGCCCCCGCTCCATGAACAGAACCATCGCCCTTTGGGTGAGCAGAGGGACGGGGCAGAGGTAATTTCGGAAAAGTCGATGGTAGTCGCGCAGCATGGTGCGCGGGAGTACCATATAACTCAAGCGCAAGGTCGGCGAGAAAACCTTGGAGAAGGTTCCCTGGTAAATAATGTTGCCCTGGGGATACAGGCCCTGAAGAGATGATATCGGCTTCCCGACATAGCGCAGCTCACTGTCGTAATCGTCTTCGATGATCAGCCGCTCCCCGTGCTTCGCCCAGGAGATCAGCTTCAACCGGTCCGCGACGGGCATCACATGACCCAGAGGCATCTGATGCGACGGCGTGATATAGGCGAGGGTGCACGCACTCGCCTTAAGCCGATTCAGACTGAGTCCGCCGACACCGACATCGATGGGGGTAACGGTGAAGCCTTGGTTGCGGAAGAGCTCACGGGGAAGGTGATAGCCGGGATTCTCGACCGCCACCGAGCTGTGCCGCTCTCTGACGAGCTGGGCCACCACCTCCAGGCCCTGCTGCAGGCCGGAACAGATCACGATCTGGTCGGCAGAACAGAGCACGCCGCGTGAGCGTTCCAGATAATATTGAAGATTGCACCTTAAACCCCATTCTCCCTGGGGCTCGCTATACTGGGAAAAAGCCATGCTGTCCGATCGCAGGCATTCGCTGAGACATTTGCGCCAGGGAGACGAGGGAAAAATATCCGGATCGAGTCGCGCGGGATGAAAGTCGTAGCGATACCGTTGCGCCAGCCTGGGATGAAGGTCCTGTTGCGGTGAAACCAACTGCGCCTTGGAGGCGAGTTCCTGATCGATGCTCGAGACAAAGTATCCGCTTCGCGACCTGCTGTAGAGATAGCCCTCGGCACCCAATTCCTGGAACGCAGCCTCGACGGTATTGCGGCTGGTTTCCAGCTCGGCGGCCAAATCTCGAATCGAAGGGAGCCTGGAATGGGCAGGAAGCTCGCCCGACAGGACCCGGTCGCGAATCTGCCGATAGAGCTGCCGGTACAGCGCCGTGGTGTCACTGGTGTCCAGAGTGAACACGACTTCACCTCATTCAAGGGGAACTTTCCGGGATGACGGGCGGCAGTCAATCAGGCGACCCCGAGCCTCCGGTAGCGTAAACGTCAGCGGGTGTCGAGAAGAGCATCTGACCCCATGCTTTTTTTCGAAATTGTACCTTTTTGCGGGGTCAGCAATCAAATATTCTCGTTCTGTCCGAAACCGAAACCCATAGACGACAGGAGATTGAGTATGATCCCGGAAAAATTGCAGGAAATTCTCAAAAAAGATGGTGTTGTCGCGATCGCCACCCTTGGCAAGGACGGGCCCCACATGGTCAATACCTGGAACAGTTACATCCGCATCTCACCTGAGGGGCGCCTGCTGATTCCTGCCGGCTACATGCACAAGACGGAAGAAAACATCCAGCACAATCCTGAGGTGTTGATCACTCTCGGCAGCAGTAAAGTCCAGGGCCTGCATGGCGCCGGAGCCGGGTTTTTGATTAAGGGGAGGGCGGCTTTCGTGACCTCCGGGCCCGACTACGATGCCTTGAAATCGACATTCAGCTGGCTGCGGGCAACGCTCGCCGTCACCATCGACTCCGCCACCCAGACGTGGTGATGGGGCCGCTGTCGGCAACGTCACCATTCAACCCCGCAAGCTCAAGGAGTATGGCAATGGATATCCACATCTCCGTTTGTCAAGCTTGACCCCTGTAAGGGGCTCAATGGGGTTTTTCTCAACACCCGCTCAATTTTCCCGGGTCCTCGACTCACTCCACCGTCACGCTCTTCGCCAGATTGCGCGGCTGATCGACGTCGGTGCCCTTGAGCACCGCCACGTGGTAGGCGAGCAGCTGCATGGGCAGCGACAGCATCACCGGCATCAGATCGTCGCAGACATGGGGGAAGACCAGCACCTGGTCGGCGTTGGCGCGCACCAGCGGGTCGTCGCGGTCGGTGATGGCGATGACCTTGCCGGCGCGGGCGCGCACCTCCTGCATGTTGGAGATGACTTTTTCGCGGGTCTCGTTGCTGGGGATGAGCACCACCACCGGCAGGTTCTCGTCGATGAGGGCGATGGGGCCGTGCTTCATCTCGCCGGCGGGGTAGCCCTCGGCGTGGATGTAGGAGATTTCCTTGAGCTTGAGCGCCCCTTCGAGGGCGATGGGGTACTGGTTGCCGCGCCCCAGGTAGAGAAAGTCGCTGGCGTTCATGTAGATGCGAGCCACCTCTTCGATGGCGCCATCCTGTTCGAGGGCCTCTTCGATCTTGCGCGGCAGCGTGACCAGTTCGTCGGTGAGCGCCCGGCAACCGGCGGCATCGAGCAGGCCGCGCACCCGGGCGAGCTTGAGGGCGAAGAGCACCAGCGCCACCAGTTGGGTGGTGAAGGCCTTGGTCGAGGCCACGCCGATCTCGGGGCCGGCATGGGTGTAGATGACGCCGTGGCTCTCGCGGGCGATGGAGGAGTCGACCACGTTGCAGATCGAGACCACCGTGCCCCCCTTGTCGCGGGCCTCGCGCAGGCCGGCCAGGGTGTCGGCGGTCTCGCCGCTCTGGCTGATGAGCAGGGTGAGGGTGTCGGGGGTGACGATCGGGTCGCGGTAGCGGAATTCGCTGGCGATGTCGACCTCGACCGGCACCCGGGCGAGCTTTTCGGTGAGGAACTTGCCCACCAGCGCGGCGTGCCACGAGGTGCCGCAGGCGACGATGTTGATCTTGGCCACCGCGCGCAGGTCGTCGTCGCTCAGATTGAGCCCTTCGAGGTAGACATCGCCCCTTTCCTCGCGGATGCGCCCGGCGAGGGTGTCGGCGATGGCGCGGGGCTGCTCGTAGATCTCCTTGAGCATGAAGTGCTTGTACCCGCCTTTTTCCGCCATGAGGGGGGTCCAGGTGATCGTTCTGGTCGCTTTCTCGAGGGGATTGCCGGCGAGGTCGGTGAACTGGAGGTCGCCGTTGCTGAAGACCACCATTTCGCCGTCTTCGAGAAAGATCATCTCGCGGGTGTGGGAGAGCATGGCCGGGATGTCGGAGGCGACGAAGTTCTCGCCGCGCCCCTTGCCGACCACCAGCGGCGAGCCGAGCTTGGCCGCCACCAGCTTGTCCGGTTCGTGCTGGCAGATGATCGCCACCGCATAGGCGCCGCGTACCTCCTTGAGAGCGGCGCGCACCGCGGCGACGAAATCGTTTGTCGTCTTGTAGTGCTCCTCCACCAGGTGGGCGATGATCTCGGTGTCGGTTTCGGACTTGAACCGGTGGCCCCTGACGCTCAGGTTTTCCTTGAGATCGAGGTAATTCTCGATGATGCCGTTGTGCACCACGACGATGCCGGCGGCCTCATGGGGGTGGGCATTGGTTTCCGAGGGGCGCCCGTGGGTGGCCCAGCGGGTGTGGCCGATGCCGAGACAGCCGGTGACCGGCTTCTCGCGCAGCTGGTTTTCGAGATTGATCAGCTTGCCTTCGGCGCGGCGGATGTCGATCTGGCCGTCGGCGAAGGTGGCGATGCCCGCCGAGTCGTAGCCGCGATATTCGAGGCGGCGCAACCCGTCGAGGACGATGGGAGAGGCCTGCTGCTGGCCGATGTAACCGACGATTCCGCACATGGAAATATCCTCAAGTGGTCAGTAATGGGTGAGAAGTGGTAGGTGAAGGGTAATGAGCGATGCCGCATTCCTTTGGGATGCGGCACTGCTCACTCGTCACGCTTGACGCGTCACGGTTTCTCCCGCTTCTGCCGCTTGCGCGAGACCCAGCCTTCGATGATTTTCTGCTCGGTGCGCGAAAGGGCCAGGGCGTCGGGCGGAACATCCTTGGTGATGGTCGAGCCGGCGGCGATCAGGGAGCCCTTGCCGATGCGCACCGGAGCGACGAACTGGGTGTCGGAGCCGACGAAGACATCGTCCTCGATGATGGTTTTATGCTTGCTGACGCCGTCGTAGTTGCAGGTGATGGTGCCGCAGCCGATGTTGACGTTCCTGCCGACCTCGGCATCGCCGATGTAGGTGAGGTGGCTGGCCTGGGCCTTCTCGGCGAGAACCGCCTTCTTGGTTTCGACGAAGTTGCCGAGCTTGTTGTGGCCGGCGAGCACCGTGCCGGGGCGCAGGTGCGCCATCGGGCCGAGGGCGCAGTCGGGGCCGACCTGGGCGTCGGCCATCACCGTGCCGGGCTTCACGTGCACCCGGTCGCCGAGGGTGCAGTCGCTCACGACGGCGCCGGTTTCGATGGTGCAGCCGGGGCCGATGCGGGTCTGGCCGCGCAGGTGCACGTTGGGGTGGACCACCGTGTCGGCGGCGATCTCGACCCCGGCGTCGATGTAGGTGGTGGCCGGATCGATCAGGCTCACCCCGGCGAGCATGAGCTCATGGTTGAGGCGGCCGCGCATGATGCGGCCCGCCTCGGCGAGCTGGGCGCGGTCGTTGATGCCCATGGTTTCCGTCGGGTCGGCCACGCTCAGGGCGCGTACTTTCTTGCCGGCGGCCCGCGCCGCCGCCAGAGCGTCGGTCAGGTAATACTCGTTTTGCGCATTGTCGCGACCGACGCCGCGCAGGGCCTCGAACACGAAGGGGACGGCGAAGACGTAGATGCCGGTGTTGATTTCGCGGATCGCTTTTTCTTTCTGGTTGGCATCCTTTTCTTCGACGATGCGCAGCACCTCGTCGCCGTCGCGCACGATGCGGCCATAGCCGTGGGGATTGGTCAGCTCGGCGGTCAGCACGGTGACCGCCGCCTGCTCGCTGCGGTGGTAGCCCAGCAGTCTCTCCAGGGTGTCGCGCCGGATCAAGGGCACGTCGCCGCACAGCAGCAGCAGGTCGCCGCTGAAATCCGCGAGCGCTTCCTCGGCGCACAAGAGGGCATGGCCGGTGCCGAGCTGTTCGGCCTGCAGGGCGAAGGCGAGCTCTTCGCCGGCGAGCGCCTGCTCGACCTCGGCGGCCTGGTGGCCGACCACCAGCACCGTGCGCGAGCAGCCGAGTGCGCCAGCGATGCGGGCCGGGTAAAGAGTCATGGGCCAGCCCGCCACCGGGTGCAGCACCTTGGCCAGGTTCGATTTCATGCGGGTTCCCTTACCCGCGGCGAGAATTACCGCCGCCAGATTCCGCTCGCTCATAGTCCCTCCTTTGGCATGGGCTCGAAAAGGCAATTATTATCCCGGAAAGACCCCCGTCCGTCAAGCAGGCAGGCGGCGTGGCGGGAGCCGGCAAACCATCCAAATGCCGCATTTTTTTTGCATTCTCTCATCCCCTCCAGTATATTGAAGGGCATTGGAGAGGGCATGAGCGAGCGCAAGAATATCGACCTGGAGCTGGCGCACATCGAAAAGGATCTGCGTGAGCTGCAAATCCGCTACGAAAAATATTTTTCCGGTACCGAAAAGCTCGAGCCGCTCCAGGAGCGCGAATCTCTGGCACGCCGGCTGCGCAATTTCGCCAACCGGCGCATCGTCCAGACCGACCTGCGTTTCCGCTATCAGAACCTGGCCAGCCGCTTTCACAGCTATGCGGGGCACTGGGACCGCATTTTGCGGCTGATGGATGAAGGGCGGTTTATCCGCGGCGGCTCAGGGTTGCCGCTGGCCCCGCCCAAGGCGGCGAAAGCGGCGAATGCCGCCGCCTCGTCTCCCCCGGACGAGGTCGAGCGGCTGGTGCGCCAGTTGCGCGAGAGCGGGGGCGAGCGGGGCCAGAGCGAGGCGGAAGAGCGCCAGAAGGTGGCCCGCTTTCTCGAGGCGCAGCGCGAGAAAATCAAAGAGACCTTCGGTGAACAGGAAGTCGAGTTCCGCGTCGTGATCGAGGGGGGCAAGCCCAAGATCAAGGTGCGGGCGAAAAAGTGAGGATCGCCCATGGCCCGCCCGCGCTCGAAAACCGCCCTGATTCTCGCCGGTGGCGGCATCATGGGGGCCTCCTATGAAATCGGCTGCCTGACCGCTCTCGACCGCCTGTTCACGCCCGGCTTTTCGGCGCGGCGTTTCGACATCTACCTCGGTATCAGCGCCGGCTCGGTCATCGCCACCCTGATGGCCAACCGCATTTCGCCGGCGGCTCTGTTCGAGGCCATCGCCCGCGACCAGCGGCAGGTCTTCAATTTCCAGCGCTCCGACATCTATCGCATCGAATATCGCAAGATCCTCGCCGGCTGGTGGAACGTCACCCGCAACCTGTACGCCATTTTCCGCACCTACCGGCGCAACCGCTGGCGGTTCTTCTCCTTCGACCTGATTCACATTCTGCAGGAACAGTTTCCCGCGGGAATTTTTTCCCTCGAGTCGATGCGGCGCTATCTGTGCGAGTCGTTTCGCAGCGAACGGATTCTCGACGACTTTCATCAGATTCGCCCCGAGCTCTACATCCCGGCGGTCGATCTCGACCGGGGCGAGCGGGTGGTGTTCGGCGAGGAGGGTTGGCGCGATCTGCACGTCTGCCAGGCGATCACCGCCTCCTGCGCGATTCCCGCGTTTTTCCGCCCCTACCAGATCGGCGAGCGCTATTTCATCGACGGCTCGGTCGGCCGGGTGGCCCATGTCGATGTCGCCATTGCCCACGGGGCGCGGCTGGTGGTGATCGTCAACCCCCTGGTGCCGGTGCACAACGACCGCACCAGCGCCTGTCTGCCCTCTTTGTCTTACGGGCGCTGCTCGAGCATTTCCGAGCTCGGCATCAGCTATGCCTGGGACCAGGCCCAGCGCATCGACAACCGCTACAAACTCCAGGTGAACCTCGCGCAGTTGCGCCGCAGCCATCCCGATGTGGACATCGTTCTGATCGAGCCCGAGCCCTCGGAAACCCTCTTTTTTCTCCAGAACCCCATGAGTTTCGACGCCCGCTGCCAGGTCATGACTCACGGCTACCATCTGACCCTGGCGCACCTGACCGCGAAATATCCCGAGATCGAGGCGGTGTTTTCCCGTCACGGGATTTCCTGCACCGCCGATAACCTGAAAATGGCGCCGCCGCCCGGGGTCTCAGGGTAAAATCGGAATAAAGAGGATTCGCCCATGCGAACCGTAGCCGTCACCCTCCACGTTCGAAAATCGCCCCAGGCCGTTCCCCTGGCCGCCGGCTGCCTGATTGCGGCCCTGCCCGAAGAGCTGCGGGCCGAGGCGCGACTGGTCGAGCTGTTCCCCGACCAGCCGCTGACGGCGATGGTGCAGGCGGTTCTGGCCCATGAGCCGCAGCTGGTCGCTTTTTCGCTCTACGTCTGGAATCGGGAGCGGCTGCTCGCCCTGGTCCGGCAGCTGCGCCAGACGGCGCCGGAGATGGTTCTTGTGGCCGGCGGCCCGGAAGTCGGCTGTTCGCCCCGCGACCTGGTCGGCGACGGACTTTTCGACGCCGTCATTCCCGGCGAGGGCGAATCCCTTTTCGCCGGGTTGGCGCAACGCCTGGCCGCCGGGCGAAATCTCGAGCTGCCCGGCGTGGTGACCGCCGCCGGCAACGGGGATAAGGCCGTTCCTCCGCCACCGCCCGCCGAGCTTCCGTCGCCCTGGCTCAGCGGCGTGCTCGACCCGGCCGCGGCCGGCGGAGTGCTGTGGGAGGTCTCCCGCGGCTGCCCCTTCGCCTGTGATTTCTGCTTCGACGGCCGCGGCAGCAACCGGGTGCGCCACCTGCCGCAAGAGCGGCTCGCGCACGAACTCGAGCTCTTCGTGCGCCAGGGCGTCAGCCAGGTCTGGGTGCTCGACTCGACCTTTAATTATCCCCCCGAGCGGGGCAAAAAACTGCTCAGGCTGCTGGCGGAAAAAGCCCCTCATATCCATTTTCACTTTGAGGCCAAGGCCGATTTTCTCGACCGGGAGACCGCCCGGCTGCTGTCCGCGCTCTCCTGCTCGGTGCAGATCGGGCTGCAGTCGGCCGATGCCGGGGTGCTCAAGCGCATCCACCGCTCCCTCGACCTCGCGCAGTTCGGCAGAAAAGTGGCCATGTTGGCGATGGAGGGGGTGACCTACGGTTTCGACCTGATCTTCGGCCTGCCCGGCGACGACCTCGCCGGGTTTCGCCGCAGCCTGGGGTTCGCCCTCGCGCAGCGCCCCAACCAGCTCGACATCTTCCCTCTGGCGGTGCTGCCGGGGACGGTGCTTCACCGCGAGCAGGAAAAGCACGCTCTGCAGTGCCAGTCGCAGCCCCCCTACGAGGTGCTCGCCACCCCGACCTTCGGGCGCGACGACCTTGACCGGGCCCGTTTGCTGGCGGCGGCGACCGACATTTTTTACAACCGCGGCCGCGCCGTCGGTTTCTTCATGCCCCTGCTGAAGGCGGTGGCCATCGACGCCTGTGGTTTTCTGGACGAGTTTGTGCGCTGGTTGCGCAGCGAACGGCAGCTCGTCGATGACCGGATTCTGGCGGTGGAGACCTGGCAGCCGCGGGCCATCCGCGATCTGCAGATGGACTTTGCCGCCCACCTGTTGAACGCCGCCGCCAAGGGGCACCTGTTGCCCGCGGCCCGCGACCTGATCCGCTACCACTATCATTACGCCGAGGCGGTCCTGGGCCCCGAAACCCTGCCCGCCGAGGGCGAGCGACTGCGCGGTCTCGATCTGTGGACGACCTGCTGGCAGCTCAACCCGGCGGCGCGGGTGGTGCGTTTTCGCTTCGAGATCGTCGACCTGCTCCAGGTCGAGGAGATGGATCTCGACCAGTTCATCAACCTGTTCCGGCCGGTCGGCTCGACCGCCCTGTTTATCCGGCGCGGCAGCGAGGTCTACTGCGAGTCTCTCGAGGAGGATTTCGCCAAGCTGCTGCAGGGAAGCGACGGCGGGCGCTCGCCGCGCGATATTTTCGCCGGCAGCATCAATCGCCGCGAAGGAGAGGAATTCGTGGAATTTGCCGTGAGCGAGGGGATTTTGCTGCCGCCGGAGAATTGAGCGCTGCGGGTGATGGGTGATGGGCCCGAAGCCTATTTCAGCAGCAGGTCCATGAATCCTTTGTAGGTGGCCCGCTTGCGTTCGGTTTCTTCGTAGAGAGTGGCGGAGAACAGGGCGGTTGCGGCGTGCTCGGCGAGCATGGAGAAGAGCTGGAAGTCGATATCTTCGAGGCGCTCTTTCTGGATGAAGAGGGCGTAGATCGTCAGCATCCCCAGCACTTCGTCGCCGATGGTCAGGGGAATGGCGACCAGGGGGTCGCTCGGCTCGCTGGTGCCTTCGGGGGGCAGTTCGTTGCGGAAATATATCTTCTTGTCGGCGAAAATCCGGCCGAGTTCGCCGGTGCCCGGCGTCACCGGGGGAAATTCGCCGCAGTCGAATCCCTCGCCGGCTTCGCAGGAGAGTTTCTCCTGGTGCTTGTCGAGGGTCAGAATGGCGAACTTTTCGGCCCCGATAAAGTTGATCACGATCTCCTTCATGATCTCGAGCACCTGGGGGCGGTCGAGCACCGAGTGCAGGCGCGATGAGGCGATGTAGAGGTTGCTCAGGTTGTTGTTGACCTCCTCGATCTGCACGATGCGGTTGGCGAACTCATGGTTTTCTTCTTCGAGTTCCACCACCCGGGCGGCGAGGCGGCGATTGTCCCGCTCGAGGCCGGCCTTGGCTTTTTCCAACTGCCGCACGCGGCCCAAGGCCGGCGGCTCGTCGCTCGGCGGCGCTTGGCGGCTGTGCTCGATCGTATTGTCGAGAAGGTGGCGGCTGGCGGCGTCGGGGAGGATGAAATAGACCCCCATGCCGCCGTCTTCGCCTTTTTCCACCCGCTTGACCCGACCCATGACCTGTAGGGTCTTGCCGTCGGCCATGTTCAGCTGCAGATCCACCAGGGTGTCGGGCGCGAGCGGGGTGGTGCTGCGAATGTAGATGCCGTTGCGGGAGAGGTCGCGGGCGTAACTGGAGAAGCTCTGGTCGCCGGTACTGACCTTGACCTGAATCGCCACCGGGGCGCGTTCGGCGGTGCGGCGATGGATCTCGCCCAGCAGCCGCTGAACTTTTTCGACCAACTCCTTTTTGTTCACCGGCTTGGTGACGTAATCGTCGCAGCCGGCCTCGAGGCATTTGCGGATTTCGTGCTCCTTGCCGGCGGCGGTGACCATGATGATCGGCAGTCGCCGCCAGCGCGGCGCGGCGCGCACCCGCCGGCAGACCTCGTCGCCATCCATGCCGGGCATGTAGAGGTCGAGCAGCATCAGGTCGGGGGCCGTTTCCTCGAGACGCGAAAGCGCCTCTTCCCCCGAGGTGGCGGTGACGATGCGGTGACCGCGACCGTCGAGGTGCGATCGTTCCAGTTCGAGAAAAAGCTCGACGTCGTCGACGAGAAGGATGGTTTTCATGGCAGCCTTGGCGGGGAGTTAAAATCCTTCTAACGATAACTCAGGGGGCGCCAAATGTAAAGGCGCACGCGAGCGGGTTTTTTCGAAAAAAAAGGCCTCCCACGTCGGGGAGGCCGGTAAGGTTTTTCAGCAGAGGATGCCTTGATTCAGGCGACATCCTGCATTCTTCTATGGTAGCGGGGGCGCTCGCGCAGAATGCGCTCCACCTCCTCGACGGTGGGGACGCGTCCGGCGACCCGCACGATGTCGTCGACCAGCAGCGCCGGCGAAACATAGACGCGATTATCGATCATCTTGCGGCGGTCGCGAAAGAGGTGAACTTCGGCGTTCACGCCGAGCTTGTCGAGGGCTTCGCGCACCACTCCCAGAACTCTCTCGCAGCGCTTGCCGCCTTCGGGCTTGCAAAGAACATCGATCCTCATTATGTCCTCCCTTCTGGCTAACTCTCACCGGATTGGTCACATTATACCGGAATGGGAAAGCAGGGCAAGAAAAATCGACCGGGCCCTGTTGATTATTCCCTTGTTCTTTTGAATGGTTAAGGCGGATTTCTCGATCGGCGGGCTAGCGGCGCGGCGGCGGCTGATCGCCGTAGGTCACTTTCAGGGCCCGCCGGACCCGCGCCGTGAGGCGCACCGGATTGATCGGTTTGGGGATGAAGTCGAAATAACCCATGTCGAGAATGCTGGCTTCCTCCTCCGCCGAAGATTTGGACGACATGGCGATGACCGGAATCTTTGCCGCGACGCTATTGGCTTTGAGCGAGCGGAACATTTCGTAGCCATCCATGCGCGGCATGATCGTATCGGTAACGATCAGGTGCGGTTTGTGCTGCAGGGCGGACTTGAGGCCTTCGGCGCCGTTTTCCGCTTCGAACACCTTGTAGCCCTGCTTGCGCAGGGCGGCCAGGGTGGCGGCGCGGGCGAGCTCCTGGTCGTCCACCACCAGGATGGTCCACCAGTCCGAATCGGCCTGCTCCCCTTTATCGCTCAGGTAGAACTTGTCGACCGCTTCCTGGATCTCGCTGGGGGTGGTCACGCAGGGGACGATCTTGAGCCCGGTGCGGAAGGTGAGGTTGTCCAGCGTCTGCATGTCGAGCGGGTTGACCATGGCGAGAAACAGGTTGCGATCCTGTCGCTTGAGGGGGAAGATCAGCTTTTCCACTGCTTGCGAGCCGTCGATCAGGTTGAGGATTTCCGGGGGGAACTGGTAGCGGGCCAGACCACTGACGGTTTTGAAACCGAACTGGCGCGCCAGGGTCACGGCAATGTCCTTCTCAGAGACGACTCCCAGCTCTTCGAGGAGCTGTCCGAGGCGCTTGCGGGTGCCTTTCTGCTGCTCGAGGGCCTTTTGCAGGTCGGCCTCTTTGACCACTCCCGCTTCGACCAGGATCTCTCCAAAACGTTTACGTCGACTCATAGCTCACCCGTGATGACGGCTCCAAAAGGTGGTAAGTGGGAATTAATTATATTTTCTTTTTCCCGCGAATGCAAACCTTCTCTTTCTTATCGGTACTCTCTTCAATAAATTTAGAGGGTTCCGGCGCGACGCCGCCGCGCGATGGGGCAGCTTCTCCCCTGGAAGCAGAAAGCCCATGCAGGTCAGTTGCATGGGCTTTCCGGGTCGAGAGGTTTTGAGTTGGCCTGGTCAGCGGCGGTCGCCCTGGAGAAATTCGCCGATCGCCGCCGCTGCCCGTTTGCCGTCGCCCATGGCGAGGATCACGGTGGCGCCGCCGCGGATGATATCGCCGCCGGCATAGACCCCGGGCAGGCTGGTGGCGCCGTTTTCATCGCTTTCGATATTGCCCCATTGGTTCAGCCTGAGTTCCGGCTCGGCGGCGGTCAGCAGCGGATTGGCGCGGGTACCGAGGGCGTTGATCACCACATCGGCCGGCAGGTCGAACTCGCTGCCGGGCACCGGAACCGGCCGCCGTCGGCCCGACTCGTCGGGCTCGCCCAGCTGCATTTTCCGGCAGCGCAGGGCCGCGACCCAGCCCTGGTCGTCGGCCACCACGGCGAGAGGGGCGGTGAGGGTGACGAATTCGATCCCTTCTTCTTTGGCATGGTGGACTTCCTCGACCCGGGCCGGCATCTGTTCCTCGCCCCGGCGGTAGACGATCATCGCCCGCTCGGCCCCCAGCCGTCGGGCGGTGCGCACGCAGTCCATGGCGGTGTTGCCGCCGCCGATCACGGCGACGTTGCGGCCGCGGATAATCGGAGTGGCGGCGCTCTCGTCCTGTCCCGCCCCCATCAGGTTCACCCGGGTCAGGTATTCGTTGGCCGAATAGACGCCCTTGAGGTTTTCGCCGGGGATGCCGAGCATCACCGGCAGGCCCGCGCCGTTGCCGATGAAGACCGCATCGAACTGGTCGCGCAGCTGCTTCAGGGTCAGGGTCTTGCCGATGATGACGTTGCACTCGATGGTCACCCCCGCCTGGGCGAGGCGCGCCACTTCGATGTCGATGATGCGCTTGGGCAGGCGGAATTCGGGGATGCCGTAACGCAGCACGCCCCCGGTATCGTGCAGCGCCTCGAAGATGGTCACCGCGTGTCCCATGCGCGCAAGCTCGCCGGCGGCGGTGAGTCCGGCGGGACCGCAGCCGACCACCGCCACGCTCTTGCCGCTGGGCGCCGGCAGCGGCTCCTCGCGCAGCTCGTCGGCGTGCTGCATGGCCCAGTCGGCGACGAAGCGCTCGAGATAGCCGATGGCCACCGGCAGGCCGCGGGCACCGCGCACGCATTTCGCCTCGCACTGCACCTCCTGCGGGCAGACCCGCCCGCACACCGCCGGCAGGGCGTTGTCGTGCATGAGAATGCGGGCGGCGTCCCTGAGATTGCCCGCGGCGAGGTGGTCGATGAACTCGGGAATCGACACCTCCACCGGGCAGCCGGCGACGCAGGGGCGGCTCTGGCACATGAGACAGCGCTGCGCTTCGCGGATCGCCTGCTCTTCGCTCAGGCCGAGATTCACTTCCTCGAAATTGCGGCTGCGCGCCGTCGCATCCTGCTCGGACATTTTCTCGCGCTCGATCGCCATGCGCTCTTTGGGAGTCAGGTCGTTGAACATGGTGAATAGTCCTTATTTCTGCTCGAGGCCGACCCGACAGCGGGATTCATGGTCCCGGTACATGGTCAGGCGGTCGGAAAGACTTTGAAAATCAACCTGGTGCCCGTCGAATTCGGGCCCGTCGACGCAGGCGAATCTGGCTTCGCCTCCCACCACCACGCGGCAGCCGCCGCACATGCCGGTGCCGTCGATCATGATCGGGTTGAGGCTGACCACGGTGGCAATGCCATGGGGCCGAGTCTGCTCGCTGACCGCCCGCATCATCGGCACCGGCCCGATGGCGAAGACCGCCTGCGGCCGGCGTTCGGGGGCGGCGAGCAGGCCGTCCAGGGCCTGGGTCACGAAACCCTTGAGGCCCGCGCTGCCATCTTCGGTGGTGACCAGCACCTCGCGGCTGAAAGCGGCCAGCTCCTCCTGGAGGATGATGAACTGGGCGCTGCGCCCTCCGATGATGGTGGTGACCCGATTGCCCGCCGCGGCCAGGGCCTTGGCCAGGGGGTAGAGAACCGCGGTGCCGACACCGCCCCCGATGCAGGCGACCTCGCCCCAGTTTTCGATGTGGGTCGGCTCTCCCAGGGGGCCGGCGACGTCGCGCAGGGTTCCGCCGGGCGCGGTGTCGACGATGCGCTGGGTGCCGTGGCCGATGGCCTGCACAAAGAGAGTGATGGTGCCGGCGGCGGCATCGGCGTCGCCGATGGTCAGGGGAATGCGCTCCTCGCCCGGCGCGCTGCGCACGATGACGAACTGCCCCGGTTGGCGCGCTGAGGCCACGCGCGGGGCGCGCACCACCAGGCGGTGGAGGTTGGGGCCGAGAATCTGATTTTCGACGACTTCGAACATGACGACTCCCAGGGGAGAAGGTTGCGGGAAAGGCGCTTGCGCCGAAGCGTTCTCCTCCCCCCGGCGGTTCAGCCCGGCAAGGGGAGGTCTCGACGCGGCGACGCCTGCAAGTCAGCCCAGGCGCAGGCGCTTATGTGCCAGGCTGATCACTTGGGCGGCGACGAAGACGAGAAGGTAACCGGTCAAGCCGAAAACAAGTCCTTCCAACATGCGTTGACTCCTTCAGAGGTGAGAAATATCGGGGGAACGATTGCGCCTTCGGACCATTTTCTTTCTGTAACCAGTTGTTTTTCAATAGAAAAATTTAGAACCGCAAAGCCTCAACCAGCGTTATGGCAGCCGCCCGGGAGAAGAAAGCCGATTGATTTTGTAGAGTTTTTGCAGGGTTGTTGTCGATGAGTTGTTCTGGAAAAGGAATAATGAGAAAGTAAAAAAATTAACAAGAGCTTAAAATATAATTCCGTTTGTGAGGATCGCCGCCGCCGAGGGCGAAGACGGCGGCGGCCGGGTGCCAGGAATCGGCAACCCCGGAACCGGTTTGATGGCGTCGCAACTTGTCGCTCCCGCAGCGATTGTGAGGGGGATGTCGCCTGTTGCCATCATGGCTGCCCGATCGGGACCTTCGGGCATATGGCGCCGCGAATTGGCGCGCACATCAGGTTTGGCTTGAAAAATCCGCCTATGCAGATATATTGGCACCATGAAATGCGAAGCCCGACTGTTCAAGGCGGTCTCCGACGAGACGCGATTGCGAATTCTGGCCCTGCTGCTGGAAGGGGAATTGTGCGTCTGCGAACTGATGGCGATTCTCGCTCTGCCTCAATCGACCGTCTCCCGCCATCTCGCCTACCTGCGCAATGCCGGCCTGGTGAGCGACCGGCGGCAGGGGGTGTGGATGTATTATAGCCTTGCGGCGGTTCCCGGCGCTCTGGGGCAAGGCCTCCGGGATTTGCTCAGGCGGTGTCTGCCGGACAACTGCCAAGCCCGGGCCGACCGTCGGGTGCTGGCGGTTTTTCGCGACGCCGGCAACCTGGTCTCCTGCCGCTGACCGCTTCTTGACAGGAGACCCTCTTGCGCGGAATCGAGGGGTTGCAACCTGCGGGGGGTTTTTCGATAATCTCGACGAATTACGCACAGGGGAGACACGCATGAGCATCCGCATCGGCATCAACGGCTTCGGCCGCATGGGGCGCCTGGCCCTGCGCGCCGCCTGGGACTGGCCCGAGTTCGAGATCGTGCAGATCAACGAGATCGCAGGGGGTGCGCAGACCGCCGCCCACCTGCTCGAGTTCGATTCGGTGCACGGTCGCTGGCCGCGGGAGATCCGCCACGAGTCCGATGCCGTCCTGGTGGACGGCCGGCGCATAGGCTTCAGCGAACAGAAGAAACCCGGCGAAGTTTCCTGGGAAAAATACGGCGTCGATATCGTGATCGAGGCGTCGGGAAAATTCCGTACCCCCCAACTGCTGCAGCCCTACTTCGAGGGCGGGGTGAAGAAGGTCATCGTCGCCGCCCCGGTCAAGGAGGGGGCGCTCAACGTGGTGATGGGGGTCAACGATCACCTCTACGATCCGCAAGCGCATCATCTGCTCACCGCCGCCTCCTGCACCACCAACTGCCTGGCGCCGGTGGTCAAGGTGCTGCACGAAAGGATCGGCATCGCCCACGGGGTGATCACCACCATTCACGACCTGACCAACACCCAGGTGATCGTCGACGCGCCGCACCAGGATCTGCGCCGGGCGCGGGCGGCGGGGCTGTCGCTGATTCCCACCACCACCGGCAGCGCCACCGCCATCACCCTGATCTATCCCGAGCTCAAGGGCAAGCTCAACGGCCACGCGGTGCGGGTGCCGCTGTTGACCGGCTCGATCACCGACGCGGTGTTCGAGATGCAGCGCGCGGTCACCGCCGCGGAGGTCAACGGCCTGTTCCAGGAGGCGGCCGACAGCTACCTCAAAGGCATCCTCGGCATCGAGCATCGCCCGCTGGTCTCCATCGACTTCAAGGGCGATCCGCGCTCGGCCATCGTCGATGCGCCCTCCACCCTGGTGGTCGACGGCACTCAGCTCAAGGTCTATGCCTGGTACGACAACGAGATGGGCTACGTGCACCGCATGATGGAGTTGTGCAGAAAGGTGGCGCTGAGCCTGCCATGAGCGAGCTGCGCAACTACGCCCTGGTGACCGGGGCCTACTGGGGCTTCACCCTCACCGACGGCGCCCTGCGCATGCTGGTGCTGCTGCACTTTCACGAACGGGGCTACACCCCGGTGCAGATCGCCTTTCTCTTTCTGCTCTACGAATTCTTCGGCATCGTCACCAATCTGGTGGGCGGCTGGATCGGTTCGCACCTCGGTCTCAAGGTCACCCTGTTCGCCGGGCTGGCGCTGCAGGTCTTCGCCCTGTCGCTGCTGGCCCTGCTCGACCCGGGTTGGAGCGCTGCGGTTGCGGTGGCCTACGTCATGGCGGCGCAGGCCCTTTCGGGAATTGCCAAGGATCTGACCAAGATGAGCTCGAAGAGCGCGATCAAGGTGCTGATCCCTGAAGGCTCACAAGGGGCGCTGTTCAAATGGGTGGCGCTGCTTACCGGCTCGAAGAACGCCCTCAAGGGGGCGGGTTTCTTTCTCGGCGGGGTGCTGCTGACCGGGCTCGGTTTTCGCGGGGCGCTCTTCGCCATGGCCGCCGCCCTCGCGCTGGTGCTGGCGGTATCGGTGCTGTCGCTGCCGCGGGAGATGGGTCGGGCGAAGAAAAAAGTCAAATTCAGCCGCATTCTCTCCAAGAGCCGCGAGATCAATCTGCTCTCGGCGGCGCGCCTGTTCCTGTTCGGCTCGCGCGACGTCTGGTTCGTGGTCGGGCTGCCGGTCTTTCTCTCCGCCAGTCTTGGCTGGAGCCACGCCGAGGTCGGCGGCTTTCTCGCCCTGTGGGTGATCGGTTACGGCGCGGTGCAGTCGCTGGCGCCCAACCTGCTGCGCCGCGGCCTCGCCGGCGGCACGCCCCAGGGGGGCAGCGCCAGCGTCGGCGCCTTTGGGCTGGCCGCTCTGACCGCGCTGATCGCCCTCGGGGTGCAGGCCGGACTTTCCCCCTGGCTGACGGTGGTGGCGGGGCTGGCCCTGTTCGGGGTGGTCTTCGCCCTCAACTCGGCGGTGCACAGCTACCTGATTCTGGCCTACACCGCAAGCGACGACGTGGCCCTCAACGTCGGCTTCTACTACATGGCCAACGCCGCCGGGCGTCTGCTGGGAACCCTGCTTTCCGGGGTGGTCTTCCAGTGGGCCGGGCTCTCTGGCTGTCTGTGGGTGTCGCTGCTGCTCCTGGTGGCGGCAGGGTGTCTGTCGCTGCCCCTGCCGCGAGGGCCGGCGGCGAAAACCGCTCCCCTTTCGGCCGAGAATTCGCCCGGGTCGCAGCGCCAGAAGAAATCCGGTTTTCCTTCTTGACTTCCGCTGGCGAGAGGTGGCTAACTGCCGGTGACTGACGGCTGCGCCCGGGGGGATTCTGCGCCCCGCTGCATCCCGGCGCTGGCTGATTCCGGCGGCCGACCTCAACCTAGCCAAGATTCTGCCATGTCCCTCGACAGCTTTCTTCATGCCCTGACCTCCTATTTCGTCATCATCGACCCGGTCGGCACCGCGGTGATCTTTCATTCGCTGGCGAGCGGCGGCGGGCGGCCCTACGTGGTGCGCATGGCGCTGCGGGCGGTGACGATCTCGGTTGTGATCGTGTTGCTGTTCGGCTTTTTCGGCGAGGCCCTGCTGACCAAGCTCGGTATCAGCATCGAGGCGCTGCGGGTCTCCGGCGGTCTGCTGCTCTTCTATACCGCCTTTCACATGATCACCAAGGGACGGGCGCCGAGCGAGCGGCGCAACAAGACCCTGATCGATATCTCGGTCTTTCCCCTGTCGATTCCCCTGATCGCCGGGCCGGGCTGCCTGACCCTGACGATTCTGCTCTTTTCCCAGAGTTCGGGCGCGGCGGAAACCGCCGGGCTGGTCGTCGCCCTGCTGGCGGTCTATGCCCTGACCCTGGTCGGATTTCTCGCCTCGGACACCATCAAGAAGCTGATCGGGGAGACCGGCGACGACATCCTGCGGCGGCTGCTCGGGGTGATCCTGGCGGCGCTGGCGATCCAGTTCATCGCCGACGGCGTCCGGCAGATGGCGCGCTGGGGCGGATAACGGACGTTTTACCAGAGTGAGAACCCGGCAAGAATGAGCCTGCTGCACAATTCCATCTTTTTGCTCCTGCTGATCGTCGTCATCGGTGAGCTGCTCGGCATGGTGCGGGTCAAGGGCCTGGCTCTCGGCCCCTCGGCGATCATCTTCGTGGCGCTGGCCTTCGGCCACTTCGGCGTCACCCTGCCCGAGGGCGTGCAGACCATCGGCCTGGCGATGTTCATCTACGCCGTGGGGCTGCAGGCCGGCCCCGGCTTCGTCAGCTCCTTTCGCAGCCACGGCATCCCCATGGCGGCGGCGGTGGTGGCGATGGCGGCGGTCGGCACCCTCGTCACCTGGGGCTGCTGCGAGCTGTTCGGTTTCGACCCCGGCACCGGCGCGGGACTGCTCTCCGGCGCGATGACCAGCACCCCATCGCTGGCGGTGGCGGTGGAGATGGTCGGTCACGGGCAGGCGCCGGCGGCCTACGGCGTCACCTACGGCTTCGGCGTGGTGGGGGTGGCGGTTTTCGTCAAGCTGCTGCCGCGGCTGCTGCGGGTTCAGGTCGTCGCCGAGGAGGAGCGCCTCGCCCGGGAACTGGCGGAGATCCACCCGCCGATCACCTTTCAGCATATCGAGGTCACCAATCCCAATCTGTTCGGCAAGCGGGTGGTCGACATCTTCCTCAAGAGCATCGCCCCGGTGACGATCACCCGGCTGCTGCGGCGCGGGGCGGAGGAACCGGTGCTGGTGGGGGCGGAGACGGTATTGCAGGAGGGCGACCGGCTGCGGGTGGTCGGGCGACCCACCGACCTGGAGAAGGTGCAGCTCTACATCGGCCGGCCGGTGGCGGGAGAGATCGCCTTCGACCGGGTACTGACCAAGGCGAGCATCGTCGTCTCCAAGCGCGAATTCGCCGGGACCACCCTGGGCTATTTCAATTTTCGCGAGGTCTTCAACGTCCAGGTGGCCCGCATCAGCCGCAACGGCGTCGACCTGCCGGCCGACGCCCATACCCGCCTGCACCTCGGCGACGTCATTCACGCCGTGGGCGACGAGCGCTCGCTGCGCAACATCACCCGCATTCTCGGCAACGACCTCAAGGCGACCTACGACATCAGTCTGCTGCCGATCCTGCTCGGGCTGCTCCTCGGTTTTCTGCTGGGGAAAATCACGCTTCCCCTCCCCCTGATCGGCCCCTTCACCCTCGGCACCACCGGCGGCACCCTGCTCGCCGGGCTGCTCCTCGGCGCGCGCTACCAGACCGGCAAGGTCATCTGGGACATCCCCCCGGCGGGCAACCGCCTGATCCGCGACCTGGGGCTCGCCCTGTTCATGGCCGCGGTGGGCACCTCGGCCGGCACCACTTTCGTCGCCACCCTGCAGGCTCAGGGCATCCCTCTGCTGCTCTCCGGGGTGCTGGTCACGCTGCTGCCGGTGGTCGTTGGGGTGGCCATCGGTCTGTGGCTGCTGCGCATCCGCTTTCTGCGGCTGCTCGGGGTTCTGGTCGGGGGGATGACCAGCGCATCGGGGCTCGCCGCGGCGGGAACCCTGTCGACCACCTCCTACCCCTCGGCGGCCTACGCCACCGTCTATCCCGTGGCCCTGATCGGCAAGATCATCGCGGTCAAGGTTCTGCTCCTGCTGATGCCCGGATGATCTTGAAGCGCCTGAAACAAGCCCCTTGAAAAGAGCCCACAGCTCGACGAGCAAACAGCGCGGGAGCGGTTTTACCCGGACGCAGGGCGCCTTCCGCGGTTCCGGTTCGGGGGCGGGTTGACAAGCCCGGGGCGGCGAATTAACTTTTGTTGCGCATCGTCGCGACCGCGGTGGTGCCAAACCCCAACCAGAGGATTGGCGCGAAATGACGGCAAAACTCGAAGTTCAGAGCCTGCGCAAGGAATTCGGCTCGCTGGTGGCGGTCGACGGCATCTCGCTCACCGTTCCCGCCGGCGAGGTGCTGGGATTTCTCGGCCCCAACGGCGCCGGCAAGTCGACCACCATGAAGATGATCACCGGTTTTCTGCTGCCGACGGCGGGCACCACCCGCATCTGCGGCATCGACGTGGCGGCCGACCCGGTGGCGGCCAAGGCGCGTCTCGGCTACCTGCCCGAGGGCGCGCCCCTTTATCCGGAAATGACGCCGGCGTCGCTGCTGGCCTTCGCCGCCGAAGTGCGCGGCCTGGCCGGCGCGAAGAAACATCGGCGGCTCGATGAGATGGCCGAGCGGGTGCATCTGAAGGAGGTCTGGCGCCAGTCGATCGAAACCCTCTCCAAGGGGTTCAAACGCCGGGTGGGCCTGGCGCTGGCGCTGCTGCACGACCCTGAGGTGCTGATTCTCGACGAGCCCACCGACGGCCTCGATCCCAACCAGAAGCACGAGGTGCGCAACCTGGTGCGGGAGATCGCGCGGGACAAGGCAATCGTCATCTCGACCCACATTCTCGAAGAGGTGGAAGCGCTGTGCCACCGGGTGGTGATCATCGACCGCGGCCGTATCGTCGCCGACGGCACCCCGGCCCAATTGGAGGCGCGCTCGCCGCGCCACGGGGCGGTTTCCCTGCGCGTCGACGAGCTCAAGGCGGCGCCGTTGGCGCAGGCACTGGAGGGCCTCGCCGGGGTGGCGCGGGTGGAAAAGCGGGTCGGCGATGACGGCCAGGCGCAACTGACGGCCTTTCCCGCCACCGGCGCCGCCATTGCCCCGGCGGTGGCGGAACTGCTGCGCGAGCCGCGCTGGCCGGCGGCCGAGTGGCACCTCGAGCGCGGTCGGCTCGACGAGGTCTTTCGCACGCTGACCCAGAAAGAAGCGGCAGGAGGGCGGGCATGAAAAACATCGCCACGATATTCCGGCGCGAGCTGGCCGCCTATTTCGCCACGCCGCTGGCCTATGTCTTTATCATCATCTTTCTGCTGCTCGCCGGGGTCTTCACCTTCTACCTCGGCGGCTTCTTCGCCCGCGGCCAGGCCGACCTGCAGCCGTTTTTCGTCTGGCACCCCTGGCTCTACCTGGTGCTGGTGCCGGCGCTCGGCATGCGCCTGTGGGCCGAGGAGCGCAAGACCGGCACCATCGAACTGCTGCTGACCCTGCCGGTGTCCATGTTCGCGGCGGTGATCGGCAAGTTTCTCGCCGCCTGGTGCATGGTGGCGCTGTCGCTGGCCCTGACCTTTCCGGTGTGGATCACCGTCAACCTCCTCGGTCGCCCCGACAACGGGGTGATCGTCGCCGGCTATCTCGGCAGCCTGCTCATGGCCGGCGCCTACCTGGCGCTTTCGGCCTTCGCCTCGGCGCTGACCCGCAATCAGGTGGTCGCCTTCGTCGCCGGGGTGGTTTCCTGCTTCGCCTTCCTCCTCGTCGGGCTGCCGGTGGCGCTGGGCGCCTTTCGCGGCTGGCTGCCCGAGGCGCTGGTGGCGGGTATCGGCTACCTCGGTTTCTTTCGCCACTACGAGGCGATCGTCAAGGGGGTTCTCGATGTGGGGGGCGTGGCGTATTTCCTTTCCTTTATCGCCCTCTGGCTCTATCTGGGGGCCTGGGCCATCGACCGCCGCAAGGCCGACTGAAAGGGGACGTCCGTGAAGATTTATCGCAAATTGCTCCATCCCTGGGCGGTGCCGGCGGCGCTGGCCCTGTTCATCCTTTTCAACCTGACGGCCGCGACGGTGCTGCGCCCGGCCCGGCTCGACCTGACCGAAAACCGGCTCTACACCCTGACCGAGGGGACGGCGAAGATTCTGCAGAGCCTGGAGGAGCCGATCACCCTCGAATTCTACCTGGCGCGCGAGTCGCTGCGCACGGTGCCGGCCCTCGAAGCCTTCGCTCAGCGGGTGGAGAACCTGCTCGAGGAATATGCCCGGGTGGGGGGCGAGCGGGTCAGGCTGGAAAAGTACGACCCGGAACCCTTCTCCGAAGCCGAGGATCGGGCGCTGGAGCGGGGGCTGCAGGGGCTGCCGACCACCGCCGCCAATCTCTATTTCGGCCTGGCGGTGGTGACCGCCGACGGGCGCCGGGAGGTGATCTCCTTCTTCCAGCCCGACCGCGAGCGCTTTCTCGAGTACGACATCACCCGCATGATCCACCAGCTCGCTCACCCGCAGAAGATCGCGGTCGGGCTGCTCAGCGCCCTGCCGCTGACCGGGGGCGCCGACCCCCAGAACCCCTTCGCCATGCAGCGGCCGTGGATGATCGGCGAGGAGTTGCGCGATCGCTTCGACCTGCGCACTCTTCCCCAGGACAGCGCGGCGATTCCCGGGGAGATCGACGTGCTGATGGTGGTGCTGCCGTCGCGCTTCGGGGAGAAGACCCTCTACGCCATCGACCAGTTCGTGCTGCGCGGCGGCCGCGCCCTGGTCTTCGTCGACCCCTTCAGCGAGGCGGGCGCGCGCACCCAGGGTCCGGCGCTCGATGACAACCCCACCGTTGCCAAGCTCCTTGCCGCCTGGGGGGTGGCGATGGACTATGGCCAGGTGGTGGGCGATCTCGGCTCGGCGCAACAGGTGGCCGCCCCCGGCCAACTGCGCTCGCAGGTGATCCAGTTTCTGCCCTGGCTCGCTCTCGGCGAGGACGCACCCAACCGCGACGACATCATCTCCGCCCAGCTGGCCCAGATCAATATGGCCAGCGCCGGCGCGCTGCGACCGTTGTCCGAGGCCACGACCGGGTTCGTGCCGCTGCTGCAATCGAGCTCCGATGCGATGCTGATTGCGCGCGAGGAGATCGCCTTTGCCCCCGACCCGGCTCAGCTGCTGGCCCGGTTTCATTCGCAGGACGAGCGTTTCACCCTGGCGGCGCGGGTCAGCGGCGCGCTCGCCTCGGCCTTTCCCCAGGGCCCGCCGCCAGCGGGGAAGGACAGCGGCCAGGGCGCGGGCGGCGAAGAACAGCCGGCGGAGCCGCCGCCGCACCTGGTGCGCTCGCAGATCCCGGCGCAGCTGGTGGTGGTGGCCGACAGCGACCTGCTGCAGGATCGCTTCTGGGTGGAGGTCGGCAACGTCCTCGGCCAGCGGCTGGCGATTCCGGTGGCCGCCAACGCCGACCTGGTGGTCAATGCCCTCGAGCAGCTCGGCGGCAGCTCCGATCTGATCAGCGTGCGCAGCCGCGGCAGCTACGCCCGCCCCTTCACCCTGGTGGAGCAGATCCAGCGCGAGGCCGAGCAGCGCTACCGCGCCCGCGAGCAGGAACTGCTGGCGCGGCTGCAGCAGACCGAGGGTCGGCTCAACGAGCTGCAGCGGCAGCGGGCCGATGCCTCGTCGCCGGTGCTGAGCCCCGCGCAGGAGCGCGAACTCGAGCGCTTCCGCAGCGAGGCGGTGCGCACCCGTCAGGAGCTGCGCGAGGTGCAGTACCGGCTGCGCGAAGACATCGCCGAGCTCGAAACCCTGCTCAAGGTCTTCAACATCGGCCTGGTGCCGCTGCTGATCGCCCTGGCGGCCTTCATCGCCTGGGTGGTGCGCCGCCATCGTGGGCGGGGATATGCCGACTGACGGCAACATCCTGAAAAAACGCCAAAAGCCGCGTCCCGATGATGGGCGCGGCTTTTGGCGTTTTTATGGCGAATGCGAAAATCCGTAGGGACAGGCCCCCGTGCCTGCCCTGGTTCCGTTAATCCCGCGTCTGCCCCGGGCGGCCACGGGGGGCTAGAATTTCACCCGCAAGCCCAGGGTGGCGCTGTGGCTGTCGTAGTCCCAGTCGACGGTGGTGCCGTCGGCCAGTTTGAACTTGGGGTCGAGGGCGCCGAGGAAGCGATAGCCCAGGTCGAGGGTCACCATCGAGGTGACCTGGTAGCCGACGCCGACCGCCGCCATGTAGGCGAAGACGCCGTCGCTGTCGTCGCCGAGGGCGCCGCCGGTCACTTGCGCGTCGTTGAGGGAAACCTGGGCGTAGCCGAGGCCCAGGCCGACGTAGGGAAGCCAGGGGCGGTACTGGTAAAAATCGGCGAAGCTGTTGAACATGACGGTCAGGGCGGTGACATCACCGCTGGCCGCAGCCGTGCCATCGGAAAATTCGATGTCGTCCAGGTCGTTGCGGCGTTGAGCGACCTCGATCTCGAGGCGGCCCTGGCCGACCTCGGGATACTGTCGTCCCAGATCGTAGCCGAAGCTGATTCCCGCCCCGTACCCCGGTTCGAAGTCGGCATTCAGGGTTCCTTCGCTGCCTCTCCCCTTGGCCTCGTCGAGCAGCACCCCGCCGCCCCAGGCGCCGATGTAATAGCCGTCATCCGCCGCCGGCAGGGGCAGGGCCCACAGAATCAGCAGCAGAGCCAGGGACATCCTCTTCGCGTTCATGACGTTATTCCTTTCGCGCGCTTAGTTGACGGTGAGAATCAGGCTGGCTTCCACGCCGTTGAACACGGCCCTCAGCGTTGCCGTTCCCGCCGACAGGGCCCTGACCCGGCCTTCCGTCTCGCCGTCGTTATCGACGAAGGCGACGTTGGCGTCGGAGCTCGACCAGGCGACGTCGTCGGTGATGTTGCGGGTGGTGCCGTCGGCGAAGGTGCCGGTGGCGGTGTAGTCGCGGGTCTCGCCGGCGCCGATGGTCGCGGTCAGCGGATTGATGGCGAGGGTGTTGAGGGCGACGCTGGTCACCGTGACGGCCGAAGTGTCCGACTGGCCGCCGAAGGCGGCGGTGATGGTAGCGGTTCCGGGGCTCTCGCCCTTGACCCGGCCCTTGTCCGGTGCGGTGTCGTCGACGGTCGCGACGGCGGGCGCTGAGGTGCTCCAGGTGGCATCGCGGGTCAGATCCTGGGTGGTTCCGTTGCTGAAGGTGCCGGTGGCGGTCAGCGCCTCGGAGGTGTCGTCGGGCAGGGTGACGCTGGCCGGGGTGACCGCGAGAGACGAGATGAGCGCGCCGGTGACGGTCAGGGTTGCGTCGGCGGAGATGTTGTCGAAGGTGGCGGTGACGGTGGTCGTCCCGGGGGTCACGGCGGTGGCCAGCCCTTCAGTGGTGCCGGCGTTGCTGACGGTGGCCACCGCGGGCAGCGACGAATTCCAGGTGACCAGTTCGGTGATGTCGCGGCTGCCGCCGCCGCTGAGGTTGCCTTGGGCGGAGAACTGCAGGGTGGTGCTGTCGGCGATCTCCGCTGTCGCCGGATTCACCGTGATCGTGTTCAGGGGCGAGCCGGTGACCAGCAGGTTGCTGCTGCCGGCGACGCCGTCGAGCCGTGCGCTGATGGTCGTGGTGCCGGCGACCAGGGTGGTGACCCGGCCGGTGCCGGCGTTGACGGTGGCGATCGCCGGGTTGGACGAGCTCCAGGTTGCCGAAGTGGTGATGTTCTGAGTGGTGCCGTTGGAGAATCTGCCCGTCGCGGTGAAGGGGAAGCGGGTCAGGGTGGCCAGGGTCGGGCCAACCGGGCTGACGCTGATCGACTGGAGCGCGGCGGCGGTGACGGTCAGGTTGACGGTGGCGCTCTGGCCGCCGAAGGCGGCGGTGATGACGACGCTGCCGGGTGCGACGCCCGCGACCTGCCCCTTGCTGCCCGCCACGTTGCCGACGGTGGCGGTGGCCGGCGCGCCTGAGCTCCAGCCGGCATCGAAGGTCAGGTCCTGGCTGGAACCGTCGGAAAAGGTGCCGGCGGCCCGCAGGTTCAGGCGCAGCCCCTGGGGCACCTCGGGGGTGGCGGGGGTGATGGCCAGGCTCTGGATGGTGGCGTTGCTCACGGTCATGGTGGCGGAGCCGGTCACGCCGTCGAGGCTCGCTTCGACGGCGGTGTTGCCCGGCGCCGCGGCGGTGACTCGCCCCGCGGTTTCGGGAAGGTTGCTCACCGTCGCCACGGCCGGGTCGAGGCTGGTCCAGGTCACCTCGCTGGTGATGTCGCGGGTAAAGAGCCCGGAGAAGTTGCCGATGGCCCTGAAGGGGGTCGAGGTCTGGTTGGCGATGGTGGCGAGGGTGCGGGTGACTTCGATGCTGGTGAGGGGGGTGAAGGTGTTCTGCCGGGTGGCCGAATCGCTTTCGCCGCAGCCCGCCAAACCCAGGATGGCAAAGAGAGCAAGGGCCAGGTGCCGCAGTTTCATGAAATCCTCCTGTCAATAGGTCGGCGCTGAGTGCGAGGGGGATTTGCGCAATGCATGATGGCGGCTGGCGAGCCGGTGACCCCTCCGGTGCTGAATTGCATACCAGCATCACAAGAAAACCTCTGAATAAATACTTGGATTCGAGGGTGGCTGTCAAATGATTCCGCGGAACTCTGGAAATTCGATAAACTCGCCCGCCCCGGAAACCGACATCAGCCAGCGCGGGTCGTGCAGGGTCCGAAAAAAATTC
>NPIG01000263.1_pt1 | contig 51798 bp, 57 predicted proteins | sample 8637441 | NCBI WGS metagenome assembly NPIG01 (sample SAMN07420675, study PRJNA396082) | bioreactor metagenome | isolation source: sample BR6 brine-fed electro-methanogenic bioreactor BR | place: Japan: Kochi | collected 2016-06-14
ACGAAAAATCGGCCTCATATGGACCGCTGTCCCGCCGGCGCAGTAGATCAGTCTCAAGTCCGACAGGCTCCTGGGGGCCTGAGGCCGCCGCGGGCCAGGCTGCCGCCGGACCTCATCAATTCTTCGAAATTTGTGATGTATCTTCCGGTAATCGCTGAGAAAACTTGAAAATCCCGCGGCATGGGTTTAAATAATCAAAGGAAGCAACCGTTCGCGGGCCGAAGTTCATGAAATTTCTCAGAGCTGTCGCACTACTGCTGCTGTGCGTTCCGGCGCTCGCCGAGGCCGGTTCCGTGCAGGTCCAGGGGCTGCGGGTATGGGAAGCCCCGGACAACGTGCGCCTGGTGTTCGACCTGAGCGGTCCCCTGGAACACCGGATTTTCCGTCTCGAGGATCCCGCCCGGCTGGTCATCGATCTGGCCGGCGCCGGCCTCGCCGAGCCCATCGGGTCCGGTATGAAAAGCCGCTTCTTCAGCGCCATCCGCAGTGGCGTGCGCAACGGCTCCGACCTGCGGGTGGTGCTGGACCTGAACGGGGCGGTGCGGCCCAAGTCGTTCCTGCTCAAGCCCAATCAGCAGTACGGACACCGGCTGGTGGTGGATCTTTTCGACGCCGACGAGACCGCCGCGGCCGCCACCCGGCCCCCCGTCACGGTGGCGGACGAGCCGTCCCCCGCGCAGCCCCGCGAGCTGGTGGTGGCCATCGACGCCGGTCACGGCGGCGAGGATCCCGGCGCCATCGGCAGCCGCGGCACCCGGGAGAAGGATGTCACCCTGGCGGTGGCCCGGGAGCTGGCCCAGCTGGTGGCGAAGGAGCCGGGCATGCGCCCGGTGCTGATCCGCGACGGCGACTACTACGTGGGACTGCGCCAGCGCATGCAGAAGGCCCGCGAGCATCGTGCCGACATCTTCATCTCCATCCATGCCGACGCCTTCACCGACCGCCGCGCCCGCGGCTCCTCGGTCTTCGCCCTTTCCCAGCGGGGCGCGAGCAGCGAAGCGGCGCGCTGGCTGGCGGAGCGGGAGAACTCAGCCGACCTGGTGGGGGGCGTGAGCCTCGACGACAAGGATCAGCTGCTCGCCTCGGTGCTGCTCGATCTCTCCCAGGCGGCCACCATCGAGAGCAGCCTGGAGGTGGGGGACGCGGTGCTGGGCAATCTCGGCCGGCTGCATCCGCTGCACAAGCGCCGGGTGGAGCAGGCCGGTTTCGCGGTGCTGAAGTCCCCGGACGTGCCCTCCATCCTGGTGGAGACGGCCTTCATCTCCAACCCCGAGGAGGAGCGCAAGCTGCGCGAACGCGGCCACCAGCGGCGGCTCGCCGAGGCCATCCTGACCGGGGTGCGCCAGTACTTCCAGCGCAAGCCGCCTCCCGGAACCCTCCTCGCCCGGACCCAGCCCACCCGCCACGCGGTGGCCCGCGGCGAGACCCTCTCGGGCATCGCCGCCCAGTACCGGGTCAGCGTGGACAGCCTGCGCCGCCGCAACGGCCTGACCGGCGACATGCTGCGGGTCGGCCAGGAACTCGCCATCCCCGCCGCCAGCGACGGCTGATCCGGCCCTGCTTGTCTCTTCACCCGCCGGGAGTGCGCCCGTTTCTCACCACGAGGGCACGAAGGTCACGAAAGGAAAGGACTTTTTACCGCAGATTACGCTGATTTACGCAGATTATGCCGTCGATGTGGTGGATTGCCCCCCGACCATTCCGACGCGGGTGTTCAAGGGCGCCCCCCCGATGCCGCCGGCCTTACCAACCTGTGATTCAGCAGTGCGACCAGGCTCCGGGCACCAAGCAATCAGCGTCAATCAACGTAATCTGCGGTTGATTTCCTTTCGCTTTTCCCCGTGGCCTTCATGTCGTGATGATGGGTTGCATCCTCCGTGGCCGGGCGCGGGGCCGGGGGGCAGCCGCTGCCTGCTCCCGCGGGTCGGCCCCGTGCTATCCTGTAGCGCCTGAATCGCCGCCGAAGTCCGTTCCGCCGCCATGCGCATCCATCCGCTCAGCACCCGGGTCGCCAACCAGATCGCCGCCGGCGAGGTGGTGGAGCGGCCGGCCTCCGTGGTCAAGGAGTTGCTGGAGAACAGCCTCGATGCCGGCGCCCGGCGCGTGGAGGTGGAGGTGGAGGGGGGCGGGGTACGCCTCATCCGGGTCCGCGACGACGGCCAGGGCATCCATCCCGACGACCTGGGCCTGGCCCTGAGCCGGCATGCCACCAGCAAGATCAGCGAAGTGGACGATCTCGCCCATGTGGCCAGCCTCGGGTTCCGCGGCGAGGCGCTGGCCAGCATCGCCTCGGTGTCGCGGCTGACCCTGACCTCGCGGACCGAGGCGCTGCCGCAGGGCTGGCGCATCGAGGTGGAGGGCAGCGCCGAGCGTCCGCCCGCCCCCGCGGCCCACCCCCGCGGCACCACGGTGGAGGTGCGCGACCTGTTCTTCAACACCCCGGCGCGGCGCAAGTTCCTGCGCACCGAAAAGACCGAGTTCGGCCATATCGAGGAGCTGGTCCGGCGCCTGGCCCTGGCGCGCCCCGATGTCACCTTCAACCTCAGCCACAACCAGCGCCGGGTGCTGGAGCTGGGCGCCGCGTCCGGCTCCCTGGAGCGGGACCGGCGGGTGGCGGCCGCCTGCGGCCAGGCGTTCCTGGAGCACGCCCTGCCGGTGGCGGTGGAGGCCGCCGGGCTGCATCTGGACGGCTGGGTGGCCGAGCCGGCCTTCTCCCGCAGCCAGGCGGATCTGCAGTACTTCTTCGTCAACGGCCGCATGGTGCGCGACAAGCTGGTGGGGCACGCCGTGCGCCAGGCCTACAAGGACGTCCTCTACGGCGGCCGCCACCCCGCCTTCGTGCTGTTCCTGACCCTGGACCCGGAGCGGGTGGATGTGAATGTCCACCCCACCAAGCACGAGGTGCGGTTCCGGGACGGGCGCAGCGTGCACGACTTCCTGTTCCGCGCCCTGCACGAGGCGCTGGCCGGCGCCCGCGCCGGCCGCCCGGAGCACCAGCCCGCCGCGAGCCCGACCCCGGCGGCGGCCTGGCCGGTATCCCGGCGGACCATGGCGCTGAACCTCCGCGAGCCGGCGGGCGATCCCTATGGGGAACTCGCCCGGGCCGGGGCGGCGAGCGTGGCGCCACCACCGCTAGCGGGAAGCGCCGTTGCGCCGGCCGCCCCGCCGGACGTGGAGGCGGAGCCGCAGATGCCGCCGCTCGGCTACGCGGTGGCCCAGATCCACGGCATCTACATCCTCGCCCAGAGCGCCCGCGGGCTGGTGCTGGTGGACATGCACGCCGCCCATGAGCGCATCACCTACGAGCGCATGAAGGCGGCGCTGGAGAGCGGGGAGGGAATCCGCAGCCAGCCGCTGCTGGTGCCGGTGACGGTGCGCCTCAGCGAGCGGGAGGCGGGCTGCGCCGAGGACCAGGCCGACTTCTTCCGGGGGGTGGGGATCGGGCTGGAGCGCAGCGGGCCGGGGAGCGTGGTGGTGCGCCAGGTGCCGGCGCTGCTGCGGGACGCCGACGCCGGGCAGCTGGTGCGCGACCTGGTGGCCGACCTGCTCGAGCACGGCACCAGCCGCCGGGTTGAGGAGCGCATCAACGAGGGTCTCGCCACCCTGGCCTGCCATGGCTCGGTGCGGGCCAATCGCCAGCTCACCCTGCCGGAGATGAACGCCCTGCTGCGGGACATGGAGCGGACCGAGCGCAGCGGCCAGTGCAACCACGGCCGTCCCACCTGGGTGGAGCTGGGGCTGGCCGAGCTCGACGCCCTGTTCCTGCGCGGCCGCTGAGCGGTGACCGTCCCCCGCCGTCCCCCGCCGGCCATCTTCCTGATGGGCCCCACCGCCTCGGGCAAGACCGACCTGGCGGTGGAGCTGGTGCGCCGTCTGCCCTGCAGCATCATCAGCGTCGACTCGGCCCTGGTCTACCGGGAGATGGACATCGGAACCGCCAAGCCGGGCCCGGAACTGCTGGCGGAGGCGCCCCACCGGCTCATCGACATCCTCGATCCGGCCGAGTCCTACTCCGCGGCCCGGTTCCGCAGCGATGCGCTGCGCGAGATGGAGGCCATCCGCGCCGGGGGCGGCATCCCCCTGCTGGTCGGGGGGACGATGCTCTATTTCCGCGCCCTGGCGGCCGGTCTTTCCGACCTGCCGGCGGCCGACCCGGCGGTGCGCGCCCGCCTGGAAGCGGAGCTGGCGGCCGAGGGGCTGGCCGCCCTCCATGCCCGGCTGGCGCGGGTGGATCCGGAGGCGGCCCGCCGCATCCACCCCAACGACCCCCAGCGCATCCAGCGGGCGCTGGAGGTGTGGGAGCTGACCGGCCGTCCCCTGTCCGCCCTGTGGGCCGAGCACGCCACCGCGCAGCCGGGGGTGGAGGCCGTGCCCCTCGCCCTGGCACCGGCCCGGCGCGCCGTGCTCCATGAGCGCATCGAGCAGCGCTTCCACGCCATGCTCGCCGCCGGTTTCGAGGCTGAGGTGGAGCGTCTGCGCCGGCGCGGGGATCTGCATCCCGGCCTGCCCTCCATGCGCTCGGTGGGTTACCGCCAGGTGTGGTCATACCTGGAGGGGCGGATCGGCCATGGGGAGATGGTGGAGCGGGGCATCGCGGCCACCCGCCAGCTGGCCAAGCGCCAGATTACCTGGCTGCGCGGCTGGCCCGGAGTGAACTGGGTCGACAGCCTGGGGTCGAATCCAATCGAACAGGTCTTGAAAATCCTCAACGGCTCCACCATATAGGGGAGAGGTATAGAATTAAGTTATACTTCTATTCCCTTGCCGTTTTTTTGTGAGCGCCTGTGGTCTGCACAGGCTTTTTTAATAGGCCGCAGTTTTCAGCACCGGCCCGGCTCCATGCAGCCGTACCCGTGCATAATAAGGAGAATACGCAATGTCAAAAGGGCAGTCCCTACAAGACCCTTTCCTGAACACCCTCCGCAAGGAACGGGTGCCGGTATCCATCTATCTCGTCAACGGCATCAAGCTCCAGGGTCAGATCGAGTCCTTCGATCAGTTCGTGGTGCTGCTCAAGAATACCGTGAGCCAGATGGTCTACAAGCATGCCATCTCCACCATCGTCCCGGCGCGCAACATCCGCATCGCCCCGCCGGCGAATGGCGGCGGCGACAGCCCTGAACCGGGTAATGCCTGAGGCCCGCATGTCGCAGCGGGGTCGTTCGCTTGTTTGAGCGTCCACGCGGCGGCGAACGGGCGGTTCTCGTCCACCTCGAGCTTCCGAACGATTCCGTCAGCGAGGATCTGGAGGAGTTCGAGCGTCTCGTAGTATCCGCTGGTGCCGAGCCGGTCGCCATCGTGACCGGCTCGCGCACCCAGCCCGATCCCAAGTACTACATCGGCACCGGCAAGGTGGAAGAGGTGGCGCTCCAGGTGGAGGCCGGGGAGGCGGAGGTGGTGCTGTTCAACCACGCGCTGTCACCGGCCCAGGAGCGCAACCTGGAACGGGCCTTCCAGTGCCGCGTGCTCGACCGGACCGGCCTGATCCTCGATATCTTCGCCCAGCGGGCCCGTACCCACGAGGGCAAGCTGCAGGTGGAGCTGGCCCAGCTGGAGCACCTCGCCACCCGGCTGGTGCGGGGCTGGACCCACCTGGAGCGGCAGAAGGGCGGTATCGGCCTGCGCGGTCCCGGCGAGACCCAGCTGGAGACCGACCGCCGGCTGCTGCGCGAGCGCATCCGCACCATTCACCGGCGGCTGGAAAAGGTGCGCCGCCAGCGTGACCAGGGACGCCGGGCCCGCCGCCGCGCCACGGTGCCCACCGTGTCCCTGGTGGGTTACACCAACGCCGGCAAATCCACCCTGTTCAACACCCTGACGGGGGCGGAAGTCTATGCCGCCGATCAGCTCTTCGCCACCCTCGACCCGACCCTGCGCCGCATCCGGCTGGCCGAGGTGGGTGACGTGGTGCTGGCCGACACGGTGGGATTCATCCGCCACCTGCCCCACGAGCTCGTGGCGGCCTTCCGCGCCACCCTGGAGGAGACCCTGGAGGCGACGCTGCTGCTGCAGGTGGTGGATGCCCACGACCCCCAGCGCGACGCGGCGATCCGCCAGGTCAACCAGGTGCTGGCGGAGATCGGCGCCGATACCCTCCCGCAGCTGGAGGTTTACAACAAGATCGACGCACTTGCGGACGTGCAGCCGCGGCTGGAGCGGGACGGGGAGGGGCGTCCGTGCCGGGTCTGGATCTCGGCGGCCACGGGCGCCGGTCTGGAACTCCTGCGCCAGGCGCTGTCTGAGCTGCTGGCGGGCGAAGTCGTGCGCGGCTGGGTCGAATTGCCGCCTACCGCGGGACGTCTCCGCGCGCGGTTGTTCGAGCTGGGGGCGGTGCTGGCGGAAAGCGACGCCGAGGACGGCGGCTGGCGCATCGAGGTGCAGCTGCCGCGCCGCCAGCTCGACCAGCTGGCCTCCCGCGAGGGGCACCAGGAGCGGCTGGCCGGCCTCGCCCGCTGAAGCCGTGCCTTGCGGCACCCGCTCTTGACCCATAGAATTCCACATTCCGAGCCGGCTGCTGCCGGCGAATGGACCGCAATGGAGTGAAGCGCATGGCCTGGAACGAACCGGGAGGCAGTGGCAAGGACCCTTGGGGCAGCCAGGGGGGAGACCAGGGGCCGCCCGATCTGGATGAACTGGCACGCAAGTTCCAGCAGAAGCTGGGTGGCCTGTTCGGCGGCAAGGGCGGCGGCGAGAGCGGCTCTGGCGGTGGCAGGGGCGGTGGCGGCGCCAGCCGCATCGGTCTCGGGCTGGTGCTGGGCGCGCTGGTGGCCGTGTGGGTCTTCAGCGGCATCTATATCGTTGCTCCGGCCGAGCGCGCCGTGGTGCTCCAGTTCGGCCGCTACGTGAAGACCACCGGCCCCGGACCGCACTGGGTGCCGCGCTTCATCCAGACGGTGGAGAAGGTCAACGTGGAGCAGATCCGCAATATCCAGCGCCAGGCCTCCATGCTGACCCAGGACGAGAACATCATCTCCGTGGCCCTGGCGGTGCAGTACCGGGTCAAGGACATCAAGGACTACGTGTTCCTGGTGCGGGACCCAGACCTGACCCTGCGCGAGGCCACCGAGAGCGCCGTGCGCGAGGTGATCGGCAAGAGCAAGCTGGACTTCGCCCTCACCGAGGGGCGCAGCGAGATCATGACCCGGACCGAGACGCTGATCCAGGAGATCCTCGACCGCTACGGCACCGGTCTGCAGATCACCAGCGTCAACCTCCAGGACGCCCAGCCGCCGGAGCAGGTGCAGGGCGCCTTCGAGGACGCCATCAAGGCCCGTGAGGACGAGCAGCGGCTCAAGAACGAGGCCGAGGCCTATGCCAACGAGATCGTTCCCGTCGCCCGCGGCAATGCCGCGCGCCAGCTGGAGGAGGCCAACGCCTACAAGGCCCAGGTCATCGCCCAGGCCGAGGGTGAGGCGAGCCGTTTCGAGCAGCTGCTGACCGAATACCGGAAGTCACCCGCGGTGACCCGCCAGCGTCTCTACCTGGAGACCATGGAGTCGGTGCTGGCCAACAGCAGCAAGGTGATGGTGGACGTGGAAGGGGGCAACAACCTCATGTACCTTCCCCTCGACCAGCTGATGCAGCGTGGCGCCGAGGCCCAGGCCCGCCAGGAGGGCGACGCCCTCTCGCCCACGGGCGGCGCGGCCATCGGCAGCCGGGAGGCGGAGTCGCGCGGACGTGAAGAACTGCGCAGCCGCCGGGGGGTTCGCTAATGGGACAGAACAGCGTGAAACTGGGAGTCATCGGGCTGCTGGCACTGCTGGTGCTGGGCGCCTTCTCCATCTACACCGTGGACGAGCGCCAGAAGGCGATCCTGTTCCGCCTGGGCGAGATCGTGCGCACGGACCTGGAGCCGGGTATCCACTTCAAGTTCCCGTTGATCTACAACGTGGGCAAGTTCGACGGCCGCATTCTCACCCTGGACGAGGCGCCGGAGCGTTTCCTCACCAGCGAGAAGAAGAACGTGATGGTGGACTCGTTCGTGAAGTGGCGTATCGATGACGTGGGGCGCTTCTACCAGCGTACCGGCGGTGACGAGCGGACCGCCGCGATGCGCCTGTCCCAGATCCTCAAGGACGGCCTGCGCAGCGAGTTCGCCAAGCGTACCGTGCAGGAGGTGGTTTCGGGCGATCGGGCCCAGATCATGGACATCCTCACCGAGAACGCCAACCGGCAGGTCAGCGAGCTGGGCATCAGCGTGGTGGACGTGCGCATCCAGCAGATCGAGCTCCCCGCCGAGGTGAGCGGCTCGGTCTACCGGCGCATGGAAGCCGAGCGCGCCCGCGTGGCCCGCGACTTCCGCTCCCGCGGTGCCGAGGCGGCCGAACGCATCCGTGCCGATGCCGACCGGCAGCGCACGGTGATCCTGGCGGAGGCCTATCGCGACGCGGAGGTGATTCGCGGTGAGGGCGATGCCCGCGCCACCGACATCTACGCCAAGGCCTACACCCGGGATCCGGAGTTCTATGCCTTCTATCGCTCGCTGCGTGCCTACCGGGACACCTTCCGCGATCGCTCCGATGTGATTCTGATGCAGCCCGACAGCGAGTTTTTCCGCTACTTCAAGAATCCCGAGCAGGGGGTGGCGCGCTGACGCCCCGCTCCCACCGGCAGGTGGAAACCACGTGACCGGGCAGGTGTCGCCGTACACTGGGCCCGGCATTTTTTTGTGAACCCAAGCCATGCTATGGACTGATCTGCTCGCCGCTCTCGCCCTGGTGCTGGTGATCGAGGGCCTGCTGCCCTTCGCCAATCCCGGTGGCTGGCGCCGGATGGTCCTGATGGTGGCCCGGATGGACGATCGCACCCTGCGCTTCGTCGGCCTGAGCAGCATCATCGTGGGACTGGCGCTGCTCACGCTGGTGCGGATGTTCGTCTGAGGGTCCCTTGGATACCGGAATGAACGAAGAGACACTGACCGACTCCGGGCGCTGGCTGCTCCCGGAAGGGATCGAGGAGCTGCTGCCGCCGGAGGCGCGGCGCGTCGAGCAGCTGCGGCGGCGGCTGATCGACCTCTATGACGGCTGGGGCTACGATCTGGTCATTCCCCCCTTCGTCGAGTACCTCGAGTCACTGCTGACCGGGGTGGGGCACGACCTCGAGCTCAAGACCTTCAAGCTGACCGATCAGCTCTCCGGGCGGCTGCTGGGCGTGCGCGCGGACATGACGCCGCAGGTGGCGCGGATCGATGCCCGCCGCCTGCACAGCGACCTGCCGACCCGGCTCTGCTACCTGGGCACGGTGCTGCACACCCGCCCCGGCGCCGCCGGCGAGACCCGCAGCCCGCTCCAGGTGGGCGCCGAGCTCTATGGCCACGCCGGGGTGGAGAGCGACGTGGAGGTGCTGTGCCTGATGCTGGAGACCCTGCGCGTCACCGGCCATGACGAGGCCCACGTGGACCTGGGGCACGTGGGGATTTTCCGCGGCCTCTCGCGCCGGGCCGGGCTGTCGGCCGAGCAGGAGGGTATCCTGTTCGAGGCCCTGCAGCGCAAGGCCGGCGCCGAGATCGAGGCGAGCCTCGCCGGCTGGGCGCTGGACCCGGGCGACCGGGCCATGCTGGGCCGGCTGGCGGCGCTCAACGGGGGCCCCGGGGTGCTCGCCGAGGCGCGTGCCGCCCTGGCGGATGCCGGCGCCGAAGTGGAGGCCGCGCTGGCGGACCTGGAGCGCATTGCCGGGCTGCTCGGTCAGCGCATGCCGGGAGTCCCGCTCTATTTCGATCTGGCCGAGCTGCGCGGATACCACTACCATACCGGTCCGGTGTTCGCCGCCTACCTGCCCGGCCGTGGCCAGGCGGTGGCGCAGGGCGGACGCTACGACGACATCGGGCGCGTGTTCGGACGTGCCCGCCCCGCCACGGGGTTCAGCGCCGACCTGCGGGCGCTGGTGAGCCTGCTGCCGGAAGCCCGGGAGCCGGCGGGGGGTATTTACGCGCCATGGACGGAGGACCCGGCGCAGGCAAGCCGGGTAGCGGAACTGCGCGCGGCGGGGGAGCGGGTCATCTGCGCCCTGCCCGGCGCGGAGGGAACACCCGGGGCGCACGGTTGCGACCGCGTCCTGGTACTGCAGGGGGGGAGCTGGACGGTGACGCCGGTGGCGTCCTGAACAGCAGGCTGTGAAACCGTCAAACGAGTCGGACAAATGGGCAAGAACGTAGTCGTGATCGGCACCCAGTGGGGTGACGAGGGCAAGGGCAAGGTAGTGGACCTGCTCACCGAGGGCGTCGCCGCCGTGGTGCGCTTCCAGGGCGGGCACAACGCCGGCCATACGCTGGTGATCAACGGTGAGAAGACCGTTCTGCACCTGATTCCGTCGGGCATACTCCGCGAGGGCGTGCAGTGCCTGATCGGCAACGGCGTGGTGCTCTCGCCCGCGGCGCTGATCGAGGAGCTGGACATGCTCAAGGCCCGGGGCGTCCCGGCCGAGGAGCGGCTGCGCATCAGCGAGGCCTGCCCCCTCATCCTGCCCTACCACGTGGCGCTGGATCATGCCCGCGAGCGGGCCCGCGGGAAGGCCGCCATCGGCACCACCGGACGCGGCATCGGCCCGGCCTACGAGGACAAGGTCTCCCGCCGCGGACTGCGGGTGGGCGACCTGCTGCACCGGGAGCGTTTCGCCGCCAAGCTGGGCGAGGTGCTGGACTACCACAACTTCGCCCTGCAGCACTACTACAAGGCCGATGCGGTGGACTTCCAGCAGGTGCTGGACGAGACCCTGGCCATGGCCGAGCGCATCGTCCCGCTGGTGGCGGACATTCCCGCCATCCTCTACGACATCGCCGACCGGGGCGGCAACATCCTGTTCGAGGGCGCGCAGGGGACGCTGCTGGATATCGACCAGGGCACCTACCCCTTCGTGACCTCCTCCAACACCACCGCCGGCGGCGCGTCCACCGGCAGCGGCTTCGGACCCCGTTACCTCGACTACGTGGTCGGCATCGTCAAGGCCTACACCACCCGCGTGGGCTCCGGTCCGTTCCCCACCGAGCTCTACGACGGCAAGGAGCTGCTCGACACGGTGGGTGCCTACATGGCCGAGCGCGGTCACGAGTTCGGCTCCACCACCGGCCGGCCGCGTCGCTGCGGCTGGTTCGACGCCGTGGCCCTGCGCCGCTCCGTGCGGGTGAACAGCGTCAGCGGCCTGTGTGTCACCAAGCTCGATGTGCTCGACGGCCTCGACACCATCCGGCTGTGCGTGGGTTACCGCCATGGCGAGACCCTGCTCGACGCCCCCCCCGTGGGCGCCGAGGCCTACGAGGGCTGCGCGCCGGTCTACGAGGAGATGCCCGGCTGGACGGAGTCCACCGTCGGCGTCCGCGACTACGACCAGCTGCCCGCCAATGCCCGCGCCTATCTCAAGCGCATGGAGGAGGTGGTGGGTGTGCCCGTGGACATCATCTCCACCGGTCCGGATCGCAACGAGACCATCGTCCTGCGCAACCCCTTCGCCTGAGGCGGTTGCCGGAACGGCCCGGTGGCCATCGCGGCCGCCGGGCCTCCTGTCTACAGGAACGCCGTCAGGGCGTGCGCCGCCAGCAGGGCGAGCGCGATCCAGCCCACCCAATTCCAGATCCTGACCTGCTGCTGCTGGTGCGCCGCACGCGCAGCGGCCATGGTGTCGATGGTCTCCCTGACGCCGGGATCGAGCCAGGGGTCCAGATAATTGCGCCGGTGGGACAGGGTGATGGACTCCACCGCGGCAATCGCCCGGGGCAGCTCGACCCGGTAGAGCCGGGTGTCGGTGTTCACCAGCCGGTGGCGCAGGGCGTTGTGGGCGTGCATCAGGGCCGCATCCACGTCGTTGAAGCTGGCCAGGTAGCGTATCCGGGGGTCCTCGCTGTCGCTCTCGGGCAGGCGCGGGGGCCGGTCGGTGGCGGTGTAGATCCGCACCAGTCCGGGATGGCGCTCGCTGGTTTCGATGATGAGGTAACCGGATTCCATCGTGTGTGACTACAGCGACTGGGTTCCGGTTCCCCCGGCGGCATCGAGGGCCGCCTGGGCCGCCGCCAGGCGGGCGATGGGGACCCGCGGGGCGGAGCAGGAGACGTAGGTCAGCCCCACCCGGTGGCAGAAGGCGATGGATGCGGGGTGGCCGCCGTGCTCGCCGCAGATCCCCACCTTCATGTCGGGACGGGTGGCGCGGCCCCACTCCACGGCCAGCTCCATCAGCCGACCCACCCCCTTCACGTCCAGCACCTCGAAGGGGTTGTCCTGCAGGATGCCGTGTTCGTTGTACATGGGCAGGAACTTGTTCTCGGCATCCTCGCGGGAGAAGGAGAAGGCGGCCTGGGTCAGGTCGTTGGTGCCGAAGGAGAAGAACTCCGCCTCCTCCGCCAGGCTGCCGGCGCGCATGCAGGCCCGCACCACCTCCAGCATGGAGCCGAACCTGAACGCCATCCGTACCCCGTAGCGCTCCTCCACGTCCGTGCGGATGAAGCTCACCAGATCCTTGACCCGCTTGAGCTCCTGCACAGTGCACACCTGCGGCACCATGATCTCGGGGTGCACCTCCAGCCCCTCCTGCAGGCACTCGGCGGCGGCCTCGAGGATGGCGCGGATCTGCATGGTGTAGATCTCCGGGAAGGTGAGTCCCAGGCGCACGCCGCGGTGGCCCAGCATGGGGTTCACCTCGTGCAGGGCGCGGACCTTGCGCAGCATGGTCTCCTTCTTGTCGATGGCCTCCTCCACCAGGCGCGGGTCGGCCAGGCGGGCGACACTGGGGTGGTCCGTACCGCCGCGGTAGATGAACTCCACGGCATCGGAGAGGATGTTCATGCCCTGCACCGTATCGCGCAGGTGCCGGAGGCGGTCGATCTCCTCCACCAGCTGCTGCTCCGAGGGCAGGAACTCGTGGATGGGCGGGTCGAGCAGGCGGATGGTGACCGGGCGCGGGGCCATGGCCCGGAACAGGCCGCGGAAATCCTCCCGCTGCATGGGCAGCAGCTTGTCCAGGGCGTGCTGGCGATCGGCGGGGCTTTCGGCGACGATCATCTCGATCACCGTCGGCAGGCGTTCGGTGGCGTTGAACATGCGCTCGGTGCGACACAGTCCGATGCCCATGGCGCCGTAGCGCAGCGCCCGCTCGGCGTCCTCCGGGGTGTCGGCGTTGGCCATCACCCGCAGCCCGGCCGCCGCGTCGGCCCAGCCCAGCAGCGTATCCAGCTCGGGGGAGAACTCCGCCTCGATCATGGGCACCTCGCCCAGGTAGACCTCGCCGGTGGTGCCGTCGAGGGTGATGAGATCCCCCTCGCGGATGGTGTGCTCGCCGACGAAGGCCTGGCGCATGCGCACATCCACGTGGATGCCCTCGGCACCGGCCACGCACGGCTTGCCCATGCCCCGGGCCACCACGGCGGCGTGGGAGGTCTTGCCGCCGCGGGAGGTGAGGATGCCCCGGGAGGCGAAGAAGCCGTGGATGTCCTCCGGCTTGGTCTCCTCGCGCACCAGGATGACCGGCTGGCCGCCGCGCCCGAGCTGTTCGGCGCGGTCGGCGTCGAATACCGCCCGGCCCGCCGCGGCACCGGGCGAGGCCGGCAGGCCGCGGGCGATGGGGCGGTGGCTGGCCATCGGCGCCAGGCGGGGAAAGAGCATCTGCTCGAGCGCCTGCGGCTGGATGCGCAGCAGCGCCTGGCGGCGGTCGATGAGCCCCTCGTTGGCCATCTCCACCGAGGTGCGCACCAGCGCCTGGGCGTTCATCTTGCCGTTGCGGGTCTGCAGGCAGTAGAGGACGCCCTTCTCGATGGTGAACTCGAAGTCCTGCACCTCCCGGTAGTGGGACTCCAGCTTGTCGCGCAGCTCCACCAGCTGGCGGTGGAGCTCGGGCATCTCCTCGGCCAGGGCGTCGATGGGCCTGGGCGTGCGGATGCCCGCCACCACGTCCTCGCCCTGGGCGTTGACCAGGTACTCGCCGAACATCCGGTTCTCGCCGGTGTCCGGATAGCGGGTGAATCCCACGCCGGTGGCGGAGTCCTCCCCCATGTTGCCGAACACCATGGTCACCACGTTCACCGCCGTGCCGTTGGCCATGGCCGGCGTGATGTGGAACTCGCGGCGGTAGTCCACCGCCCGCTTGCCCATCCAGGAGTTGAACACCGCCTTGATGGCGATTTCCAGCTGTGCGTGGGGGTCGTCGGGGAAGGGCGCGCCGGTGGCCCGCTCCACCACCTCCAGGAACTGGCCGCAGATTCCCTCCAGGTCGCGCGCCGAGAGCCCCACGTCCAGCTTCACCCCGGCGCTCTGCTTGGCCGCCTCGAAGACCTCGTCGAAGGGTTCGTCCGCCACTCCCAGCGCCACCTTGCCGAACAGCTGTATGAAGCGCCGGTAGGCGTCGTAGGCGAAGCGCTCGTTGCCGGTCTGGCGGATGAGCCCCTCGAGGGTGGCGCGGTTGAGGCCGAGATTGAGGATGGTGTCCATCATCCCGGGCATGGACATGGCGGAGCCGGAGCGCACCGAGACCAGCAGGGGATTGTCGGCGCCGCCGAGGGTCTTGCCGGTCTTGCGCTCGAGACCGGTGACATGCATCCGCACCTGGTCCATGACGCCGGCCGGCAGCTCGCGGTTGGGGTCGGCCAGGTAGGCGAGGCAGGCCTCGGTGGAGATGACGAATCCGGGCGGGACGTTGAGCCCGATCTGGGTCATCTCGCACAGGTTGGCGCCCTTGCCCCCGAGCAGCATCTTGTTCCTGCCGTCGCCTTCCTCGAAGGCGTAGACGAAGGTCTTCTCCATGGGTTGCTTCTCCTCTATCTGGCTTCGGCGCCATGGTGCGGGGGCCCGTCCACCGACGGCCCACGGTAGCGTGGCGCGGTGGTGCGACAGGCCGGGTGGGGGCTCGTTCCGGTTCTGATTGCCGGTTTCCGCGGGTTCCGGGTTTTCTGCCCCCATCCTACTAAGAAGCGTTGCCAAAGCACACCTGTCGCGCCCCTCCGGTGGCCTGCAATCGGCGGGTGTCGGTCCCCGCCCGGCGGCCGGGGGGCGCGTCTCACGACCTGCGCAGCAACACCCGCCGGTAGCCGCCGGCGATCAGCGCCGAGACGTCCAGCAGCAGGCCCGGCAGCGGTGCCAGTGGCGGGTAGGCGAGGTAGACGCCCTCCCAGATCGGATCGAACTTCTGCTTGAAGCGGCGCAGGCCCTGGTAGGCGTAGAACTGGTTGCCGTACTCGTAGAGCAGCCGGGCCATGCGCTCGCCCCGGCGCGCGAAGCGGTTGCGTCCCACCCCGCTCAGGGGGGCGACGCCGAGATCCAGGTAACGGTAGCCCCGTTGTCCGGCCACGCCGAGGAGCTCCACCAGCAGTAGCTCCATGACCCCGGGCGGTGCGTCCGGTGAGAGGCGCATCAGGTCGAAGGCCAGGGCCTCGCGTCCGCCGTAGTCGCAGCCGAGGGAGGCGAAGGCCGCAATCCGGCCCGCCACCGAGACCACCGCCACCGGACCGAGCTCCAGGTAGCCGCGCTCGAACCGGCCGAGCGAAAAGCCCTGCTCGTGGCCATGCCGACCCGCCAGCCAGGCGCGGGAAACCCGCTCCAGCTCCGCCCAGGCGGATTCGGCGAAGGGGGGCTGCCACAGCTCGAACCGGGCGCCCTCGCCGCGGGCGCGGTTGACCGAGCTGCGCAGGGAGCCGTGGCGCCGGCCGGCGAGGGTGAAGCCGGCCACCGGGACCCGGGCCGCCTCGCCGAGCTTGAACAGGGCGAGACCGGCGTCGTGGTAGAGGTGCAGGTGTCGTTCGGAAACCTCGTAGAACACGCTGTTGAGGCCGTAGCGGTCGGCGAAGTCGCGGAATTCCAGCACGAGCCCGGGGAACTCCTCCGCATCGCCGAGCGGGTCGCCCAGGGCCACCAGGCTGCCGCGGACGGGGGCGTACTGGATCAGCGCCTCTCCGTCACCGCCGTGGAACAGGTACTTGTCGCCGCTGAACAGGATGTGGGCGAAACGGTTACCGCCGTGGGCGCGGATGAGGCGCCGGGCAGCGTCCAGTTCATCCGCGGCGGGGGGCGACAGCGGGGGGCGCGGCAGACGGAACCAGGCCCAGCCCAGCAGGCCGAGAAAGCCGATCACGGCGGCGGCGAGCGGACGCAGGAAGTGGGTGCCGTTGAGCCGGAACGTCAATGCGGCATAGACGGTGAGCCCGGCGATGGCCGCTGCGCCCCAGAGCAGGCTGCGGCGGCTGAACAGGGGGTAGCTGTGGCGATCGAAGCGTCCGCGCTGGAGATGGAGCAGCGCCGCCACACCGAGCAGAAACAGCGCTTCCTCGTAGTCGAGACCCTTCAGGAAGGTAAACAGTGCCCCGGCCAGCAGCAGCGGCAGAGCCAGCCGATAGGCGCCGCGCACCCGCCCGGCGATGCCGCGGGCGAGGGCGAGGAGCGCGACGCCGGCACTGACCGACAGCAGGTGCGCTCCTTCCACCGCGGGCAGGGGCAGGTACTCTCGCAGGAGCGCAAGCCGGCCGGCGACGCCCGGGAATGCGGCCGAGATCAGCAGCACCGCGCCGGCGCAGAAGGTCAACAGCGCCACCGCCCGTATGCTCAGCGCAACGGGGAACAGGGCCGGCAGGGCCCGGCGCGGGAGCGCGCGAAGCCTGAAGCCGCGCGCCCCGGCGGCGGGGCGGTGGGAGGCAGCCCGGGGGCTAGACGGTGTCTCCGTCCCCGGCCGGGGGGGTGGGGGCGGGGTCAGGTTCGTCACGGGTCATCTCCCGGGTTTGATCCGGTTGCCGCCGGGAGCCGGCGGACAGGGTGGGGGAGAGCCAGCTGCGCCCGTCGCGGGCCATCAGGACCTGGGCCGATTCCGGCCCCCAGCTACCGGCGGCGTAGTTGGGAAAGTCGGCCGCGGGCGTCTCCTCCCACACCTCCAGCACCGGCATCAGCAGCCGCCAGGCCGCCTCCACCTGGTCGGCGCGCATGAACAGGGTGGCGTCGCCGAGCAGCACGTCCCGGAGCAGGGTTTCGTAGGCGTTCGGGCTGGCCTGGGCGAACGCCTCGCGGTAGCTGAAACGCATATCCACCGGCCGCAGACGCAGCGGCGACCCCGGCTCCTTGGCCATGAACTTCAGGTCGATGCCCTCATCGGGCTGAATCCGGATGACCAGCCGGGCGGGCTGGGCATTCAGCCCCACCGCGTCGGGGAACGCCCGGTGGGGGACGTCGCGGAAGCGGATGGAGATTTCCGAAACCTGGTCCATGAGCCGCTTGCCGGTACGCAGGTAGAAGGGGACCTCCTGCCAGCGCCAGTTGTCCACCTGCAGCTTCAGCGCGGCGAAGGTCTCGGTGTTGGAGCGGAGATCCACCGCCGGTTCCCCGCGGTAGCCGGGCAGGCGCACGCCGCGCAGCCAGCCGGGGCCGTACTGCCCGCGCGCGGCCACCTCGTGCACCCCGGCGCGGGTAATCGGGCGCAGGGCCCGCAGCACGTCCATCTTCTTGTTGCGGATGTCCTCGGCGTCATAGGCCACCGGGGGCTCCATGGCCACCAGGCAGAGCAGCTGGAGAAGGTGGTTCTGGACCATGTCGCGCAGGGCCCCGGCGCGCTCGTAGTAGGCGCCGCGGTGCTCCACGCCCAGGGATTCGGCCACGGTGATGGCGACGTGATCCACGTAGCGCCGGTCCCAGATGGGCTCGAAGATGGGGTTGGCGAAGCGCAGGGCCAGGATGTTCTGGACCGTCTCCTTGCCGAGGAAGTGATCGATGCGATAGGTCTGCTGCTCGATGAAATGGCGGCCGAGGGCGCTGTTGATGGCGCGGAAGGAGTCCAGGTCGCGGCCGAGGGGCTTTTCCGCCACCACCCGGGCGTGATCGGCGTCGCGGGTCAGCCCCGCCTCTCCCAGCCCGTTGACGATGGGCTCGATGAGCGTGGGCGGGACGGCGAGATAGAAGACGACCACGGGCTCGGGCCCCCCGCCCGGGGGACGGGCCCGCACCATTGCGGCAAGGTTGGCGTAGGTCTCGCCGCTGTTGACGTCCGCCCGCCGATAGGAGATGCCGGCGGCGAACGCCTCCCACGCGCCCGGTTCCGGGGCCCCCCGGCGGGAGTGGCGGGTCACGGCGTCGCGATAGTCCTCGGCGAGCGCCCCGTCGCCCAGTTCCCGGCGGTCGATGCCGAGCAGCCGGAAGCCGGCCGGGAGCCGGCCGTCCAGGTGCAGGTTGAACAGGGCCGGCACGATGAGCCGCCGGCTCAGGTCGCCGGCAGCGCCGAACAGCACGAACAGCACCGGTGCATCCGGTTTGGCCGCGCCGTTCACAGCGGCCACCCCCGATCCTGCCGGCGCGCGGGAACCACGGGGTGCTCCCCGGGATGGCGCGGGCGCGGGTCGCGGCCGGTGGGCGGGTGGTCCACGATCATCTCCTCATCCATAGGCCACCAGGCGTTCGGGAGCCAGGCTGCCGAGGGCATGCTCGTAGTCGGCCGCGGAACGCGCGAGACCCTCCTGCTCCAGCTCCAGCGCCACCTCGTCGAGGTCGATGCCGAGAACACCGAGCGCATCCACGACCTCCTCGGCCGCGTCGAGTCCCTCGGCGAGCCGGGCGGCGGCCCGGCCGTGGTCGCGGAATGCCTCGAGGGTGGGCAATGGCAGGGTGCAGAGGGTGTCGGGGCCGATGAGTGCCTCCACGTACCTCACCTGGAAGCGGGCCGGATCCCCGCTGAAGGTGGTATCCCAGTGCAGGCGCGGCGCCAGGGCGCCGCGCCCGGTCACCTCGGTCCAGCGGGGGTCGGAGAGCTGCGCCCGCCAGTCGCGGTAGGCCAGGCGGGCGATGGCGATGGCGGCGTGGCCGCGCAACCTCCGGGCCAGGCCACCGGTGGTGTTGCCGGTCTCCAGCAGCCGGTCGAGCAGGGCATCGACCCGCGAGTCGATACGGCCGGGATGAAGGCTGGTGACGGACAGGCCGCCGGCAACGGGGCGGCCGGCGCGGCAGCGCTGCTGCAGACCCGCCAGGATGCGCGCCAGCACCTGCCGCTGCCGGCGCAGTCCGAACAGCAGTGTGACGTTGACGTTGACGCCGGCGGCGACCAGCCGCTCGATGGCGGGCAGGCCCGCCGCGGTGGCCGGCACCTTGATCAGGACGTTGGGCCGGTCCACCAGCCGCCACAGGCGCAGGGCCTCGTTCACGGTGGCATCGGCATCCCCGGCCAGGCGGGGTGATACCCCGAGGTTCACCAGCCCGTCGCTCCCGCCGCTGCTCTCGAACGCGGGGCGGAACAGCTCCGCCGCGGCGCGGATCCCGGCCACCGCCAGCTGTTCGTGGATCTCCGCCGGACCCGCCTGTCCGGCGGCGGCCCCGGCCTGGCCGGGTTCGGCGGGGAACGCCCGGGCCGGGAGGGCGGGACCGGCATTCAACCCGGCCAGGCCGTCCGCCTCGATCAGCCGGCGCAGGGTGCCGTCGGTGATGGACGGGCTCCAGCCCGGGTCCAGCCAGATGCGCTGACCCAGGCTTCGCAGTTGGAGCAGGGGATTCTGGGGCATGGTGTCTCTCCTCGGGTTGCGCTGGAACCGAACTCGGGGAAAGCCATTGCAAGGGGTATGCCGTGTCCGCGGGGCACGGCTGCCGTGGGGCGGGGGCGGCGGTCGGGGAGCGGCTGGTGGATATGAGCCAGGGCGCTGGTCCTGGTCCACCAGCGGCACCGGTGCCGGGACCGGAAAAACAAAAGCCCGCTCGGATGAGCGGGCTTTTGGAGTTGGTGCCGAGGAGAGGACTCGAACCTCCACTGGGTTTCCCCAACTAGCACCTGAAGCTAGCGCGTCTACCAATTTCGCCACCTCGGCAGGTGGTCTTGCCCTTGCGGGCGGCCGGCCTTGGCCGGCGAGACGCGCACTTTATACACACGGCCCCTGTTTGTCAACGGGTCTAATCGGTTAAGCTACGCCCACCAGAATGACAACCAGACCCCAGATACGGAACAGACGCCGGGTTTCCAGCGCGTCGAGTTCGCTATCCCGCTCAAGGAGTTCCTCCGCGCTTATGGCCAGACGCCAACGTAAACCGCAGTCCGATCCCCATGCCGCCCGCGAGGCGCGCAAGTACGACAATCCCATCCCCAGCCGTGAATTCATTCTCGAGACCCTGGCCGGCTGCGGCAAGCCGCTGAACCATGAACAGCTGGCCCGGGAGCTGGGGCTGGAAGGGGAGGAGCCCTTCGAGGCGCTGCGCCGCCGGCTCAACGCCATGGAGCGTGACGGGCAGCTGCTGCGCAACCGCCGCGGCGGCTACGGTCCGGTGCAGAAGATGGACCTGGTGCGCGGCCGGGTGGTGGGACACCGGGACGGCTTCGGTTTCCTCATCCCCGACGAGGGCGGCGAGGACGTCTTTCTCTCCGCCCGCGCCATGCGCCGGCTCATCCATGGCGACCGGGCGGTGGTGCGCATCGACAGCATCGATCACCGCGGCCGCCGCGAGGGTTCGGTGGTGGAGGTGCTGGAGCGCAGCACCAGCGAAGTGGTGGGGCGCTACCGGCACGAGGCCGGGGTGGGCTTCGTGAGCCCGGACAACGCCCGCATCAGCCAGGAGATCATCGTACCCGACGAGCTGCGCGGCGGGGCCCAGGAGGGGCAGATCGTGCAGGTGGCCCTGGTGGCCCAGCCCACCCCCCGGACTCCGCCCGTGGGCAAGGTGGTGGAGGTGCTCGGCGACCACATGGCGCCGGGCATGGAGATCGACGTGGCGGTGCGCGCCAACGGCCTGCCCCATGCCTGGCCGGAGGCGGTGGAGGGCGAGATCGCCGCGCTCACCCCCGAGGTGCCCGAAGCGGCCAAGGCCGGGCGCGAGGACATCCGCCACCTGCCGCTGGTGACCATCGACGGGGCCGACGCCCGCGACTTCGACGACGCGGTCTACTGCGAGAAGCGCCGCGGCGGCGGCTGGCGCCTGCTGGTGGCCATCGCCGACGTGAGCCACTACGTGGCGCCGGAGACGGCGCTGGATGACGAGGCGCTGAACCGCGGCAACTCGGTCTACTTCCCCGAGCGGGTGATTCCCATGCTGCCGGAGGTGCTCTCCAACGGCCTCTGTTCCCTGAACCCGGAGGTGGACCGGCTGTGCATGGTCTGCGAGATGACCGTCAGCCGGCTCGGGCGGGTGACCGGGGCACGCTTCTTCGAGGGCGTGATGCGCTCCCATGCGCGGCTCATCTACGACGACGTGGCCGCCATGCTGGTGGCGGGCGACGAGGCGCTGCGGGAGCGCCACACCGGGCTGCTGCCGCACCTGGAGAACCTGTACGCCCTCTACCAGGCCCTGCGCTCCCAGCGCGAGAAGCGCGGCGCCATCGACTTCGACACCACCGAGACCCGCATCGTGTTCGGGCCGGAGCGGAAGATCGAGCGCATCGTGCCGGTGGTGCGCAACGACGCCCACATGCTCATCGAGGAGTGCATGCTGGCGGCCAATGTCAGCGCGGCGGAGTTCCTCGGCAAGCGCAAGATCCCGACCCTGTACCGGGTCCACGACGGCCCCGGCGCCCAGAAGCTGGAGGAACTGCGCACCTTCCTGAGCGAACTGGGCCTGCAGCTGCGCGGCGGGGACAAGCCCCAGCCGGCCGACTACGCGCTCCTGCTGGAGCAGGTGCAGGGGCGGCCCGATGTCCACCTGATCCAGACGGTGCTGCTGCGCTCCCTGAGCCAGGCGGTCTACCAGCCCCAGAACACCGGCCACTTCGGCCTCGCCTTCAAGGCCTATACCCACTTCACCTCGCCCATCCGCCGCTACCCCGACCTGCTGGTGCACCGGGCCATCCGCCACCTGCTGCGGGAGCTGCCGCGCGAGGACTACCCCTACAGCGACGACCGGATGACCCGCTTCGGCGAGCACTGCTCCACCACCGAGCGGCGCGCCGACGAGGCGACCCGCGACGCGGTGGACTGGCTCAAGTGCGAGTTCATGCTGGACCGCGTGGGGGACGAGTTCAACGGCATCATCAGCGGCGTGACCAGCTTCGGGGTGTTCGTGGAGCTGGAGCAGATCTACGTCCAGGGGCTGGTGCACATCACCTCCCTCGCCGACGACTACTACCATTTCGACCCGGCCCACCACCGGCTCAAGGGCGAGCGCCTCGGGCGTGTCTACCGCCTCGGCGATCCCATCCGGGTGCAGGTGGCGCGGGTGAACCTCGACGATCGCAAAATCGACTTCGAGCCCCTCTCCACCCCGCCCACCGGGGCCCGCCGGGGCCCGGGCAAGGCCGCCGCCGGAGGGGAGGAGGGCGGCCCCGGCGAGGAGAAGGGACGGCGTTACGGGCGCGGCCGGCGGGGCAAGCGTACCGGTGAGGCGGTGCAGACGGAGTCCGCCGGGCCGGGGACGGAGGCCGTCGAGGCGGGCGCCGCGCCGGCCGAGCCGAAGAAGAAATCCCGATCCGGCCGCAGCCGGCGCCGGCGCGGCGGGGGCGAGGCGAAGTCGGAGCCCGTCGCACCGAAGGCCGAATCCGCCCCACCGGCGGCGGAGCCCGCCACGCCGAAGAAGAAATCGAGATCCGGTCGCAGCCGGCGCCGGTCCTCCTCCTCCTCGAAGCAGCGCTGATCCGCCATGGCGAGGGCCAACGAGCACCGGCGCCCCGCCCGCGGGCGGGGCCGCGACCAGGCGCGCCCGGAGGGACGCGCCGTACCGGCCGGCGAGGCGCTGGTCTACGGCCTGCACGCGGTCGCGGCGCTGCTGGAGCGCGCCCGGGACCGGGTGCACGAAGTGATCCTCCAGGAGGGTCGGGGGGATGCCCGCATCCAGGCGCTGGTGGAACGGGCCACGGCGGCCGGGGTGGCCGTGACCCGGCGACCCCGCCAGGAGTTGGACGAGGCCTGGCCGGAGTGGAACCACCAGGGGGCGCTGGCGCGCTGCCGGGAGTCCGCCCCCCTGGGCGAACAGGACCTGGCGGAGCTTCTGCAGCGGGTGGAGCAACCCCTGCTGCTGGTGCTCGACGGCGTCCAGGATCCCCACAACCTGGGCGCCTGCCTGCGCACCGCCGACGCCGCCGGCGTGACCGCCGTGGTGGCTCCCCGCGACAAGGCCGCGGGGCTGACGCCCGTGGTGCGCAAGGTGGCCTGCGGGGCCGCCGAGACGGTGCCCTTCGTCACCGTCACCAACCTGGCCCGCACCCTGCGCGGCCTGCGGGAGGCGGGGCTGTGGGTGGTGGGTACGGCCGGCGAGGCGGAGCGCGACATCCACCATGCCGATCTCACCGGCCCCCTGGTCCTGATCCTGGGGGCGGAGGGCAAGGGGCTGCGCCGCCTCACCCGCGAGCACTGCGACTTCCTGGTCTCCATCCCCCTGCGCGGCAGCGTCAGCAGCCTCAACGTCTCCGTGGCCACCGGCATCTGCCTGTTCGAGGCCCTGCGCCAGCGGGACGCGAAGGGGCGGGTGGACGGCCAGGGCTGACCGGACCTGTGTGACCGGAGCCGGAGACAAGGTTCGATGCTGGTGACTGGTGACTGGTCACCATCGCCGCCATTGCGCCCAACTGTCTGATCCATTAAGATTCCGCGTTTCCACCTCCGGGACTCAGGTCGCCGGGGGTTTCTCCTTGCTCCCGGAATGGTTCCGGGGGCTGTTCAGGCCGAAAGGAGCGAACAGTAGATGCGTCATTACGAAGTGGTATTCATGGTCCATCCGGACCAGAGTGAACAGGTCCCTGCCATGATCGAGCGCTATCGCGCGCTCATCGAGGGCAACGGCGGTGCCATCCACCGCCTCGAGGACTGGGGTCGGCGCCAGCTCGCCTACCCGATCAACAAGGTGCACAAGGCCCACTACGTGCTCATGAATGTCGAGTGCGACCCGGCGACCATGGCTGAAATCGAGAGCCTGTTCCGGTTCAATGATGCCGTGCTGCGCAACCTGGTGATTACCCGCAAGGCCGCCGTGACCGAGCCCTCCCCGATGCTGAAGGAGCGTGAGGGCCGCGAGGACCGTGGCCGTGGCGATCGTGAGGATCGCGACCGTGGTGATCGTGACGATCGTGACCGTGGCTCCAACAGGCAGGAATCCGACGACAGCGGCGAAGAAGAAGAGGAAGAGGAGGAGTAAGGCGCCACGGCGGTGGCGAACCGGCTGGAACTGGACGGCAGGGTGGTCAGGGCTCCTGACATACGCTACTCGCCGGCCGCCATTCCCATTACCCGGTTCGTGCTCGAACACCGTTCCCGGCAGGTCGAAGCCGGTCTCAGCCGCGAGGTGTACTGCCGCATAGGGGTGGTCGCCTGTGGCGAGGACCTGGCGCCGAAGGCGAAGGCCTTCGGCACCGATGACCGGGTACGGGTGAGCGGTTTCATCGAGCGCACGACCAACCGCCAGGGTGAGCCCCGCCTCGTTCTTCACGCTGTCGAGATTGAACCGATTGATTGAGCAGGAGATTTAAGAGATGTCACGTTTTTTCCGCCGTCGCAAGTATTGCCGTTTCACCGCCCAGGGCGTCGAGGAGATCGATTACAAGGATCTGGTCACCCTCAAGGAGTACGTCACCGAGAGCGGCAAGATCGTGCCGAGCCGCATCACCGGCACCAAGGCCCGCTACCAGCGCCAGCTGGCCACGGCCATCAAGCGCGCCCGTTTCCTGGCGCTGCTGCCCTACACGGATCAGCACTGAGTCCGTGGAGGCCGGGCACGGCCCGGGGGCCGTTCCCGTGCGCCGGTAATCGCTGAACCGGTCTCCCAGTCATGCGTGCGCTCGCTGCCTACATCATGCGCGGCCGGTTGCAGGCGGCCCTCGTGGCCGTGGCCTGCGCCTTCCTGTCGGTCTTCCTGCCGCCATTGAGCTACGTGGCGGGCGGTGCGATGGCCCTGGTGGCCCTGCGCCACGGCGGGCGGGAAGCCCTGCAGGTGATGGGGCTGGCGCTGCTGGGCGCCGCCGTGCTCGGCTTCGGCCTGCTGGGGGATCCCAGCCGGCTGCTGCTGTTGCAGGGCGGATTCTGGCTGGCGGTGACGGGCCTGGCGCTCCTGCTCCGGCTCACCGTCTCCCTGCCGCTGACGCTGCAGGGCGGAGCGCTGCTGGGGGTTGTCGCCGTGGTGGCCACCTATCTCGCCGTCGGGGATGTGGCCAGCTTCTGGCAATCGGCCCTGGAGGCCGGCTTCGGGCCCCTGCTGGAGTCCGCCGCGGCAGGCCCGGAGGTGCAGGCGCTGCGGGATCTGCTGCTGGCGTGGGCGCCCCGGTTTACCGGGCTGCTGGCCTCGGCGGTCCTGTTCAGCGTCGTGGTCAGCCTGTTGCTGGCGCGCTGGTGGCAGTCGCTCCTGTATAATCCCGGAGGATTCCGGGTGGAATTTCACGGGCTGCGACTGGATCGGCGCCTGGGGCTGGCCCTGGTGCTGTTGCTGGCGGCCGCCGGGTTCGGGGGCGGGCCGCTGGCCGGTTTCGCCGCCGATCTCGCCATGCCGCTGCTGATGGCGTTCGCGCTGGCCGGGATCGGACTGGTGCACGCGCTGGCCGCGCGGGCGCCGAACAGCGGTTTCTGGCTGGTTGGATTTTACGTTCTGCTGGTGGTGCTGCAGCCCCTGGCGCTCCTGGTGGCGCTGGCGGCGGTGGCCGACAGTTGGTTGGATATTCGACGCCGCACCGGCCGTCAGGCCTGACCCGGATGCGTGCTGTCACAGACCGAGGTGTGCAAGATGGAAGTCATTCTGCTGGAAAAGATTCGTAACCTGGGTAACCTGGGTGACAAGGTGAACGTGAAGCCCGGCTACGGCCGCAACTTCCTCATCCCCCAGGGCAAGGCGGTGGTCGCCACCGATGTCAACCTGGCTGCCTTCGAGGAGCGCCGCGCCGAGCTCGAGCGTCAGCAGACCGAAGCCCTGGAGGCCGCCCAGGCGCGCGCCGGGCAGCTCGAAGGCCTCGAGGTGACCATTGCCGCCCGCGCCGGCGACCAGGGCAAGCTGTTCGGCTCCATCGGCACCCGGGACCTGGCCGACGCCATCACCGCCGCCGGTGTCGAGGTGAGCAAGCACGAAGTGCTGCTGCCCGAGGGCGCCCTGCGCCAGACCGGCGAGTTCGAGATCGCGCTGGCCCTGCACAGCGACGTGGAAGCCAGCGTGAAGGTGACCGTGGTCGCCGACTGAGACGGCCGAACGGCACCGCAGGGAACGCGGTGCCGCGGGCGCAGCAGTCCGGACGTCCGCCCGCACCGGGCCAGGGAGGCCCCCCATCGCCCACCCGACGGGAGCCAGTCAAGCCGCCATGCCCGAGAACGTGTACGCCAAGGAGCCAGTGGACGCCGCCACCGAGGCCCTGCGCGTGCCGCCGCACTCCCTCGAGGCGGAGCAGTCGGTCATCGGCGGCCTGATGCTGGACAACCGGGCCTGGGAGCGCATCGCCGACCGGGTGGGTGAAGAGGACTTCTACCGCCAGGACCACCGCCTCATATTCCGCGCCGTGCGCGAGCTGGTGGAGACCGACCGGCCCTGCGACGTCCTCACCCTGTCCGAGACCCTGGAGAGCCGCCGGGAGCTGGATGCGGCGGGGGGGCTCGCCTATCTCGCCGAGCTGGCCAAGAACACCCCCAGCGTGGCCAACATCGGCGCCTACGCCGATATCGTCCGCGAGCGCTCGGTGCTGCGCCAGCTCATCGCGGTGGCCAACCGCATCGCCGATGCCGCCTTCAACCCCAAGGGGCGCGCCAGCGAGGAGCTGCTGGACGTGGCCGAGCAGGAGGTCTTCCGCATCGCCGAGCAGCGCTCGCGCGGCCGCGGCGGACCCCGGGGCATCAAGGAACTGCTCACCAAGGCGGTGGATCGCATCGACCACCTGTTCGAGCTCGACAACCCCATCACCGGCCTTTCCACCGGCTACGCCGACTTCGACGAGCTCACCTCGGGCCTGCAGTCCTCCGACCTGGTGATCGTGGCCGGCCGCCCGTCCATGGGCAAGACCACCTTCGCCATGAACCTGGCCGAGAACGCCGCGCTCAAGGGCGACAAGCCGGTGCTGGTGTTCAGCATGGAGATGCCCGGCGAGCAGCTGGTGATGCGCATGATGTCCTCGCTCGGCCGGATCGACCAGCAGCGGCTGCGCACCGGCAAGCTGGAGGACGAGGACTGGCCGCGCCTGACCTCCGCGGTGAGCCTGCTCTCCGAGGCCAGGATCTTCATTGACGACACCCCGGCCCTCACTCCCACCGAGGTGCGCGCCCGGGCCCGCCGCCTGGCCCGCGAGCACGACGGCCTGGGGCTCATCATGCTCGACTACCTGCAGCTCATGCAGGTGGCCGGCGGCGGCGAGAACCGGGCCACGGAAATCTCCGAGATCTCCCGCTCCCTCAAGGCCCTGGCGAAGGAGCTCCACGTCCCCGTGATCGCCCTCTCGCAGCTCAACCGCAGCCTGGAGCAGCGTCCCAACAAGCGCCCGGTGATGTCGGACCTGCGCGAGTCGGGCGCCATCGAGCAGGACGCCGACGTCATCGTCTTCATCTACCGCGACGAGGTGTACAACGAGGACAGCCCCGACAAGGGCACCGCCGAGATCATCATCGGCAAGCAGCGCAACGGTCCCATCGGCACCGTGCGGCTGGCCTTCCTCGGCCGCTACACCCGCTTCGAGAACTTCACCCCCGACCGCTTCGGCGACGGCGGCTTCGCGGCCTGAGCGAACGCGGCCGCAGCTGCGGACTTCATCCGTAGGGCGGCGATACGGGATCGGTTTACCGGGTGGCCGCCACGATCCGCTCCCGTAATATCCTCGCCTGCCCAGTCACCCCCGCCCGGCGCCTGAATTCCGGCCCCATTGATAATCCTCATTACATCAGTATTTCCGCATGTGCTTGAATGCCGCCCGGCAGCGCGGGGAGTACCCGTGACGCCGCTGTAACCCGCCATTCCAGACGCTGCGGAAGATAATCATGTCCTGTTCCAGAATCATTCCCGGCGGGCTGCTGCTCGCCGGGCTGCTGCTGTGGCTGCCCCTGGCCGCCGCCACCGACGCCGGGTCCGGGATTCCGGCCTCCACCGCCGACCACGGCAAGTTCGAGGTGCTCCAGGGCCCGTTCGAGTCCGGTCCGGAGGTGACCCGGGCCTGCCTGACCTGCCATACCGAGGCGGCCCGGCAGCTGCACCGGACCAAGCACTGGACCTGGGAGTACCAGCACCCCGAAACCGGCCAGGTGCTGGGCAAGAAGCACGAGCCCAACGTCTTCTGCGGCAGCATCCTCTCCAACTACCCGCGCTGCACCAGCTGTCACATCGGCTACGGCTGGGAGGATGCCAGCTTCGACTTCTCCTCCGAGGAGAACGTGGACTGCCTGGCCTGCCACGACACCACCGGGACCTACTCCAAGTTCCCCACCGACGCCGGGCACCCCCTCTACGCGGACCGGATGGTGAAGGGCAAGCTGGTGCAGGCGCCCGACCTGGCGCAGGTGGCCCAGCACGTGGGCATGACCAGCCGCGAGACCTGCGGCGCGTGCCACTTCAGCGGCGGCGGTCACGACGGTGTCAAGCACGGCGACCTGGACAGCTCGCTCATCGAGCCCGACCAGGCGCTCGACGTGCACATGGCCGCCGACGGCCTGGACTTCACCTGCGCCACCTGCCACACCAGCGACCGGCACCAGGTGGACGGCAGCCGTTACCGGATGACCGCGAAGGACGGCCACGGGGTGGACATCCCCGGGCGCGACGACGGCCGCGCCTCGTGCGAATCCTGCCACGGCGACCGGCCCCATGCCGCCGACCACGACAAGCTCAACGATCACACCGACCGGGTCGCCTGCCAGACCTGCCACATCCCCGAGTTCGCCCGCGGCGGCATCGCAACCAAGACCTTCTGGGACTGGTCCACGGCCACCCGGCTGGACGAGAACGGCAAGCCCATCACCCGGCTCGACGAGCACGGCCACGCCGTCTACCTGAGCACCAAGGGCGACTTCAGGTTCGGCGAGAACGTGCAGCCCGAGTACCACTGGTTCAACGGCACGGTGAAGTACACCAGGTTCGGCGACGCCATCGATCCGGACCAGGTGGTATCGGTGAACGACATCGAGGGCAGCGCCGACGATCCCGATTCCCGCATCTGGCCCTTCAAGGTGATGCGCGGCCGCCAGCCCTACGACAAGGTGACCAACACCCTGCTGGTCACCCATGTGTTCGGCAAGGACGACACCGCCCTGTGGACCAACTTCGACTGGTCCAGGGCGCTCGGGGCCGGCATGGCCGAGGCGGTGGCGGTGGGGGAGGTCACGCAGCCCTTCAGCGGCGAGTACGGCTTCGTGGACAACCGGATGTTCTGGCCCATCACCCACATGGTGGCGCCCGCCGGGGAGGCCCTCGGCTGCGCCGAGTGCCACAGCCAGGACGGCCGGCTGGCAAACCTGGAGGGCGTCTACATCCCCGGCCGCGACGCCTTCGGCATCCTCGACACCATCGGCTGGATTGTGGTGGTGCTGACGCTGCTGGGCGCCCTGGCCCACGGTATCGCCCGGTTCCTCGTCAAGCGCAAGCCGCGGGAGGCCTGATCATGACCAAGCTCTATCTCTACGCCCGCTTCGAGCGGTTCTGGCACTGGACCCAGGCCGGTCTCATCATCTGGCTGATGATCACCGGCTTCGAGATCCACGGCGAGTATGAACTGCTCGGCTTCGGCCGCGCGGTGCAGATCCACACCCTGCTGGCCTGGGCCCTGATGGTGCTATGGGTGTTCGCCATCTTCTGGCACCTCACCACCGGCGCCTTCCGGCACTACCTGCCCAGCAACCCGCTGCCCCAGTGCGCCAAGAGCCTGGCGGAGGTGGCCCGCTACTACGCCCTGGGCACCTTCCTGGGCGAGAAGCACCCGTTCCGGAAGTCGGTGGAGGCCAAGCACAACCCGCTGCAGCGCATGGCCTACCTGCTCTTCTTCGCCACCCTGGTGGCGCCCGTCATCTGGGTCTCGGGCCTGGCCTACCTCTTCTACCCGCAGTGGCAGGGGCAGGGCCCCGGCTGGCTGAGCCTCGGCACCGTGGCCATCGTGCACACGGCCGCCGCCTTCGGCATGCTCATCTTCTTCATCGCCCACGTCTACATGGCGACCATGGGCAAGACGGTCTTCTCCCTCATCCGGGGAATGATCACCGGCTACGAGGAGGTGGAGCACTGAGCCCCGTTCACCGTGGCCGGTGCAGCCGTCCCCTTCCGGCCCGAATCCGCGCGATCCATGATCCAGCGCCTGCGCGGGCGGGGAGGGTTGCGGTAAAGTAGCGCTCTTCCCTGGAAGCGAAGAGGCGCGGATGGCGAAGCAGAAGATCAGCTACTGCTGCACGGAGTGCGGCGCCCAGTCCCCGAAGTGGGCCGGCCAGTGCCCGGACTGCGGCGGCTGGAACACTCTGGTGGAGGTAGCCGAGGAGGGGGTGGCCCGCGGTCCCCGCTTCGCCGGCTACGCCGGCGCGCTCTCCGAGGTCAAGCGGCTGGAGGACGTGAGCCTCGAGGCCGAGCCGCGCCTGCCCACCGGTCTGGTGGAGCTCGACCGGGTGCTCGGCGGCGGGCTGGTGGCCGGCTCGGTGGTGCTCATCGGCGGCGACCCCGGCATCGGCAAGTCCACGCTCCTGTCCCAGGCGCTGGCCCACCTGGGTACCGGCCATCCCTGCCTCTACATCACCGGCGAGGAGAGCCTGCAGCAGGTGGCGCTGCGGGTGCGCCGCCTGGGGCTGCCCGATGCGGGCCTGCGGCTGCTGGCCGAAACCCGGGTGGAGCGCATGCTCCAGGTGCTGGAGCAGGAGCGCCCGCAGGTGGCGGTGGTGGACTCCATCCAGACCGTCTACACCGAGCAGTTGAGCTCGGCCCCCGGCTCGGTGGCCCAGGTGCGCGACAGCGCCGCGGGCCTGGTGCGCTTCGCCAAGCAGACCGGCACCGCGCTGTTCCTGGTCGGCCACGTCACCAAGGAGGGGACGCTGGCCGGCCCCCGCGTGCTCGAGCACATGGTGGACACGGTGCTCTACTTCGAGGGCGAGCGGGGGGCGCGCTTCCGGGTCATCCGCGCGGTCAAGAACCGTTTCGGCGCGGTCAACGAGCTGGGCGTGTTCGCCATGTCCGACCGCGGGCTGAAGGAGGTGAGCAACCCCTCGGCCATCTTCCTCTCCGGCTTCGAGGCGAGCGTGCCCGGCAGCGTCATCATGGCCACCTGGGAGGGCAGCCGGCCGCTGCTGGTGGAGGTGCAGGCGCTGGTGGACCAGAGTCACCTCGGCAATCCGCGCCGGCTCACCCTCGGCTTCGACCAGAACCGCATCGCCATGCTGCTGGCGGTGCTCCACCGCCACGGCGGCGTGGCCACCTTCGACCAGGACGTGTTCGTGAACATGGTGGGCGGCGTGCGCGTCACCGAGACGGGCGCCGACCTGCCGGTGCTGCTGGCGGTGCTCTCCAGCCTGCGCAACCGGCCCCTGCCGGAGGGGCTGGCGGCCTTCGGGGAGGTGGGGCTGTCGGGCGAGATCCGCCCCGTCCAGGGTGGGCAGGAGCGGCTGCGGGAGGCGGCCAAGCACGGCTTCCGCCGCGTGCTGATGCCGCGGGCCAACGCGCCGAAGCGGGCGCCGCCGGGCGTGGAGGTGGTGGCGGTGCAGCGCCTCGCCGAGGCCATCGATGCCATCGGCTGACCCGGCCGCTGCCGGACACCCGCCAGCGCGATCCCGCGGCAGGCGGCACGGGGGCTGCTAGACTCTCACGGCGGTGTCCCGCATCCCGCCGGCACGACCCCGGGCCGATTCGGCGGCGCCGGGAGCGCTTCACGTTCCCCGGGCCTCCGGGCGGGTAAGCTGGCGCTATCGTGGAGTCGACGGGAGAGGTCTATGGAGCCGGAATCGGCTTTGCCCAGTGGCGAGGCGGCGGGCGGCGAGCACCCGCTGGAGCTCTTCGCCGTGCTCGATGCCCTGGTGGCCGACGGCCTGCTGGCCGCCGACCGGGCCGCCGCGCTGAAGGCGGGGCGGGGGACGCGGGGCAGCGGCGATCGCCATCCCCTGGCCCTCATCGCCGAACGCAACTGGCCGCGCGCCGACGCCCCGGCGCGGGCGCTGGATCTCGAAACCCTGACCGGCTGGCTGGCCCGGCGGGCCGGGCTGCCCCACCAGGTCATCGATCCCCTGAAAGTGGATGTCACCGCCATCACCGGGGTGATGTCCTACGCCTACGCCCGGCGCTGGCGCATCCTGGCCGTGGAGGCGGGGTCCGAGGCGGTGGTGATCGCCACCGCCCAGCCCTGGGTCCGGGCCTGGGAAAACGAGCTCGCCCATGTCCTCGGGCGTCCCATCCGCCGGGTGGTGACGAGTCCCGCAGCCATCGACCGCTACCTGCTGGAGTTCTACACCCTGTCCCGCTCGGTGCGCCGGGCCGAGGACGCCGAGCGCGAGGGACGCGCCGCGGGGGTGCAGAACCTGGAGCAGCTGATGGAGCTGGGCCGGCGCGGCGAGCTCGACGCCAACGACCAGCACGTCATCAACATCGTCGACTGGCTGCTGCAGTACGCCTTCGGCCAGCGCGCCAGCGACATCCACCTGGAGCCGCGGCGGGAGCAGGGCAACGTGCGCTTCCGCATCGACGGGGTGCTGCATACCGTCTACGAGATTCCCGCCCCGGTGCTGGCGGCGGTCACCAGCCGCATCAAGATTCTCGGCCGCATGGACGTGGCCGAGAAGCGCCGTCCCCAGGACGGGCGCATCAAGACCCGCAGCCCCGACGGCGCCGAGGTGGAGCTGCGCCTCTCCTCCCTGCCCACCGCCTTCGGCGAGAAGCTGGTGCTGCGCATCTTCGATCCCGGAACCCTGGTGCAGGACTACCACGAGCTCGGCTTCAGCGGCGAGGAGGAGCGCGCCTGGCGCGGCCTCATCACCCAGCCCCACGGCATCGTCCTGGTGACCGGTCCCACCGGTTCGGGCAAGACCACCACCCTCTACTCCACCCTGAAGGTGCTGGCCCGGCCGGAGGTGAACGTGTGCACGGTGGAGGACCCCATCGAGATGGTGGAGCCGGCCTTCAACCAGATGCAGGTGCACCATGCCATCGGGCTCGATTTCGCCGCCGGTGTGCGCACCCTGCTGCGCCAGGACCCGGACATCATCATGGTGGGCGAGATCCGCGACCGCGAGACCGCCGAGATGGCGGTGCAGGCGGCCCTGACCGGCCACCTGGTCTTCTCCACCCTGCACACCAACGACGCGGTCTCCGCCGTGACCCGGCTGATGGAGATCGGCGTGCCGCCCTACCTCATCAACGCCACCCTGCTCGGCGTGCTGGCCCAGCGCCTGGTGCGCACCCTGTGTCCCCACTGCAAGGAAGCCGTCGCGGTGGACGAGACCGCCTGGCAGAGCCTGGTGAGTCCGTGGAAGGCCGAGCTGCCGGAGCGGATCCACGGGCCGGTGGGGTGCCTGGAGTGCCGCCAGACCGGCTACCTGGGCCGCACCGGGGTCTACGAGCTGCTGCGGGTGACCGAGGGGCTGAAGGCGTTGATCGGGCCGGATTGCGCGCTCAAGGCGCTGCGCCAGCAGGCCCTGCGCGACGGACTGCGCCCGTTGCGCCTGAGCGGCGCGCGCAAGGTGGCCCGGGGCGAGACGACGGTGGAGGAGGTGCTGCGGGTGGCTCCGCCGAGCGTGCTCTGAGGCGGGGGCGGACGGTGCGCGCGGCGCACCCTACAGCAGTGGACTCTGCGTAGGGTGCGCCGCGCGCACCGGTGAAGACCGAACGACGCCCGGCCGCTCAGCCCACCTTGGGCAGCCGCTCCAGGGCGTCGTGGATGGCCTGCTCGGGGTAGTCGTAGTCCTCCAACTCGCCGGCGAAGTACTTGTCGTAGGAGGCCATGTCGAAGTGGCCGTGGCCGGAGAGGGTGAACAGGATGGTCTTCGCCTCGCCGGTCTCCTTGCAGCGCAGCGCCTCGTCCATGGCCGCGCGGATGGCGTGGCAGGACTCGGGGGCGGCCACGATGCCCTCGGCCCGGGCGAAGGTGACGCCGGCCTCGAAGGTGGCGATCTGCGACACCGCCTGCGCCTCCAGGTAGCCCTCCTTGTAGAGCTGGGAGACCAGCGGGGAGTCGCCGTGGTAGCGCAGGCCGCCGGCGTGGATGCCCGGGGGCATGAAGTCGTGGCCCAGGGTGTACATGAGCATCAGCGGGGTGAGCCCCTCGGTGTCGCCGAAGTCGTAGGCGTAGTGGCCGCGGGTCAGGGTCGGGCAGGAGGCGGGCTCCACCGCCACCAGGCGGATATCCTTGCCGGCGGCCTTGTCGGCGAAGAAGGGGAACATCATGCCGCCGACGTTGGAGCCGCCGCCGCAGGGGGCGAAGATGACATCCGGGTACTCGCCCACCTTCTCCAGCTGCTTGCGGGTCTCGAGACCGATGACCGTCTGGTGCAGGCAGACATGGTTGAGCACGCTGCCCAGGGCGTAATTGGTATCGGGATGGTTTGCGGCATCTTCGACGGCCTCGGAAATGGCGATCCCCAGGCTCCCGGGGCTATCCGGGTCCATGGCCAGGATCGAGCGGCCAGCCTGGGTCAGCTCGGAAGGCGAGGCAATCACGTTGGCCCCCCACAGCTCCATCATGCTCTTGCGATAGGGCTTCTGGGTGCAGGAGACCTTGACCATGTAAACCGTGCATTCCAGGCCGAACAGGCTGCAGGCAAGCGCCAGAGAACTGCCCCACTGACCGGCGCCGGTTTCGGTGGCCAGCCGGCGGATACCGGCCTGCTTGTTGAAATAGGCCTGGGGGATGGCCGAATTGGGCTTATGGGATCCGGCCGGCGAAACCCCTTCGTATTTATAGTAGATCTTCGCCGGCGTTCCCAGCGCCTGTTCCAGCCGCCGGGCCCGAAACAGAGGCGAGGGGCGCCAGAGGCGGTAAATGTCCCAGACCGCTTCGGGGATGTCGATCCAGCGCCGGGTCGAAACCTCCTGTTCGATAAGCGCCATCGGAAAAAGCGGCTGCAGGTCTTCGGGGGTGACCGGTTTCAGGGTGCGGGGGTTGATTACCGGCGCCATCGGTCCTGGTAGGTCCGGAATTATATTGTACCACTGCTTGGGAATCTGATTTTCGTCGAGAAGAATCTTGGTCTGCACAGCCAGTTCCTTTCAGATATCAGTCATGCAAAAGGGATCGCAACTTGGATCCGATATCCGCTTCGCACATCAGGGATTCGCCGATTAAAAAAGCTTTCGCTCCGGCAGACTGAAGGCGGCGAATGTCAGCACGACTGTTGATGCCGCTCTCGGAAACCACCATCCGCCCCTCGGGAATGAGGGCAAGCAGACGCTCGGTCACCTGCAGGTCGGTGTGAAACGTCTTCAGGTCACGGTTGTTGATGCCGATCAGATCCGTCGGGACCTGGAGAGCCATCTCCAACTCCTCTTCGTTATGAACCTCGAGAAGAACATCCATCCCAAGCCCGCTGGCCAAATGGCTGAAATCCCTCAGTTCGGCCAGCTCCAGGGCGGCGGCGATCAGCAGAATTGCATCCCCTGAAAAAGCCCGGGCCTCGAAGATCTGGTACGGGTCGACGATGAACTCCTTGCGCAGCAGAGGCAGGTCGACCGCCCCGGCGATGCGCGGCAGAAACGCCAGTTCCCCCATAAAAAACCGCTGGTCGGTGAGCACCGAAAGGCAGGCGGCGCCCGCCCCCTGGTAGCAGCGGGCAATGGCGACCGGATCGAAATCTTGCCGGATCACTCCCTTGGAGGGGGACCCCTTTTTTACCTCGGCAATGATCGCCGTTCCGGTCTCTGCCCTGCCGCGCAGCGCCGAAGCAAAACCGCGTGCCGGTGGAAGGTCGCGACAACGGCCCTGGAGCTCGGCCAGAGTTCGCTGGGCCTTCGCCTCTGCCACCTCATGCCGCTTATGGGTAAGAATCTGGTCAAGAATCATTGTCCACCCTTCGGGGAGATTCAGCTCCAATTCAATGGATCAACAACGGCCCAGGAGCTTCTCCAGGGCCTTAGTGGTGTTTTTGCGGTTCCAACCTGCTATTGGTTGGTCGCCCGAACCAGGCCTTCGAGTTTTTCCAGGGCCTTGCCGGTGTCAATCGCTTCTGCGGCCAACCTGAGTCCGGTCGGCACGTCCTCGGCCAGCCCCGCTGCGAGCAGGGCGAAAGCGCTGTTGAGCAAAACGACATCCCGCCGAAACCCGGGGCGGCCCTGAAGGATCGCTCTGACAATCTCTGCGTTCTGAGCGGCATCGCCCCCCTGCAAATCAGCCAACTGGCAGGTGGTGAGACCATAATCCTGAGGCCTGACGGTGTAGAGCTGCACCTGGCCGTCACGAATTTCCCCCACCCGCGTCGGGCCGGTCAGGGTCACTTCATCCATGCCGTCGGCGCCATGAACCACGAAACCGCGACGGCAGCCCATCTGGCAAAGGACACGGGAGAGGGTTTCCACCAGATCCTCACGGTAAACCCCGAGCACCTGCCGGTCCGCCCCCGCCGGATTGGTCAGGGGACCGAGGATATTGAAGATGGTGCGAATACCGATTTCTTTGCGCGGTCCGATGGCGTGCTTCATTGCACCGTGCAGCGCCGGAGCGAACAGAAACCCGACCCCCAGTTCGGCGATACACCGCTCAACCACAGCCGGCGCGACATCCAGATTGACACCGAGCCGCTCCAGCACGTCGGCACTGCCGCAGGCCGAGGAAACGCTCCGGTTGCCATGCTTGGCCACCTGGCCGCCACAGCCGGCAACGACAAAAGCGACAGTCGTCGAGATATTGAAACTCTTGGTGCCGCTGCCACCGGTTCCGCAGGTATCGAGGATGGTTTCCCGATCGATATTGATGTCCTCGCGATCGATGTCAAGTACATGCCCGACCCGGATCGGGGTTGCCCGAGCGCGCATGACCCGGGCGGCACCAGTGATCTCATTGACCGTCTCGCCCTTCATGCGCAAAGCCGTAATGAAGGCACCGATCTGCGCAGGAGTCGCCTCCCCGCCCATAATCTGATCCATGACCTCCACCATTTCCGCTTCGGTCAAATCAATATGGTCAACGACTTTAGCTATCGCCTGCTTGATCATGTCAACCCCCTTCCGGCAGCTCGACCCACATCAGGCCCATGGTCTGCTCAGGTCATGTCCAGAAAATTTTTCAGCAGAGCCTTTCCCTCCAGCGTCAGGATCGACTCCGGATGAAACTGAACCCCCCAGATGGGCAAGGTTTTGTGTTCCAGCCCCATGATGGTCTGATCGTCGGTCCAAGCGGTGACGCGCAGACAATCGGGCAAGGTTTCCCGCTCCACGATCAGGGAATGGTAACGGGTGGCCTCAAAGGGGTTGACCACCCCCCGGAAGACCCCACGGTTATGGTGAAAGATGGGGCTGGTCTTGCCATGCATGAGAGAGCCGGCCCTGACGACCCGACCACCGAAGGCATGACCGATGGCCTGATGGCCGAGGCAAACCCCGAAAATCGGGATTTCGCCTGCCAGCTCCCGGATAGCCTCGACAGATATTCCGGCTTCTGTGGGGGAGCAGGGCCCCGGTGAGATGACCAACTGCCGCGGCGCCTTACGGCGAATCTCCTCGATGGTGATCTTATCGTTGCGAAACACCTCGACCCGGGCGCCGAGTTCCTGCAGGTACTGGACGAGGTTGTAGGTGAAAGAGTCGTAATTATCGAGCATCAGGAGCATTTCAATCGAGCCCCTCTCTTGCCATGGCGATGGCCTTCATGACCCCTTGGGCCTTATTGACTGTTTCCTGGTACTCAGCAACAGGATCGGAATCAGCGACGATCCCAGCACCAGCTTGGAGAAAAATCGACTCCCCGTGAATGACCAGGGTACGAATGGCGATGGCCATGTCCATATTCCCGGAAAAAGAAAAGTAACCGACCGCTCCCCCATAGATTTCCCGACGGCAGGGCTCCAGTTCGTCGATAATTTCCATGGCCCTGATTTTCGGTGCACCGCTCAGAGTGCCGGCGGGAAAAGCCGCACGGAACACATCGAAAGCGTCCTGCCCCATCCTCAAATGCCCCTTGACGTTAGAAACAATGTGCATGACATGGGAATAGCGTTCTACAACCTTCAATTCAGTGACTTCCACACTGCCGGTGGTGCACACTCGGCCCAAGTCGTTGCGCCCCAAGTCGACCAGCATGATATGCTCGGCCAGTTCTTTGGGATCGGCAAGAAGCTCTTGCTCCAGGCGGCGGTCCTCGGCGGCATCTTTCCCCCGTGGCCGGGTGCCGGCAATCGGCCGCACCTCGACCTGGGAATCCTCCTTGCGCACCAGCACTTCAGGTGAAGCGCCAACCACCAGAGTGTCGTCGAAGCGCAGAAAAAACATATAGGGTGAGGGGTTGATGGTCCGAAGCGCCCGGTAGATATCGAATGGATCGACCTCCAGCCGCCCGGAAAAGCGCTGCGAAAGGACTACCTGAAAGATGTCGCCGGCCCTTACGTACTCCTTGCATCGTTCCACAGCCGCCGTGAAGTCGGGCTGGGTGAAATTGGCTTGAAGATGATCAGATGGGGTGACGGTGGCCTTTTCTGCTGGTTTTCTCGGCAGGGGCGCACGCAGCTTCGCAATTAGGAGATCGATGTTATTCAGGGCCTGTCGATAGGCCGTTGCCGGATCTTCATCCTTCGACAGATGGACATTGGCGACGACCTTGATTTTCTGCTGCATGTTGTCAAAGATAAGCAGCGTCTCGGTGAGCATGAAACAGCTGTCATAGGCGCCGATCTGCCGCGGGTTGGCATCGGGCAGATTTTCCACGAAACGCACCATGTCGTAGCCAAGATAGCCGACAGCCCCTCCGAAAAACCGGGGCAGGCCCTCGACGGCGACCGGAGAGAAAGGCTCCATGAACCGCTTGAGTTCGGCAAGCGGATCGGCGGCCTCGCCTACGGCGATTATAGCCCCATTGTCCAGGATTTCATACCGGTTGCCCAGGCTGCGAAAAATCCTCGCCGGACCGCTGCCCAAAAAAGAGTACCGAGCCCACTTTTCCCCCCCCTCGATACTCTCCAGCAAAAAGGAGGTTCGTCCGTCGTCGATTTTTTTAAACGCCGACACCGGGGTTTCCATGTCGGCCAGAATTTCACGGTAGACCGGGATCAGATTCCCCCGTTCCGCAAGCGCGATAAAATTTTCCAGGCTCGGGAAATTCATGCAGACTCCCTGAATAAAAGTTCGTCAAGTTAGCATGATTTTCCACAAAGGGTCAAGGTCTATACCCCCTGCCGGCAGAGCGTAGAATGCAAAAAGGGCAAGAGGTTACAACCCCTTGCCCATACTCGCTTGCGAAAGAACTTGGCCTTATTCGGCTTTTTCTTCCCCCGATTCAACCGCAGGTGCCTCGGCCGGCGTTTCGGCAACCGCCTCTTCGGCAACCGCAGGCGGTGCAGCCGTTTCGGCGACGGGAGCCTTTTTTCTCGGACGAGCTGTGAACTCCTCCTCAACAAGCTCAATCATGGAGAGCGCAGCATTGTCTCCGGCTCGATGACCCAATTTGATAATCCGAGTGTAGCCGCCGGGGCGATTCTGGTAACGGGGTGCGACCAGTTCAAAGAGCTTCCCGACGACCTTGGGGTCGCGAATCACCTGCAGTGCCTGACGGCGGGCATGGAGATCCCCACGCTTGCCAAGAGTGATCATCTTTTCAGCAATCTTCCTGAGCTCCTTGGCGCGAGCATCAGTAGTAGTGATTTTTTCGTGCTCAAGCAGCGAGGTCACCATATTTCGCATCATAGCCGAACGGTGGCTGGAATTTCTACCAAGCCGTCTGCCTGTTTTATTGTGGCGCATGGTTCTCTGGTCCTTTCTTCGTAAAAACCTTCGGGAAGCGGAATCAGTCTTCCTCGTTCCCCTTCTGTATCATTTTGAGGTATTCAGGATCAGGAAAGCTATCCAGTTTCATCCCGAGGGTTAATCCCATTTCGGCCAGGATATCTTTAATCTCGTTCAGTGATTTGCGGCCAAAATTCTGGGTCTTGAGCATTTCCGCCTCACTCTTCTGAACCAGTTCTCCGATCAGGCGGATATCGGCATTTTTCAGGCAGTTGGCACTGCGCACGGACAGCTCGAGCTCATCGACGGTGCGGTAGAGATTTTCGTTAATCTTAACCGACTCTTCGCCCCCCTCTTCCTCTGCGGGCTCGGCCTGCTCATCAAAATTGATGAAAATCTGCAGCTGCTCCTTGAGAATCTTGGCGGCATAGGCCACCGCATCATCGGGGCGCACACTCCCATCGGTGTTGATTTCGAGAGTCAGCTTATCGTAATCGGTGATCTGCCCAACCCTGGCATTGGTCACAGTGAAGTTGACCTTCTTGACCGGCGAAAAGATGGAGTCGATGGGTATCGTTCCAACCGGGGCCTTTTCATCACGATTACGCTCGGCCGGGACGTAACCCTTGCCCATCGAAACCGTCATATCCATCTCCACATCGGCCTCTTTGGAACAGGTGCCGATATGATGATCCGGGTTTAGGACTTCGACATGTGAGTCCGTGATAATATCCCCAGCGGTAATCACACCGGCCCCTTTTTTCACGATGCGTATATTCCGGCTCTCCTGGCCGTGAAGCTTCAGCAGCACGCCCTTGAGATTGAGAATGACATCGGTGACATCCTCGGTGACACCGGGTATGGTGGAGAACTCGTGAAGAACGCCCTTGATCCGCACCGAAGTAATAGCGGCACCCTGCAGTGAAGAGAGCAGCACCCGACGCAGGCTGTTCCCCATCGTCGTGCCAAATCCTCGTTCAAAGGGCTCAGCATAGAACTTGCCAAAAGTTGCCGTCAGGGTATCGGACTCAATCTGGAGGCGCTTGGGCTTGATGAGATCTCTCCAGTTTTTATACATTCGTATCCTCCGTATTGAGGTTACATCCGGTGGATGCCAGGTTTACTTGGAGTAAAGCTCGACAATGAGGTGTTCCTGGAATACCGGGGTGGTCATCTCTTCACGTACCGGCAGGGTTTTGACGGTACCTTTGAAAGCAGCACGATCAAGCTCCACCCACGAAGGAATGCCGCGCCGCATAACCCCGTCCAGAGCCTCATTGACTCGAGCAACCTGACGGCTCTTTTCCCTCAACTCGACCGTGTCGCCAGGCCGTACCAAATAGGAAGGCACGTTTACCTTGCGACCATTCACCATGAAGTGGCCTTGACGAACCAACAGGCGCGCCTCATTGCGGGAGGTTGCAAAACCAAGCCGGTAAACCATGCTATCCAGGCGGCGCTCGAGCAGAACCAGCAGATTCTCGCCGGTCACACCTTTCATCCGCTCGGCTTTCACGAAATATGCGCGGAACTGCTTTTCAAGCAGCCCGTAAGTTCTTTTCACCCGCTGCTTTTCGCGCAACTGAGTCCCGTAATCGGAGACCTTCACGCGTCCCTGCCCATGCTGGCCGGGAGCATAGTTGCGACGTTCAACGGCACATTTATCGGTATGACACCTGTCCCCCTTGAGGAACAGCTTCATATTTTCCCTTCTGCACAGACGGCAGACAGGACCAGTGTATCTAGCCAAGGTTCGTCCTCCTTATCGGTTTATACTCTTCGGCGCTTGGGGGGGCGGCAGCCGTTATGGGGAATCGGGGTAACATCTTTGATCAGCGTGATGCTAAGACCAGCGGCTTGCAACGCCCGCAGAGCCGATTCGCGACCGGAACCGGGCCCTTTGACATGGACCTCAAGGCTGCGCATGCCATGTTCCTGGGCTTTTTTCGCTGCACTTTCGGCGGCCATCTGAGCAGCGAAAGGTGTGCTCTTCCTCGACCCCTTAAAACCCATACCGCCAGCGGTAGCCCAGGAAATCACGTTGCCAGCCACATCAGTAATACTGACGATGGTATTGTTAAAAGTCGCCTGGATATGGGCAACTCCGTTGGCGATATTTTTCTTCTCGGTTTTTTTACGAACGACTCTTTTGCCAGGCTTAGCCATGGTTCCTCCAATTATTTCTTCTTACCGGCCACGGTCTTCCGGGGACCTTTACGGGTGCGGGCGTTAGTCTTGGTCTTCTGCCCACGAACGGGAAGTCCCCGACGATGACGCAGCCCCCGATAACAGCCGAGATCCATAAGTCGCTTAATATTCATCGAAACTTCCCGCCGAAGGTCACCTTCGACCTTGGCCTCGCGATCGATGACCTCACGGATCTTGGCGACTTCAGCCTCGGTCAAATCATCCGACCGAGTATTGAAATCAACCCCAGCCTTTCCAAGAATTTCCTGGGACGTGGAGCGACCGATACCATATATATAGGTGAGAGCCACCTCGATCCGCTTATTTCTCGGTAAATCAATACCTGCAATGCGTGCCAATGTCTGATCCTCCTAATCCCGTTATCCCTGTTTTTGCTTATGCTTGGGGTTTTCGCAGATGATCCGGACAATTCCCTTGCGCTTAATGACCTTGCATTTGTCGCAGATCGTCTTCACCGAAGCTCGCACTTTCATGGTCAGTTCCTCTACCTTTGCGAAATTGTTTTTCAAAAAATGCAAACGAGCCGGCATTGATCTAATGCGTAGCCAGCCCGCCTGACGAACACTTAGTTGAGGGTCAGTATTTCTGGCCCATTTTCCGTAATCGCCACGGTGTGCTCGAAATGCGCCGATGGCATACCATCAGCTGTCACCGCGGTCCACCCGTCCTCAAGAATGCGGACACCGGCCACTCCCGCATTAATCATTGGTTCAATAGCCAGCGTCATGCCAACCTTGAGCCTCGGTCCCTGACCAGGCGGGCCGAAGTTTGGGATCTGCGGTGCCTCATGCAATTGACGGCCAATCCCGTGCCCGACGAACTCTCTCACAACGCTGAACCCCTCTTTCTCAACGTAAGACTGAACAGCGTGCGAGATATCGGAAAGCCTGCCGCCTACCTGAGCTGCCTGGATGCCCAACTCCAGAGACTTTTCAGTCACCTGCAGAAGTCGGGCCTTCTCTCGATCAAGCTCGCCAACCGCCAGGGTAAGGGCGGCATCCCCATAAAAGCCTTTATAGACAACCCCGAAATCGATACTGAGGATGTCGCCCTCAACCAGAGGCTTGTGATCAGCAAAACCATGCACCACCTTTTCATTGGGGGATGAACAGATGGTAAAGGGAAACCCACCGTACCCTTTAAAGGCGGGCTTGACCTTGCGCTTGTCGCATTCGCTCTCGGCGATCCGGTCAAGCTCGATGGTGGTTATTCCAGGTGCTACTTTCTGCCGGAGGACCTGAAGGATATCCGCGACAATCCTTCCCGCCTCCCGCATCAGATCGAGCTCTTTGCGGGACTTTATGACAATCAACTCATTTCGCCTGAAGAACCGAGACAATCCTCTGCTGCACGACATCCATCGGCTGCATGCCATCCACCTCGGCAAGCACGCCGTCATTCCGATAGTAGGCAATCAAAGGCATGGTCTGCTGGCCATAAACATCCAACCGCTTGCGAATGGTCGCCTCATTATCGTCGTCGCGTTGAAAGAGTTTTCCGCCGCAGGCATCACATATTCCGCCGGCCCGGGGAGGATCGAACTTCACGTGATAGCCACGACCGCAATCTTTGCAGGTCCGTCGCCCGGTAAGGCGTTCAACCAGAGCTTCTGTGTCAACCTCAAGGGACACTACTGCGTCGAGCTCCTTCCCAAGACCACCCAGGGTGGACTTGAGTGCATCCGCCTGCGCCACGGTACGCGGGAACCCGTCGAGGATAAAACCTCTCTGACAGTCATCTTTCTGAAGCCGCTCTTTTACGATGCCCACAACGACCTCGTCAGGAACCAGGGCGCCACCATCCATAAAGGTTTTGGCCTTGATCCCCATCGGGGTGGACTCTTTGACCGCTGCCCGAAGAATATCCCCGGTTGAGATCTGAGGAATGGTGAACCTGTCGGTAAGCATCTTGGCCTGGGTCCCTTTTCCGGCGCCGGGCGGGCCGAGCAATATCAGCTTCATTGAATGTCCTCGCTATCTCTATCCGTGCCGCCCCTTGAGGGTGACCCCTTTCATAAACCCTTCGTAGGACCGGGAAATCAGATGGGCCTCGATTTGAGAGGCCGTATCCAGCCCGACCCCAACAACGATCAGAAGGGATGTTCCACCGAAATAAAAGGGAACATTAAACTGTCCAATCAGAATGGTGGGCAACACGCAAACAATTGAAACATATATCGCACCGGCAAAGGTCAGGCGACTAAGAGTGGTATCCAGATACTCAGCCGTCGCCTTGCCGGGGCGAATTCCAGGAATGTAGCCGCCCTGCTTCTTTACATTGTCCGCCACATCGACGGGGTTAAAGGTTACAGCCGTGTAGAAGTAGCAGAAGAAAACGATAAATGCAACGAAAAAAACATTATAGAGCCAGTGGCTCGGGGTCATCATCGAGGCGACGGTCTGAACCCACGGGATATCCACCAGGTTGGCAACCGTAGCCGGAAACATTATGATGGAGCTGGCGAAAATCGGCGGGATAACACCGCTCATATTGATTTTGAGTGGCAGGTGACTGGTTTGCCCGCCGTAGTTTCGCATCCCCACTACCCGTTTTGCATAGTGAATCGGAACCCGCCGTTGGCCCCTCTCCATAAAAATAATCGCCCAGACTGCAGCAACCATTACCACCAGGATAAACAGCATCGCGACAGGGGAGATGGCCGAGGTCTGAAGCAACCGGATAGAATTAACCACCGCGGCGGGTGCATTGGCAACTATACCGGCGAAAATAATCAGCGATATCCCGTTGCCAATCCCACGTTCGGTAATCTGCTCGCCAAGCCACATGATGAAGGCGGTACCGGCCGTCAGAGTGATCACTGTGAGCAGAATGAACCCTGCACCTTGATCAGGAACCACCAGTTCTCCGGCCGGACCACGCATTGTCTGCAAACCGACCGCAATCCCCGCGCCCTGGATGATGGAAAGAATGATCGTTCCGTAGCGGGTCCATTTGGTGATGGTTTTACGCCCCTGCTCCCCTTCTTTTGCCAGTCGTTCAACCGGTTCAAACACAACCGTCAATAGCTGGAGAATAATTGAGGCGCTGATATAGGGCATAATTCCAAGCGCAAAGACGGTCATGCGCTCCAAGGCTCCGCCGGTAAAAGCACTGACCAAACCAAGAAGGGTACCTTGGGTACCCTCAAAGAACTTGGCCAGCACCTGGGCATCGACACCGGGAGTTGGAACATGACAGCCGACCCGGTAAACCGCCAACATTCCGAGAGTGAACAGGATGCGGCGGCGGAGTTCGGGAATACTGAAAATGTTCTGGATGGTGGATAGCACCTTAAATGACCTCAGTTTTTCCGCCGGCCGCAGTAATTTTTTCGATGGCCGACTTGCTGAACTTATGGGCCTTAACCGTTAGAGTTTTCGTCAGTTCGCCATCGCCAAGGATCTTGACGCCGTCACAAACATTCTTAACCAGACCGGCCTTACCAAGTTCGGCAAGATCAACCACAGTTCCGGCCTCAAAGAGTTCAAGGTCACGAAGATTCACCAAGGCGTATACCTTTTTATTCAGCGAGGTAAAGCCGCGCTTGGGAAGCCTCCGCTGCAAAGGCATCTGGCCACCTTCAAAGCCGGCCTTGACACCGCCGCCGCTGCGGGCGTTCTGTCCCTTATGCCCTTTTCCGGAAGTCTTGCCGGTACCGCTTCCGGGCCCCCGGCCAATACGTTTTTTCGTTTTCGTCGAACCGATTGCCGGTTTCAAATTGCTCAGATCCATTTCAATATTCCTTATCGAATCACTCTTCGATCGAAACCATGTGGGCGACTTTGCGAATCATCCCGCGAATTTCGGGGGTGTCCGGCAAAACCACGGTCTTGTGCAGCTTGGTCAGGCCAAGCCCTTTCAAAACCTTGGTGAAATATTCCTTGCGGCCAATACCGCTTTTTTTCAGAGTAACCTTAACCTGACCGGCCATGACATTCTCCTTGGCGATGCTTCTTATTCCCCTGCTCCGATTCCGCGACGTTCCAGAATCTCCTCGGGGCTCTTGAGCTGGGAAAGGGCATTCATGGTCGCCTTGACGACATTGTGGGGATTATTGGAACCCAGGCATTTTGACAGGATGTCACCGACGCCCGCCACCTCGAGAATGGCGCGAACTGCTCCGCCAGCGATGACACCAGTACCAGCAGAAGCCGACTTCAGCAGCACCTTACCGGCACCGAACTTGCCTTCAACGTCAAAAGGAATGCTGCGTTCCTTCAACGGAACCTTGATGAGGTTTTTCTTAGCCTGTTCAACTCCCTTGCGAATCGCCTCAGGAACTTCTTTGGCCTTGCCAAGACCAAAACCGACATAGCCTTGGCCGTCGCCAACCACTACCAGAGCGGAAAAGCTGAAACGACGCCCGCCTTTAACGACCTTGGCGCAGCGGTTGATGTGTATAACCCGGTCGTTCAGGTTCAACTCATTGGGATCAATGCGATGCAGAGACATCCTCTTATACCTTCCTTTTGACTAGAAAGACAGGCCGGCTTCACGCGCCGCATCGGCAAGCGCCTTGATACGACCATGGTACAAGAAACCATTGCGGTCAAAAACCACCTGTTTGATGTTTTGTTCCAGGGCCTTTTTGGCGATAGCAGCACCTACCGCTTTGGCAGCCTCAACGTTGCCGGTATACTTCTGCCCTTCGGCAACGTCTTTGGAGACCGTCGAAGCAGCCACCAAAGTCTTGCCGGTAGAGTCTTCGATTATCTGTGCATAGATATGCTTGGCGCTGCGAAAGACATTCAACCGGGGACGCTCAGGGGTTCCAACTACCTTGCGGCGTACCCGGATTTGGCGTTTCGCGCGTGCCAGACGCCTATTGCTTGCGACGTTCACAGTTTTTCTCCTTGGCCTAAATTCAATTATTTTTTACCGGTTTTGCCGGCCTTACGCAGAATACGCTCATCGGCATACATGATCCCCTTGCCTTTATAAGGTTCGGGCGCACGAAAAGAGCGAATTTTTGCGGCGGTGGCGCCAACCAGTTCCTTATCGATCCCCTTAACGGTAATCTTGGTCTGTTTCTCAACCTCAGCAGTAATGCCTTGAGGAAGGGGATATTCTATCGGATGGGAATATCCGAGAGCCAGATTCAGCACAGAGCCCTTGAGCTCGGCACGGTAACCGACTCCATTGATTTGCAGGACTTTTTGAAAGCCCTTGGTGACCCCGTCCACCATGTTGGCAATCAACGTGCGGGTCAGCCCGAGCATGGATGTATCAGAGCTGTTCGCCGCCGCCGGGCTCACCAAAACCTTATCTGCCTCGAGGGCGACAGCCACGCTGTCGGCAATATTTCTGCTCAATTTGCCATTGGGGCCCTGGACATTAATGGTGTCCCCGGCAAGGGCAATCTTAACACCCGAAGGGATTTCGATCGGCTTTTTACCAATTCTCGACATTGTAAAAACTCCTTAACCGTTTCTCTTACCAGACGGTGCAGAGGAGTTCGCCACCCACCTGCGCTTCCCGCGCAGCCGTGTCATGCATAACTCCTTTGGAGGTCGAAAGGATGGCACACCCCAGGCCATTTTTAACACTGGGGATTTCATCCTTGCCGACATAAACGCGCCGACCGGGGGTGGAGACCCGCTTGATTTCGTGGATCACGTGATTGCTATCATTGTCGAATTTAAGATAGATTCTCAGCACGCCCTGCTTGTCGTCGCTGATGGTCTTAAAATTCTTTATATAGCCGAGATCCTTGAGCGCCGTGGCCAGGGCCACTTTGAGGTTGGACGAAGGCATGTCCAACTTCTGGTGCTTGGCCAGTCCCGCATTGCGAATGCGGGTCAGCATGTCCGCGATAGGATCAGTCATTGCCATGGATGCAACTCCTTCAATTAACTTTACCAGCTCGACTTGATGACGCCGGGAATTTTCCCCTCTGACGCCAATTTGCGCAGGCAAATCCTGCACATGTCAAATTTACGATAATAGGCCCGGGGTCGACCGCACAGGGGGCAGCGGTTGTATTCCCTGACCCCGAACTTTTTGGGCCGAGCTGCCTTGATCATCATCGATTTTTTTGCCACCGTATTCCTCCGCTTTTCAACTCTGACTATTTTCTAAAAGGCATTCCCAACTCAGTAAGAAGGGCACGCCCCTCTTCGTCAGTCTTGGCCGAGGTGACGATCGTCACGTTCAAACCCTTGACCTTGTCGATTTTATCGAAATCGATCTCGGGAAAAATGATCTGCTCACGAATCCCCAGGGTGTAATTGCCCCGACCATCGAAGGCCTTGGCGGACACCCCCTTGAAGTCTCGGACACGGGGCAGGGCGATGTTCATCAGGCGATCAAGGAACTCGTAAGCACGTTCCCGACGCAGGGTTACCATGCACCCAATGGGCATCCCTTCACGAAGTTTAAACGTCGCAATGGAATTCTTCGCCTTAGTGATCACGGCTTTCTGACCGGTAATTCGACCGAGTTCTTCCACGGCCGATTCAAGGACCTTGATATTCTGGATAGCTTCCCCAAGCCCCATATTCACAACAACTTTTTCGACCCGGGGGACCTCCATGATATTCTTGAGTTGAAGCTCGTTCATCAGGCGGGGTGCCACCTCGGCTTGGTATCTTTCTCTAAGTCTGGCCATGGAAACTCTCCGTTACTTGTCCAGGATCTCGTTGCATTTCTTGCAAAAACGGGCCTTGGTACCATCCTCCAGAGTGCGCATCCCGGTCCTTGCCGGTTTATTGCAGGCACCACAGAGCAGAAGCACGTTGGAAGCATTGATCGGCGCTTCCTTTTCAACGATTCCGCCTTCCTGGTTGGCCCTAGTGGGTCGGGAATGACGTTTCACCATGTTTAGGCTCTCCACGACAATCCGACCTTTTGCGGGGAAAACCCGTGTAACTTTACCGGATTTACCCTTGTCCTTACCCGCTATAATCATCACCATGTCATCTTTTTTGACATGAAGCTTGTTAGCCGCCATCGTTTCAATCTCCCACTTACTTGATTAAAGGACTTCAGGTGCCAGCGACACGATTTTCATGAAGCGGCGGGCCCGAAGTTCGCGGGCGACAGGTCCGAAAATACGCGTTCCGACAGGCTCCCCGGCCGCGTTAACCACGACCGCCGAGTTTTTATCAAAACGGATGTACGACCCGTCGGGACGGGGAACTTCCTTAGCCGTCCTGACGATAACAGCGCGCACCACATCGCCTTTTTTAACCTTGGAGTTCGGCATCGCCTCCTTGACGGAGCAGATGATGATATCCCCAAGGCCGGCGTATTTTCGCTTGGAGCCGCCGAGCACCTTGATGCAGCAGAGCTTCCGAGCCCCGGAATTGTCTGCCACATCAAGTATGGTCTGCATCTGAATCATGGTTGGTATCTCCTAAACGGTTACATTCTTTTCCAGAATTTCGCGGACTCTCCACCGCTTGTCCCGGGACAGCGGCCTGGTCTCCACGATCAGGACCTTATCGCCAACACTGCAGGAGTTCTGCTCGTCGTGCGCCTTGCAGGTGACCTTGCGTTTGATGTATTTCTTATACACTGGGTGCTTGACCAGATTGTCCATCTTGACAACGACAGTTTTATCCATCTTGTCACTGACAACAATCCCTACCCGGGTTTTCCGATTTCCACGTTCAGTCGTCATATCCGTCCTCGACAATTCTCGTTAACTCTGCTTTTCCCGCAGTACGGTTTTCACCCGGGCAATCTCTTTTTTTACCACCTGAATCCGGGAGCTGTTCTCCAGATGTCCAGTGTGAAGCTGGAATCGCAGGTTAAACAACTCCTGGTTGAGTTCGCCGTTTTTAGTTTCCAACTCAGCGACGCTGAGATCTCTCAATTCATTAGCCTTCATTACCGGCCTCCTCCCGAACGACAAACTTGGTTTTCATGGGAAGCTTGTGGGCGGCAAGACGGAAAGCCTCGCGAGCAATATCCTCGGGCACTCCCTGCATTTCGTACAGCATCATGCCAGGACGAATCACAGCAACCCAGCTGTCAGGAGAGCCCTTGCCTTTACCCATGCGGGTTTCAGCAGGTTTTCTGGTGAGGGGCTTGTCGGGAAACACCCGAATCCAGATTTTGCCACCTCGTTTGATGTAGCGGGTCATGGCACGTCGAGCCGCTTCGATCTGTCGCGATGAGAGCCATCCGCAGTCGGTCGACTGCAGGCCGAAGTCACCGAAGTTGAGCTCGGTCCCCCCAGGTGCTGCGCCTTTCATGCGCCCCTTAAAAGTCTTTCTATGTTTAACCTTCTTGGGCATTAACATAACTAGATTACTCCTATCCCAATCTCTCTACAGTTCCCGAGCGAGAACTTCGCCCTTGAAGATGAGCACTTTGACACCAATGATGCCGTAAGTGGTCTTGGCTTCGGCGAACCCGTAATCGATATCGGCCCGCAGAGTATGCAAAGGAACCCTGCCCTCCCGGTACCATTCAGTGCGGCTCATCTCGGCGCCGCCAAGGCGGCCGCTGCAGTTGATCTTGACACCCTGTGCACCGAACTTGAGAGCCATGCTGACGCTCTTTTTCATCGCCCGACGGAAGGCGACGCGGCGCTCGAGCTGCAAAGCGACGTTTTCGGCAACGAGCTGGGCATCAATCTCGGGCTTGCGGACTTCCTGAATATTGATGAAAACTTCCTTATCGGTGAGTTTGGCCAGCTCTTTTTTGAGAGCCTCGACCTCGGAGCCCTTTTTGCCGATGATGATGCCGGGGCGGGCAGCAAAGATATTCACCTTGGCCTTGTTGGCAGCCCTCTCCACCTCGATTTTCGAGATGCCGGCATGATAAAGACGTTTTTTAAGGTAGTTGCGGAGTTTGATATCCTCGTGAAGCAGGGTCGAGTAATCTGCTTCGGCATACCATTTGGAGTCCCAGCTCCGGATAACTCCCAGCCGGAACCCTATCGGATGAACTTTCTGGCCCAAACTATCACCTCCTCAGGATCTTATTTCTCATCAAGAACCACAGTAATGTGGCTCGTAGGTTTACGAATTTTGGTTGCCCGGCCCTGCGCCCTGGGGATGAACCGCTTCAGCGCAGGCCCTTGGTCGACGGTGATGGCCTTTACAAACAACTTGTCGACGTCAGACACCCCTCTTTGCTCGGCATTGGCAACGGCAGAACTGACCAGCTTGGAGACAACGGCAGCGGCTTTCTGAGGAGAAAACTTCAGGGCGTTCAGCGCATCCTGCACTCCTTTGCCGCGAACCATATCCACAACCAGGCGAGTCTTCTGGGGCGAAAGGCGCACGAATCTTAATTTAGCTTTGGCTTCCATGAACTAAAACTCCTTTACGGAATCACTATTTTCTCTTGCTTTTCTTATCGGCGCCGTGTCCGTAATAGGTACGGGTAGGAGCGAATTCGCCCAACTTGTGTCCAACCATATTTTCGGTTACAAATACCGGAACAAACTTTTTCCCGTTATGCACCGCAAAGGTAAGACCCACGAACTCGGGAATGATGGTAGAGCGGCGTGACCAGGTCTTGATCACCTTGTTACTGCCGGCCCCACCTGCCTTGTCGGTTTTCCTAAGAATGCTATCCTGGACGTAAGGCCCCTTTTTAATTGATCTAGCCACTTCCGTCTCCTCTATCCATTAAATTGCTTATTTAGTCCTGCGACGCACGATGAAGCGGTCGGTTCGTTTATTGGAACGGGTCTTATACCCTTTGGTCGGGACCCCCCAAGGGGTGACCGGATGCCGACCACCGGAACTTTTCCCTTCGCCACCGCCATGGGGATGATCGACAGGGTTCATGGCGACGCCACGGGACTGGGGACGCTTGCCCAACCACCGGTTACGCCCGGCTTTCCCAATTTTGACGTTCTCGTGATCGGCATTCCCAACCTGGCCGACGGTGGCACAGCAATCCTGCAGGACCAGCCGAACCTCGCCTGAAGGAAGTCGAAGCTGGGCATACTTCCCTTCTTTGGCGGCGATCATGGCATAGGTCCCGGCGCTGCGGGCCAGCTGCCCACCTTTGCCGACCT